>Ga0335082_10003587_pt1 | contig 16896 bp, 7 predicted proteins | sample Lox_Sample_41_FD_206718 | JGI IMG/M metagenome (GOLD analysis project Ga0335082, IMG submission 206718) | Soil microbial communities from Loxahatchee National Wildlife Refuge, Florida, United States - Lox_Sample_4.1 | ecosystem: Environmental > Terrestrial > Soil > Wetlands | place: USA: Florida... | reverse complement strand
TGCGCTATGGCGTGATCGCATCTCTGGAGCGTGATTTACAATCGGCCGACAAGAAACTCGGATCGGTCCAAAAAGACAAGAAGATGTTGAAGGAAGAAGTGGACGCCGAAGATATCGCGGAAATCGTTGCACGATGGACCGGGATTCCGGTGAGCCGGATGCTCGAGAGCGAACGAAGCAAGCTTCTTCACCTTGAGGATCGCCTGCATGAGCGCATCGTCGATCAGGAGGAAGCCGTTCACGCGATCAGCGATGCCATCCGGCGCAGCCGCGCCGGCCTGCAGGATGAAAAGCGCCCGATCGGATCATTCATTTTTCTCGGGACAACGGGCGTGGGGAAAACCGAATTGGCGCGTGCACTTGCGGAATTCCTGTTCAATGATGAGAACGCGCTCGTCCGCATCGATATGAGCGAGTATATGGAGAAATTTTCCGTCTCCCGTCTGATCGGTGCTCCACCCGGATACGTCGGGTACGAAGAAGGCGGCCAGCTTACCGAAGCGGTACGGCGGAAACCGTATTCCGTTGTTCTTCTCGATGAGATCGAAAAAGCGCATCCGGAAGTGTTCAATCTCCTCCTCCAGCTCCTCGAGGACGGGAGGTTGACCGACAACAAGGGCCGGACGGTGAACTTCAAGAATACGATTATCATCATGACCTCGAACCTCGGATCGCACCTCATTCAGGAACGCTTGGGGAGTCAGGCGGGGAGCAACGGAGATATTCAGGACGTTTACGAACAACTCCGCGTCGCACTTTTTGAGCTTCTGCGACAGTCAATTCGGCCTGAATTTCTCAACCGCATCGATGAAATCATCCTCTTCAAACTGTTGAACTCATCGGAGTTGAGGAAGGTCGTTGATCTCCAGCTCAATCGTGTGAGACATATGCTGGAAGGCAAACGACTTTCGCTCGAGGTCACTGACGAGGCAAAGGACTGGATTGCAAAGCTGGGATATGATCCCTCGTTGGGAGCGAGACCGTTGAAACGCGTGATTCAGAAATATGTCATCAACAAACTCTCGGAGAAGATTCTTTCCGGTGAATTTGCGGAAGGCGATTCCATCCGTGTACGCCTTGACAATCGTGGGCTGATTGATTTTGAAAAGATTGTCCATCACGAGATCACGGCGTAGGAGTTGACGAAATCAATGCGGCAGCACCGAAAACATGAAGGTGTTGCCGCTTTTCCCTCCGATTGATTTTCATCTCCGAATTCAGTATGTTTGATTGTACCACCATCACACTCCATCAAAGCGGGTCACCTCCGCGATCTGTTCATATCTGACCGTCCAACTCTGTCCCTGGACATCACCAGGTCTCGCGTTCTCTTGATCGAACGTTAATTCACGAGAAAATACCGTTCCACAACATTTCCCCGATATTCATCAAACAGGATGGAAATCGGGAAACGTCTGAACTTATATCATGTGAAAGGAGATAACCGTAATGTCTTCGAAGAAAGCGGATCTTGCAGGGCCGGGAATTGGGAATTACGATGAACTGAAGAACGTCTTACCAGGCGATTACCGTTCCGCACTCAGCCCGAAAGAAACACAGATTGCTCTCACGGCACTGAAGCGATACATTGAGGACAATCTCTGCAAACAACTCAACCTTATACGGGTGGAAGTTCCCCTCATTGTCGATGTCGAGAGCGGTGTGAACGACATGCTTGATCGGGACGGTTCGCGTACGCCGATTCAGTTTCATATCTCAAACGATTATAATAAACACCCGATCGATGCACAGGTTGTGCAGGCGGCAACAAAATGGAAACGCGTTGCACTCCGGCAATTTGGCATGAAAGTCGGTGAAGGCCTGGTGACCGACATGCGTGCGGTACGCAAGGATTATTTTCTCGATCACGACCACAGCGCGTATGTCGATCAGTGGGACTGGGAGAGGGTGATGACCGCCGATCAGAGAAATCTCGATTTTCTGAAAGACATTGTCCGCAAAATCTGGAAGGTCATCAAAGGAGCGGAAGTCCATATCGACGATATGTTTCCGAAGCTGAAGAATAGCAGCTATCCGAAACTGCCGGATGAGTTGACGTTCCTCCATGCGGAAGAAATCCTCGACATGTACCCGGATCTACCCCGGAAAGCCCGGGAGACCGCAGTCCTGCAAAAATATCCTGCCATCTTCATCATTGGCATCGGCTGGCCCCTCGGCGACGGCTACCCTCATGAAATGCGGGCGGCAGATTATGACGACTGGGTAACGGAGTCAATCAAGAAGAATGGAAAGCAAATGCACGGCCTCAATGGTGATATCCTCGTGTGGAACCCGGTGACAAAACGCCGGCACGAGTTGACGTCCATGGGAATCCGCGTTACGAAGGAAACCCTGAAGAAGCAGTTGGAGATGTCGAAGCAGCTTGATTTCCTGAAACTGCCGTATCATCGCGCGATTATGAATGATGAAATTCCTCTCAGTATTGGAGGAGGGATAGGCCAGTCCCGAACATGCATGCTGTTGCTCCAGAAGGCACATCTGGGCGAAGTAAGCGTTACGGTGTGGCCGAAAATCCTCAAAGAGATGTGTGCCGATAAGAATATCCTCGTTCTGGAATAGGGCATCTGCTGTACGATCCCGGTCACGGCATACACTCGTGGCCGGGATTTTTTTGTTCGTCCATCGAAAGCATCACGCGCAGTCCACGGTAGTGTCGTTGCTTCTCGGCCCGAATTTTAGTATGTTTGTGCGAGTAATTTTTCTTCCAGTATCACGATTGAGTGTTCATGATCTCGTTGATTGTGCACGGAGGCGCCTGGGATATTCCTTCGAATGAGGTGGAGGCACACCGGACAGGTTGCCGCGCTGCCCTCAACATCGGCTGGAAAATCCTGCATGATGGCGGCCGTGCGGTCGATGCGGTCGAAGCAGCTATCCGGCATCTCGAGGATGATGATACCTTTGATGCCGGCTACGGGTCGCATCTCAATGCCATCGGCCAGGTCGAGCTCGATGCGAGTATGATGGATGGAAAGACCTTTCGTTGCGGAGGTGTTGCCGGTGTGCGCTGTATCCGTAATCCCATCACTGTCGCCCGAAAAATCATGGAAGAAAGCGAGCACGTTCTCCTCGTCGGGGAGGGTGCTGAACGCTTTGCCATGCAATACCGGATCGATGCTTGTCGTCCCGAAGATCTCATCACGCCGCGGGAGCTCGAACGCTGGGAAACGCTTAAGCACCGTGAGAACTTCAACTCAAAAGATGCATTCCGCAAGTGGGAGCAATCGAGCGATACGGTCGGTGCCATAGCCCAGGATCATGAAGGAAATATCTGCGTCGGCACATCAACGGGAGGGACGCTCAACAAATATCCGGGGCGTGTCGGGGACTCTCCCCTGATCGGTTGCGGCACGTATGCCGACAATGAAATCGGCGGCGTCTCTGCAACGGGGTGGGGAGAAGCGATCATCAAAGTCGTGCTGGCAAAATACATCATCGATTCGATGGATCAGAATGGGCACGATCCCAAGGAGGCCGCTGCACGGGGCATTCGTTATCTCGAGAAGAAAGCGGACGGTTACGGCGGCGTGATTGTCATGAACCATACCGGACATGTTGGTATTGCCTATAACACTCCCCGAATGGCACGGGCGTATATGAACTCGGAGATGCGCGAGCCCGTCGTCGACGTATGAATTCTTCCTCCCTGATCGGTCATGTCCTCGAACTGCTCGAGAAGATCGATCATACGAACCAGCCGGCTGACCGAACCACCTCGGAGTTCTTCCACTCAAAATCATATCTGGGGTCCCACGACCGGAAATACATTGGTGAAACAGTTTTCGGCGTTATCCGTCATCGACGGTATGCAGAGGCGCTCCTCGAAGAATTTGTGGACCGGAACCCACAATATAGAATCCTCGACTCCCCCCGCGTTCGCTATCTTGCTGTGCTTGCGGCATTCTCTGTCATTGCCCGTCGAATCACTGACTCATCAATCCCGGAGATCACGATCTCCGAGGTTATGTGGAAGTCAAGATTTCCCGACGTGGACATCCACTACTACGAGCGGTGGCTTGAAGAACACTTCTCTCTTGAATTTCTCCCCTCCGATCAACCCGCGGTGCGGTTGGGTGTTCGTTACTCATTTCAGGACTGGATGGTGGAAGAGTGGAGGAACAGTTTTGGGGATGAGGTGGAATCACTTCTTGCTGCGTTCAATACTCCTGCCCCGACAACACTGAGGGTCAATCTTCTGAAGGCAACACGCAGCGACTGCAGCGCAAGACTGGCGGAAGAGGGCATACAGACACGAGAAACCCGCATTTCTCCTGCCGGCCTCATCGGATCGCGGCGATTTGCAGCACAGGCATCGGCCGCGTTCAAGGAGGGATGGTTTGAAGTTCAGGATGAAGGAAGCCAGATTGTCTCCCTCGTGGCCGCACCAATGCCCGGAACGGTGGTGATCGATGCATGTGCCGGCGCAGGGGGGAAGGCACTGCATCTCGCCGATCTGATGAACAACACCGGGGAGCTGATCGCTGTCGATGTGGAACCGAAACGCATCACCGAGCTTGAACGAAGATCAAAGCGTGCAGGGGTAACGATCATTCGTTCGCTGCTGCGAAAGGAAATTACCTCCGGCCGTTTTGACAATTCGGCAGATCTCGTGGTGATTGATGCTCCTTGTAGCGGGAGTGGGACGATTCGCAGGAACCCCGGGTACAAATGGACGCTTTCCGAGTCGCTCCTGCAGCATTATGTGTCAAAGCAAACGGAAATTCTCGAGTTCAACGCACCGTTTGTCCGACAAGGAGGTCAGCTTGTCTATGCGACCTGCTCTCTTTTCGAATGCGAGAATCAAGGTGTTATTGAGAAATTCGTCGCGCACCATCCTGAGTTCTCCATTGAGAAAGAACGAACATTTATTCAAGCGGAGGCAGGCTTTCTGATTCTCACTCCCCATCAACACCATACGGACGGATTTACGATCGTGAAACTGAAGAAAATCTGCTGACTCTTGCAACTTCGTATTCCAGTTTGTAGATTATACCAGTCCGCTGAAGTCCTGATTAACTTCTTGAATTTCCACATGAATTCCCAAATGAAATACTGCTGTGTTGTCTGCTGCGCGATACTCCTTTCATCCTGTTCCCGAAAGAGTGATGCCGGTTTGTATAAGGAAGGAATGGAGGCGGAATCGCAAAAGAACTTCACTGTTGCAGCGGATCGCTTTGAAGAGGTTGTTGATCGGTTCTCCACGTCGGTGTATGCGGAGAGCTCATTGACACGTCTGTCGGTCATCTACTCCAACGAGCAATATGATGCACGAAAAGCGTTGGCAACCTATCAGCGATACTATACACTCTTCCCGAACACCAGGCAGGCGCCTTCGATGCTGTTTCTCGTCGGGTATATGTATAACAATGAACTGCACAACATCGACAGCGCCAGGTTGACGTACGAGCTCTTCCTTCAGAAATACCCGAACGACACGCTGGCTCAATCGGCACGGTTTGAATTGCAGAATCTTGGCAAAGACCTGAATCAGACGGTTCCCGAAAATGTGACGGAGACCCCGCCGCAGCAGGAGGAGACCTCTTCTCATCCATGACGGAAACAGCGATCGATTACAGGAAATATCTTCACCCCGAATTTGTCGCCAAACTGGCCAACATGGAAATCGTGGCCCGGCTGGTCGTCGAGGGATTCATTACCGGTTTACACAAGAGCCCGTATCACGGCTTCAGCGTGGAATTTGCCGAACACCGCCAATACATGCCCGGTGATGAGATTCGCCATCTCGACTGGAAGATTTACGGCAAGACCGACCGCTATTACATCAAGCAGTTTGAAGAAGAGACAAATCTCAAGGCATACATTCTCCTTGACGCGAGCAAGTCGATGGCATTCAGCTCGGCGGACCGGATACCGAAGCTGACCTACGCATCCTATATCGCCGCCGCTCTTGCCCAGTTAATGGTACAGCAGCGTGACGCGGTCGGCATGACGATTTATGACGAGAAGGTCCGCGTTTCGATGCCTCCGCATTCAACGAAAACGTATCTTCGCGAGATCCTGCGTCAACTGGAACTCCTTACTGCAGCGAACGGAACCGCAACGGCGAATTCTCTCCATCATATTGCGGAACAGATCAAACGCCGGGGACTCGTGATCATTCTGAGCGATTTGTTTGACCAGCCGCATGATGTTATGAGCGCCTTGCGTCACTTTCGGCATAAGAAGAATGAGGTGATCGTCATGCAGATTCTTGATCCGCTCGAACGGAGCTTCGCGTTTGGCGGCGAGGCGATGTTCAAAGACCTCGAGACATCTGAAGAACTGATGACCCAGCCGTGGCATATCGAAAAGTCGTATCGCGAGGCAATGAAGAAATTTGTGGATCAGTACAAGAAGGAATGTCGGGAAAACAACATCGATTATGTCCTGCTCGATACGCAAACCCCATTCGATGTGGCACTGATCGAATATCTCCATAAGCGCCTCCGTCTCGGATAGTGTACGACGATTCAATCCGTCTATTCACGCATTCAGAAACGACAGGCAGAAGTTCAGCATGTGTCCACCCTCGAAGAGCCGGGATCAGTCGGGTCTGAATCTGACAGCGGGAAGGATGACCGAGCTCAACCCGAAAAAGAGGTTTTCAAACCGGGTTGATGACTACCGAAAATTCCGGCCACATTATCCCGGCGCTATTGTCGAAACGGTAAAGGAAATCTGCGGATTGAACGGCCGGAGCGTCGTGGCGGATATCGGCTCGGGAACCGGTATCATGACAGAACTTCTTGCCCCATACTGCAGCAAGATTTATGCAGTGGAACCGAACAAGGAAATGCGCGCAGCAGCCGACGAAGCACTCCAGTCGAATCCGCACTTCTCAAGTATCGATGGCGCCGCCGAAGCAACGGGACTGGAAGATGGTACAATCGATATCATTGTCTCGGCACAGGCGTTCCACTGGTTCGACCGGCGACTGACGGGGAAGGAATTCAGGAGAATCCTGAAGCCCGGGGGTTGGGTTGTGCTGGTCTGGAACACCCGCCGAAGCACAGGTGATCAATTCCACATCGAGCTCGAAGCGTACCTTCGCAGCTCAACTCCCGAATATCTCAAAGTTCACCACAAACATATCCGGGGTACGACGCTCAGAGAATTCTTTTCCAACGATGCAATCATCAGACGGAATTTTTCCAACCAGCAGGAACTCGATTGGAAGGGGTTTAAGGGAAGAATGCTCTCCGCATCCTATGTTCCCAAACCCCGCACGCCGCATTACCGTGATACCATGCGTGGGTTTGAGGAGATCTTCCGGCGGCATCAGGTCGACGGGAAAATCGTCATCGAATATGTGACGGAAGTGTATATCAGCCGCTTCCTCTGATTCCTCTCCCCGTTCTCGCCGGCGTCTGTACCTTCCGGTCTCACGTCCCGCCCGGCAAGATTCCACCTCCAGCTTCTGAACACCCAATCATACCTTATGGAAAGGGCCGCAGGAATAATCGCGGGGTGGAAGGAATTGTGCGTTGCTTTTCGATTCTGCGTTTGGTATTTTACTTTGCTCGGTGCATTTCACGCCAAACTGATCCATCGAAATTTTGTGGAACAAGAAAACCTCATCGTTAAGGGCGCACGCGTCCATAATCTGAAGAATATTGATGTGGAGATGCCGCGTGATTCCCTCATCGTCATAACAGGTCTCTCTGGTTCGGGGAAGTCCAGTCTTGCCTTCGATACTATCTACGCCGAAGGGCAACGCCGCTATGTCGAGAGCTTGTCGGCATACGCCCGCCAGTTTCTCGGTCTCATGGAGCGGCCTGATGTCGACAAAATCGAAGGGTTGAGCCCTGCGATATCAATTGAACAAAAGACTGTTTCCCACAATCCCAGGTCGACCGTTGGAACGGTGACGGAGATCTACGATTACCTGCGGCTGTTGTTCGCGCGGGTCGGTGTTCAGCATTGCTACAACTGCGGGAGGATTGTCCGGAGACAGAGTGCGGATCAGATCATCGATGCCGTGATGGCGTTTCCCGATGACGCAAAGATCGAAATACTGGCTCCGGTCGTGCGGGGCCGGAAAGGACATTACAGGGAGTTATTTGAAGAAATCCTCAAGGATGGTTTTCTCCGGGTGCGTATCGATGGCGAGGTGAAGGAGATTCGCAAGAAAATGCAGGCCGACCGGTACAAGGTTCACAATATTGAAGTTGTGGTGGATCGGCTTACGGTCCGGCGTGAGATGCGGTCGCGTATTGCCGATTCGATCGAGACGGGACTCCGTGTGGGATCTGGTCTGGTGATCATTGAGCGTGACGGAGAGGATCAGCTGTTCAGCCAGCATCTCGCCTGTCTGAACTGCGGTATCAGCTATGACGAGCCCGCACCAAACTCATTTTCCTTCAATTCACCATATGGTTCCTGTCCCGCGTGCAGCGGTCTGGGGGAGACGAAAGAATTCGATCTGGATCTCATTCTTCCGGACGCTCGACTTTCGCTGAACCAGGAAGGGCTTGCGCCGTTGGGAAAACCCCGCGACACATGGCTTTGGAGCCAGGTGCGCGCCGTTACGAAAAAATATGGCGTCGATCCCGAAGCACCGCTGAAAAGTTATCCCCAGTCGGTCATCAATGTCCTGATTCACGGCGGGGGAGAGGAAAAATTCGAAATCCCGTACACCTATTCGACGGGACGCGTTGTGACCTACAGGCAGCGGTATGAGGGAATCATCAAGACGCTGAAACATTACTATGACGAAACCTCATCCGAAGGCATTCGCCAGTGGGTTGAATCGTTCATGACGACAAAACCGTGCGAGGCGTGCGGAGGCGGACGGTTGAGACGGGAAAGTCTCGCAGTGAAGCTCACCGATTCCCGGTCGGGTGAGGAAGTGAACATCAACGACGTTGTGAAGCGGTCGATCGGAGAAGCGTACCGGTTCTTCGAAGGGCTGGAACTCTCAGACCGACAAAGGGAGATCGGGGCACAGATCATCAGGGAGATCAAACAGCGGTTGCGATTCTTGCTCAACGTCGGACTCGACTACATCACGCTGGATCGTGCCGCGAGAACACTATCGGGCGGCGAAGGTCAGCGAATTCGGCTTGCGACGCAGATCGGCTCGCAGCTGGTGGGTGTCTTATATATTCTTGACGAGCCGAGCATCGGCCTGCATCAGCGCGATAACATCAAATTGATCAATAGTCTGAAAGAGCTCCGCGATCTCGGGAATACGGTCATCGTGGTGGAGCATGACAAGGAGATGATTCAGAGTGCGGACTTTCTCGTCGATCTCGGTCCCGGAGCAGGAGAACATGGCGGATATGTCATTGCCACCGGGCATCCGAACCGATTGCGGACCAGGAATCAAAGAGGGAAGGGTCGCGCGCAGGGAACGCAGCAGGAATCACTCACAGCCGCCTACCTGCAAGGGGAGAAAACAATCGAGATTCCCAGAGGGAGGAGATCAGGAAGCGGGGAATTTCTTTCCCTGAAGGGTGCCCGAGGGAACAATCTCAAATCTGTCACGCTGAACATTCCGTTTGGAAAGTTCGTCTGTGTCACCGGCGTAAGCGGCTCCGGAAAATCGAGCCTGATCACGGAAACTCTCTATCGGATACTTTCCAGGAAGTTCTACAAGTCCAAGGAAATCCCGCTCCCGTACGGATCAATCGACGGGCTGGCATTCATCGACAAGGTGATTGACATCGACCAGTCGCCTATCGGCAGAACGCCGCGGTCGAACCCGGCAACATATACAGGGCTCTTCACATTTATCCGTGATCTCTATGCACAGCTCCCGGAGGCGAAGATCCGCGGTTACAGGGTAGGGAGATTCAGTTTCAACGTAAAGGGCGGGAGATGTGAAGAGTGTGAAGGTGACGGTGTGCGGAAGATCGAGATGAATTTTCTGCCGGATGTCTACGTTCCGTGCGAGGCGTGCAAAGGGAAAAGATATAACAGGGAGACCCTGGAAATTCAGTACAAAGGGAAGTCGATCGCGGACGTCCTGGCCATGACGGTGACCGAAGCGCTCGGCTTTTTCAGCGAGATTCCAAACCTCCGACGAAAACTTCAGACACTGTCGGATGTCGGTCTCGGATACATCCGGTTGGGTCAACAGGCGACCACGTTGTCCGGAGGTGAAGCGCAGCGTGTGAAGTTGTCCACCGAGCTCTCGAAAACCAGCACGGGGAAAACGCTCTATATCCTCGACGAGCCCACGACAGGCCTGCACTTTGAAGACATCCGCATGCTTCTCTCGGTTCTCAATAAGCTCGTCGACAGGGGGAATACGGTCGTGGTCATTGAACATAATCTCGATGTTATCAAAACGGCCGACTGGATCATCGATCTCGGCCCGGGAGGTGGAGCGGAAGGAGGAGAGGTTGTGGCGGAGGGAGAACCGGAGAAAATCACACGGGCCTCCCGTTCTTCAACGGGACAATTTCTGAAAACAGCTTTGCGGGCATGATCGATTCTGCAATGCCTGTTCCTGCCTAAAGCGAATATTCACGAACATTCATCTAATTTTTTACTTTATGTCCGGCGTATTACGCACTGTTGATGGGATCCCGGTCGAGGCGATCACCTGGCGATCCGTGTGGCCGGATCGTGGCAGGAAATATTAGCATTTATTTCTCAAAAAGAATTCCCAAATCTTGACATCCGTTCAAAACTTCACTACATTTTCAGCATTACAGGATGAGGCAATAGAGGCGTGCGGAGCTGCGCTTCAGAGCGGAGAGCACCGAGAGTGCATCTCTGAGGTCCTTCCTAAAATCGTTCCACGAAGTTCTAAGTAAATTACACGTACATCCAACTTTCTCGGAGAGGCCACCATGGTATGTAGGCGCTACGGTTTCGCATTTCTCTCTCTTTTTCTTCTTGTCAATTTCGCGTCGTCCCAGCAGTCCGGCCGTGTCGTGCCGAAAATGGCGAACACGAAGGACGGATTAACCATTTCGCAGATACACGCGAACAAGGCGCGGACAAGTCGCGCCGTTCCGGTTCTCACCTCGGCAAACGATATCGTACGCATGCGGAAGAACCTCGGCAACCCATCCATGATCAGCGGATTACCTTCCAAGAGTTTCCGGAAGGAGACGGCATTTGCGCTTACTGCCTCGGTGTTGAATGTCCCCGCAACGTATCCGACTATTCAGGCGGCCATCAACGCCGCCGCAAATGGTGATACCATCAACGTCTATCCGGGTACCTATAGCAGCGATGTCGCGAACGGATTTGATCCGACGACAGGAGGCAGCGGAAGCAATGACTTCAATATTTTTGTCAACAAGTCGGTCACGATCAGGGGTGTGGACGGCTCCGGCAATCCGATTACGAATGTCAACAGCTTGTCGGCATTTGTCGTGGCGCAAAGGGATCTTCCGACATTCGGTGCAGATGCGTTCTTCGTGCAGGCAGACAACGTGACGATCAGCGGTCTCGATATCACAGGTTATAACGACCTGTCGCTCTATAACAACAAGACTGTGGAAGTGGCCGGCGATAACTTTACGTTAAAGAACTGCAATGTCCACGGACTTGACCAGGCAGCCGCGGTGTATATGAGCGACTGGCATTTCAATTCCGGAACGAATACGTCATACATCCAATCGTACCATTTATCGGGGAATATCATAGATGCTGGAGGACCTGACGCCAATGGGCTACGCATAGCCAGCGGCGCAGGATGGTCTGGGAGCGTGTTGAACCGCGTGATTAGCGGGAATACATTCACTGATGCTATTGATAACATTGCATTTGTTGGTCCCGGGGCGGAAGCATGGGACCTTTATCCGGTCGGAGCTGCTACGATAACCGGGAATGCATTTAATACAGCTGCGCGTCGGCATGTCATCGCCTGGGGCGTTTATCAATCCAACCTTGGCTATGCAAATCTTGACTGGCAGGGGATTCTCACCAACAACACGTTCGACGCGGGAGTCGTGCCGTGGACCCCGACAAACGACGTGAGAACATGGGACAATCCCACTTATGGTTTCTATAATGTTCGTGGAATCTACTCTCATATTCAGGCGTATGCTGTTGCTTTTGCTCAGAGCGGAGATCACGTTCAGATTCTTGCGGGGACGTATGTCGATACCCTGAACATCGGCGTGCCGCTGACCCTGTATGGTGCTGGCCAGGGACTGACAATCATCTATCCACTGACATCCAATCCGAATCCGTGTCCAGGCAGCTCACTGTGCGGCGGTTCTGCCACGAACATCATTCTCGTCGGAGCGGACAATGTCACCATCCATGATCTTACACTTGACGGCGATAATCCGAACCTTACCAGCGGGATCGTTGCAGGCGGCGCAGATTTGGATGCCAGAAACGGAATCATCGAGAATTTTCCCCTTGGCGTCTTCAATAATCTCACCGTGTATAACGTTACGGTCAAGAACATCTACCTTCGCGGTATGTATGCTTCGAGTGGCGGGACATTCAATTTCCATGATGACACAGTCCGGAATGTGCAGGCGGATCCATCGTCCATCGCCATGTTCAATTTCGGGGGCTCCGGAGTATTTGCAAATAATACGGTGAGTGATGCCGGCGATGCGATCTCTTCGAACTGGTCGAGGGGGACATCCTACCTGAATAATACCATTTCAAATTCCGGAAGCGGTATTCATACCGACAATGCCGGGGGATCCGGATACCTGCACGCCGATACCATCGCGGGAAATTCGGTATTGAACAGCCCCGATGGCGGATACGGCATCTGGGATTTCGTGCCATACGTTTCTCCGGTCATCCGGGATAACAATGTTACCAATGTGTATGTCGGTCTTGGATCATTTGGCGGAGTACTATCGTCCGGTAATCCGGGAACCTCATTTATCCGGAATACCGTCGATGGGCAGAACAAGAGCAACAGTACCGGATTTTATCTTTCCAATACCGAGTTCGGGTTCGGTGTGTCAAATGTTGCGGCGAACCTGCTCAATAATATCGTGAAAAATAATGTGTACGGATTCTGGATTGAATCCACAGGGGGCGATACGGTCCGCCTCAGTGCGAATGCGAATTCCATTATCTCAAACACCACGCAGATAACGACAGACAGCGTGACGGCATACAACGGCGGAAATGGAACGGTGGGGACGTTGCTGGGCGATCTTCGCGGCAACTGGTGGGGCAGTACATCGGCACCGGCCGTCGGCGGTCCCTCTGCAGGTTCAGTGACCTTCAGTCCGTGGCTCGGGATCGGGACCGATGCGCAGCCTGCAACAAACGGATTCCAGCCGGTAAATCCGATGAACTGGTTTATGAATTCGAACAGTACCGTGCAAAGTGCCGTGGATTTTGTGGCAGCCAATGATACGCTCAACATCCTTGCCGGCACGTATGAGGAGCAGGTTGAACTTGCCAAGACCCTGATTGTGAAAGGTGTCGGCACTGGCGTCACGGATATCAAGTCACCGGTGCATCTGGTGAAATCGTTTACGACGTCCTCTCCGAACTTTCCGATCGTCTTTGTCCATGATGCTGATGGCGTTGTGATCCAGAATCTCACCGTTGACGGCGCCGGCAGGGGAGTTGGAAACTACCGGTTTGAAGGCATCGGTATTCACAATGCCGGTGGGTTGATTTCGGGATGCGAGATCAAGGATGTACGTGAGAATCCACTGAACGGGGATCAACACGGCAACGCGATCTATGCCTATGTGGATAACGGCGTACCGCGGGTTCTCCAGGTCCTGAACAACACGGTGTACGGGTTCCAGAAGAATGGTATCACACTCAACGGTACGAACCTCGGCGGAACCGTCTCAGGGAATACAGTAAATGGTGCGGGAGCGACGAATTTGATCGCACAAAACGGTGTGCAGATTGGTTTCGGGGGGAGTGCAACTGTTTCAGGGAATACGATTTCGGGATTTTCTTATACTCCGGCCACAGATGCCGCATGCGGAGTGCTGATGTATGAACCAACAGGCCCGATAACCACGTCCAATAATGCCATCACAGAAGCACAAATCGGTGTCAGTTATGTGAATGTCGGCGGAATGGTGTCCAACAACACAATTCATGCTACCCTCGCAGGAGTCGGGACACCGAGTCTGTGGGGAATCGACGTCGATCCAGGCAGCGTCATTCATGTCCGCGTGCAGCCGGTAGATGCAGATAATGCATCTTTAGCGGCAAAATTCCGGCGGACGATTTCGACGACCATTACCACGACCGTCCAGCAGAACGTGCTGACGGGTGATGGATCAACAGGCACGGGCATCGAGATGGATGCTTCGTCCGGCCAGACGGTGAATGTGACGACGACGCAAAACCTCGTTAATGGATGGGCGACGGGAGTTGTGTACTGGACCGATTCGCCGAGCTCCACGCTCAACGCAAGTGTGAATGACAATAATCTCGCCGGGAACATTTATGGAGCGGTCAATAGCACCTCTGCCACTCAGGACGCATCTGCAAACTGGTGGGGGAGCGGAACAGGTCCAAAGATCGTGGTAAATCCGGGTGGAGCCGGAGACTCGGTCTCAGGTGGAGTTGACTTCACCCCCTGGCTGAACAGCGGAACAGATATGAATCCGGGGACGTTCGGTTTCCAGGGAGATTATTCGGTGCTTGATGTGCTCGCTGCGAGTCCGCAGACCGGACCGCTTGGCAGAATTCAGGAAGGAGTAAATCTGGTGACGGGGACATTGGTGAATGTCCTATCAGGAACGTATGAGGAGCAGGTTGAGCTCCAGAAACCGGTAACACTCCTCGGTTCGGGTTCCGCAAGTACGACGATCAAGTCGCCGGTGACGCTCACAAAATTTTTCACGACGAGCGCTGCAAACTACCCGATTGTCTATGCTCACGATGCAGATAGCATCAATGTGGAAAACCTGACAGTCGATGGTGCCGGACGAGGTAACAGTAATTATCGCTTCATTGGCGTCGGCTATCACGATGCCGGCGGAACGCTTTCAGGTTGCACCCTCGAGGACATCCGCGAGACACCGATCAACGGAAATCAGCACGGTGTTGCGATTTATGCGTATGTGGACAACTCCACGCCGCGTGTAGTGCAGGTTACAAATAATGCGCTATCCGGATTTCAGAAGAACGGTATGGCTCTGAACGGCAATAATCTTACTGCAAACGTTACCGGTAACACGGTGACAGGAGCGGGAGCCGTGAATTTTATCGCACAGAACGGAATCCAGATCGGATTTGGAGGCACAGGTTCCGTCATCGGGAATACGATTTCTGGGTTCTCGTATACCCCTGCCACAGATGCGAGTTGCGGTGCACTTCTCACGGATCCAACCGGACCGATCGTGACTTCGAACAATCTCATCAGCGAATCGCAAATAGGTATCTATTATAATAACGTTGGAGGAACGATTTCCGGGAACACGATACATGCGACTGCCGCGGGGGTCGGGGTTCCGAATTTCTGGGGGATCGAAGTCGATCCGGGAGCCGCACCAAAAATAAGGTTCCAACCGTTTGATCAGCCGTCTCAGTCGAAGAAGAGCAGCCTGAAATTGCAGGGATTGACCGCCACTATCAATACCACCGTCCGGTCCAATTCACTTACCGGCGACGGAACCAATGGTACCGGATTGGAAATGGATGCACTCGGCACGGATCTCCTGAATGTGAACGCCTCGCGGAACACGATCGGTCAGTGGGGAACTGGTGTCTATATGTACAGCGATCCCACTGCCACGCTTTCTGCGATTGTGGATTCGAACACGATCGCCGGAAACGTGTACGGGGTCTTCAATCAGACCGGAATTCTCCAGAATGCACTCTATAACTGGTGGGGAAATTCCACGGGACCGAGGGATATCAAGACACTTCCCAATGTGCCGAATTATAATAACGTTTCCGGACTTGGTGACTCGGTATCGAGCCATGTGGATTACAACCCGTGGTTCCTGGATGCCGGTATGACAACCCCATCGGTCTTCACACTGAATGCGACGAGTACAGGAAACGGGTCGGTCTCAGTGAACCCGAACCAGGCATCCTATACTTCTGGTACGGTCGTGCAGCTTTCCGCATCACCATCTCTCGGATACCATTTTGCTTCCTGGAGTGGTGATACCGTATCGGCGACAAATCCGATTTTCGTGACGATGAATTCAAACAAGAATATTGTTGCAAATTTCGCGATTAACCAGTACACGATTAACGCTAGCTCCGGAGCGAACGGGTCCATTTCTCCTTCGGGAACTGTCACAGAGAACTACGGCTCGAGCCAGACATTTACGTTCACGCCGACTTCCGGATACCGTGTGGATAGCGTTATTGTGGACGGCGTAAATCAAGCTTCTGCTCCGAGTTACACATTCAGCGGCATCGTTGCAAATCATACCATCCGGGTAACGTTTACGATTATCCAATATTCCGTGTCGGCATCATCCGGACCGAACGGATCGATTACTCCCTCCGGAACGCTTACGGTGAACAGCGGAGATAGCCTGGCATTCACGATCACTCCCAGCGTGAACTATCATATTTCGGATGTCGTCGTCGACGGGAGTTCCGTCGGCGCCGTTTCGACGTATAAGTTCACCAACATCACTGCAAATCATACGATCGTCGCCAGCTTTAGCATCACGGGATATACCATCACAGCGACGGCCGGTGCCAACGGTACGATTGCCCCCTCGGGTCCGGTCGGCGTAAATTCGGGGACCGATACATCATTCACTATCACGCCGAACACGGGCTATCACCTTGACAGCATTTTTGTTGACGGTGTGTACGCCGGGCACACTTCACCGTATCTGTTCACTAATATTATGGCGAATCACACCATCACGGCAAAATTTGCCATAGACCAGTTCACAATGACTTCGAGCGTGAATGGAGGAAACGGGACGATCAACCCGAGCGGCTCTACTCTCGTGAATTACGGACAGAACCAGAGCTTCACATTCACAC
>Ga0335082_10003584_pt1 | contig 16905 bp, 15 predicted proteins | sample Lox_Sample_41_FD_206718 | JGI IMG/M metagenome (GOLD analysis project Ga0335082, IMG submission 206718) | Soil microbial communities from Loxahatchee National Wildlife Refuge, Florida, United States - Lox_Sample_4.1 | ecosystem: Environmental > Terrestrial > Soil > Wetlands | place: USA... | reverse complement strand
ACGACGTGTTCTTCCTGTGTCAGGGCATGGTTCCGAGCTTCGACTTCGAGGGACGTCTCATCCTCGACCGGCCCGATCACATCTTCGAGAACCCGGACGGGCATGGCGGCGCGATCCCCGCCTTGCTTGCCTCCGGCGCGCTCGACGACATGTACGACCGCGGCATCGACACGCTCTTCTACTACCAGGTCGACAATCCGCTCGTGCGGATCGCGGATCCCGCGTACGTCGGCTTCCATGCGCAGGCCCGCGCCGAGGCGTCGTGCAAGGTGGTGCGCAAGCACGATCCGGCCGAGAAGGTCGGCGTCGTCGCGCGCTGCGACGGCCGCACCCAGGTCGTCGAGTACACCGAGATCGACGACGAGCGCCGCAACGCGCACGGCCCCGACGGCGAGCTCCTCTACTGGGCCGGCAGCATCGCGATCCACGTCTTCGATCGGGAGTTCCTGCGCCGCGTGGCCGACCGGGCCGACGACCTGCTGCCCTATCACGCCGCCGCGAAGGCGATCCCCTGCGTCGACGCCGAGGGCCACACGATCCACCCGAAGAAGCCGAACGGCCTCAAGCTCGAGCGCTTCGTCTTCGACGCGTTTCGGGCGGCCGGGCGCGTGAGCGTGGTCGAGACGCCGCGCGCCGACGAGTTCGCGCCGTTGAAGAACGCGCAGGGCGCGGACTCGCCGGCGACTGCGCGCCAGGCGCTCGTGGATCTGTACCGGCGCTGGCTGGACGCGGCCGGCATCGCGCTGCCGCCGGGCACGCGCGCGATCGAGATCGATCACTCCCGGGTGGATGGCCCGGATGATGCACGTTCGCTGGGCGTGTCGCGAGCCGAGCAGGCGCGCGACGCGATCCTCATCGATGTCGGGGGCGGGGGATGAGTCCGACCAAGAAACCGGTCAAGAAGAAGTCGAGCCCGAAGAAGGCGCCTGCCCGGAAGCCGGCGCCGGCGAAGAAGAGCGCGAAGAAGGAGGCGGCTCCGCCGGCGTCGACCCGCCGCGGGCCGGCCCCGAAGTCGCTCCAGAAGCGGGCCGTTGCAGCGGCAGAGGAGAAGAAGATGCAGAAGGTGAAGGCGGCGGCCGCGCCCGCAGCGCGCCGCGCGGCGGGCGCGGCGGGAGGCGCGCGCGGTGCGGCCGTCGGCGCGGGGCCGGCGCGGGGTGGCCTCGGCACGAAGTACACGTGCTTCAAGTGCGCCTCGAAGTTCTACGACCTGAACCGGCCGAAGGCGCTGTGTCCGAAATGCGGCGCCGATCAGCGCGAGGCGCCGAAACAGACCTCGAAGCAGCGCACCGCCGCGGCGGCGCCGAAGGCGCTCGTGCCGCCGCCCGATCTCGAGCGCGAGCGCGAGCGGGACCGCGATCGCGATCGGGATCGCGACGGCGAGGTCCGGCGGGTCGGACCCCTCCTCGACGAGGACGACGAGGAGATCGTGATCGAGGACGAGCCCGAGGATCTCGAGCTCGCGCTCGAGGTCGTCGAGGACGAGGAGTTCGTCGAGGCCGAAGAGGAAGAGCCCGAGGAGGAGAGCTGAGCTCGCGCGGGAGGCCGGTCAGAGCGTGACGGTGAACGCGCGCTTCAGGAAGAGCATCCACGGCGTGCCGCCCTCCCCCGACGCCGCGCGGCGCGACTTCTCGTTCTCGATCGCCGCGATCGCGCCCTCGCGCTCCGAGATCTCGTAGCCCGCCTCGCGTGTCTTCTGCGTCGTGCGCTGCACGCGCTCGAACTCGCGGACGCCATTCCCGACGCCGCTGGTGCTATGCGCCGTCGCCCGCAGCCCCGTCCCGCCGCGGGCCTTCAGCGCGTCGACCTCGCTCCGGTAGGCCGCGATCAGGACGTCGAGGTCCTTGGTCGGGACGCTCGCGTAGGGACCCGGCTTGACCGAGCGCTCGACCGCCACGTTGCGGTGGTAGTTCCAGGCGCCGAGGCCCACGAGCGCCAGAAGCACCACGAGCAGCAGCCCCGTGTTGCTCTCCTTCTTCTGGTTCCGGCTTCGCACTCCCGCCATCGGCTGCCTCCTCATGCGCGGCGAAGCCGCGCCTCCACCGTGGCGAGGTCCGGAAGTCCGCCCTGCGCGCCGCGCCCGAGACAGCCGAGACCCGCCGCCGCGCAGGCGAGCTCGAGCACTTCGCGCGCGCCGCGGCCGTCGAGCAAGGCGAACGCGAAGGCGCCGCGGAAGACGTCGCCCGCGCCCGTCGTGTCGAGCGCCTGGATGCGCAGGGCCGGGACCTCGTGCACGCGTCCTCCGCACAACGCGAGCGCGCCGCGCTCGCCTCGCGTCACCACGGCCATGCGCGTCGCCGACCCGGAGAGATCGCGCAGCGCTGCCGTGCAGTCGCCACTCGAGGTCTCATCGGCAAAAGCCTCCGAAACGATAGGGAAATCGACCTCGCGAGCGATCGCGAGCGAGGCCTCGTCGGCGCGCTCGACGTCGCAGAGCGAGAGCGTCCCCGCCTCACGGGCGAGGCGCACGGCGCGGAGCGACGCCTCGGGATGCTCGGAGTCGACGAGCAGCAGCGTGGCGCGCGCGACGAGCGCCTCCGAGACCTCGTGCGCCTCCAGCCGCAGCGCGGGATCACGGCGCTCGAAGACCGTCCGCTCGCCGCTCGCGCTCTCGCGCAGCACCCAGGCCTGACGCGTGCGCGCCCCGGAGACCCGGCGCACGGCCCCGCAGTCGACGCCCGCGGCGACGAGCGGCGCCAGCGCAAGCAGAGCGGCCTCGTCGGCGCCGACCGCGCCGGCGATCGCGCAGCGGAGCCCGAGTCGGGTCGCGGCCAGCACCGCCGTCGCCACCTGCCCGCCGGGCAGCTCGCGCTCGTCCTCCAGCGCGCGCTTGCCGCCGAGCGTCGGCCAGCTCGCGACGGCGCCGACACGATCCAGTGAGATCTGCCCGAGGCCCAGCAGGTCGATCGGGCGCTCGCCGCGACGGCGCTCCCACCGGAGCGGCGCTCCCGCCTCGCTCAATAGAGCACCCGATAGGCCTCGGCGCTGCGCAGCACGCGCTTCACGTAGGCGCGCGTCTCCTCGTACGGGATCTCCTCGACCCACTCGTCGTCCTCGCTGCCGCCGCCTGCGGGAAGCCAGCGCACGACCACGTGAGGCCCGGCGTTGTAGCTGCCGACGGCGGCCGAGGTGCGGCCCGAGAACTGGCGCAGCAGCGAAGCGAAGTAGTCGGCGCCGAGCCGCACGTTGGTGCGCGGGTCGAAGAGATCCTCGGCCGTGAACCCCGGCAGAGGCAGCGCGCGGGCGAGGCGCTCGGCCGTGTCCGGCATGAGCTGGAGCAGTCCGCGCGCGCCCGCGATCGACACCACGTCGGGGCGGAAGCTGCTCTCCTCTCGCATCAGCGAGTAGACGAGGCCCGGATCGACGTCGCCCCGGGCAGTCGCCTCGCGCACGGCGTCGGGGAACGGCATGGGCCAGGCGTGCCACCAGAGCTCGAGCAGACCCGGAACGGGGCCGCGCGCCAGGCGCTCGGCGTAGGCGTCGACGACGACGCGCTGCGCGCCGTAGTAGTCGCGCGCCTCTGCGTAGAGCGACGCGACGGCGAGACGGTCGTCGAGGCTGCGCGCCCGCGTTTCGACGCGCCCGAGCTCCGCGCGCGCGGCGTCCTGCCAGCCCGCCTCCATCAGGATCCGCGGACGCAGGAGCGCGGCGTCGTCGAGCCGCGACTCGCCTCGCGGGATCACCGGCACCTCGCGGGTAGCCGTGGCGGATCCGACGCGCATCGCCGCGCGCCAGCCGTAGTAGGAGAGCGGGTACTCGGTCGCGAGCGCTGCGAAATCGTGCTCCGCGTCCGCGTCACCCTGGCGCTGCTCGGCGCGGATCCGCCAGTAGCGCGGCCGCAGCGCCTCGATCGGATCGGTCGTGTCGGCCTCGAGCCGCGTCCACTGTCGGACCGCACCGTCGTAGCGGCCGGCCACGTAGTCCTGCCAGCCGAGCTGCCAGCGCGCCGCGTTGGCGAGCGGCGAGCCGGGCGCGCGGGCCACCACCTGCGTGAAGAGATCGCGGGCGCGCTCGAGATCCGTGTCCTCCCACAGCATCGCCGCGAGCAGCAGCGCGCGGGCTCCCTGCGCGGTGGACGAGGCCTGGCCGAGCTCGGTCAGCGCGCGTGCGCCACCTTCGACGTCGCCCGCGCGAGCCTGCGCGCGCGCGCGCTGGATGCGGTTCTCCTCGGTCGGCGGCAGCGCGTCGTAGGCTTGTGTCGCCTCGGGATAGCGGCGCAGGCGAAAGAGCGCCTCCGCGCGCGCGGCGCGGGCGAGCGACGCGTCCTCCTTCGAGAGGCCCTGCGCGAGCGCCTGGTCGGCGGCTGCCAGCGCCTCCTCGTTTCGGTAGGCCCGCAAAAAGCCGTCGGCGCGCTCGCGCTGCTCGGCTGCCGTGCGGAGCTTGCGACCGAGCGCGCGCTCGAGCTGCTCGAGAGCGCGGCCCGCCTGCGCGCCCTCGTCGCGCGCGGGGTAGCGCGTCCACACGCGGCCGAACTCCTCGGCGGCCTGCTCGAGCTTCCCGCTGCGCTGGAAGGATTCGGCGATGCGCAGCTCGAACTCCGCGAGCTCCGCCGACGCGCGCGTGAGCTGCGTCGCGCGTTCGTACGAGGTGCGCGCTGCGACCTCCTCGCCGAGCGCCGCGTAGGCCCGCGCCTGGAGCAGGGAGAGCTCGATCCGCAGCGGCGAATCCGGGTGCGACCAGAGGGCCGCCTGCGCGACCGCCTCCTCGTTGCGCCCGGCGTCGGCGCGCCAGGCCACGCGCGCGAGATCCGCGTGATCGGCGATTACCGGGTGCTGCGCCGCGACTTGCGCCAGCAGCGCGTCGCCGCGCTCGAAGTCGCCCGCGTCGAGCGCGGCGCGCGCCGCCCGGAGCGCCGGCCCGGGGCGCGTGGGCCAGCTCGCGGACGTGGAGTCCGGCGGGGGCGCCGCCGCCGCCCCGAGCGTGAGGCCGAGCACGAGGATCGCGGCGCGCGAGCGCGCGTCGCGTCGGCGCGAGCGGAAGGGATCGAGCGCGCGGCGCATGGCGGTGCGAGTGTGCGGAACGTCTCCGAGGCCTTCAACGAATTGTGGCCGCCGACCCGCTCGGGTAGGTTCGGCGCGCCTTGTCGCGCCCGCTCCGCTCGTCGCGCTCCGCTCGCATCCAACACCGCGCGGGAGCAAGACGCGGCCTCGCGTGCGCCGTCGGCCTCGCCGCGCTCGCGCTCTGCGCCTGCAAGGACCGGCACGCCGCGCCGACGCCGCCCGCTCGCCCCGCGGCCGGCGCGCCGGAGTCGCCCGCGCGCGAGCCGGCATCGGCGCCGGCTCCGCTGCGGCGCGCGCTCTGGGTGCTCGCGGAGGGCAGCCAGCGCGTGCTCGAGCATCCCGAGCGGATGCCCGCCCTGCTCGCGGACGCGCGCGCGCTCGGCGCGACGGATCTCTTCGTGCAGGTCTACCGGGGCGGGCGCGCCTGGTTCGAGTCGTCGCACGCCGACGCCTCGCCGCAGCGCGAGGCCGCGAAGCGAGCCGGCGGCGACCCGCTGCGCGCGCTGATCGCGCGCGCGCACGAGGCGGGGCTCCGCGTGCACGCGTGGGTCAACGTACTGTCGCTCTCGGGTCACCCGGACGCACCAATCGCCGTCCGCAACGGGCGCGACGCGATCCACGTCGATCGCCAGGGCCGCTCGCTCCTCGACTACCCGGGCTACGAGATTCCGGAGCCCGACCGCCGCTACTACCGCATGGGCACGCCGGGCCTGTATCTCGATCCCGCCGCGCCGGGCGTCGCGCCCGCGCTGGTCGCGACCTTCTCCGAGCTGTGCACGCGCTATCCCGAGCTCGACGGGCTCCATCTCGACTACATCCGTTACCCCGACGTGCTGCCGTTCTCGCCGGGGTCGCGCTTCGGCGTGGGTCTCGACTTCGGCTACGGCGCGCCGAGCCGCAAGCGCTTCCACGACGAGACCGGCGTCGAGGCACCCTTCCGCGACCGCATCGCCAACGCCGATCGCTGGGACGCGTGGCGGCGCGAGCAAGTCGACGCGCTGGTGCGCGAGATCGCGCGCGCGGCGCGCTCGGCGCACCCGCGCATCGCGATGTCGGCCGCGGTCTGGAGCGATCCGGAACGCGCCTATCAGACGATCGGCCAGGACTGGCGCCGGTGGCTCGAGGAGGGCTGGCTCGACTTCGCCGTCCCGATGGCCTACACGCGCGACGATCGCCTGCTGCGCTACGAGGCCGAAGGCTATGCGCGTTCGCCGGTCGGCGACCGCATCTGGCCGGGTCTCGGCGTCTGGCTCTTCGCCGACTCTCCCGAGCGCGCGCTCGCGCAGATCGAGATCGCGCGGACGGCGGGCGCGCCCGCGCTCGCGCTCTTCTCGTGGGACTCGATCGCCGACGCGCCCGCGCTGCGCGATGCCCTCGGCCAGGCGCAAGCCGCCGCAGGCGGCGCGCAGTGAGGCAAGCCGTCCGGCGCGCAGCGAGGCGAAGCCAGCGAAGATCCCACGAGATGGCCGAGCGAAGATCAGAGAAATGACCCTGCCCGCACCGAGCGAGGCGAAGCCGAGCGACGCCATCGACCTCGCCGACTACGACTTCGCGCTGCCGCCGGACCGGATCGCGCAGCGTCCCTCCCCCGAGCGCGACGGCGCGCGCCTGATGCGTCTCGATCGCGCGACCGGCGCCGTCTCGCACCACCACGTCGTCGACCTGCCCTCGCTGCTCGAGCCGGGCGATCTGCTCGTCGTCAACGCCACGCGCGTGCTGCCGGCAAAGCTGCGCGGGCGCAAGGCGAGCGGCGGTGCAGCCGAGGCCCTGCTGCTCGGCCCGGCCGCGTCCGGCGGAACGCGCGCGCTCGTGCGCGCGCGGGGCCGGCTGCGCGTGGGCCTCGAACTCGTGTTCGAGGGCGCGGGCGCGAGTCTGGCCGCGCGCGTGACGGCGCTCGAGCCGGACGGCGTCGCGGTGCTCGCCTTCGCCGGCGAGCGCTCGCCCTACGCGCTCGGCGAGATGCCGCTTCCGCCCTACATCCGGCGCGACGCGCCGGAGCCCGAGGACGCAGAGCGCTACCAGACGACCTTTGCGCGCGTGCCGGGCGCGGTCGCCGCGCCAACCGCCGGCCTGCATCTCTCGGAGCGCCTGCTGACCGCACTGCGCGAGCGGGGCGTGCACATCGCGGAGGTCGTGCTGCACGTCGGCGCCGGCACGTTCCGTCCGATCGGCATGCGCGAGCTCGCGGAGAGGCGACTCCACGCGGAGCGCCTCGAGCTGCCGGTCGCGACCGCCGACGCGATCGCCGCGACGCGCGCGCGCGGCGGCCGCGTCGTGGCGGTCGGCACCACGACCACCCGCGTGCTCGAGGCGCGCGCCGACGGCGCGGGCGGCGTCGTCCCGGGTGCCGGCGAAGCCGATCTCTTTCTGCTCCCCGGGTCGCGCTTCGGCGTCGTCGACGCGTTGCTGACGAACTTCCACCTGCCGCGCTCGTCGCTGCTCCTGCTCGTCGCCGCGTTCGCGGGGCGCGAGCGAGTGCTCGCCGCCTACGCCGAGGCGGTTCGCAGCGGCTATCGCTTCTACTCCTACGGCGACGCGATGCTGATCCTGTGATGTGCCCTCCCCCCTCCTTCGAGCTGCTGCACGCCGACGGCGCCGCGCGCGCCGGCCGGCTCCGGACGCCGCACGGCGACGTCGAGACGCCGGCCTTCATGCCCGTCGCGACCTACGGCGCCGTCCGCGGCGTGACACCGACGGAGCTCGAGCGCGCGGGCGCGCAGATCGTGCTCGCAAACACGTATCACCTGCACGAGCGGCCGGGCGAGGCCATCGTCGCGCGCTGCGGCGGTCTCCACGGCTTCACGGGCTGGCGCGGGCCGTGGCTCACGGACAGCGGCGGCTTCCAGGTGACCTCGCTCGCTGCGAACGCGCGCGTCGACGAGGACGGCGTGACCTTCGCGTCGCCGGTCGACGGCACGCGCCGGCACCTGACTCCGGAGCGCGCCGTCGCGATCCAGGAGGCGCTCGGCGCGGACGTAGCGATGGTGCTCGACGAGTGCCTGCCCGCCGTGCACGACGCCGGCGGCGCGCGCAGCCGCGCCGCGATGGAGCGGACGCTCCGCTGGGCGGAGCGCTCGCGCCGCGCGCACAAGCGCGGCGACCAGTGGCTCTTCGGGATCGTGCAGGGCGGCGCCGACGCGGAGTTGCGTCGGGCGAGCGCGCGCGCGACCTGCGAGATCGGCTTCGACGGCTACGCGCACGGCGGGCTCGGCCTCGGCGAGGCGGCCGCCTCGCGCGCCGACCTGCTCGCCGTCGCGCACGACGAGCTGCCGGCCGCGTCACCGCGCTACCTGATGGGCCTCGGCCGCCCGATCGACCTGGTCGACGCGATCGCGGCGGGCGTCGACCTCTTCGACTGCGTCCTGCCGACGCGCCACGCGCGCCACGGGGTGCTCTTCACCCGCGCGGGACTGCTGCGCCTTCGCAACGCGCGCTACCGCGACGACCGCGAGCCGCCCGACCCGGGCTGCGACTGCGAGACCTGCGCGCGCTACTCGCGCGCCTACCTGCGCCACCTGCTCCAGGCCGGCGAGAGCCTGGCCGGCCGCCTCGCCTCGCTCCACAACCTGCGCTTCTACTTGCGCCTGCTCGAGAAGGCGCGCGCCGCGATTCGCGAGCGGCGCTTCGCCGCGCTGCGGGAGGAGGTCACCCGCCAGAGCGAAGCGACGCCGCCCTGACGCGGCCCGTGCACGCAGCCCCCGGGCGCGCCTATGCTGGGCGGGCTGCAAGCCGGCCGACCCGGCCGGCGCGCAGCGAGGCGTGAGGCGAGCGAAGCTCGGAGCGCGGAGGTCCCCCTTGGCTGGCATCACACGGTACGGCAGCTACGTCCCCTTCTTTCGCGTGCAGCGCGCCGCCTTCGGCGCCGGTCGCGGTGCGCGCGCGGTCGCGAGTCACGACGAGGACTCGGTGTCGATGGCGGTCGAGGCGGCGCGCGACGCGCTGCACGGCGGGGCGTCGCCCGAGCTGCTGCTCTTCGCCACGACGAGCGGCGCCTACGCGGAGAAGACCAACGCGGCGACCGTGCAGGCCGCGCTCGCGCTCCCGGAGCAGATCGCGAGCGCCGAGCTCGGCGGCAGCACGCGCATGGGACTCGCTGCGCTCGGCCTCGGCCTCGATGCCGCGACGGCCGGCCGACGCGCGCTGGTGTGCGCGGCCGACGTCGTGATCGGCGCGCCCGGCGGCTCGCGCGAGAGTGGCGGCGGCGACGCGGCGGTGGCCTTCCTCACCGGCCCCGACTCCGAGGCCTGCGCGGGCCTGCTCGGCCGCGCATCCGCGACCACGGAGCTGCTCGACGTCTGGCGGCTGCCCGAGGAGCGCTTCGCGAAGCAGTGGGAGGAGCGCTTCGGCGCCGAGGTGCTCGGCCCCGCGCTCGCGGACACCGCGACGCGCGCGCTGAAGGACGCGAAGGTCGAGCCGACCGAGCTCTCGCACGTGATCCTCGACGCGACGAATCCGCGCGCGGCGGCGGGCCTGCCGCGCGCGCTGCGCCTCAAGCCCGAGCAGCTCGCGGACGGGCTCGAGTCGCAGGTCGGCCGCGCGGGGAGCGCGCACGCGGGCCTCGCGCTCGCGAACGTGCTCGACCAGGCGAAGCCCGGCGCGCGCATCCTGGTGACGTCGCTCGCGGACGGCTGCGAGGCGCTGGTCTTCGAGGTGACCGAGCGCATCGCGACGGCGCGCCCGCGCCACGTGGTCTCCGGCTGGATCGCGTCGAAGCGCGACGACCTCGCCTACAACAACTGGCTGAAGTGGCGAGGCATCCTGCCCTTCGAGCCGCCGCGCCGGCCCGATCCCGAGCGCCCCGCTGCGCCGCCGATGCGCCGCCACGAGCGCTGGAAGATGGCCTTCGAGGGCGCGCGCTGTACGCGCTGCCAGACGGGCCACCTGCCGCCGCAGCGCGTCTGCATCCACTGCGGCGCGATCGACGAGATGGCGCCCGAGCGCTTCGCCGACCGCGGCTGCAAGATCGCCACCTTCACGCTCGACCACCTGGCCTACAGCCTCCAGCCGCCGGTCGTCGCGGCGGTGGTCGACTTCGAGGGCGGCGGGCGACTCACCTGCGAGCTGACCGACGTCGAGCCGGCGTCGGTGGCGATCGGCAACGAGCTCGAGATGACCTTCCGCCGCCTCTACACCGGTCAGGGCGTCCACAACTACTTCTGGAAGGCGCGCCCCCGCCGGCAAGCGACCGCGTAGCGGTCGCGCGCAGCGAGCCGCAGGCGAGCGAAGATCAGAGAAGATCTCCTGGTTCGCAGAAAGGAAACACCAATGGCATCTCACGGTATCCGGGACCGCGTCGCGATCGTGGGCATGGGCTGCACGCCGTTCGGCGAGCACTGGGACAAGGGCGCCGACGACCTGCTGGTCGACGCGTGCAAGGAGGCGTACGCGTCGGCGCGCGTCGAGCCCGATGCGGTCGACGCCTACTGGCTCGGCACCATGGGCAGCGGCGTGTCGGGGCTGCTGCTCTCGGAGGCGCTGAAGATCCGGTACAAGCCCGTCACCCGGCTCGAGAACATGTGCGCGACCGGGAGCGAAGCGCTGCGCAACGCGGCCTACGCGGTCGCGAGCGGCGCCTACGACCTCGTGATGGCGGTCGGCGTCGAGAAGCTGAAGGACTCGGGCTACTCGGGCCTCGTCGGCAGCCGCCCGCCGGACGACGGCACGCTGCCGACGATGACGGCGCCGGCGATGTTCTCGCTGCTGGCGCCGGCCTACGCCAAGAAGTACGGCGTCGACGAGGGCACCTTGAAGGACGTGATCTCGCGCATCGCGTGGAAGAACCACGTGAACGGCGCGAAGAACCCGAAGGCGCAGTTCCGCTCCGAGGTGCCGATCGAGAAGATCAAGAGCTCGCCGCGCGTCGCCGGGATGTTCGGCGTGTTCGACTGCTCGGGCGTCTCCGACGGCTCGGCCGCCGCGATCCTCTGCCGCGCGGAGGACGCGCACAAGTACACGGACAAGCCGATCTTCATCAAGGCGCTCGCCTTCGCGGCCGGCCCGGCCGAGGGATTCTTCAACCAGGAGTACGACTTCACCACGTTCCAGGAGGTGGTGGCGAGCTGCCAGGACGCCTACGCGCAGGCCGGCATCCGGAACCCGCGCGAAGAGGTCAGCATGGCGGAGGTGCACGACTGCTTCACCGCCACCGAGCTCGTGCTGATGGAGGACATGGGCTTCTCGGCGCGCGGTCAGGCCTGGAAGGACGTGCTCGACGGGCGCTTCGACGGCAACGGGCCACAGCCCGTGAACCCGGACGGCGGGCTCAAGAGCTTCGGCCACCCGATCGGCGCGAGCGGGCTGCGCATGATGTACGAAATGTGGCTCCAGCTCCGCGGCGAGGCCGGCGCGCGACAGATCCGCGACCCGAAGCTCGGGCTGACCCACAACCTCGGCGGCCAGCCCGGGCGCTGCGTGTCGTTCGTCTCCGTAGTGGGCCGATAAGCGAGCCAGGCGCCTCGCCGGGCGCGCAGCGAACAGCCGGCCGGCGCTGGTCGTCCCTCAAGACTCGCGGTCACCACGCCGATCCGGCACTACGCCCTCCCCTGCGTGGTCATCCGAATGAGCTTCGAATCGCACGCGAGCGCCGACCGCCGCGTCCATATGCTGGGACTCTGGTCGATCGGGGGCGGTCTCGCGTCGCTCTGGCTCTACACCGAGACGGGCCAGCTCGCCGTCTCGGTCGCGCTGCTGCTCGGTCTCGGCTCGGCCGGCCTCGCGCTCGCTGTCCGCTCCGCGCGCGAAGCCTCGCGCCGCGACGCCGCGGTCCGCGCGGCGCTCGAGGGGCTGGTGCGTGGCGCGCGCCCGCGCGCGGGCTCGGCCGAGGCGGCCGATCCGATCGTTCTGCGCGTCGGCGAGCAGATGGCGCGCGCGCAGGGACGCCTCGAAGGGCTGATGGCCCGCGTCGAGCGCCTGCCCTCCGAGGTCACCCGCGCGATGGCGGAGGTCGAGCGCAGCGCCGAGGACCAGGAGGCCGCCGTCGAGGAGACCGCCTCGCTGCTCGCCAACATGGGCCGCCAGGTCACGCGCATCAACGAAGAGGTCGAGAACCTCGCGCGCAGCAACGAGGAGACCGCCGCCTCGATCCAGCAGATGGGCAGCGCGATCGAGCAGGTGGCGCGCAGCTCGCAGGTGCTCCAGGAGAACGTCGAGTCCTCCACCGCGTCGATCCACGAGATGGGGACGAGCATTGCCCACGTCGCGCGCAACAGCGACGAGGTGCAGCACGTGGCGGAGGAGACCGCCTCGTCCGTCACACAGATGGATCGCGCGATCCAGGAGGTCGGCGAGCACGTGCGCGGCGCCGCGCATCTCACCGAGCGCGCCAGCCAGAGCGCCGAGGAGGGCTCGGCGGCGGTGGTCGCGACGATCCAGGGCATCGAGCAGATCCGCGCGCAGACGCTCGACTCGAAACGAGCGCTCGAGGGCCTCGCCCGGCGCATCGAGGAGATCGGACAGATCGCGACCGTGATCGGCGGCATCAGCGACGAGACCAACATGCTGTCGCTCAACGCCGCGATCATCGCGGCGCAGGCCGGCGAGCATGGCAAGGCATTCGCGGTCGTGGCGGACCAGGTCAAGACGCTGGCGCAGCGCACCAGCGCCAGCGTGAAGCAGATCGGCGAGATGATCCGCAGCGTCCAGGGCGGCTCGAACGAGGCGGCCAAGGCGATGGCGCTCGCGATCCACAGCGTCGAGGAAGGCGCGTCGCGCTCGCGCGTCGCCGGGGACGCGCTCGAGGCGATCCGCCGCGCCGCGCGCCAGGCGTCCGGTCAGGTGGCGGAGATCGCGCGCGCCACCGGCGAGCAGGCGCAGAACTCGAAGCACGTGGCCGGCGCCGCGCAGCGCGTCTCCGCGCACGTGATGCAGATCTCGCAGGCCATGTCCGAGCAGACCCGGGCCAGCCAGACGCTGCTCGAGAACGCCGACCGCTCCCTCGACATGTGCCGTCAGATGGCGCACGCGATGGAGGAGCAGCGCAGCACCGGCCGCTACATCACGTCGAACAGCGAGTCCGTGACCGAGATGATCCGGTCGATCCAGGCGAGCACGGCCTCTCACCGCACCGCGAGCGCGGCCGTCGCCGATCGCTTCAACGGGCTCGTGCAGGCGGCGCGCCGCAGCGTCGAGCGCATTCCCGAGGTGGCGCGCGCGGTGGCGCTGCTCGCCAGCGACGCCGAGCGCGCACGCGACGGCGGAGATCGCGCCTAGCGTTCGTCGCCGGCTGCCCGCGCCGCCACGACGAGCGCCGCGCGGAACGGCAGCGCCTCGCCGAGCGCGGACGCCTCGATGCGGACGGCGGCCGCGAGCCGCGGCCAGACGCGCGCCGCGAAGCGCTCCCGCAGGGGCGCGAGGCACAGTGCCTCGCCCGCCGCGCTCGCGATCGTGCCGAGCGCGATCACGTCGGGCGCGAACGCGTAGGCGACGGAAACGAGCGCGCGCGACAGCAGCTCGTTCCAGCGCTCGAGCTCGACGAGGGCGAAGGCGTCGCCCTCGCGGGCCGCGGACACGACGTGCTCGGGACTCACGCCGGCGACGCCGCCCGCGAGCGCCGCGACGCGGCTCGTCGGTGGCGTCTGCGCGCGCAGGCGACGCGTCCATGCCGCGCCGCCGACGTAGGCCTCGAGGCAGCCTCGCCGTCCGCAGCCGCACGGCTCGCCGTCCCAGACGAGCGGCGCGTGCCCGATCTCGCCGGCGAGGTCGCGCGCGCCGCGGTACAGGCGGCCATCGAGCACGAGGCCGGCGCCGATGCCGGTCGAGAGGGTCAGGTACACGAGGCTCGCGACGCGAGGCGCGCGCGCCTGCCACTCGGCCAGCGCCGCCGCGTTCGCGTCGTTCTCGAGCGCGACCGGACAGCCGAGCTCGCGGCGGAGCCAGTCGACCAGCGGGACGTCGCGCCAGCCCGGCAGGTTCGGCGGACCCTGGACGACGCCGCCCGCAGAGTCGAGCGGACCGGGCGCACTGACGCCGACCGCGCTCGGCGCGGCCTTCGCCCCAGCCTCGGCGAGCAGCTTGCGCGCTTCGGTGAGCAGGATCTCGAAGTCGCGCCGCGGGTCGCCCGATGGGGTCCAGGGCAGGCGCCGGCTCGCGCGCAGCGCGGCGTCGCGCGGGTCGCCGAGCGCGAAGGCCAGCTTGCTGCCGCCGATGTCGATTCCGAGCCACATCGAAAACCGTCGGTCCGGCCGCAACTTGGCGCGCGAGCGCGCGAGTCTATCACGCATCGCTCGAGTTCCGGACGGGACCGGCCGATAGAAGCGCTGTCGGCATCGCGACCTGCGGGGTGCGGCTGCCGGCGGATGGAGGCGACATGCGGTTCCGCGTCGGGCTCGTGCTCTCGCTCGCCCTGCTGCTCGCGCAGGGATGCGTGTCTCCGCGCGATCCGCTGGGCCACCGCGACGCGCTGAAGGACGCGCAGAAGCGCTACACGGACTTGATCCGCTGGCACGACGCCGAACGCGCAGCCGAGTTCGTCGATCCCGAGCTGCGCGAAAAGTTCCTCGCCCACGCCGGTGACCTCGAGACCCTCGAGATCAGCGACTACGAGATCGGCGAGATCGAGTACGCCGACGACGATCACACCGCGAACGTGCAGGTGACCTACCGCGGCTACTCGCTCACCCAGTTCGTCGAGCGCAAGATCCGCGTCACCCAGGAATGGCACCGCGTGTCGGGCAACGACTGGCGCGTGCACCCCGACATCGAGTCCGTCGTCGCGCAGCTTCGCGGGACGCCGCGCTGAGCCCCTCGGAGAGTCGAGGCATGACCGAGATCGAAGACCCGGAAGCGCGGAAGATCCTGATCGTCGACGACGCCGAGATGTTTCGCGACCTCGAGTCGCTCTTCCTGGCGCGCAGCGGTCACATCCTCACCGCCTGCGATGCCGAGGAGGCGTGGCAGGTGCTCGAGCGCGAGCGGCCCGACATCGTCGTCACCGACCTCACCATGCCCGGCATGGACGGCGACGAGCTCTGCCGCCGCATCAAGGCCCACCCCGACCATCGCCGCACGCCGGTCGTGATCGTCACCGCCCGCAGTGTAGGCGATCAGCACGAGCGCGCCGTGCGCGCGGGCGCGGACGACGTGGTCGAGAAGCCGGTCGACCGCGTGTCGCTGATCAACGCGGTGAACCACTTCCTGCGGCTCGCAATCCGCGGCCTCGTGCGCGTGTCGCTCGAGACGGACGTGAAGATCGCCTGCGGCCACGGAGAGCTCTGGGGCCGGTCGCGGAACGTCTCGCGCGGCGGGATCTTCGTCGAGTCGGACGGTGAACTCCAGCCGGCCAGCGAGGTCCAGCTCGAGTTCGCGCTGCCCGAGTCGCCGCGCTCGCTCGCGCCGACGGCGAAGGTGGTGTGGCGGCGACCCGCCACGCGCAACGCCGTGGCCGGTCTCGGCCTCCAGTTCCTGAAGCTCGATCGCGAGGCCGCGCGCCGACTCGACGAGTACGTATACGAGCACGCGGTGATCGAGCCCGGAGACGAGCTCGACGCGTCGAAGTACGCGGTGCGCTAGCAAGGCGCCGAAAGCGCCACGCAGCGACGGCAAGCCGCCCGGCGCGCAGCGAGGCGAAGCCGAGCGTAGATCGGCCGGGCGGGCCGAGCGAAGCTCGGAGCACGAGACCCGGCGAGCCCGATCTCCGGGCTCGCCGGCTCGCCGCTACTTCCCCTGGGTCAGCTCGCCCTCGTCCTTGATCCCGCTCACCGGATCGAAGACGGCCTGCTTGCCGAGGATCACCGCGATCGTGCTGTCGCCTTGCTTGACCAGCGTGCTGGTGCGCGTGCGGGGGTCGCCCGTGGCCTTCGACAGCACCGGCTCGACCACCAGGGGCGCGCCGTTGCTCGCCATCGGCAGCTCGATCGCCGGGGCGTTCGCGTTGCCCGTCGAGATCAGCAGCGAGCCCGAGTGCGGCGCACTCGGCGCCGCGTGCGCAATCGCGGCCTGCGGCGCGACCGCATTCACGGCCCGCAGCGCGGCGAGCCGTCGCCCGAGGCGCTCCGCGTATTGCGCCGATGCCTGCGGGTCCTCCGGCGTGTAGCGCTCGTAGCTCTTCAGCGAAGAGCTCGACACGAGCTTCGCCTGCGCGCGATAGCGCTCCGGGATCTGATCCTTGTCATCGGTGTAGGCGTAGCCGCCGTCGTCCGTGCGCCACGCGTACATCTCGGCGGCCGCCGTCTGCGCGACGACGAGCGCCAGGCACGCTCCGAGGGCGGCGCGTCCGCACCGCCCGACTCCACCGTTCCAGTTCAGCATGATGAGCCTCCGCATTTCGTGAAGTGGTCGCAGCCTAGCGGATGTGTACCGGCAAGTGGGAGCCCTCCAATCCCGCTGAAACGCACGTACGATCGAGAATTTGACAGCCTTCGAGGTGATGGATATACAACCTGCCTCTTTGTTGCGGGGTGGAGCAGTCTGGTAGCTCGGCGGGCTCATAACCCGCAGGTCGCAGGTTCGAATCCTGCCCCCGCTACCACCGAGTCTTGCCGCTCCGAGGCCTTCCTCGGGGCGGCAAGCGTTTCGGGGCCTAGGGTCGCGATTCCCTCGACTCTCCCGTCGGAGTAGACGCGCAGCCGGCGCTCACGCAGGAGCGCTCCCAGCGCCAGCCGACCGCGCGCGGTGTCTGCGCGCAGCGTCGCGTCGATGTCGGCGAGCTTCTCGCGCAGAAGCGGCATCAGATCCTCGGCGGTCGGCACCACCACGCGCGACTGCGCCAGTTCGGCGACGATCTGCTCGCGTTCGGTCTTCAGCGCGCGCAGGCGATCCTTCGCGGCGGCGAGATCGCCGAGCTCGATCCCGAGATCGAGCGCACACCGCAGGGCCTCACCTGGCTACGCGAGCACAGGTTCTTCGAGTAGCCCGCGTACCATTCGAGCTGCAGCAGACCCGCCTTGTCGCGGAACTTCGCCTCTCTCTCTAG
>Ga0335082_10003583_pt1 | contig 16907 bp, 16 predicted proteins | sample Lox_Sample_41_FD_206718 | JGI IMG/M metagenome (GOLD analysis project Ga0335082, IMG submission 206718) | Soil microbial communities from Loxahatchee National Wildlife Refuge, Florida, United States - Lox_Sample_4.1 | ecosystem: Environmental > Terrestrial > Soil > Wetlands | place: USA... | reverse complement strand
TCGTCTCCTACGCGATGGGCATCACCGACCTCGACCCGCTCCACCACGGCCTGATCTTCGAGCGCTTCCTCAACCCCGAGCGCGTGTCCATGCCCGACATCGACATCGACTTCGACGAGCGTGGCCGGGCCGACGTGATCCGGTACGTGACCCAGAAATGGGGCTCGGACCGGGTGGCGCAGATCGTCACCTACGGCACGATCAAGGCCAAGGCCGCGATCAAGGATGCCTGCCGGGTACTCGGCTTCCCGTACGCGCTCGGTGACCGGATCACCAAGACGTACCCGCCCGCCGTGCTGGGCAAGGACATGCCGCTGACCGGGGTGTTCGACGAGGCTCACCCCCGGTACAAGGAAGCCACCGAGATCCGCGCCCTCTACGAAGCTGAGGCCGAGGTCAAGCAGGTCGTCGACAAGGCACGCGGCATCGAGGGACTGATCCGGCAGCCTGGCGTGCACGCGGCCGGCGTGATCATGTCGGCGGAGCCGCTGACCGACCACATCCCGGTGTGGACCCGGCATGCCGATGGCGCTGTCATCACGCAGTTCGACTATCCGACCTGCGAGGGCCTCGGGCTGCTGAAGATGGACTTCCTCGGCCTGCGCAACCTGACGATCATGGCCGACGCGGTCGCCTTGATCAAGAGCAACCGGGGCACTGAGATCGACCTGCTCCGCCTGCCGCTCGATGACAAGGCCACGTACGACCTGCTCGGCCGGGGTGACACGCTCGGCGTCTTCCAGTTCGACGGCGGCCCGATGCGGGCCCTGCTGCGGCTGATGAAGCCGGACAACTTCGAGGACATCTCCGCGGTCGGCGCCCTGTACCGGCCGGGTCCGATGGGGGTGAACTCGCACATCAACTACGCGCTGCGCAAGAACGGGCAGCAGGAGATCACGCCGATCCACCCGGAACTCGAGGAACCGTTGCGCGAGGTGCTCGAGCCGACTTACGGGCTGATCGTCTACCAGGAGCAGGTACAGAAGGCCGCCCAGATCCTGGCCGGCTACACGCTTGGCCAGGCGGACCTGCTCCGCCGGGCCATGGGCAAGAAGAAGAAGGAGATCCTGGACAAGGAGTTCGTCCCGTTCCACCAGGGCTGCCGGGAGCGCGGCTACTCCGACAGGGCCATCCAGGCCGTCTGGGATGTGCTGGTCCCGTTCGCGGGCTACGCCTTCAACAAGGCGCACTCGGCCGCGTACGGCCTGGTCTCGTACTGGACGGCCTACCTCAAGGCGAACTACCCGGCCGAGTACATGGCCGCGCTGCTCACATCGGTGGGCGACGACAAGGACAAGTCCGCGCTCTACCTGAGCGAGTGCCGCCGGATGGGCATCAGGGTGCTGCCGCCCGACGTCAACGAGTCGGTGGCGACGTTCGCCCCGGTCGGTAAGGACATCAGGTTCGGCCTGGCGGCGATCCGCAACGTGGGTGTCAACGTGGTCGAGGCGATCATCTCGGCGCGCAAGTCCAAGGGCGAGTTCACCGGGTTCTCCGACTTCCTGCGCAAGGTGCCCCTCGTCGTGTGCAACAAGCGGGTGATCGAGTCGCTGATCAAGGCGGGTGCCTTCGACTCGTTCCGAGACGCGCGCAAGGGCCTGATGCTCGTGCACGAGCAGGCCGTCGACGCGGTGATCGACATCAAGCGCAACGAGGCGATCGGGCAGGATTCGCTGTTCGGCGGCGACACCGAGTCGGAGGCGGTCTTCGATGTGCCCGTCCCGGCGGGGGAGTGGGACAAGAGCACGCTGCTGAACTTCGAGCGCGAGATGCTCGGGCTCTATGTCTCCGACCACCCGCTGTTCGGCATCGAGCACATCATCGCCAGGGAGAGCGACTGCTCGCTGGCCGACCTGATGGCCGACGAGGCCGAGCCGCGGCCGCGGGCTGGCGACCGGTCAGACGCGCAGATCGTGAAGATCGGCGGCATCCTGTCCGGGGTTCAGCGCAAGGTGACCAAGCAGGGCAACCAGTGGGCCGCGGCCACGCTCGAGGACCTGGGCGGCGCCATCGAGGTGCTGTTCTTCCCGCAGACCTATCAGCTGTACGCCACCTCGATCGCCGAGGACGCGGTGGTGGTGGTGAAGGGCAAGGTGGACCGGCGGGACGACGTGCCCAAGCTGATCGCCATGGACCTGACCATCCCCGACCTGTCCGTCGGCGACTCCGGCCCGTTCGTGGTGTCGATGCCGGTGGCCAGGTGCGTGCCACCGGTCGTGGAGCGGCTCCGTGAGGTGCTGGTGACCCATCCGGGCCCGACCGAGGTGCACCTCAAGCTGCGCGGCCACGAGCGCACCACGCTAGTGCGGCTGGACGACAAGCTCCGAGTAGCCACTTCACCCGCCCTGATCGGCGACCTGAAGCAGCTACTCGGTCCGGCCTGCGTCAGCTAGCGTCAGCTGGTCCGTGAGCCGATGAGCTGGTCGAGGAATGTCTTGTACATCCGCAGTGTCTCGCGCAGCGCCTCGGTGTCGGCGTTGCTGTCTTCGCCCCACCGGCCGCGCAGCGAGCGCTGCTGCTCGGCAATAGCGCGCTGCCGTTCCTCGATGGCTCGCTGCCGCTCCTGGATGGCCGCCTCCATCTTGGCGGTGACCTGGGCGACGATATCGGCGGCTTCGGTTACCGAGCCTCGCGGGTCGTCGACGAACCTGAACTGGATCTCCTGCCATTGCGTGGTGAACCGCTCCGCGTCCGGAACCAGGTTCCCATAGGTGAGATCGCTGAAGTCACCGAGCTTCCCGGCCGTCTCGCCGGGGCGCAGCTCGCCATTGCCGGGGGTGGCAGCAACTTCGCCCGGGGTGGCTACGGCGCCGGCCGGTGTCTCGGTCACCGGAGGCTCGCCTACGGGGGTACGGGCCGCCGGGACGTCCGCGATGGTCGCGGCACCAGGCTGACCCTCCGCACGCGCAGCGGGCATTTCGGCGGTTTCCTCGCCGGTGCGCCTGCCGGTGCCGAACATGTCCGGTTCGGTCGCCTGGTAGGTGCCAGGACTGGTCACGGCGACCGCGTCGTCCTCGTGACCGGTCGGCGCGTCGGGGTCGTCCCAGTAGTCGCGCTTCTGCGCAGGCTCCCGGGAAATCGGGCTGCCAGCCATGGCCGCCTCGTCCTCCTGGGTCACCCACGGCGGGTTGGACTCGGACGCGCCCGCCTGGGCCTCCGCGGCCGTCCGGTCCGCAGAGGCGCGCTCCGCAGCCACCCGGTCGTCAGCGTCGAGGTCTCGTTCGTCCCGCTCGGAGCTCCCGCGCAGCGCGGAAGCTACCTTCTGGAAGCGGGTCATCGGCCTGGATTCATCGGTGCGGGCTTCCTCGGTCTCGTCCTCTGGGACGACGTCGCCTCGTACGACGTAGCCGGGTACCCTCGCCTGGCCGTACTGGTCCTGGGTCATAGCAATCATCTCTCCCGTGAGTGGCTGAAGGTATGTGCGTGCCTACCGGGGCGGGTACGCGGTCCGGCTGGCGTTCTGCGCGGCTCGCTCGTCGTTCCGCACGACCGCGTCCCGGTCCTCGACCTCGGGGTCCTCGGTAACGGGGTCGCGGGTGACGCGTGCCTCGGAGACGGGTTCTGTGATGACGGGCTCCGCGGTGCGCGTTCCGTTGTCAGCGACAGCGTGACGGTCGTCGGCGCGGTCACGGATCGCCGCGACGCGGTCCCGGGCCGGCTCGCCGTGGCCCTCGCGCAGGCCGGTCAGGTCCTCGAACAGCGTGCGGTAGTGGATCATGGTTTCCCTGAGCTGCTCGGTGCTCGCCGAATCGGTGCGCAGGTCCAGTGTCGTGCGGTAACCCTCCATCGCACGGCCATGGTGGACGGACAGGGCGTCCATGCAGGCAGTCCTGTCGTCGACGGGGTAGCCGCGGTCACGCATTACGTTCCCGATCAGCGTGTGCGCGGCGCCCACGGCCTCGGCCGGGGTGTCCACGAACCGCTCCTGGACCGCGGCCCAGTCGCCGCTGTAGCTGGCCTGCTGCTCAGGCGAAAGCTCGCGGATATTGAGCGCACGTACGCGCCGCTCCCGCTCGGCCAGCTCGGCGTCGGCCTTCCTCTTGCTGCCCAGCTTCTCAGCCAGGCGGTCGTACTCCGGGCCGAACTGGCGGCGCAGCCTCGCCCGCCGCATCTCAGCCGAGGCCACGACTACGACCGCCACCACGACGATGACAGCGATGACGATTCCTGTAATTGCTCCGGTCGACATAATGACCTCCGTGAGGTGTCGGAACGGCATGCCGACTCCCCCCGATAAACCGGGCTAAACGGCCGTGATGATGTTCACGGGCCGATGAGGTTGCGCCGGATGGCGGCGAGCGCCCTGATCACTGCCTCGCGCTCGGCAGGCCCGAAGGTGGCGAGCGCCCGCTCGGTAAGCTTGTCCGTCTCGGCCGCGATGACGTCCTCCAGCGAGCGCCCGCGCTCGGTGAGCACCAGCCGGACCAGCCGCCGGTCGCCCGGATGGGGCTCCCGGCGCAGCAGGCCGGCCGCCTCCATCCGGGTGGCGGCCCTGGTCACGGTGGGGGTGGCCAGTCCGAGCTGCCGGGCGATCTCGCCGGGTGTCTGCCCGTCCTCGGCCCACAGCAGGCGCAGGATGAACTGCTGTCCCTGGTGCACGCCGTGCCGCGAGAAGGCCGCCGCGGTCGCCGCCGCCAGGGCGTGCTTGGTCGCCCAGAACGCCGTCTGGAAGTCGGGCGTCGGCTGATCGTCTGCATGTGCTGGCTGGTCAGCACTCATCTCCTCGGACATGCCAGCTCAAGCGTACGGCCCTCGAGTACGTTAGCCGGCTCATGGTAAACTCATTATCCGGCTAACGAATTTTGGGAGACATCCGTGAAACTCGGCATCAGCATCAGCACATTTCCCTGGCCGGCGGAGGAAATCGGCCCGGAGGTATCCCGGATCGCCAGGGCGGCCGACGAGGCCGGCGTGGACAGCCTGTGGGTGATGGATCACTTCTTCCAGATCCGGCTGACCGGGCTGCCGCCGGAGTCGCCCATGCCCGAGGCGTATGCGACGCTGGCCTTCCTCGGCGGCCTCACGCGCCGGATCAAGCTCGGCACGCTCGTCACCTCGGTGGCGTACCGCCATCCGGGGGTCCTGGTCAAGGCGGTCACCACGCTCGATGTGATGACCGGCGGCCGGGCGATCTTCGGGGTCGGGGCGGGCGCGCCGTGGAACATCGCGCCGGCCGGCCCGGGCACCGCGTTCGAGGCCGAGGGCCTCGGCATCCCGTTCCCCTCGCTGGCCGAGCGCTTCGAGCGGCTCGAGGAACTGCTGCAGATCGCCCATCAGATGTGGCGCGGCGACGAGAGCCCCTTCCAGGGCCGGCACTATCGGCTGGTCCGCCCGCTCAATTCGCCGAACTCGGTGCAGCGGCCGCACCCGCCGATCCTGATCGGCGGCAGCGGGGAGCGCAAGACCCTGCGGATGGTGGCGCAGTACGCCGACGCCTGCAACCTGTTCGACATCCAGGGCTCGCAGTTCCGCGACGATCTCACCCGCAAGCTCGGCGTGCTCCGCGAGCACTGCGCTCTCCTCGGCCGCGACTTCGCCGAAATCGAGAAGACCGTCGCCACCAGCTTCGACCTAGGCGAAGATCCCAAGGCCGGCGCCGCGGCCTTGCTGGCTCACCTGCGCGAGCTGGCCGAAGCCGGCATCAGCTACGCACTGGTCGCGCCCGAGGGCCCCTGGAACGAGGCCCGCTTCGACGCGGTCGCCGCGATCCTGCCCGACGTACACGCCATCGAAACGGAGCGGGGGTGACGGGTACGATCGTGCGGTGAAGGGGCGACTGGCCGCGTTCGCCGCGGCCCTGGCGGGTAGCGCGGTGCTCGGCGTGGCGGCCGGACTCATCTGGGCCACGGTGGCGCCGCGGGCGCTGCTGCAGGAGGTCGGACACGGCGAGGCCCAGCTCGTCAACGCGGAGAGCACCGCGTACATCCTGGCCGACGCCTGGTTCAGCCTGATCGCGGCGATCGGCGGGGCCATCACCGGGATCGCGGGCTACCGCTTGCTGGTCCGCCGGGCCGGCTGGACCGCGGCGGCCGGCCTCGTCCTCGGCGCGGTGGCGGCGTCCCTGCTGATGCTGTGGACCGGCGAGAACATCGGGCTGGGGACCTACCGCCACCTGCTCGCCGCCAGCGCGGACGGTGTCTTCTTCCACGCCTCGCTGGCCCTGGGCGCCAAGAGCGCGCTGGCGTTCTGGCCGGGTCTCACCTCCCTGATCGTGCTGCTGGCCGAGTACGGCAGCCGCCGTCCGGCGTCCGAGGAAGCCCTACTCTCCGTAGACTAGGCGGGTGATTTCCCGTATCGATCTGCGCCGTATCGATCTGCGCGGGCGCCCGCCCGCCAGCCTGAGCAGGACTCAGCTGGAAGGCATCCTGCCCCGGGCCGCGACCGACGTCGAGACGGCCGTCGCCCGCGTCCGCCCGATCTGCGACGACGTCCGGAGCCGCGGCGCCGACGCGGTCCGCGAGTACACGGCCCGTTTCGACGGCGTAGACCTGGCCACCACCCGGGTGCCGCGACAGGCCCTGGAGGCGGCCCTGGCCGGGCTCGACCCGGACGTGCGGGCCGCCCTGGAGGAGGCCGCCCGCCGGACCAGGCGGGTGCACGGCGCGCAGATCCCGGCCGAGATCGTCACCCCGGTCACCGGCGGTCTCACCGTCACCGGCCGCTTCGTCCCGGTCGGCCGGGCCGGGGTGTACGTCCCCGGCGGCCTGGTGGCCTACCCCTCCTCCGTCGTGATGAACATCGTCCCGGCCCAGGCCGCGGGCGTGGCCTCGGTCGCGGTGGCCTCCCCGCCGCAGGTAAGCAACGGCGGCCTGCCGCACCCATCCGTGCTCGCCGCGTGCGCGCTGCTCGGCGTGACCGAGGTGCACGCGGCCGGCGGCGCGCAAGCGCTGGCCATGTTCGCCTACGGCACGGAGGACTGCCCGCCGGCCGACGTCATCACCGGCCCGGGCAACGTCTACGTGGCGGCGGCCAAGCGCGTGCTCCGCGGCGTGGTCGGCACCGACGGCGAAGCCGGCCCGACCGAGGTGGCGATCGTCGCCGACGACACCGCCGACCCCCGGCACGTCGCCGCCGACCTGGTCGCCCAGGCCGAGCACGACGAGCTCGCCGCGTGCCTGCTCGTCACCACCGATGCCAGGCTCGTCGACAAGGTCGACGCCGAGCTCGGCGAGCAGGTCGCCGCCACCCGTCACCGCGAGCGGGTACAAGCCGCCCTCAATGGCCAGTCCGCATGCGTCCTGGTGGACGACCTGGACGCCGCGCTCGCCGTCAGCGACGCCTGGGCGCCCGAGCACCTGGAGATCCAGGCCAGGGACGCGGCCAAGCTGGCGGCCCGGGTGACCAACGCGGGCGCGGTGTTCGCCGGCCCGTACGCGCCGGTATCGCTCGGGGATTACCTGGCCGGCTCGAACCACGTGCTGCCCACCGGCGGGACCGCGCGGCACACCAGCGGCCTGTCCGTGTTCCCCTTCCTGCGGCTGGTGAACGTGGTCGAGTGCGACCGCGAGACGCTGGCTGCCACCGCGCCGCTGATCGACGCGCTCGGCGGCGCCGAAGACCTGGCCGCGCACGTCGAGGCCGTCCGGGTGCGCGTGGAATCATGACGAAGGCAGATACCCCGCCCGTTCGGGACGACCTGAACGACCTGACCCCGTACGGCGCCCCGCAGATCGACGTGCCGGTCCGGCTGAACACCAACGAGAACCCGTACCCGCCCAGCCCCGGCCTGGTCCGGGCGGTCGCGGACGCGGTCGCCGAAGCCGCCGCCACCCTGAACAGGTACCCGGACCGGGACGCGGTCGAGCTGCGCAAGGACCTGGCCGGCTACCTCGGGCACGGCTTGACCGGCGCTCACCTGTGGGCGGCCAACGGCTCCAACGAGGTTATCCAGCAGGTCCAGCAGGCGTTCGGCGGCCCCGGCCGGCGGGCGCTCGGCTTCGACCCCGGCTACTCCATGCACTCGCTGATCGCCCGGGTGACCTGCACCGGATGGGTCTCGGCGGCCCGCGACGAGGACTTCGGCCTGGACCCGGAGCGGGCGGCCGCCGTGATCACGCGAACCCAGCCGGACATCGTCTTCCTGACCTCGCCGAACAACCCGACCGGAACCGCCGCGCCGATCGAGCTGATCGACGCGGTATGCGCCGCGGCCCCCGGCCTGGTGGTGATCGACGAGGCCTACGCCGAGTTCGCCCGCGCGGGCACGCCGAGCGCGCTCACCCTGCTGCCGCGCTACCCGGGCCTGGTGGTCACCCGCACGATGTCCAAGGCGTTCGCCATGGCCGGCGCCAGGATCGGGTACCTGGCCGGCGCGCCCGAGGTGGTCGAGAAGCTGCTCCTGGTGCGGCTCCCGTACCACCTGTCCGCGGTCACCCAGGCAGTGGCGCGCGCCGCACTGGCCCTGGCCGCCGAGCCGCTGGCCACCGTCGCGAAACTACGGACGGAACGGGACGGGCTCGTCGCCTGGCTCCGGCAGCGGGGCCTGTCCGTGGCGGATTCAGACGCGAACTTCGTGCTGTTCGGCGAGTTCGACTCGCGCCGCGCGGTCTGGGAAGCGCTGCTCGACCGGGGCGTGCTCGTCCGCGAGGTCGGCCCGCCGCGCTGGCTGCGGGTCACCGTGGGCACGCCGGAGGAGATGACGGCGTTCAAGTCGGCCCTAGACGAGGTGCTCAGCCGATGAACCGGGTGGCGCGGGTGGAACGGCTCACCCACGAAACGCAGATCATGGTGGAACTCGACCTGGACGGCATCGGGGTGGTGGAGGTCGGCACCGGCGTGCCGTTCTTCGACCACATGCTGGCCCAGCTGGGCAAGCACGGCAGCCTCGACCTCACGGTGCGGGCCAAGGGTGACGTCGAGATCGACGCGCACCACACCGTGGAGGACACGGCGATCGCGCTCGGCCAGGCGCTCAGGGAGGCGCTGGGCGACAAGTCCGGCATCGCCAGGTTCGGCAACGCGCTCGTCCCGCTGGATGAGACGCTGGTACAGGCCGCCGTCGACCTGTCCGGGCGTCCCTACGTGGTGCACCACGAGCCGGACGGCATGGCGCCGTTGATCGGTACCTACGACACCACGCTGACCAGGCACATCTTCGAGTCGCTCGCGTTCGCGGCCGGGATCTGCCTGCACATCCGGGTGATCGAGGGCCGTAACCCGCATCACATAGTGGAGGCCCAGTTCAAGGCCTTCGCCCGGGCGCTGCGTGCGGCCGCCGCGCCGGACCCGCGGGCGGGCGGCATCCCCAGCACCAAGGGGGTGCTCTCGTGAAGAAAGTCGTCGTGCTCGACTACGGGTCGGGGAACTTGCGTTCGGCGCAGCGCGCGCTGGAGCGGGTCGGCGCGCGGGTCGAGGTGACGGCGGACCCTGACGCCGTGCTGGACTGCGACGGGCTGGCCGTGCCCGGCGTGGGCGCGTTCGCGGCCTGCATGGCCGGGCTGCGCGCGGTCGGCGGCGACAAGATGATCGCCCGGCGGCTCGAACTCGGCCGCCCGGTGCTCGGCATCTGCGTCGGCATGCAGGTGCTGTTCGCGGCGGGCGTCGAGCACGGGGTGCCGTCTGACGGCTGCGGGGCCTGGCCGGGCACGGTGGAGCGGCTCGACGCCGGCGTGCTGCCGCACATGGGCTGGAACACGGTAGCCGCGCCGCCGGGATCGATGCTGTTCGCCGGGATCGCCCCGGGTACGCGGTTCTACTTCGTGCACTCCTACGCGCTGCGGTCACCCGGCGCCGAACGGCTCGCCGCGGCGGGCGCGCTGATCTCCTGGGCCGAGCACGGCGAGCCATTCGCCGCCGCCGCCGAGCAGGGAGCGCTGGCCGCGACGCAGTTCCACCCGGAGAAGTCGGGCGACGCGGGCGCCGCGCTGCTGGCCAACTGGCTGGGGACGCTCTCGTGACCGGACTGACCCTGCTGCCCGCGGTCGACGTCACCGAGGGGCACGCGGTCCAGCTCGTCCAGGGCGTGGCCGGCAGCGGCGGCCAGTACGGCGACCCGATGGAAGCCGCGCTGGCGTGGCAGCGAGCCGGAGCGTCCTGGATCCACCTGGTCGACCTGGACGCGGCGTTCGGCCGCGGGTCGAACGCGGACCTGCTGGCCGGCGTGGTCCGCACGGTCGAGGTCCAGGTGGAGATGTCCGGCGGCATCCGGGACGACGAATCGCTTGACCGCGCGCTCGGCACCGGCTGTGCCCGGGTCAACATTGGCACCGCGGCGCTGGAAAACCCGGACTGGGTACGTTCGGCCATCGCCCGGCACGGCGAGCGGATCGCGGTCGGCCTCGACGTCCGGGGTACCCGGCTGGCCGCCCGCGGCTGGACCGCCGAAGGCGGGGAGCTGTACGAGACCCTGGACCGGCTGAACGGCGAGGGCTGCGCCCGGTACGTGGTCACCGACGTGCTCAAGGACGGCACTCTGCGCGGCCCGAACCTGGACCTGCTCCGCGATGTCTGCGCGCGCACCACGGTGCCGGTGGTGGCCAGCGGCGGCGTGTCGAGCCTGGCCGACCTGCGGGCAATCGCCTCCCTGGTCCCGGTGGGCGTCGAGGGCGCGATCGTCGGCACCGCGCTCTATGAGGGCGCGTTTACCCTGGAAGAAGCCCTCGCGGAGGTGGCCGTCCGGTGACCGTCGCGGTGCGGGTCATTCCCTGCCTGGACGTTGACGGCGGCCGGGTGGTCAAGGGAGTCAACTTCCGCGAGCTGCGCGACGCCGGCGACCCGGTTGAGCTGGCCGCGTTCTACGACGCCGAGGGCGCGGACGAGCTCACCTTCCTGGACATCACCGCGTCGAGCGGCGGCCGGGACACCATGTACGACGTGGTGCGGCGCACGGCCGAGCAGGTCTTCATCCCGCTCACCGTGGGCGGCGGCGTGCGCAGCGTGGCCGACGTGGACCGGCTGCTGCGGGCGGGGGCGGACAAGGTCTCGCTGAACACCGCCGCCGTCGCCCGGCCGGACCTGCTGGCCGAGACGGCCGGCCGGTTCGGGTCACAATGCATGGTGCTGTCGGTGGACGCCCGCCGCGCCGAGGGCCCGTCCAGCGGTTTCGAGGTGACCACGCACGGCGGGCGGGTTGGCACCGGAATCGACGCGGTGGACTGGGCCCGGCACGCTACCGAGCTCGGGGCGGGGGAGATCCTGCTGAACTCGATGGACGCGGACGGCACCACCATCGGCTTCGACCTGGAGCTGATCCGGGCGGTGCGCGCCGTGGCGACCGTCCCGGTGATCGCCAGCGGCGGCGCGGGCACGCTCGCGCATTTCGCCCCGGCCGTGGACGCGGGCGCGGATGCGGTGCTCGCGGCCAGCGTGTTCCACTTCGGCACGCTGCGCATCGGGCAGGTCAAGACCGCCCTGCGCGGCGCCGGGCACCCCGTCCGCTTAGATATTTGACGGGCTCGAGGTGGCCATCGCGGCGCCGACGATGCCGGCGTCGTTGAGTAGCACGGCGGGCTCGATGCGGGCCCTGATCCCGGTCAGCCGCGGCACCCACTTCTCCGACTGCTTGCTGATCCCGCCACCCACGATAATCAGGTGCGGCGACAGCAGCGCCTCGATGTACCGGAGGTACTCGTCGACCCGGCCTGCCCACTTGCCCCAGCTCAGGTCGTGCAGTTCCTTGGCGCGCTCGGACGCGCGCGTCTCCGCGTCGTGCCCGCGGATCTCGATGTGCCCGAACTCGGTGTTCGGCACCAGCAGGCCGCCGGTGAACAGCGCGCTGCCGATCCCGGTGCCGAACGTCAGCATCAGCACGGTGCCCTTCTGTCCCACCCCCGCGCCGAACCTCATCTCGGCCACCCCGGCCGCGTCGGCGTCGTTCAGCACCCGGACCGGGTTGCCGGTCGCCCTGCCGAACAGCGCCGCCGCGTCAACCCCGATCCAGGCCGGATCCAGGTTGGCGGCCGTCCTGGTCACGCCGTCGGCGACGACTCCGGGGAAGGTGATGCCGGTCGGCCCGGACCAGCTGAACGAGGTGGTGAGCTGCTTCACCACGTCGGCGACCCCGTCCGGCAGCGCCGGGCGCGGTGTGGCGATCTTCTGCCGGTCGGTGAGGAACTTGCCCGTGGTCACGTCCACGGGCGCTGCCTTGATGCCCGAACCACCGATGTCGATGCCGAGTGCGTGCATGGCCTCAGCGTAACGGCCGGTTCGGTCCGGCGCCCGCCCCGCGCCCGGACCGTCTGGGCCAAAGTCGGGTAATATCGCGAGAGAGAATAGTTCCTTGTCGAGAGAGGATGCGGCGGATGCGCTGGTTCAAGGTCGCCGCCATCGGCGTCGGCATACTGATCGCGTTCCTGATCGTCGGATCCGTGATCGGTGCCATCATGCACCTCGTGATCGACGTGGTTATCGCCGCGGCGGTGGTCGGGGCCATCGTGGTCGCCGTCAAGGTGGCGCGGTCCAGGCGTCAGGTCTCCGGCAAGAAGGCCGAGCGCGAGGTCCGCGAGCGCGACTACGAGGAGCGCAGCAGGCCGCTGCCGCGGGCCGACGTCGAGCCGGTCACCTCCTACTCCCCGCCCCAGCCGTCACGGCCGGCGGCCGCGGACGTGGACGACGAGCTGGCCCGGCTCAAGCGGGAGATGGGCAGCTTAGCCTTACCAGTTCGCCTCGGCGAGCTTGGTCACCGCCGCCTGGATGCCGTCCATCCGCACCCGGGCCGCGGTCCGGCGGCCCATCACCCACATGGTGAGCTCGGCCGGGCTGCCGATCACGGTCACCGTCGGGGTAGCATTCCGCGCCGTGATCCGGTAGGACGCGCCGTCCGCGCCCGTGTCAATATCGTCCCGGGCCAGTTCCACGCCGACCGGGGCCTTGCGGAGCATGAACCGCGCCATCCGCAGCCGGTGCCAGAGCATGCCCGACTCGCCGCTGCCGAGCTCACGAGGCTCCCAGCCGGGCGCGCCGCGCCGCACGTCCTCGTGGTGCACGAAGAACTCCACCGCGTTGACCCGCTCGTCCATGCCGGGAAGCGCCATCACCGACAGCGCGGGCGGGCCCGACCTGATGATCCGCACCAGGTCGGGGAACGGAATCCGGCTCCTGATCCGTTGCTGTACGCGGGCTGTGTACCCGGCCAGCGGGCCGCCGGCGACGCCGGCCGCGGCGTCCGGGCGGCGCTCCCGCAGCACCAGGTGCGCGGCCAGGTCGCCGGTGGTCCAGCCCTCGCACAGCGTCGGCGCGTCCGGGCCGGTCTCGTCGAGCAGCGCGCACAGGGCGCGGCGCTCTTCCCGCGAGTAGCTCACCCGCCGATCCTAGGCGTCATTGCTACCCTGACTGAAGTCTCGAAGAAACGAGGGAACCGATGCTTGACCCTGCCATCGCGGCACGGCTGAAGCGGGATGCATCCGGCCTGGTCGCGGCCATCGCCCAGCAGTACGACACCGGTGAAGTGCTGATGCTCGGCTGGATGGACGACGAGGCGCTGCATCGCACCCTCAGCACCGGCCGGTGCACCTACTGGTCGCGCAGCCGCCAGGAGTACTGGGTCAAGGGCGACACGTCCGGGCACTACCAGTGGGTCAAGTCGGTGGCGCTGGACTGCGACGGCGACGCCCTGGTGGTCAGGGTCGACCAGGTCGGCGCGGCCTGCCACAGCGGCGACCGGACCTGCTTCGACGCGGATGTGCTGCTGAAGGATGCGTAGGGAATTCGTCCTGGTGCTGCTGGCCGGCGCGGCCGGCGCCGGCCTGGTCGTGCTCGCCGCGCGCCAGGCCTGGGCGCACGCCATCTTCACCCCGCCCCGGCCGCTGCCAGCGCAGGACATCGCGGTCACCGGGCAGCAGCTCGTCCCGCTGACCAGTGCGCTCGCGCTGGCCGCGCTGGCGTGCCTGGCGGCGGTGATCGCCACCAGGTCGGTGCTCAGGCGGGCCGTCGGCGTCCTGCTGGCCGTGCTCGGCGCGGCCGCGGCCGCGGCCGTCCTGGTCAGCCTGCGGGCCCCGGCCGTCCTGGCCGCGGCGCGCGCCAGCGCTTTGTCCGGCCCGCTGGGCGGCTCCACCACGAGCGGCTCGCCTTCCGGGGGCGCCGTGCATGAGATCGTCGTCGCCGGGCCCGGCCGGGCGATCATGGCCGGCGCGCCCTGGCGCGCGGCGGCCATCGCCGGCGCGGTCGCGATCGTGCTGGCGGGCGCGGCCACCGCCTGGCGGGGCCCGCGCTGGCCGGTCATGTCCGCGCGCTTCGAGCGTTCCCCGGGGGGGGACGGGGGGGCGGGTAGCCCCCCCGTGATCGGGGGGTCCCGGGGGGTCGCCCCCCCGGACCAGCACAGCATGTGGGAGTCGCTCAGCCGCGACGTCGACCCGACGATCGATGACGGCACCCGGACTTAAGGCTGGCTCCCGTTCGGTCCTGCTGGCCGAGCACGAGCCCGAGGTGGCCGAGATGTCGGCCCGCTACCTGCGCCGGGACGGGCTGCGGGTGCGGCTGGTGACAACGCCCGAGCAGGCGCTGGCCGAGCTGACCGCCGGCCTGGACGCCGCGGCCGTGCTCGACCTGACCATGCCCGGCCTGGATCCCCGGCGCATCCGCCGCGCGCTGCGGACCCCGGTCATCTTCCTGGTGGCCGGCCTGCAGGGCCCCCGGCCGCGTGGCCTGGCCCGCGGTGGGGTCAGCGGCTCGCGGCGGTGGCTGGCCCGGCCCTTCGGCCCGCGTCAGCTGGTCGCCGTGGTCCGCGACGTGCTGGCCACCCCGGTGCCGCCGCTGGCCGGGGACGCTGGAGAGCTGAAGCTGACCGCGACCGAGACGGCCGTCCTGGCGGCCCTGCTCGGCCAGCGGGGACGCGTGCTGTCCCGCCGCCAGCTACTCACCGCCGCGGGCCGGCCGGCGGCCGGGGATCGCGCCGTCGACGTGGTCATTGCCCAGCTCAGGGCCAAGATCGGGGAAGCGGGCTCGATCAGGACGGTCCGTGGTGCCGGCTACGTTATCGATCCGGGGACAAATCCGGACACCGGCACGATTTCAGGGGGGCAGTCACCGGGGCGCCGGGACGGCCGGGCTACCATCAGTGGCGCAACAGTACCGATTTGAGGGGACGATCGAACCGCGTGAGTGTGCTCGACGAGATCCTAGACGGTGTGCGTGCCGATCTCGCCGAACGGCAGCGGCAGGTCTCTCTTGACCACCTGAAGGAGATGGCGCGCCGGGCGCCGTCACCGCTGGACGCGATGGCGGCACTGCGAGCCGAGGGTGTCAGCGTGATCGCCGAGGTCAAACGGGCCAGCCCGTCCCGTGGCCAGATGGCGGCCATCGCCGACCCGTCCGCGCTGGCCGGGGATTACGAAGCCGGCGGGGCCAAGATAATCAGCGTGCTGACCGAATCGAGGCGCTTCGGCGGCAGCCTGGACGACCTGGACGCGGTACGCCGGGCCGTGCAGGTCCCGGTGCTGCGCAAGGACTTCGTCGTCAGCTCCTACCAGCTGTGGGAGGCGCGCGCGCACGGGGCGGACGTGGTGCTGCTGATCGTGGCCGCGCTCGAGCAGAGCGCGCTGGTCTCGCTGGTGGAGCGGGCCGTCTCGATCGGCATGCTGCCGCTGGTGGAGGTGCACACCGATCCCGAGCTCGACCGGGCGCTCGACGCGGGCGCCACCGTCATCGGCGTCAACGCGCGCAATCTGGCCACGCTGAAGGTGGATCGCGGGATCTTCGGCCGGCTAGCCGGGCGAATCCCTGACGGTATCGTCAAGGTCGCCGAGTCCGGCGTGCGCGGTCCGCGTGACCTGCTCGCTTACGCCGCCTCCGGTGCGGACGCCGTGCTGGTCGGCGAGAGCCTGGTCACCGAGAAGGACCCGCGCTGCGCCGTCGCCGACCTGGTAACCGCGGGGTCGCACCCCGCGCTCCGAGGAGAACGCGGTTGACCGAGACGACCACCGCGCGGGAGCACGCCGAACCCGCCGAGCCTGATATCTCTCCCGTTCCCGACGTCCGGGGCCACTTCGTGGTCGGCGCGGTCGGGGTCGCCGAAGAGGGCGGCACGGGCGAGGTGCCCGGCGTCGCCTACGGCGGCCGGTTCACACCCGAGGCGCTGACGGCGGCGCTGGACGAGCTGACCGCCGCCTACGAACAGGCGCGGAAGGACCCGGCCTTCCGGGCCGAACTCGACGGGCTGCTGCGTAGCTACGCGGGCCGGCCGACGCTGCTGTACCGCGCGGAACGGTTCGGCCAGCAGGCCGGCGGGTGCACCGTGCTGCTCAAGCGGGAAGACCTGGCCCACACCGGGTCGCACAAGATCAACAACGTGCTCGGCCAGGTGCTGCTGGCCCAGCGGATGGGCAAGACGCGGGTGATCGCGGAGACCGGGGCCGGCCAGCACGGAGTAGCCACCGCGACCGCCTGCGCGCTGCTCGGCCTGGACTGCGCGGTCTACATGGGCGAGGAGGACACCCGCAGGCAGGCGCTGAACGTGTCCCGGATGCGGATGCTCGGCGCCGAGGTCATCCCGGTCGCCACCGGCACCCGCACGCTCAAGGACGCCATGAACGAGGCGTTCCGTGACTGGGTGACGTCGGTCGGGCACACGCACTACTGCATCGGCTCGGTCGGCGGTCCGCATCCGTTCCCGATGATGGTCAGGGACTTCCAGCGGATCATCGGCCTCGAGGCCCGCGAGCAGGCGCTCGAGGCCACCGGCCGCCTGCCGGACGCGGTGATCGCCTGCGTAGGCGGCGGCTCCAACGCCATCGGCGCGTTCCACGCCTTCATCCCCGACGCCTCGGTTCGCCTCATCGGCTGCGAGGCGGGCGGTGACGGGCTCCATACCAACCGGCACGCGGCGACCCTCACCGGCGGCTCGCAGGGCGTGCTGCACGGGATGCGGACGTTCGTGCTGCAGGACGCGGACGGCCAGACCCTCGGCACGCACTCCATCTCGGCCGGCCTGGACTATCCGGGCGTGGGCCCGGAGCACGTCTGGCTGAGGGAGA
>Ga0335082_10003582_pt1 | contig 16914 bp, 16 predicted proteins | sample Lox_Sample_41_FD_206718 | JGI IMG/M metagenome (GOLD analysis project Ga0335082, IMG submission 206718) | Soil microbial communities from Loxahatchee National Wildlife Refuge, Florida, United States - Lox_Sample_4.1 | ecosystem: Environmental > Terrestrial > Soil > Wetlands | place: USA... | reverse complement strand
CCGCTGCCGCCAGCCGGAATCCCTTCGCGTTCACCAGTACGCCCGCGTCGCGCGCGAGCGTCGAGGCGTCGCAGGAAACGTACACGATCCGGCGCGGCCACGCGTCCGGCAGCGACTTCGCGAGCTCGATCGCGCCCTCGCGCGGCGGGTCGACCAGCAGCTTCTCGAACGGGCCCCAGGGCGCGAGATTCGGCTGGAACAGGTCCGCGACCTCGAACTGCGCCGTAAGGCCGTTCGCGAGCGCGTTCTCTCGCGCGCGCTCGACCAACCCCGCGCTGCCCTCGAACCCCACGACCTGCGCGCCGCGCGAGGCGATCGGCAGCGAGAAGTTGCCGAGCCCGCAGAAGAGGTCCGCGATCCGCTCGCCCGGCTGCGGGTCGAGCAGCCGGACTGCGCGCGACACCAGGACCCGGTTCACGTCGTGGTTCACCTGCGTGAAGTCCGTGGGGCGGAAGGCGAGCCGCACGCCGAACTCCGGCAGGGCGTAGTCGAGCGCCGGCGCGGCAGCCGGGTGGAACGGTGCCGCGCTGTCGGGGCCGCGCGGCTGGAGCCAGACCTGCACGCCGTGCGCGTCCGCGAAATCGCGAAGCTGCGCCTCGTCGGCCGGCGTCAGCGGCAGCAGGTTGCGGAATACGAGCACCGTCGCCGCATCGCCGACCGCGACCTCGATCTGCGGCACGCGGTTCCGGATCGACAGGCTCGCCACGCGCTCGCGCAGCGCGGGCAGCAGCGCGGAGACGTGCGGCGGCAGCACCTCGCAGGAGCGCATGTCGGCGACATGCGTCGACGCACGCTCGCGAAAGCCGACCAGCACCCCGCCCTTGCTCGGCACGTCGCGCACCGACAGGCGCGCACGGCGCCGGTAGCCCCACTCGGGGCCGTAGATCGGCGCGAGCAGGCATTCGGGCTCGACCCGGCCGATTCGCTCGAAGCAGTCCTCCAGCCAGCGCTGCTTGGCCGCCACCTGCGTGCGCGCGTCCGCGTGCTGCAGCGAGCAGCCGCCGCAGGTCCCCGTCCAGGGGCAGCGCGGCGTGCGCCGGCCCGAGGACGCGACGAGGATCCGCTCGGCGCGCGCGAGGTCGAACTTCGGCTTCGAGCGCAGCCCGCGCGATTCGACGGTCTCGCCGGCGAGCGCGCCGTCGACGAACACCACCTTGCCCTCGGCGTTGCGCGCGATGCCGTGGCCGCCGGCGTCGAGCGCATGGACCTTCAGGCGTTCCAGCGCGACAGGAACTCTCGCCAGTGCGGTGCCTTGTGCTTTTCGAGGGATGCGCGCAGCAGCGCGCATTCGGACGCGTACTGCGCGTCGCTGAACGCGCCGCGCAGCCGCTGGAACCGGAGGTACAGCAGGTAGGTGTTGGCCGTGTCGGCCTCGCAGTAGCGCCGGATCTCCTCGATGCGGCCCTCGAGGTACGCGGGCCACACGCCGGCGCCGCCGATGCCGATCTTGCCCGGCAGCCCCGCGAGCTGCGCGACATCGTCCAGTGGCGCGTTGTTGCGCGGCTGGTACATCGCCAGCACGTCCATCAGGTCGAGGTGCCGCGCGTGGTAGCGGCTGACGTAGCTGTTGTACCGGAAGTCGCGGTCATCCTCGCCCTGGTCCCAGAATTTCGGCGCCGCCAGGCCGTGCGCGAGGGCCCGGTAGTTGAGCACCGGCAGGTCGAAGCCGCCGCCGTTCCACGAGACCAGCTGCGGCACGAGCCGCTCGACCCCGTCGTAGAAGCGCTGGATCGCCTCCTTCTCGCCCGCCTCGGGCTCGCCGAGCGAGAACACGCGCACGCCGTCGCCGTCGCGCAGCACGCAGGAGATCACGGCGACGCGGTGAAGGTGCGGCGCCAGGAAATCGCCCCCCGTCTGCGCGCGTCGCTTCTGGAACGCGATCTCGGCCACGTCGCGGTCCGGCAGCGACGCCGGCAGCTCGTGCAGCCGCCGCAGCCCGGCGCAGTCCGGAACGGTCTCGATGTCGAAGGCGAGGACCGGGGTCATCGCCCGGGGCGATCCGGCGCGGCCCCGGTCAGAACATGCTGCCGATGTCGATTCGGTACTGCGTCCACTGCGCGGTGCCGAGCGCGCCGCCCACGTCCGCCCATTGCGAGTTCACCAGGCCGCGAACGAAGCCGCGCCCGCCGAAGTCGTAGCGCAGGCCGACGCCCGCGTTGTAGCTGAACTTCGTCAGGGTCTTGGTGGGCACGTAGGTGCCGCAATAGGAGCCGTACCAGGGATAGACCCAGCAGATGTTTTCCGGCAGGCCGGTCGGGATGTTGGTGTCGATCGTCGTCCACCCGAAGCCGCCGGTCACGAACGGCGACAGGCGCCCGTTGCCGAAGTAGTAGTTGCCGAGGAAGCGCAGGGTCCAGGTCTCGACCGTGCCCGAGATGCGAGCCGAAGAGTTGCCGTTGCCGGCGCCGGGCTGCACCGTCGCCCGGTAGTCCGCGCCGCCCCAGCCGAACTCGCCGCCGAACGACAGGTGGTTGTCCATGTTGTAGACGTAGCCCATCGCCAGGCCGTAGCCGGTGTCCTGCTGCACGTTTGCGCCGTCCGAGGAGCTGAAGTTCTTGGAATCGGTGAAGATCGGCGACAGGTAGAACTCGGCGTGGCCGGCGCGATTGACTTGCTGGGCGAGCGCCGGCGCGGCGCCCAGGGCAAGGCAGGCGAGCAGCAGGATTCGGGGGATCATGGTCAGGGCTCCAGGTAGGGTCAGCGTCTAGTCCGGAAACACGCCGGTCGACAAATAGCGGTCGCCTCGATCGCAGATGATCGACACGATCACCGCGTTGCGCAAGTCCTTTGCGACGCGCAGCGCCACCGCGACCGCGCCGCCGGAGGAAATCCCGGCGAAAATGCCCTCCTCGCGCGCGAGGCGCCGCGCCATGTCCTCGGCGTCGGCCTGGCTGACGTACTCGAGACGGTCGACGCGCGCCTTGTCGTAGATCTTCGGCAGGTAGGCCTCGGGCCACTTGCGGATGCCCGGGATCTGCGAGCCTTCCTCGGGCTGGCAGCCGATCACCTCGACCTTGGGATTCATCTCCTTCAGGTAGCGCGAGCAGCCCATGATGGTGCCGGTCGTGCCCATCGAGGACACGAAGTGCGTGATCCGTCCACCGGTCTCCCGCCAGATCTCGGGGCCCGTGGTCTCGTAGTGCGCGAGCGGGTTGTCGGGGTTGGCGAACTGGTCGAGCATGATGCCCTTGCCCTCGCGCACCATCTTCTCGGCGAGGTCGCGCGCCGCCTCCATGCCGCCTTTCTGCGGCGTAAGGATGATCTCGGCGCCGAACGCGCGCATGGTCTGGCGCCGCTCCACCGACAGGTGCTCCGGCATGATCAGGATCATGCGAAAGCCCCGGATCGCGGCCGCCATCGCGAGCGCGATGCCGGTGTTGCCCGAGGTCGGCTCGATCAGCACGTCGCCCTTGCGGATCCGGCCGCGCTCCTCGGCGCGCCGCACCATCGAGATCGCCGGCCGGTCCTTGACCGAGCCCGCCGGGTTGTTGCCCTCGAGCTTGGCGAGGACGACGTTGCCGCGGCGCCGGGCGTCCTCGCCCGGCAGGCGCTGCAGCCGCGCGAGCGGCGTCTCGCCGATGAAGTCCTCGATCGTCCGGTTCATGCGCCCCTCATCAGGTCGCCGACGTACTCGGCCACGCCCTGCTCCACGGGACGGAACTCGACGTCGCAGCCCGTCGCGCGCAGCAGCGTGAGGTCGGCCTGCGTGTAGCTCTGGTACTTGCCGACCAGCGCCGGCGGGAACGGCACGTAGCGGATCAGGCTGCGCTCGACCAGCTCGCCGATCGTCAGGCGCGTGCCGCCCACGGTGTTGATCACCGCCGCGGCGACTTCGTTGAACGTCTGCGCTCGCCCCGAGCCGCAGTTGAAGATGCCCGAGACGCCCGGGTTGCCGAGCAGCCACAGGTTGACCGCGACGACGTCGTCGACGTGCACGAAGTCCCGCAGCTGGCCGCCGTCACCGAAGCCGTCGGAGCCGACGAAGAGGCGCACGTGGCCCTCGGCGCGGAATTGCTCGTAGGCCTGCATCGCGATCGAGTTCATGCCCTCCTTCTTCTTGTGGCGCTCGTTGGGCCCGTAGACGTTGAAGTAGCGCAGGCCCGCGATCTGCGACGAGCGCCCCGGCAGCCGCCGCCGCACGAGGCGATCGAACAGGTGCTTGGAGTAGGCGTAGAGGTTGATCGGGTTCTCGTTCTCGGGCGCCTCGGCGAACTCGCGTCCCGCGCCGTAGACCGAGGCCGAGGACGCGTAGATCAGGGGCACCTCCTCGTCATGGCACCAGTCGAGGATCGCCTTGGAGTACGCGTAGTTGTTCTCCATCATGTAGGCGCCGTCGGTCTCCATCGTGTTGGTGCAGGCGCCCTGGTGCAGCACGGCCTCGATCGCGTCGTCGAGCGCGCCGCCGGACAGCCGCGCGAGGAACTCGCGCTTGTCCATGTAGTCCTCGATCTCGAGCGCGAACAGGTTGCGCCCCTTCTCGCCCTCCCGGAGGTCGTCGACGGCGAGGATCTCGGTGATCCCGGCCCGGTTGAGCGCGGCGACGAGCCGCGAGCCGATGAAGCCGGCAGCGCCGGTGACGACGTGGAGCATCATGCGCCTCCGAAGAGCTCGGCCGGGGTGACCACCGCCGTGCCGAACTTGGTTACCTTGATGCCGCCCGCCCGGTTGGCCAGGCGCGCGGCCGACTCGAGGCTCGCGCCGGCCGCGAGCATGACGGCGAGCACGGCGATGACCGTGTCGCCCGCGCCCGTGACGTCGGCGACCTCGCGCCGCTCGCCGCGGATGCGCAACGCGCGCCCGGGACGGTACAGCGTCATGCCGTCCTCGCCGCGCGTCAGCAGCAGCGCGCCGAGCCGGAGCTTCGCGCGCAGCGCCTGCGCTCGGGACGCGAGCTCGCGCTCGTCGCGCGAGCGCCCGGCCACGTCCTCGAACTCCTTCAGGTTGGGCGTCAGCAGGCTCGCGCCGCGGTAGCGCGACCAGTCGCTGCCCTTGGGATCGACCAGCACGGCCTTCCCCGCGCGCCTCGCCTCGCGGATCATCGTCGCGACGTGCGCGAGCCCGCCCTTGCCGTAGTCCGAGAGCAGCACGGCGTCGCACGCGGCCAGCGCCTTGCGGAAGTCGGCGAGCTTGGAGGCGAGCACCTCCTTGGACGGCGCGGTCTCCATGTCGATGCGCAGCAGCTGGTGCTTGCGGTGCACCACGCGCAGCTTCTGCGTCGTGCGGATCGAGGGATCGCGGCGCAGGCTCGCCGCCACGCCGTCCGCCTTCAGCAGCCGCGCGACGCGCTCGCCCGCCTCGTCGCGCCCCGTGACCGACAGCAGGCGCGTGCCGGCGCCGAGCGCGGCGCAATTGCGCGCGACGTTCGCCGCGCCGCCCAGGCGCTCTTCCTCGCGCTGCCACAGCACCACGGGCACGGGCGCCTCGGGCGAGATGCGCGTGGCGTCGCCGTACCAGTACCGGTCGAGCATCACGTCGCCGACGACGAGCACGCGGGCGCGCGAAACGTCGGGCGCCTTCAAGCCCGCCTCCCGATCGGGTGGTATTCCAGGCCGTGGGACTTGACCACGGCCGGATCGTACAGGTTGCGGCCGTCGAAGATGACGGCCGAGGCGAGCTTCGCCTTCACGACGTCGAAGTCGGGGCTGCGGAACTCGCGCCATTCGGTGACGATCGCGAGCGCGTCGCAGCCCTCGAGCGCGCCGAGCGCCGAGTCCGCGACGTGCACGCGCGGCTCGTTCGCGTAGAGCCGCCGCGCCGCCGCGCCGGCGACCGGGTCGTAGGCGCGCACGGCCGCCCCGGCCGCCAGCAGGTCGGCGACCAGCACGCGGCTGGCGGCCTCGCGCACGTCGTCGGTGTTCGGCTTGAACGCGAGGCCCCAGACCGCGAAGCGACGACCCTCGAGCCGCTCGCCGAAGCGCGCCCGGATCTTGCGCCCGAGCACGTGCTTCTGCGACTCGTTCACGCCGTGCACGGCGTCCAGCAGGTGCAGCCGCTGGCCCGCTTCCTCGGCCGTGCGCCGCAGCGCGGCGACGTCCTTCGGGAAGCACGAGCCGCCGTAGCCGGCGCCCGGATACAGGAAGTGATAGCCGATGCGCGGATCCGAGCCGATGCCCTGGCGCACTTCCTCGATGTCGGCGCCCAGGCGCTCGGCGAGGTTGGCGAGCTCGTTCATGAACGAGATGCGCGTGGCGAGCATCGCGTTGGCCGCGTACTTGGTCAGCTCCGCGGAGCGCACGCTCATCAGCAGGATGCGCTCGTGGTTGCGCTGGAACGGCGCGTAGAGCTCGCGCAGCAGGGCCGTCGCGCGCGCGTCATTCGACCCGACGACGATGCGATCGGGGCGCATGAAGTCCTCGACCGCCGCGCCCTCCTTCAGGAACTCCGGATTGGACACGACGCTGAACTCGTGCCGCGCGCCCCGCCGCGAAAGCTCGTCGGCGACTGCCGCGCGCACCTTGTCCGCCGTGCCGACCGGCACGGTCGACTTGTTCGCGATCACGCGATACCCGGTCATGTGCCGCCCGATCGCGCGCGCCGCCGCGATCACGTGCTTCAGGTCCGCCGAGCCGTCCTCGTCGGGCGGGGTGCCCACGGCGATCAGCTGCAACTCGCCGTGCGCGGCGCCGGCCGCGGCGTCGGTGGTGAAGGCGAGGCGCCCGGCCTCGCGGTTGCGCCGCACGATCGGCTCCAGGCCGGGCTCGAAGATCGGGATGCCGCCGGCGTCGAGCTGCGCCACCTTGGCGGCGTCCACGTCCAGGCACAGCACGTGGTTTCCGGAGTCCGCGAGGCAGGCGCCGGCCACGAGGCCGACGTAGCCGGTGCCGATGACGGTGACGTTCATGGGGCGAGCTCGAACTCCTCGGTGCGGCGCGGCGGATAGCTCTCCCAGCTGCCGCAGGCGGGGCAGTGCCAGTAGAACTGGCGCGCCTTGAAGCCGCATTCCTCGCAGCGGTAGCGCGCCAGGCGCCGCGTGTGGCTGTGAACGAGATTGCGCAGCAGCTCCAGGTCGCGGCGCCGCTCGGCATGCGTGTCGCCGATGATCTGCGCCTCGAGCAGCCGGTCGACGCCGAGCAGCGTCGGGTTGCGGCGCAGCTCGTCGCGCACGAGCTTGTAGGCGGCGTCGGCCCCTTTCGACTCGAGCGTGGTCTGGAACACCGCGTCGAGCAGGTCGAGCGAAGGATAGCGCTCCAGGTACCCCGCGAGCAGCGTCAGGCCCTCCTCGAGCTTGCCGGCGCCGCGATAGGCCTCGATCAGCCGCAGCGCCACGAGCGCGAGGTACGCGGGGTTCTGCGTCTCCACGCGCTTCCAGAGCTCGATCGCGCGCTCCAAGCGGCCCTCGGCGCGCTCCAGGTCGCCGAGCGCGATGGCCGCGCGCACCGACTTGCGGTTGGCTTCCAGGGCCGCCTCGAGGTGGCGCCGCGCCTCGGCCGGCCGCGAGCCGCCCGCGTCGACCGCGGCCTGCTCGCAGAGGAACTGCGCGATTTCCTTCGCGCGCGACTCGCCCGAGTCCTGCTCCAGGCGCCGCGCCATCTCGATCGCGCGCGGCCAGTCCTTCTCCTGCTGGAAGATCTCGAGCAGGCGGTGGCGCGCCTCCGTCGCGCGCGGCCCCGTCTCGAGCCTCGCGAACAGCTCCTCCGCGCGGTCGAGGATGCCGGCCTTCAGGTAGTCCTGCGCGAGCTCGAACATCGCCTCCAGCGTCTGCTCGGCGCCCAGGTCGGCGCGCTCGACCAGGTTCTGGTGCATGCGGATCGCGCGGTCGTACTCGCCGCGGCGGCGAAACAGGCTGCCCAGCGCGAAGTGCAGCTCGACCGTCTCCGGATCGACCTTGACCACCTCGATGAACGATTCGATCGCCTTGTCGGGCTGCTCGTTGAGCAGGAAATTGAGCCCCTTGAAATACGAGCGCGGCAGCGCGCGCGACTCCGACACGAGGTGCCGGATGTCGATGCGCGCGGCGATCCAGCCCAGCCCGAAGAACAGCGGCAGCGCGAGCAGCCACCAGTACTCGAATTCCATCAGCCCTCCGCCGGCGGCGGCGGCGTGGGCGCCGGGAGCGCGGTCGGCGGCGCCTGCGCGCGCGCCGCGCGCCGCAGGCGCCCGATCTCGCGGCGCTGCCGCAGCAGCGCGCCCAGAGCGGCGATGAGGCCGAACAGCGCGCCCGCCGCGAAGAACGCGAGCAGCATCACGATCAGCGGGGCCTGCCAGGCGACGTCGAAGTAGAAGCGCAGCGTCGCCGTATCGGTGTTTCGCGCGGCGAACGCGAGCAGCAGCAGGAACAGGACGAGGCGGATCGTCCAGGTCAGCAGTCGCATGTCGCGGGCCGGGGTGGCGCCCCCCGGCTCAGCGCGCCGCCTGCGCCTGCTCGGCGGCGGCCTCGACAGCGGTGTCCACGCGCTCGCGCAGCTCCTTGCCGGCCTTGAAGTGCGGCACGTACTTCTCGGGCACCTGGACCTTCTCGCCGGACTTCGGGTTGCGGCCGACGCGCGGCGGCCGGTAGTTCAGGCCGAAGCTGCCGAAGCCGCGGATCTCGATGCGATGGCCCGACAGCAGCGCCTGCGTCATCGCATCGAGGATCATCTTCACCGCGTACTCCGCGTCCTTCGCCACCAGCTGCGGGTAGCGCTGCGCCAGCCGCGCGATCAGTTCGGACTTGGTCATGGCGCCGCTCGCCCCTTACGCCGGTCCGTTCCGCCTACTGCTGCGGGTTGGAGTTGCTCTTGTCGAGCTTGGCCCGCAGCAGCGCGCCGAGGTTGGTCGAGCCCGCGGCGCTCGCCGCGTTCTCGGTGCGCAGCTGCTTCATGGCGTCGGTCTCCTCCGCCATGTCCTTCGCCTTGACCGACAGGTTGATCGAGCGGTTCTTGCGGTCGACGTTGATGATCATCGCGTTCACGCCGTCGCCGTCCTTCAGCGCCGTGCGCAGGTCGTCGATCCGGTCGCGCGAGAACTCGGACGCGCGCAGGTAGCCTTCGACGCCGTCGACGAGCGTCACCACCGCGCCCTTGGCGTCCACCGTCTTCACCGTGCCCTGCACCACGCTGTTCTTGTCGTGGCCGGCGATGAAGTTGGTGAACGGGTCGCCCTCGAGCTGCTTGATGCCGAGCGAGATGCGCTCGCGCTCGACGTCGATCGAGAGCACCACCGCCTCGACTTCCTCGCCCTTCTTGAAGCTCTTGACCGCCTCCTCGCCGGCGCGAGACCAGGACAGGTCCGACAGGTGCACGAGGCCGTCGATGCCGCCCGGCAGCCCGACGAACACGCCGAAATCGGTGATCGACTTGATCTGGCCCTTCACGCGGTCGCCCTTCTTGTACTCGCGCGCGAAGTCTTCCCAGGGGTTCGGCTTGCACTGCTTCATGCCGAGCGAGATGCGCCGGCGCTCCTCGTCGATCTCGAGGATCATGACCTCGACCTCGTCGCCGACCTGCACCACCTTCGACGGATGGACGTTCTTGTTCGTCCAGTCCATCTCCGAGACGTGCACCAGGCCCTCGATGCCGGCCTCGACCTCGACGAACGCGCCGTAGTCGGTGAGATTGGTGACCTTGCCGAACAGCCGCGTGCCCTGCGGGTAGCGGCGCGAGATGCCGATCCAGGGGTCCTCGCCGAGCTGCTTGAGGCCGAGCGAGACGCGGTTCTTCTCCGCGTCGAACTTGAGCACCTTGGCGGTCACCTCGTCGCCCACGCTCAGCATCTCGGACGGGTGCTTGACGCGCCGCCACGCGAGGTCGGTGATGTGCAGCAGGCCGTCGATGCCGCCCAGGTCCACGAACGCGCCGTAGTCGGTGATGTTCTTGACGATGCCCTTCACGACCGCGCCTTCCTGCAGGCTCGCGAGCAGCGCTTCGCGCTCGGCGCCGGCGCTCGCCTCGAGCACGGCGCGGCGCGACACGACCACGTTGTTGCGCTTGCGGTCGATCTTGATGACCTTGAACTCCATGGTCTTGCCTTCGTACGGCGTGGTGTCCTTGACCGGCCGCAGGTCCACGAGCGAGCCCGGCAGGAACGCGCGGATGCCCTTGGTCATCACGGTGAGGCCGCCCTTCACCTTGCCGGTGATCACGCCCTCGATCTTCTCGCCCTTCTCGAGCGACTGCTCGAGCTCGAGCCACGCGGCCATGCGCTTGGCCTTGTCGCGCGACAGGCGCGTCTCGCCGTAGCCGTCCTCGAGCGCCTCGATCGACACCGAGACGAAATCGCCGGGCTTGACCTCGACCTCGCCGGCGTCGTTCTTGAACTCCTCGGCGGCGATGACGGACTCGGACTTCAGCCCGGCGTTCACCACCACGAAATTGGGATCTACGCGCACCACCTCGGCGGTGATGACCTCGCCCACGCGCATCTCCTTGCGCGTGAGGCTTTCTTCGAACAGCGCCGCGAAGGACTCAGCGGACGGATTGGATGCGGACTTCGAGACTGCGGGGGAAAGGCTTGCCATGAAAAGGAAAAATCCTCGATTCGGCCGCGCGGCCCGGAAGCCGGACGCGGGTCAGGTTGCACACGGGGCGCACCGCCTCAGGCGGGCTACCCCCCCAGTTTCCTCTCCCGGCACCAGCCGAGAATGACGCCGACGACGTCTTCGAGCGTCTTCCCCGAGGTATCCAGGAGCAGCGCGTCCGGCGCGGGCGAAAGGGGCGCCACGGCCCGGGTCGCATCGCGCAAGTCCCGCTGCTCCAGGTCGCGGGAAAGGGCGTGCAGATTAGCATCGATTCCTTTGTCTTTCAACTGCTTATACCGACGTTGGGCACGCACGGCGAGGGTCGCGGTGAGGAACACTTTCAGGGGCGCATCGGGAAACACCACGGTCCCCATGTCCCTGCCTTCCGCCACCAGGCCGGGCGGGCGCCTGAAGGCGCGCTGGCGCTGCAGCAGGGCCTTGCGCAGCCCCGCGCGACCCGCGATCCCGGACGCACGCTCGCCGACCGCCTCATCCCGCAGCCTGTCGGTAACGTCCTGACCCGACAGGAAAATCCTTCCTTCCCTGAATGCCACGTCCATTGCCGCCGCCGTCGCCTCGGGGTCCTCGGCGCCCGCCAGTGCCACGAGCCGGTACAGGGCGCCGCTCTCCAGGCAGTGGAAGCCGAGGGACGCGGCCACGCGCTGGGCCACCGCCCCTTTGCCGGACGCGGAGGGTCCGTCGATCGCGACGACCGGGACGCTCACCGGGCGATCCCGCGGAAGGCCTGGAAGTACCCGGGAAACGTCTTCGCCACGCACTCCGGATCGTTGACGCGCACGCGCACGCCGCCCAGCGACGCCAGCGAAAGGCTCATCGCCATGCGGTGGTCGTCGTAAGTGTCGACGGCGACGTCGGGCCGCAGCGCGCGCGGCGTCACTCGAAGATAGTCGTCGCCGGCCTCGATCCCGGCGCCGAGCTTGCCGAGCTCGGCCGCCATCGCGGCGATGCGGTCGGTCTCCTTGACGCGCCAGCTGGCGATGTTGCGCACCGTGCACGGGCCGTCGGCGAACAGCGCCATCGCCGCCGCCGTCATCGCCGCGTCGGGAATGTGATTGAGGTCCAGGTCGAAGGCGCGCAGCGGCGCGCGCCCGCTCGCCTCGATCCAGTCCTCGCCCAGCGCCACGCGCGCGCCCGTCGCCTCGAGCACCTCGCAAAAGCGCACGTCGCCCTGGATGCTGCCGCGCCCGACGCCCTGCACGCGGACCGGCCCGCCGCCGATCGCGCCGGCCGCGAGGAAATAGGACGCCGAGGAGGCGTCACCCTCGACCTGCAGGACGCCGGGCGAGGCATAGGCGGCGCCGGGCACATCGAATCGCCGCCAGTCGGCGCGGCGCACCTCGACGCCGAAGCGGCGCATGAGCGCGAGCGTGATCTCGACGTACGGCTTCGAGATCAGCTCGCCCGCCACCTCGATCCTGCCGCCGCCCGCGAGCGGCAGCGCCATCAGCAGCGCGCTCAGGTACTGCGACGATACGCCGCCGCGAACGCGCACGGTCTGCCCGGGCGCGACGGCGCCGGGATGGATCGCGAGCGGCGGGTAGCCCTCGCGCCCGAGGTAGTCGATCTTCGCGCCGAGCGCGCGCAGCGCGTCGACGAGATCGCCGATCGGGCGCTCGTGCATCCGGGGCGTGCCGGAGAGCCGGTACTCGCCGCCCAGCAGCGCGAGCACCGCGGTCAGCGGGCGGAACGCGGTGCCGGCGTTGCCGAGGAAGAGCTCCGCCGAGCGCGCGCGGATCGGCGTGCCGAGCGTGGCCAGCGCCTCGCGCAGCACGCGCGTGTCGTCGGCTTCGAGCAGACCGCGCAGCTCGGTGCCGCCGCCCGCGAGCGCGGCGAGCAGCTGCGCGCGGTTGCTGATGCTCTTCGACCCTGGCAGCCGAACCGCGCCCGCGGCGCGCGTGTAGGGCCCGAGCTCGAGCTGCGTCACTCGTAGTCCCCGGCGAGCCAGCGGCCGCGCGCTGCGCGCGCCTCGGCGAAGAGCTTCTCCAGCGCCGCGCCATCGCCCGCGGCCACGACCGGGCGAAGCGCGCGGAGCTTCTCCACGTAGCGGTCGAGCTCCTCGAGCAGCCGGTCGCGGTTGGCGACGCAGATGTCCCGCCACATCTCGGGATGGCTCGAGGCGATGCGCGTGAAGTCGCGAAAGCCCCCGGCAGCGAAGCCGAAGAGCTGCGCCGAGTTCCCGCGCCCGGCGATCTCGTGCACGAGCGCGTAGGCCAGCAGGTGCGGCAGATGGCTCACGGCGGCGAGCACGGCGTCGTGCTCGTCGGCGTCCATGCGCGAGACCCGCGCGCCGCAGGCACCCCAGGCCTCCTCGACCGCCTGCACGTCGGCGTCGCGGTTCTCCGGCAGCGGCGTCAGCACGACGCGACGGCCGCGGAACAGATCCGCGCTCGACGCGGCGGCGCCGCTCCTCTCGGCGCCCGCGATCGGGTGCGCGGGCACGAACTGCGCGGACTTCCCGCCCAGCGCGGCGCGCGCCGCGGCGATGACGTCGCGCTTGGTGCTGCCGCCGTCGGTGACCAGCGCGCCGGGCTTCAGCGCCGGCGCGATCGCGGCGAAGACCGACGCGAACTGCGCGACCGGCGCGGCCACGAGCACGAGGTCCGCGCCGGCCGCCGCGGCTGCGGCATCCGGCGCGATCGCGTCGATCACGCCGTGCTCGAGCGCGAGCTTCAGGTTCGCCGCGCCGCGGCCCGCGCCCGCCACCTCGCCCGCGAGGCGCGCGGCCTTCAGCGCGAGCGCGAACGAGCCGCCGATCAGCCCGACGCCGATGACGGCGACCCTGGGAAAGCGCATCAGTCCTTCAGGCTCGCCGCCAGCGCCGAGAGCAAGCGCTCGTTCTCGCCTTCGGTGCCGACGGTCACGCGCAGGTGCTCGGGCAGGCCGTAGCCGCCGCCCACCGGCCGCACGATCACGCCACGCTTGAGCAGCCGCCGGTAGACCTCCGGCGCCTTGCCCACGCGCACGGTGAGGAAGTTGCCAAACGAGGGGATGAACTCCAGGCCCAGCTTGGCCACGCCCTCGCGCAGCTGCCGCAGGCCCTGCAGGTTCTCGGCGTAGCTGCGCGCGACGAACTCCATGTCCTGCAGCGCGGCCACCGCCCCGGCGAGCGCGACGCTGTTGACGTTGAACGGCTGGCGCACGCGGTTCATGACGTCGGCCACCGAGGCGTGCGCGAGCGCGTAGCCCACGCGCAGGCCCGCCAGGCCGTAGGCCTTGGAGAACGTGCGCGTCAGGACCAGGTTCGGGTAGCGCTTGAGCCAGCGCACGCTGTCGGCGCGCAGCTCCGCCGGCAGGTACTCGTTGTAGGCCTCGTCGAGCACCACGATGACGCGCTCGGGCACGCGGCGCAGCAGCGCCTCCACCGCCTCGCCGCTCGCGAGCGTGCCGGTCGGGTTGTTCGGATTGGCGATCCAGAGCACGCCCGTGTCGTCGTCGACCGCGCGCGCCATGGCCTCGAGGTCGTGCCCGTAGTCCTTCGCCGGCACCGCGATCGCGCGCGCGCCGCGCGCCTGCGTCGCGAGCGGATAGACGGCGAAGCAGTGCTGCGAGAAGACCGCGGCGCGCCCGGGCCCGAGGAACGCGAGCGCGGCGAGCTCCAGCACGTCGTTCGACCCGTTGCCGAGCACGATCTGCGACATCTCGACGCCGAAGCGGCGCGCGAGCGCCTCCTTCAGCTCGTGGCCGTTGCCGTCCGGGTAGCGCGCGATGTCGCCGAGCGCGCGCTCGATCGCCGCGCGCGTGCGCGGCCCGATGCCGCGCGGATTCTCGTTGGAGGCGAGCTTGATGATCGACGCTTCCTCGAGCCCCATCTCGCGCGCGAGCTCGGCGATGGGCTTGCCCGGCTGGTACGGCGCGATCGAGCGCACGTACGACGGCGCGGTCTCGCAGGGATCGAGCGGCATCGCGGGACGCCCCGTCACGGCACGGCCACCGGGTAGGAGCCGAGCACCTTGAGGAACGGCGCGCGCGCGCGCAGCGCCTCGAGCGCGGCCGCGAGGCGCGCGTCGTCGCGGTGGCCCTCGACGTCGACGTAGAACACGTACTCCCAGAGCGCGCTGCGCATCGCGCGCGACGGTCGCGACTCGATGCGCGTCATGCTGACGCCGTTCTCCGCCAGCGGGCTGAGCAGGCCGTGCACGGCCCCGGGCCGGTTCTCCGCCGACATCACGAGCGAGGTGCGGTCGCGCCCGGTCGGCGCGGGATCGAGCGTGCCGATCACGAGGAAGCGCGTCGTGTTGTTGGGGTCGTCCTCGATCGCGCGCGCGAGCAGCGCGAGCCCGAGCCGCTCGGCCGCCGCCTCGCCCGCGATGGCCGCAGTGCCCGGCTCCTTCGCCGCGCGCTCGGCGGCCTCGGCGTTCGAGGCGACCGGGATGCGCTCGGCTCCCGGCAGCCGCTGGTTGAGCCAGGCGGCGCACTGCGCGAGCGACTGCGCGTGCGAGTAGACGCGCTTCACGTCGGCGAGCGACCCGCCGCGCGCCATGAGGTTCTGGCGCACGCGCAGCTCCACCTCGCCGCAGATCCTGAGCGGCGACACGAGCAGCAGGTCGAGCGTGCGGCCGACCACGCCCTCGGTGGAGTTCTCCACCGGCACCACCGCGAACTGCGCCGCGCCCGACTCGCACTGGCGGAACACCTCGTCGATGCTCGGCGCGGCGAGCGCCTCGACTGCGCCGCCGAAATGCCGGCGCGCGGCCTGCTCGCTGAAGGTGCCCGCCGGCCCGAGGTAGGCCACGCGCAGCTGCTGCTCGAGGCCGCGGCAGGCCGAGATCACCTCGCGGAACACGCGCGTCAGCGCCTCGCCCGGCAGCGGGTCGCCGCCCATCGACGCCACGCGCCGCAGGATCTCGGCCTCGCGCTCCGGGCGATAGGCCGGGGCGCTGCCCTTCAGGCCGCCGATGCGCTGCGCGAGGCGCGCGCGCCGGCGCAGGAGCTCCACGAGCTCCGCGTCCAGGGCGTCGATCTCCCCGCGCAGCCGGCCGATGTCTTCGTTCATCGCTCGGCGGGAAGATAGCTGACCGCGAGCACGCCGTCGATGCCGCGCAGCGCGGCGAGCGCCGCCTCGGGCACCGGGCTGTCCACGTCGACCAGGGTGTAGGCCACCTCCCCCCGGGACTTGTTCAGCATGTTGTGGATGTTGATGCCGCGCTCGCCCATCGCGTGCGAGATCCGCGCCAGCATGTCGGGCACGTTCGCGTTGGCGATCGCGAGGCGGTAGGGCGACTCGCGCGCCATCACCGCCTCGGGAAAGTTGACCGCGTTGCGCAGGTTGCCGTGCTCGAGGTAGTCGCGCAGCTGGTCCACCACCATCACCGCCGAGTTCTCCTCGGCCTCGCCGGTCGAGGCGCCCAGGTGCGGCAGCGCGACCACGCCCGGCGCGCCGATCAGCGCCGGCGTGGGGAAGTCGGTGACGTAGGCGAGGAGCTTCTTCGCGGCGAGCGCGGCCAGCACCGCCGCGTCCTCGACCACGCCCTCGCGCGAGAAATTGAGCACCACCGCGCCCTCGCGCAGCTGCCCGAGGTTGCGCGCGCCGACCAGGTGGCGCGTGCGCTCGACGAGCGGCACGTGCACGGAGACGAACCGGCTCGCACGCAGCAGCTCGTCCACCGTGCGCGCGCGGCGCACCTGCGAAGGCAGGCTCCAGGCACCCTCGACCGTGATGTCGGGGTCGTAGCCGACGACGTCCATGCCCAGCCTCAGCGCCGCGTCGGCCACGAGGCTGCCCACGCGCCCGAGGCCGATCACGCCCAGCGTCTGGCCCGGCAGCTCGAGGCCCGCGAAGGCCTTCTTGCCGTCCTCGACGCGGCGGTCGAGGTCGGGCGCCGACCGGTCCATCGCGCGCACGAAGTCCAGCGCGGCCGGGATGTTGCGCGCGGCCATCAGGATGCCGGCGATCACGAGCTCCTTGACGGCGTTGGCGTTCGCGCCCGGCGCGTTGAAGACCGGGATTCCGCGCGCCGACAGCGCGGCGACCGGAATGTTGTTGGTGCCGGCGCCGGCGCGTCCGACTGCCCGCAGCCGCGCGCCGAAGGCCGTCTTGTGCAGGTCCTTCGAGCGCACCAGCACCGCGTCCGGATCGGACGCCTCGGCCACCACTGCGTAGCGCTCGGCGGGCAGCCGCTGCAGGCCGCGCGGCGACACCTGGTTGAAGACCAGGACCTCGAGCCTGCGCCCGCTCTCAGCCATGCCGCGCCGCGAACTCGCGCAGGTAGCCGGCGAGGCTCCGCACGCCCTCGAGCGGCATGGCGTTGTAGATCGAGGCGCGCATGCCGCCGACCGAGCGGTGGCCCTTCAGCTGCACCATGCCGCGCTCCTCGGCGCCCTTGAGGAAAGGCGCATCGAGCCGCTCGTCGGGCAGCCGGAACGGCACGTTCATTCGCGAGCGGTCCGCCTTGTCCACGGGGTTCGCGTAGAAGCCCTCGTCGATCGCCGCGTACAGCAGGTTCGCCTTGGCGACGTTG
>Ga0335082_10003581_pt1 | contig 16915 bp, 16 predicted proteins | sample Lox_Sample_41_FD_206718 | JGI IMG/M metagenome (GOLD analysis project Ga0335082, IMG submission 206718) | Soil microbial communities from Loxahatchee National Wildlife Refuge, Florida, United States - Lox_Sample_4.1 | ecosystem: Environmental > Terrestrial > Soil > Wetlands | place: USA... | reverse complement strand
GGCCTTTTCAACAACACTCTCGCCATGGCAAAGCTGATCAACTGCACGCTGAGCGGTAACTCGGCCGGCACCGGCGGCGGCCTCTCCAACAACAACGGCGCCAGGGCGACGCTCACCAACTGCACACTGAACGACAACTCGGCCAGCGTCCTTGGGGGAGGCGTTGCCAACGGCGGCGTCTTCAACGGTGGTACGGTAACGCTGACCAACTGCACGCTGAACGACAACTCGGCCACCAACGCGGGCGGTGGCCTCGTTAACTTCCTCACGGCGACGCTGACCAACTGCACGCTGAGCGGCAACTCGGCCACCAACACCGGCGGCGGCTTCGAAAACACCAGCGGGACGGCGACGCTGACCAACTGCACGCTGAGCGGCAACTCGGCCGGCACCGGCGGCGGCCTGAACATCTTTGGCGGCACGGCGACGCTAGCCAACACAATCGTGGCGAACAGCTCCACCGGAAACTGCGGCGGCGTTGCCATTGTGGAAGGAGGCCACAATCTGAGCAGCGACCACACGTGCTTCTCCACGTCCAACTCGTTGCTGAACACCGATCCGCGCCTGGCGCCATTGGCGGACTATGGCGGGCCGACCGAGACGGTGGCGCTGTGCACGGCGGTGGGCATCCCGAACCCGTCGTGTACCGGCCCCAGCCCGGCGATTGATTCGGGCGATCCGTCCGTGTGTGCCGCGACGCCAGTGAGCGACCGCGACCAACGCAATTTTGTGCGCCCAGGCAGCGGCCATCCGCAGTGCTCCATAGGAGCCTTTGAGGCCGACGCGGTGGTGTGCGTTGGTGACTGCAACGCCAGTGACAGTGTGACCGCCGACGAGTTGGTCAATGGCGTCAACATCGCGCTCGGCAACGCGACGCTTGACCGGTGCCAGGCGTTCGATTGCAACGGCAACGGCCACGTTACCGTCGACTGCCTGGTGCGGGCCGTGAAGACGGAGGCGCTCTTCGGCATGTGCCCATGTCAAGGAAGCGGATGTCGATGAGGTCGCGGGTCGAGAAATCCTGGCACCTCACGCGGCCCGACGCCGCGACGCGCTCAGGCCGGCAACAGGCGCAGCGGCAGTCGCGTCACGCCGCGGAATACGATGCTCGGATGCAACGGCAACGCGGCGTCGTCGGTGCGCTCGAACGCCCGCGTCCGCGTCAGCAGCGCGCGCAACGCCACCTGCGCCTCGAGACGCGCGAGGTTGGCCCCCAGGCAGTAGTGCGGCCCGAAGCCGAACGCCAAGTGACGGTTGTCCTCGCGTCGAATGTCGAAGCGTTCCGCCTCGGCAAACATCGCTTCGTCGTGATTCGCCGACCCGATCCAACAGACCACCATCTGATCGGCCTCGAAGCGGTGCCCGTGCAGCTCGACGGGGCGCGTGGCACGGCGCGGATCGAGCTGTACCGGCGACGAGTAGCGCAGAATCTCCTCTACCGCCGACGGAATCAGCTCGGGATGCGCGCGCAGCTCGGCGAGTTGATCCGGGTGCGCCAGCAGATCGAGGACACAGTTGCCGATGAGCGTCGTCGTCGTCTCGTTACCGGCCACCAGCAACAGCACCAGCATGCGGATCATCTCGTCGTGCGTCAGCCGTGATCCTTCCACCTCGGCCTGGACCAGGCCGGTCAGGAGGTCCTCGCGCGGCTGCCGCCGCCGCTCGTCGGCAAGCTTGGAGAAGTAGGCACCCATCTCATCGATCAGCTGGCCGAGCCGCTCCAGGCGATCCGAGCTTGGCGGCACGAACAAGGCCGTGCCGAGGTTCTCGACCGCGGCGTCGGACCAGTGCTTGAACTGGTCGCGATCCGCGGGCGGGATGCCGATGATCTCGGCGATGATGATGACCGGCAGCGGGTAGGTCAGCGCCGCGACGAAGTCGACCTCGCCGCGCTGCAGCGCATGGTCGAGCAACTCGTTGGCGATCTCGTGCATGCGCGGCTCGAGGCGGCGGATGATGCGCGGCGTGAATGCCTGGTTGACCAACCCGCGCAGCCGGTCGTGCTCGGGCGGGTCCTGCCCCAGCATGCTGGGCTCCGGCAGCTGCTCGGGAGGGACGCCCGGCGGCGGCCGGAAGCGGCTCGACCAGGTCTCCGGGTCCTTGAGAATCGCCTGCACATCGGCGTAGCGGAAAACGGAGACGATCGGGAAGCCCGGATGCTCGTAAACCGGATGCTCGCGGCGCGCACGTGCGTACGTCGCGAACGGGTCGCGCCGCGTCGCGTCGTCGAACGGATTGAAGCTGAACTCCTCGGCCATCCTTCTCCTCGATCCCCCCGGCGGGTTCGATCGCGCACGCTATCCGCAGAGCGCCGGGGCCGTCAAGCGCGCGCCGGGCACAGCGCGCGCCGTGCACGCGTGTCACCCGCTGATGCCCTTACACACGGCGCCGCCCGCTGCGAAGGTCGTCCAGGATCTCCGCTGTCAGCGGCAGGTAGCGGCGCGACGCGTCGTCGCGGATGTACAGTGGGTCGGTCACGGTCGTCGGGTCGTACCCTTGGAGCTGCAGCTCGGTCTTGCGCTGCTTGAGCGTCCCGGTGACATCCATCGCCGGCGTAAGGCGCACGAACAATGGCCGCGCATACGACGGCAGCTGCTCGGCATGGGTGTAGTACGCTGCCGCGTCGAACGTCGCGCCCGGTGCGAGCACCACGGCGGCCATGCCGGCGCGGCCATCGGCGCCGGGCACCTCGACGCCGTAGACGTTTGTCTCGCTGACACCCGGCGCCCCGTTCAGCACCTCGGCCACCTCTTGCGTGGCAACGTTTTCCCCCTTCCATCGGAACGTGTCGCCGACACGATCGACGAAGTAGTAGTAGCCGTCGGCATCGCGACGCAGGAGATCACCGGTACGGAAGAAGGTATCGCCGCGCCGAAAGGCGTTGCGCACCAGCTTGGCGGCGGTGGCTTGCGGGTCGGTGTAGCCGTCATACGCCATGGTGGCGCGCGTCGTCACCCGACCGAGCAGCTCACCGACCTCCCCGTCGGCACACGGCACCAGGAAGCCGTCGGGACCCCGCACCAGTTCGCGCTTCGCAAAGTCGTAGCGTGCCAGCCGCACCTGGCTGTGCTGAAACGGATGCGGGCGGCCGACCGACCCGGGCCGCCCGCTGCGGTTCATCAGGCTGACGTTGCCCTCGGTGGCACCGTACATCTCAACGATGCGCGCGATGCCGAAGCGCTGCTGGAACGCCTCCCAGATGTCCGGACGCAGACCGGCCCCAACCGCCAACCGCAACCGGTGATCGCGGTCCGCCGGCGTCGGCGGCTGCCGCAGCAGGTAGCGGCACAGCTCGCCGACGTACACGAACGCCGTCGCCCCATGCCGGCGCACGTCGCTGAGAAACTCGCTGGCGCTGAAGCGCCGGCGCGACGCGAAGCCGCCACCCGCGCGCACCGCCACGCTGAAGCCCACGAAGTTGCTCTCGCCATGATAGAGCGGCAACGGCGCATAGATCACATCATCGGCGCCGAGGCCCAACATGCCGGACAGCGCGATCCCGGACATGCTGTAGCGGCTGTGCCGCACGATGGCCGGCTTCGGATAGCCGGTGGTCCCCGAAGTGTAGATGTAGAGGAAGACGTCCCGCCCGCGCACGTCCGGCATCGCCGGCTCTCTGCGCGGCGCAGCGGCGAGCGCCGCGTCGAGCGGCTCGACATGCGGCGGCAGAGCGGCGGCCTCCCCTTGGCCCCACACCGTGAAGCGGACCGAGTCCGGCAACTCGACCACCCGCGGCAGGCTGACGGCGTCGACGAAGACGTGCCGCGCCCGCGACGTGACCAGCACGTGGCGCAACGAGGCGCCGCTCAGGTGCGTGTTGATTAGCGCCCCAATCGCCCCGAGCTTGGCCACCGCCGCCTGCGCCATGAGCAGGGTGGGGCTGTTCTCCATCATCAACGCGACCGGCTCACGCGTGACGCCGGCTTGCTTGAGCACGGCGGCGAACGCGTTGACGCCGGCGTTGAACTCCCCGTAGGTCACCGTCTCGTGCTCGAAGCGCAGCAGCACACGGTCGGGCACGCGTTCCGCCTGCTCACGCACCAGCACCCCGAAGGTGTGGCGGCTGTCGGCCGAGGCGCGCCGCAACGCGCCGGCCATGCCGACGAACACCGGCAGCTCACGCACATCGTCCCAGAACAAGCGCCAATTCATCGCTCGCCCAGATAGCGAGTCGGCCGCTTCAAAGGCAAGTGCAGCCGGCAATTCAGCACGCCGCCGCCACCCGACGCGCCATGTGGTTGGACGCCAAAAGTTATAGACATTCTCGGGAAAGAGTGCGTAAATGCCAGCGCAGTACACAAACCGTCCTTGGAGCTACCCACCCCATGATTGCGTTGAACTCGATGCGTCGTCCCACTGTTGTTTTGACCTGCGCGCTCGCCGCGGTCTACCTCACTGCCTGTGGCGGGGGCGGCGGCGGAAGCGGTAGCAGCGGGAATGGTGGCAGCGGCACCGGGAGTGTGGGCGGCGTGACGCCGCCGCGCACACAGCCGATCGGCAGCACGGCAACGCCGCCGAGCGGCAGCACCGCGACCCGCACGAACACGCCGGGGGGCACGCCGGCGTCCACACCCGTCGACACGGCAACTCCGGTCGTGGAGTCGACACCGACGCAGACGCCGATCATCGTCAAGGGCGGGAACCTCGCCGACGCGATTCGCAACACGCCGTCGGGCCAGACGCTCTACGTGGCACCCGGCAGCTACGCGGCGCTGAAGTTGCGGGCCGGCGACGTGCAAGGTCCGATTGCCGTCATCGCCGACGTGACCGGACAGGTAACTGGCACCTCGCCGGCACCTGTGCTCATCGACGCCCGCGGAACGACGTCCGCGATCTCACTGACCAGTGTCGACGATTTGACCTTCGACGGTCTCACCGTACGCGGGGCGACGGACTCCGCCATCCTGGTCGACTCCGGCACTGGGATCACCATCCGCAATTGCACCGTCGAGAGCAACGACGGCGACGGGATCGTGGTGCAGGATTCCGACAGCACGCTGGTGTTCGACAACCTGGCGCATGACAATGTCGGAGCCGGCATCGTCCTCCTGGGCAGCGCCGCGACCCAGGTCATCAACAACACGTCATACAACAACGCGCAGGGCGTCTTCATCGGGTCCAGCAACACCTTCGACTCGTCTGACGTCCTGGTGAAGAGCAACATCTTCAATAAGAACGACCCGGGAGACGGCTCAGCGGCCGGCATCGTCGCTGAGACCGCGTCGCTCAGCGGATATGACGGAGACTACAATCTGAACACGGACGGCTATGACGGACCAAGCGCCGGGGACAACGACCTCGATGCCGACCCGCTGTTCATCCTGCCGTCCAGTGACGACTTTCACGTCTTGCCGCCCGGCCCGGACGGCAGCGGCGGCAGCCCGGTGATCAACAAGGGCGATCCGGCAACCGACGGCGACCTGGTGGCCCAACTCCAAGTGCGCACCGTGCGGAGCGATCGATTCCCCGACACCGGACGCGTCGATATCGGTTTCCATTACGGCAATGCAATTGCCTCGACGCCAACCCCCGTTCCAACGAAGACGCGGGCCACCACACCGACACGCACTACGGCGGGGACGGCCGCACCGACCCGGACACCGACCCGAACCGCAACCCTGGGTACACCAGCGGCCACCACCGCAGTGACGCACACGATGACGCCGGCCCAGCCCACGGCAACGCCGACGGCGACGACGCGGAACCGCCCGGCGACCTCGACGCCGAAACCCCCGACGCCGACGCGGACACCGATTACGCCGAAGCCCCACTGAGGTCGATGTCGGGGCGCCAGCGCGGCGCCACTCGCTTACAGAACCAAAACAAAACCGTCGAGAACGGGAACCAACACGCGGCCCCGAAACCCAGGCGCACACGACTGGCCGGGCGGTCCCGCGCATGCCGCGTCCCGCGGAGGTGGTGAGACGCGGCAGGTGTTGTGATGCTCAAATGGGGATGGACGGATCGTGCACCGGTTCCGTCGTCTCGTCACCCTCGCCTTCACCCTTCTTGGCGTCGCGACGTTCCATCTTCTTGCGCATCTTTTCTTCCTGCTTGAGCTTCCGCGCCATCTCTTTGCGCCGCTTCTGATCGCGCTTGAACGTTTTTCCGCCAGCCATGGATGGTGCTCCTTTCCCTGCCCCGGGCAAAAGTCCCTTTCGCGGCGACAGGCTCTGACTTTCGAGCCCGCCAACCCTACCAGAGTCGAAATAACGTGGCAAATTGTCGATCGCCGCGACCCGTTACCCCGTGCGCGGTTGTTCTTGTCAGGCAGCCCGCCTATAAAAGGCTCCTGAAATTCCGCCGCGCAATGTCTGCAGGGTGGAGGGTGTAATGACCACGGACGACAAACTCAGATTGGCCGTGAGCGTGGCGCGCGCCGCGGCACGGTCGGGTGAATACCGGCGCTTGGACAAGCTCATCGAGATCGTCTTCCGCAAGCTCAATGAGTTGGCACCGTCGGAGAGTAGTGAGCACCACCTCCACGAGCAGGAACGCGAGTTCAAGCTCTAAGGCGAGACCGCTGCCCATGTACGCGTCCTGCCGGCGATCCGCGCCGCTGCTCTTCTTCGCGCTCCTGTGCGGACCCGGCGTTGTTGTCCGACACGCCGTGGCCGCGCCGAACGACTCGATCGCCCCGAGCGTGGCGCCCCTGTTCGTCGACGAGGTGAAGGTCGTCGAGGGAGTCGTCACCGCCGCGACTCCGGAGGGCAATACCGTGCGGCTCCAACTCGGCACCCCGCCCCAGAGCTTGCGGGTGGCGCTGGTGATCGGCCTGCTCAGCAACTTCCCGCCCGAGCCCGAACAGTACTACGCCGGCAAAACCGTGCGTGTCGCCGGGATGCTGCGCCGCTTTCGCGGCGCCGTGGAGATGGTGGTACGCGACGTGTCCGACATCCAGGTGGTCGACGCCCGACCGCTTGAGCACGGCGGCACACACGCCGCAGACGCCGACGAGCCGCGCCTCGAAGAAATGCGGCAGAAGGTGCGCACCCTCGAAGAGCGGGTCCGACAGCTCGAGCAGACCGCGCCGCGCACCGAGGAACACTAGGATGGGCGCCGCGCGCAAGGCCGCGCCGTCAGACCGCACCGCGTCGCCCCCAACCGGGCCGACGCGCCCCGGCGCGGCTTCAGCGCGGACGCTGCTCAAGACGCTTGCCAAGGTTCTGCTGACGATCGGCGCGTTCTACCTGCTGTTGACCCACAAGGTCCGCACCGAATCCGGCGAGCAGGTCATGGCGCTACGCGCCATTCTCGACTACCTGCCGCAGATCCAAGCCGGCGCGTTCTGGCGCTACACGTTGCTGGCTGTCGCCACCAAGGGCGTCGGCATCTTCGCCTCGATGCTGCGGTGGCATCTGCTGCTGCGCGGACAGGGCATCACCTTCCGCCTGGGGCACATCGTCACCACCTTCCTCATCGGCCGCTTCCTGGGGACGTTCCTGCCCTCCACCATCGGTTTGGACGGATACAAGCTCTACGACGCGGCGCGCTACTCGGGGCGCACCGTCGAAGCCACTGCCGCCACGGTGGTCGAGAAGGGGCTCGGGATCATCGGCATCTTCGTCTCGTTTCTGATCACGCTGCCGCTCGGCTACGCCATCCTCGGGACGCGCGCCGGTCTCGTCGTGGCGATCACCGTGCCGATCTCGTTCGCCGTCATCGGTGCGTTCTTCCTCGTCGCCTTCAAGCCCGAGATCATCGGCTTCGTGCTGGATCGCCTCCCCGTGAGCCGCGCTGGTCGCGTCGCCTCGATCCTCGAGCGCGTCAACACCGCGGCGGCCGCGTACCGGGACCAGAAGCTGCTCCTGATGTATGCGACCGGGTTGAGCTTCCTGGTGCACTTCTGCACCGCCGCGATGTATTTCTTCACGGCGGTCGCCATCGGCGCCGCGCATGCCGACTTCTGGGAGGTGTCGTTCGCCTCGACCATTCAGATCTTCGCGACGGTGATCAGCCCGTTCACCATCGCCGGGGAGGGCGTCCGCGAGATCGTCCAGACCCTGCTGCTGGCGCATCGCATCGGCACGTCGGAGTCGATCATCTCGGCGGCGCTCGGCTTTTGGGCCGCCGAAGCCCCGACCCTCAGCGGCGGCATCTTCTACTTCATGCGCGGCCCCAACTATCGCCCGTACGTCGACGTGGCCCGGTCGTAGTCGCGGCGCGAGGCCAGGCGCCACATGACCGGGGTCGGCATCGCATTGGTGCTGCTGTCTGCACTGCTGCACGCCACCTGGAACTTCCTCAACAAGGGCAGCGACGATCGCTGGGCATTCTTCCTCGGCCAAGGCATCGGGACGTTCGTGCTCTACGCGCCCGCGTTTCTCTGGTACTGGCCCACCATCCACATCGATCGCCTCGGCTGGGTATGGATCGCCGCCTCGGCGGTGACCCACGCCGGCTACGCGGTGTTTCTGCTCAAGTCGTACGACGCGGGCGATCTGTCCGTCGCCTACCCGCTGAGTCGCACCGCGCCGATGTTGGTCGCCGTCTGGGACATGTTCACGGTGCGCGGCCAGCTGACCGGCGGCGGGGTCGTGGGCACGCTGCTGGCCGGCGCGGGCGCGCTCATCCTGCAGCTCCCGGCGCTGCGCAGCCGCGGCAGCCGGGCGGTGCTCGGCGATCGAGTCACCCGCTACGCACTGACCACGGCCCTGTTCATCACGCTGTACACGATCATCGACAAGCAGGGCGTCGGGCACGTACATCCGTTCATCTATCTCTATCTCACCGCGATCGGCGAGCTCGCGATCATCGCCTGGATGCTGCGCCGTGACGGCGTACGCCGCACCGTGCGTGAGTTCCGCGCCAACACGCGCCCGGTGTTGGTCACCGCCGCCGTCGGACCGTTCTCGTATCTGCTGATCCTCTGGGTGCTCACCACCACGCCGGCGAGCTACGTGGTCGGGCTGCGCCAGACCAGCATCGTCTTCGGCGTGTTGCTCGGGCGCATCTTCCTCGGCGAGGGGGAGACGGCGTACCGGCTCACCGGCGCCGGCGTCATCGCGGCGGGCAGCGTGCTGATCGCCCTCGCCGGTTGACGGTCAGATCACCTGCTGCTCCTTCAACGCACCGATCCGTTCCCAACTGTAGCCGAGCAGATCGCACAGGATCTCCTCGGTGTGCTGGCCGAACTCCGGCGCCGGCAGCCGCACACGCCCCGGCGTCTCGCGCAGTCGCACCGGCACGCCGACTACCTGGGTGGGCCCGAACTGCGGATGGTCGAAGTCGGTGATGTAGTCGTTGGCTTGTACCTGCGGATCGCCCGGCAGTTCGTCGACACTGTTGACGATGGTGAAGATGAAGTCGCCGCCGGCCCGCAGCAGCGTCAGCCACTCGTCACGCGGCTTGCTCGCAAATGCCTGGTCGAGGGCCTCGACCGCCGCACCGGCGTTGGCGGCGCGCACGCGCAGGTTGACGAAGCGCTCGTCGGTTGCCAGCTCGGGGCGGCCCAGCACCCGCACGAAGTCGGCCCAGTAACGGTCCGGCTGCAGCATGCCGAGACAAATCCACTGGCCGTCGCCGCAGCGGTAATGGTTCCACAGCGGATTCGAGGCGTACTGGCGCGGCATGCGCGGAATGGCGAAGCCCATCATGGCACGCGCCGCGACGCTCAAGCCTTGCAGCCAGATCATGCTGCCGAGATGCGAGGCGTCGACCTCCTGCCCGATACCGAAGCGGTCGCGTGCCAGCAGCGCCGCCAACACGCCGTACGCCAGCATGATCGCGCCCATCTGATCGGCGATGCCGCCAGCGACCTGCAGCGGCGGCATGTCGGGCTCGCCGCACGCCAACATCAAGCCGGAGCGCGCCAGTCCCATCTGGTCGAACGATGGCTCACCGCGTTCCGGCCCTTCGGGACCGTAGCCCGTGGCGCTGGCGTAAATCAGCCGCGGGTTCTGTTGCCGCAAGGCTTCGTAACCCAGCCCGAGACGGGCGGCGACCCCGAAGCGGTAGTTCTGCACGAAGACGTCCGACTTGGCGACCAGCTGATGCACGATCGCCAGCGCCTCCGGTTTCTTGAGATCCAGGGTCAGGCTCTTCTTGTTGCGGTTGTTCGCCTCGAAGTAGAAGTTGGGGCGGTCGGTGAGGTCGACGCCGCTCATCTTCAACATGCCGCGTCCCGGGTCGCCGCTCTCGCGCTGCTCGATCTTGATCACCTCGGCGCCGAGGTCGCCGAGCATGGCCGAGCACACCGGTCCCTGTTGCCAGATCGTCCAATCAATTACCCGGATTCCATCCAATGGCATGGGCATGCGACGTTCTCCTTCGCCACGACTCTATGGCGGGGCGTGACGCGAAGACAAGTGGCGGACCGACCGGGTAGTGTCCCAGGGACACCACCACCGACCGCGAGCGGCTTGCGCAACGTCCCACAGCTCTGGTAGGCCCCGGCACGGCAATGAGCACACTCCCCGTCTTGGCAATCACCGCCCTGGTGACCGCGGGCGCCATGCTCACCTTGTGGCTCATCAGCCTGGCGGTACGCAACGCCAGCATCGTTGACGTGTTCTGGGGCCTCGGCTTCGTGCTCATCGCGGCGGTATCCGGCGTCGTCGGCGCGGGTTACATCGGGCGCAAGCTGCTGCTCTGCGCGATGGTCGCGCTCTGGGGCTGTCGGCTTGCCGGCTACCTGCTGTGGCGCAACTGGGGTGCGGGCGAGGACTATCGCTACGCTGCCATGCGCAAGCAGTACGGCGCCCGCTTCTGGTGGGTGAGCTTGGTCATCGTGTTCGCCCTGCAAGGGGTGCTGATGTGGATCGTGTCGTTGCCGGTGCAGGTGGCACAAACGTCGCCGCTGCCAGGGCACCTCACCTGGCTGGACGGCGTCGGGGCACTGCTGTGGTTGATCGGCATCTCCTTCGAATCCGTCGGCGACTGGCAGCTGGCGCGCTTCAAGGCCGACACGGCGAACCGCGGCAAGGTGATGAACCAGGGACTGTGGAGGTACACGCGCCACCCCAACTACTTCGGCGATGCGGTGGTGTGGTGGGCGCACTTCCTGGTGGCGCTGGCGACGCCGTTCGGCATCTGGACGATCGTCGGACCGACGCTGATGACCTTCTTCTTGATGCGCGTCTCGGGGGTGGCGTTGCTCGAACGCAAGCTGGTGAAGACGCGGCCGGAGTATGCCGACTACACGCGGCGCACCAACGCCTTCTTCCCCTGGCTCCCGCGACGGTAAGCCTTGCGGCCGGCGTCCGTTCTAGGGCCCGCTCCCCGGTGGGTCGCTGCGGGCTGCCAAGTTCGACGGACTGCTCGTCGCGGTGGCGCGGTCAGGCGGCGACGCCGGCGGCGTGCTCGCTCAGGTGATCGACGCGCGGCCCGGCTGCCAGCCAGGCGCTGGCGGCGCGCCGGCCGGCGGCCTGCATTACCGCCAGGACGCCGCGCTCGAAGTACAAGTATGAGCCGGCGTTGAAGCACGCGTCGCGCGCCGGGCGCACCGCCTCGTACAAGGTGACCTCGCGGTAGATCCCGTCCTCGAGCTGCGCCAGACGGTTGCGTTCCAGCAGCAACTTGCGGTCGATGTTGTAGGCGTTCTCCAGGAAGCTATCGACGGTGCGCTCCACGGCATGGCCGAAGCGAGTGAACGGCGCCGACTGCTTATCCGGCGGCTCGGTGACCAGCACAGTGATGATCTCCTCGGCACCCAACGCCACCACCGGCGCCAACGGCGTGTTGACCAACAAGCCACCATCCCACAGCAGGCGCCCCTCGATCTGCACCGGCGGAAAGAGCAGCGGGATACTGGCGCTGGCGAGCACCATGTCGACGGTGATGGCGTCGACGATGTGATAGTCGGGTGGCCGCGTCAGCGCCGTCTCATGCGTGACGTAGCGCACCACCTGCCCGGTGTGCGCATCGACGGTGTTGATCGCCAGGCGATGGCCGTTGTCGGGAACCCGCTCACCGCCGAGCGCATCGACCAAACGCTCGCGCAGCTGTGCCGTATCGGCGACGAAGGGCTCGCGGATGCCGTCGAGAAAGCGGCTCACCAGCTCGAAGCGCGTCGCCAGCAGATACTCGACCCACAGCGCCATGAAGCTGCCGCGGCGCGGCGGCAGCTGATTCCACGCCCGCTGCAGCAGCGCCCGCAGCGGCCGGGTCGAACGCAGCCAGCGTCCCGCCTCTTCCACCGTCAGCCGCATGAGCGAGCGGGCGGCGGTGTGAAAGAAAAGCGGGCTGGCGATCACCGGCGGGTTGTCGGCGATGCCGTTCCAGAAATCCATCATCTCGCGCGGCGACTTACCGGCGGCAATCAGTGCCGCGTTGATGGCGCCGGCGGAGGTTCCAGCCAGCACCGACGGCCCGCCCGCGAAGCGCGGATCACGCAACAAGCGCTCGTAGACGCCCACTTGAAACGCGCCGCGCGCGCCGCCACCCGACAAAACGAGACCGAGAGCCTGATGGCGCGGTTCCGGTCCACTTCGCTGCACTTTCCGTCGAACTGCCATGAGGAAACCCTCGCACGCTTCCACGTCGAAGTCTAATCGAAACGACGACGCCTCAGCGCGCCAGTTGCACGGTCAGATCCGGATTCTCGGCGCCCAACGTCTGCTCGATGTATTGGCGGGCGCGGGCGTCGTCGCGCAGCGTGGCCTCGAAGAACGGGAAGATGCTGGCGATGGTCAGCGTGTGCTGGCGCGACGGCCGCATCGCGCGCGGGCCGCGCCGCGGTCCCTGACACGGAGCCGGACAATCCCCCATGATGATGCCCGCATCGGCACCACCGAGTTGATCGAGAAAGCTCGGACCCTGACTGCCGTCGCCGCCCAAGCCACCGCTGAGCGCCAGGCAGCCGACATCATCGGCGTTGTTGAGACTCTCGAAGAGCGTCTCCGCGCCATCGGCGAACGCCGTGTGGGCCGCGCCCTGCAACGTGACCAGATACTTGGGTGGATTGGCTTCGCCGAACGCAAACACCGCATTTTGTTGGTACGGCACGATCGCGTCGATATCACCATGAACGATCATCAGCGGGATCGTCGTATCGTCGTAGAAGCGCGGACCGAAGAAGCACGCGCCACCGGCAGTCGGCGCGGCCGCGCGCACGCGGCGGTCACGCAGTGTGGGATGGAAGGTCGCGAGGAACGTCGTGCTCCCACCCAGCGACAATCCCGTCAGTCCGATGCGCTCCGCGTCGATTGCGCCAGCGAACACACTCTCGGCGTCGGCACTGAGCGCTAGGAGCCGGTCGATGAGAAAACTGACATCTCCAGGTTGGTTCACCAGGTCGAACACGGTCGGCCCGCCGGGCGCCATCGAGTTGGTCAGCGGGAAATCCGGCGCCGCGACGATGTAGCCGTAGCTCGCCAGATGCCGCGCCAGATAGGCGCCGCCGGTGCGCACGCTCATGAAGCCGTGACTGTAGATGACCAACGGATACGGCCGGCCATTCTGCGCCAGCGCCGCATCGCGCCGCGCCGGCGGCGTGGCGCTCACATCCGGGTCCGTCGGATACCAGATCTCGGTCACCAGCTTGCGCGTCGGCGCGCCGGGAAAGGTGCCGTTCGCCATCGTTGGTCTACTGGTGTCCTCGAAGAGCATCGTCGTCACGCCGACGCCGAACGGCCCCGGTTGCAGCACCGCCGCGCTGGTCAAGGGCGGCTGCGTCGGCGTGCTGGTGGCCGTCACCGATGGCGTCGGTGTCCGCGTCGGCGTGACCGCAACCGGCACCGGCGTCAGGTTGTCGTCGTCGCCGCAACCGCCAAGCAGTAGCGAGAGGTTGACGAGACCCACCAAAACCAGACGGCGCATCATTCGACGCATCGGGTCGACACTAGAAGAGGGGCTTGTGACCGTCAATCAAATCCGCGGCGCGTCGCTACCGCCGATCATCCGCGCCCAGCGGCTGCCGAGCCAGTAGGTGGCGAACATGAGAACCATCCCGACGAGCAGCGATGCCGTGAGCCCGACGGCGTCCGCAATTCCCGCCGGCGGCTCCGATGCCATGAGGGTGCTCGCCAGCTTGAACAGGTCGTCGCTGCGCCAGCGGACCAACGGAAGGGTCGGCGACCACCAGGCGGCGCAGCGCGATACGAGGATGGACCCCATCTCGTAGTAGTCGCCGGTCACCGAGATGAACGGCGCGTACGCCACCGGCATCGCCGCGCCCAGCTTCACGCAGCGCCACAGCAGCCGACCGCCGGGACGCGCCGCCGAGCGCAGCAGCGGCACGCCGATCAGGACGGTGAGCGCGAACGGCAGGAGATCCGTCGCCAGGTACGTCAGGTCGCTGCCGTGGGTGTCGAACCCGGTGAGTTGGCCGGCATAGTCGGAGCCGACCTGCACGAATGGGAATATGCCGTGCAGCCAGGCGGCGCCGTACAGCGGATCGATCTCCAAACGCGTCACGGTGCCGCCGGTGACCCAGCAGCCTGCCGCGTGCAGCAGCTCGTGGATCGGCACATACACCCACCACGACAGCGCGAAGGCCGCCATCATGACCGGCGCATGGACGGCGCGGAACCCGCTCACGCACTGACTGAGCGCGGCCAGGTAGTCATCGAGCGGCAGCCGGATGACGTGGTAGGCGGTGCGTAGCGGCCCAGGATTCGCCATCGGCAGAACCTACAACGACCTTGCCGTGCAAGGCGAGCTACTTCGAAGGGCGGGGAGCTGCGCCGGGCGCGCCGCGATTCCAGTCGTCACTGTACTCGGCGCAACGTGGCAACGCATCGTTGCCGCATGACCAACTCGGGCGCGAGGCCCAGAAGATGTGTGCTTGCGGGCGGAGGGGTGGCGCGGTGTCGAGAGATCCGGCGGGCACGACGACTTCCCGTCCGCTGCGCGTGTGATGCGGAAGCGGTGCGCCGCAGCGCTTGCAGAACGTCGTCGCGAAGCTGCGGGCGGTGGGCAAATCGAAGCGCACGACCTGATCGTGGCCCGCGGTCCACGCGAAGTGCTCCGGGGAAACGTAGAGATTGGAGGCATGCGCGCTACCGGTGGCCTTGCGACACCGCGAGCAATGGCAGTGAGCAAAGCGCAGGAAGGGCGGCGTGATCCGATAGGTCACGGCACCGCAGAGACAGCTACCCTGAAGCAGTTCGTCGCTCATAGTTACCTCGCGTCTGGGCCTGCACCGTAGCACAGAGGTCGAGCGCTCGGCGTCCGCCGAGCCGCTCGAACAACTCGATCTTGAATCCGGCAGGCGCCTTCCATTGACCGAACACCTCAAGGATCCGCTTCTGGGCATTCTCGTACTCCGCAGGCGAACCTTGCGGGCGTTCGAACCAACTGATCATGTGCTTCATCGCCATCCTCCCAATTGGGTTGGTCATGCCGTCGGTCAGAACGCGAACCGACCTTGGCGGCGAAAGCGTTCGATGAACGGCGCGTAGTCGGTCGGTTGCTGCTCGGTTCTGATCCGGTCGCTCGAGAACGCGACCCACGGCTGCGCGCTCTTGGTCCAGATGTCGCCAACCGGCTCGATCCAGGAAGTGTCGTCCAGCGTTCCGCTGCGCACGCTGAGAACGCCGGCAGCCGGGATCTGGCCGTGGGCAATGCGACTGCCGCAGTCGCCGCAGAACCATCCGAAGCGCCGGTTGCCGGCGTCCGAGCTCCACTCGAAGCGGCGCGGCTCACCCTTCGTGAACGCGAAGCTCGCCTCGAAGACCGTCACCGGCGTGGAGAAGGCGCCGCCGCCGATCGCCTGACAATTGGTGCAGTGGCAGTTGTAGATCATCAGTGGCGGCTGCGTGATCTCGTAGCGCAACGCTCCACATTGACACCCGCCGACCAGTGGAAGTGAAACCATGCTTTGCCTCCCGCGCGGTTGCCTATCGACTGTCGGCGGCAACCGCAAGACCATCCCGTTGAGAGTGACGTCGACGTGACGGAAACTTTGCCGCGTCGACACGGAGAAATACAGGACTCCTAAATTCTTTCCCACTCGACGCACTGACTCATGGACACTGCATCGGCAGTTGTGTCGCTCACCCGGAGGTGATATCGAGCCCCGGGGCGAGACTTCGCGGAACAGTGCGAAATCTGGGAATCCGAGAAGAACCACCAATGCGGATGCACCTTGCAAGGGGCGTGAGTCCTTGGAGGCACGTGATGCGGAGATCTCGACGGGATGAGGTCGTGAGTTCACGACTCTCGACGCGACAGAGTCGGACGAGGTCCTCTCGGTGGGTTGCGAAGTCGGCGATCGCAGTCGCAGTGTGGTTGGGGTGCTGCGGTGTCGCCCGGGCATTTCCGCTGACCTGGTCGCTGAACATCACGTTCAAGGATGGTGGCACAGCAGCAGGAAGCTTCACCTACGACGCCGACACCTCTACGATCCTCGATTGGCTAATCAGCACCAGCGGCGGCAATACCGCCACCTTTCCGGATTTCACCTATGCGCCGGCGAACAACACCACTGCGTTCGCCACGACCTACGCCAATCACACCGTCACCGGGTTCTTCTTCCGGCAGACGGCAGTGGTGCCAGATCGCGATCTGCGCTTTTCGCCGGTCTCCGAGCTCACGGATGCCGGCGGTGTCGTCGACATCGACGTCGTTACCACCCCCGTCGGCGTCGAGTGCTTCGACTGCAACCCCTTTCGCGAAATCAGCAGCGGCGTACTGATGGCTACTTCTGCTGTGGCACCCGCCCTCGGCTCACCCAGTTCGATGGCCTTCCAGCTCTTGGCGGCGGCGCTTGCGGTGGCGGGGTTCGCGACGGCAAACCGATTGCGCCGGAAGACCCGCTGAACGCGATGCCGTTCAGGCGCGGCCCTTTTGGTCGCCGCCTGGAGCCGCTGGTTCGCCGGGTCCTGCCCCATTCGAGGAAGCCTCCTGGATCGTCATGACTGCACTACTCTGCGAAGCGGAGAAGCGCCGCCTTGGCCGGGATGGTCTCCGCTTCGCCTCGGGCGACAAACTCAACGAGGCGCCGATGGACTCGAACGATCAGATACGCACAGGG
>Ga0335082_10003580_pt1 | contig 16917 bp, 14 predicted proteins | sample Lox_Sample_41_FD_206718 | JGI IMG/M metagenome (GOLD analysis project Ga0335082, IMG submission 206718) | Soil microbial communities from Loxahatchee National Wildlife Refuge, Florida, United States - Lox_Sample_4.1 | ecosystem: Environmental > Terrestrial > Soil > Wetlands | place: USA... | reverse complement strand
TCAAGGGGGCATCACTGTCAGCGTCAAGACCCTGATGGGAGCCTTCAGCTTCAGATATCAACCCATCTGATCACTTTTAGGACTTTTTCAGGGACGACGAATTACTGAGCCCCCGAATGGTCCAGCTCTTGTCAATGACTATTCCTGCGGCGGTCATGGCCTGTAGGCCGTTTAATTTGCCGATGCTCTCCGCATCGATAGAATCTAGAAGCTCTTCGGCTTTCAGTTGAAACTTGTCCGCTAGGAGCAGTTGGAAGTGGTGCACCTGCTCTGTTGTCTCTGGCTCTTTAAGCGCCTTCACTACTGTTTTACGGTCTTTGCCTATCTCTGAAGCGACAGCATTGGGGGTTTTACCGCTTGCTGTCAAGACGTCGGGGGAGAACAGAGGAGTCGCGTCCACATTTTCCATAACGAGGATTCGATACATGGGCGTACTGCATAGAATTAATCCGCTCCCTTCACAAAACAAGGGGTTAGCCAAATCTGGCCAACCGCTTATATTTGATTCTCCCACATGGCGCATGCTGCGCGTCACTACCTCGATTCCCAGCGGTGCCTTCGCTCCGTATTTATCTATTCCGGTATTTTTCGTACCCCTTCTGGATGGAGGAGGCCTTGACGGGATCGCCTTCGGAAAGATTGGTCTTGTAGACTTCTAGCTGGACGCTGGTTACCTGCGCCTTGCCGAGTCCTTCGCCGATGCCGATATACGTGGAATCATCGGCCTCCCAGTTCGTTATGCCGTGCTTTGTTGCGATGGAAGTGAGCCCTTTCCGGTAGGCGGCAACATCGTTGCCGGAGCGGACGTAGGCTTCCGTGTAGTCACGAACATCACCCCGGTACGATTCTTCTCTCTCACCGGTCGAGCTCTTCGACGAATCTGAACTCCACTTGAACGGACTCGACACGCTATCTGAAACGCTGGTCGAAATCGAGCATCCGGCCGCTGCGAGAAGAGATGCCGTTGCACCCGCAACCAGCAGAAGGCTGAGTCCCCGGACAACCGGTCTCTGTCCTGTGCTGCCGGGGGTGCTTGATGTCCCGTGTCCCGCTGCCATAGGCTGCCTCCTGGATATCCTCGTCTAGATTTGTCTCCACGGCCGAGGCCGGTTTCATTCAACTATACCAGAGTGGATTTTGTTTGCATTCGTCTGGACAGTAGATTCTTGCCGTCAGGACGGGATTTCATCCGAAGGTCGATATTTCGACTTATTTGTTCGTCGATCATATCCTCGAAATTCTCCTTGTCGCCGGATTCCCGCCAACTGGCCTGCAATATGGGCCGGCTACCCGCTTGGCACAAATCTCGTATTAGAATAGTGTTGTTCGTCGGGCAGGGTCTCCGGCCACTGGTGGGCCAGCCTTGCGAACCGTCGGGTTGATGTCGGCGAGACAAGGGGCGATACTACGAAAGGAGAGGGCGATGGAAATTCGGATGAAACCGGGCCCGCGAATGAAGCAGGCATTCTGTGCGATAACTCTACTCGGCGCCGTTACTCTGATGCTGGAAGGGAGGGCCTGCGCAGCCCAGGAACCGATCGTCTACCCTTCCAAGGGACAGAGCAAGGATACGATGGAAAAGGATAAATATTCCTGCTACCAGTGGGCCAAGGGGCAGACCGGCTTCGATCCCATGCAGGTGCCGACGGCGACGGCTCCTCCGCCGCAGCAGAAGGGGGGGGCGGTCAGGGGAGCAGCCGGTGGGGCTGCCATTGGCGCCGTGGCCGGTGCAATAGCGGGAGATGCCGGCAAGGGTGCGGCCATTGGCGCGGCATCGGGCGGGATGATCGGCGGGGTGAGGAGACGGCAGAGCCAGAGAGAGCAGGAGCAGTATGCCCAGCAGCAGGCGTCCGATTACGACAAGAGACGCAGTGAATACAACAGGGCGTGGGGAGCCTGCATGGAAGGGCGAGGGTACACGGTGAAATAGTCCCCCGACGCCTGCGCGAAAACGACAATTCCGTAGAGGAGGAAATCATGTCTAGGATTATCGCTGTTGTACTTGCGGCTACCATCCTCGCTGGCGCGTCACAGGTCATGGCTGCAGAAAATACTGTCCGCACGTGCGCCCTGATTCAGGGGTTCGAATGCATACCCGATGAGGGGTGCCAGGAATGGACCCTGCAGGAAATGCTCCTTCCCCGCTTTGTCCGCATCGATCTCGCATCGAAGAAAATAGTATCCCTCGACAAGGAGATGGTGCGCACCACGCCAATAGCCACAATCGACCGTCCGGCGGGGCTCGTTGTCCTGCATGGCACGGAGTTGCGCGGCTGGAGCATCGCCCTGGGCGAAGAGTCCGGAAACCTCACTCTCAGCGCATCCGGAGACGGTGAAGGCTTTATCGTATTCGGCTACTGCCTGATGCAGTGACGAGCGGTGACCGGACGAGTCCTCGCACGCGGAAATCGTACAGAAGAAGGTAGCCACGGTTCAGGTCGTTCCGATTCCATACACGTATGAAGGAGCCTGTATGAAACGAAAATCCTTGTGGATGCGCACAGTGATCCTCATCATCGCTGCTCTTCTCGTCCTCCCGTTCATGGCCATGGCTCAGGAGGAGGGGGGCGCTGCCCAGAAGAAGCTGTCGAAGGAGGAACTGGCCCAACTCCTGGCGCCGATCGCTCTCTATCCCGATGAGCTGGTTTCCCAGATACTCATGGCTTCGACCTATCCTCTGGAGGTCGTTCAGGCGGACCGCTGGGCAAAGAGCCACAAGCAGAGCGCGGGGGATGTTCTCGCCAAGCAGCTGGAAAAGGAAAACTGGGATCCGAGCGTCAAATCGCTCGTCAATTTCCCCGAAGTGCTTGCCAAGATGAGCGAGAAGATCGACCTGACCACGAAAATCGGCGACGCATTCCTCTCCCAGCAGAAGGACGTGATGGACACGATTCAGGAACTGCGGAAGAAGGCCCGCGACGCGGGGAACCTGAAGACGACGAAGGAACAGAAGGTTGTCGTGGAGAAGGAGACCATCATCATCCAACCCGCCGACCCACAGGTGATCTACGTCCCTACCTACAGTCCGACGGTTGTCTATGGCGCGTGGCCGTACCCCGCCTATCCCCCCTACTACTATTACCCGCCGCCTCCACCTGCCTACCCGGCATACCACTTTGCCGCCGGGGTCGCCGTGGGGCTCGCCTGGGGCTATGCCTGGGGGCACTGCGACTGGCACGGCGGGCAGGTGAATTACAACGTTAACCAGAACATCAATATCAACAACAAGATCGACCGGAGCAAATACCAGAACCGGGTGAATCCCCAGGGGTCGGGGACATGGAAACATGATGCGAGCCACCGCAAGGGAGTTGCCTACAGGGACGGCGCGACGGCGCGGCAATACGGCCAGTCCCCCTCGCGCTCCACTCAGGCGAGGCGTGAGGCGCGGGGATACGGAGATCAAGGCGGGAGAGGAGCCGGGGCCCGTCCCACGACAAGCAGCATGGATCGCGGTACCGGGCAACGGGGGAGTACGGGCGGAGCCGGAGCTGCCGACCGTCGCGGTGCTTCCGGTGCCGGCCGGGAGAATGCCTTCGGTGGCGGCGGCAGCGGCAGGCAGGAGCGGGCAGCCAGCGACAGGGGGATGTCCAGCCGCCAGAGTGCTGCGGGCGGAAGCGGTTTCCGCGGCGGCGGAGGCGGCTTCAGCGGAGGCGGCCGCGGCGGATTCAGTGGCGGTGGAGGCCGTGGCGGTGGAGGTGGAGGCCGTGGCGGCGGCCGCAGGTAGCGCCATGACGTTTCTTATTACCCGTATCTTTTAGGGAGGACACTTCATCATGTTCATGACTTTCATAAAATATTCCCTCTCTCTGCTCCTGCTGACGGCGTTCTCCGTCGTGCTGACAACCGGTGTCCCCGCCCAGGCGGCACCGGCGAAAAATACCCAGAAATCGTTTGCTTCACCGGATGAAGCGGTGAAGAGCCTCATGGAGGCGACCCGGAACAACGATACGAAGGAACTTGCCGCCATCCTCGGGCCCGGCTCTCAGAAGCTCATCTCGTCCGGAGACCCGGTTGCCGACAAAATGGAGCGGGAGCGGTTCGTCAAGCGTTTTGACGAGAAAAGCATCATCGCAGGTGCCGATACCGGCAGGGCCGTACTCACCGTGGGCAACGACGACTACCCGTTCCCGATCCCTGTCGTGAAAAAGGGAAATGCCTGGCGCTTTGATCCCAGAGCCGGCAAGGAGGAACTCCTGAACCGGAGAATCGGCCGGAACGAGCTGGACGCCATCGATGTGCTCCGCGCTTACGTGGATGCACAGCGCGAGTATGCCGCCACTGATTGGGACGGGGACGGCCAGTGGGAATTCGCCCAGAAGGTGAGGAGCACGCCGGGTAAGAAGGACGGCCTCTACTGGGCGGCAAAGGAAGGCGAAACGGAGAGCCCCTTCGGCCCTCTGGCGGCAAAGGCTGCAAAGGAAGGGTACTCGAAAGAGTCTACCGCGCTGCACGGGTACTACTTCAAGATACTGAAGGCCCAGGGGAAAGATGCCGAAGGAGGGGCTTTCGATTACGTGGTGAACGGCAAGATGCTCCTCGGTTTTGCCATGGTGGCGTATCCTGCGCAGTACGGCTCATCGGGCATCATGAGCTTCATTGTGAACCAGAACGGCATCGTCTACCAGAAGAACCTGGGGAAGGAGACCGCCAGGATTGCGGCAGCCCTGAAACTCTACAACCCGGACAAGAGTTGGAAGAAGGTCGAGTAGCCTGCACCTTTTTACGAAGGGAAACCGTGGCATGAACCGATTCATCCGGGTTGCCGTGAAGGTTCTGATGTTCGCCTGTCTCGTCGCCATGGCCGGATGGGGGACCCTCGCCCTCTACTACTCCAACCTTCCGCTGAAACTGCGCCCCGTTGCGGCGGCCGTCTTCGGTGTAACGGGGCTGGTTCTCGTGATCCGGGGGTGGAACCATCGGCGCGCCCGGCGTCTCTTCCTGGTGGTATTCGTGCTCCTGGTGGTGTGGTGGCTGCGCATCCCCCCCGGCAACAACCTTGACTGGCAGCCCGACGTGGCGGTCCTTCCCTGGGCGACCTTCGATGGGAACCGGGTCACGATCCACAATATCCGCAACTGCGATTACCGAAGTGAAACCGACTACACGGTCCGCCACTACGACAAGACCTTCGACCTGGACAAACTGCGCAACGCCGACTACTACCTGATCTACTGGGGGTCGCCGCTCATCGCGCACACCATGGTGAGTTTCGATTTTGACGGGGGGGACTACGTCTGTTTCTCCATCGAGACCCGCAAGACGAAGGGGCAGGAATACTCCGCAGTGAAAGGGTTCTTCAAGCAGTACGAACTGACATACGTGGTTGCCGACGAGCGCGACGTGGTGCGACTGCGCACCAACTACCGGCATGAGGACGTCTACCTCTACCGCTTGAAGGCACGGCCGGAGGTCATCCGCAAGGTGTTTCTCGACTACCTGCGAGAGGTGAACCGTCTGAAGGAACACCCGGTGTGGTACAACGCCCTGACCGACAACTGCACCACCAATATCTGGAAGCGCATGTCTCCTTACAGCCCGAAAGCCAGGTTCGACTGGCGGATCCTGGTCAACGGCTATATCGACAAGATGACATACGAGCGCCGCACGCTCGATCAGAGCCTGCCGTTCCCCGAACTGAAACGGCGCAGCTATATCAACGGGAAGGCAAATGCCGCCGCAAACGATCCGAATTTCTCGAAGCTGATCCGGCAGGGACTGCCCGGATTTGACTGAGTGCCGGTCATTGTCCCATGATCACCTTGCCGGGATTGGTAATCATTTTTTCGGGGAGATTGAGGGCCCTCTTGAAAATGTTGTAGATGCCGCTGGTAATGGCGGTTTCCGGCAGTGTTGAAACCTTTGGATCGTCGAAACTCCCTTTCGCCTCGTAGTATACAACGAGGAAACGCTTTTTCCCGCCGGTAAGGATCCAGCCAAGAACCGGAATCTTCGTGACGACCTTGCCGACCGTCTGGAACGGCTGGACGCCGATCTTCAGGTCCAGTTCCCTCCTCACGACATCAGCATCTCCCACGACCGTCATATTCAGGGACGGGCTGTGCATTGTCAGGTCTTTTGTCGTGAATTTCCCCTCTTTGCAGGTAAAGGTACCGTCGATGGTGTCGTACGTCATACCGGTCGTGATCATGTCCGGAAGCCGGAAGTCCAGTAACTGGGAAACATTGAGGAGAGAAAATACCTTGGAGATAAAGCCGAATTTCCTGACGACTCCTTTTTCCAGATGAAGGGAGGTGGAGCCCTGAAGAGTTTTCTTCATCTCGGTTGCCCCGGACCCTCGGGCGGTGAACTCTCCCCGCAGGGTCAGGGACCCCGTGAGGTCCCGGGTGGCGTCGAAGGCATCGAAAAAGCTGTCGGAATCTATTTTCGTCAATTGACAGTCGAGTCGGAAGGCCGGGTCGTCCGGCGCTGAGTAATCGGCCACGGCATTTGCGGAAATCTGCCCGCTGAAGGCCTCTATCCGGGCCGAATCGATGGTGAGCACCCTGTCTTCGAGGCGCACATGGGCCTGCAATGATTTGTAAGGGAAATCGTGGTCTCTCTTCAACTGTTCGCTTGCGGGAAAGCGAATCACGCCATCGGCGAGGCGGATGTCCGCACTGCCCTTCACGGTATTTCCCATCGTCTCCGAGGTGTTTCCACTGAAGGAGATATCTCCTTCGGCGTCAAGCTGTCCCGTTATCTGCGGCTTCATGGTTGCCGTCCGCAGGAGTCGACCCGCATCAACACGTTCCAGGCGATAGTGTGCCCGGTACGTGGGCCACTCGGGAGCGGTGAAATCGGCCACTCCGCTGCCGGAAACGGTCCCGCCGAACATGCCAGCCTTCAGATCCCGTATTGTAAGGGTCTGCCCCTTCAGTGCCAGCTTCGCATCCACCACCCTGTAGGGTATACGCTCTCCAACGCTTCCACCGGCCGGTGAGGGGATCACGACCTCGCCATCCCGCAGATGCAGGGTGGCAGAGGTTACGATTGATTTTTCCAGATCATCCACGGTGTCGCCGCGGGCAGAGAAATCGCCTTCCGCAGCCAACTCCCCGGTGAGGGTCGGTTTGGCGCCGACTGCGCTCAGGAGCCGGGCTGAATTGACGCCGTCAAAGCGATACTGTCCCTGGTACGACCGACCACGCTCCCCGGAGAAATCGGCTTTTCCCCTGCCGGAAACGGTCCCGCCGAATATGCCGACGTGTACGGACCGAAGATCCAGCCGGCCGTTTTCCAGCGTCAGATCCGAATCGAGGTGCTCGAAGGGGATATCCCGTGCGGTGCCGGCAGTGGACGTCAGATGGACCGTGAGTGAAATCCCGGCAGGGCGTTTCCCGCCTCCGCCGGCGCGCGTGAAGCCGGCAAGCTGCTCCATGTCCTCCAGCCTGACATGGGGGAAATCGATGCGAAGAGTGATCTTCGGCGTCCCGATATCGGGGATTTCCCCGCTCAATGCGAATGCGGAACTGAGTACTTCTCCCGACAGGGACGAGATGGTGAGGGCCTTCCCCTTCAGGGAGAAGCTCCCGGAAAGATTTTTCACCTCGGGTGTTTTTCCGGGGGCATGGATACCGATATCCTCCGGATGAAGCGCGGGGGACGTGAGAGCCAGGTCGACGGCAGGGTTGGCAGGTCCTGTGACTCGCCCTTTCATCGTGAAAGCCGAATTCCCCATTGTTCCGGAGAGGCCGTCAGTTTCCAGCGAGGTTTCCGTGAGACGGACCGTCCCGGTGACCGCGCTCAGAGGTTTCAGCTGCTCGAAGGGACGTGCGGAAAAGCCGTCGACGGATATGAGGCCCCGCAATGCTATTCCGGTTGAGCCGTCAGGGTTTCCGGTGCCGTTGATGACGGCCTGCACCCTTCCGGAGGGATGGTATTCCCGCAGTCCGGGAATGCAGAAGAGAAGCGGGTCGACCTTGAACCAGTTGGAGGCGACTGCGAACGTCAGGGGCTCCTTACCTGTGTACCGGTAGGTTGCGCTGGCCGTGACAGTGATGGGTGGTAGCTCGTAGCGGAGATTCTCGAGCCGCGCCTCTCTCCTTCCCAGACGGGCACCGAACTGCAGCCGGTTGGCTGTGCCGGCCGGCTTGCGGATCGTCTGCCGGTACCGGTAGTCGGCGGCGGAGAGATCCCATGATCCGGCGAGGCGGTAATCGTCGGCATTTCCCGAGCCGGACAGCCGCAGGAGCGACTTGCCGCCGAAGGCGAAGCCGGCGGACCTTTCCTGGCGAAGGAGCCACGCCACTTCAGCCCCTCCCGGACTGATCTCCATGGTGAACGGGTAGCTGGCGGGCGTGGCGAGGGCGTAATCGGCGATCTTCCCTTCCAGGGTGAAGGGGGAGCTGCCGAAGGTGCCCGTCATGCGTCGCAGGAGGAAGTCTTTGCCGCGCATCTCCAGCTCCCCCTTGATGTCGGTGAACGTGGGGATGCGCGGACCGAAGGTTACCACCCCCCGTTCAACGTGGCCGAGGATGAAGAGGGCGTTGTAGTTGTCGTCCCGCTCCATGTGGAGGATCTGGCTTGCCCTGCCGTCCAGCCTTCCTTCGTCCAGCCGGTAGACCCCGCCCGTAACATGCTGCTCGATGAAGTCGGCGGTTCCCTTGACGATGACGCCGTAGGGGATGTACTGGCGAAACTCCTCCAGGCGGAACGGCGACGTGACGGCCCGGGCGGAGATGTGAGGATCGCTGGTCTGGATGCCGTCAAGGGCGAAGCTTCCCGTGACACGGAGACCATCGACGTTCAGATCGAGCGATTTCACCAGGAAGTTGCCGGGAGCGCACTCGATTTCATGCTCCAGCCTGACCTCCTTCGGAGTGAGAGTCGCGTGGAATACCCGGGGGTACTGGAAGCGGAGGCCCCTGATCCTGAGTTCTCCTTTCGTGGAGAATTCACTCGACGTTCCCTTGAAAACCTCATCGATGTCAAGGTGTCCGCGCACCGGTTCGAAGGGGAGACGTCGGCCGTAATAGGGCCAGTAGCGGCCGGCATTGACGTTCCTGGCCTTTAGGGAAACATTGAACTTCGCGTCGCTCAGGGGAACGCCCTGTGCGGGGATTCGCACCGTCCCGGCGATGGATGCCGCGGTGCCTCCTTCCTCGTCGGGGACCGTGACGGAGAGGGTAAAGTGGGAGATTTCCCCCCGGTCCAGTCCTTTTACGTACAGATTCAGATTTTCCAGAGAAGCGGCGAACCCCTGCGGATCGACTCGGCGGTCCGAGAAGCGGACCTGGCCGTTGCTGATGCGGAGGGATGAGAGGTGGGTCTTGTAGGGGGACGGCTTGCCGGCGAGCAGATCCTCTATATTGAAGACTCCCGCCTGGTCCCTGTCGAGGGCAAGCACCGGATGTTCGATCACGATGTCCCGGAGGCGCACCTCTTTTCTGAGGAGGGGGATAATGGCCAGCTCGAAGCTGAGCCGGTCGATCTTCGCAAAGGTTGCATCTCCCGATTTCTCCGAGATGGTGATCCCCCGGATATCGAAGGAGGGGGTGAGGCGCCAGGAAAAGGAGGCCGATTCGTAGGAGACACGGCGGTTCAGGGCGCTCTGCGCCATCGACAGGATCTGCGGCCTGTAGTTGTCCAGGTTCAGCAGGCGCGGGACGAGAAATGACGCTGCCGCAATGGCCAGGGCCGCTGCGAGGAGAATGCCGGCGACGACTTTACGCAGCATGCTGGCGGCCACGGTCAGGTTTGAGGTGATATGTCATGGTGACCCTTTCGGTAATGATCGCCTTCTGGCGAACCCGCTACCGTTGAGAAAATATAGATACGCAAAGTCTGTCAAGCGGACGTCACCGGTATGAATGGAGCTGTCGCCGAATCTCTCGGCAACCAGCCCCCCTGGTTAGAATCAAGATGCATGCCATAGGCTGACCGCGCGACCGTCAATGCCTCAGGCTCCTGACGGCAGTGCCTGGACCATCGCGTGCAAAGGGACGAACAGTGGGGCACTCGTACCAGGGGACGAAATTTCGACTTGAGGATGAAATTTCGACTTGCAAACAAAAGAATGTATGATTCAATTTTGGTGACTTAATTGTAACCAATAATTTCAGAAATAAACGTCTAAATGTAATCTCGAACAAAATCCGGAGGTAATCCGATGGCATCTTCGATGATTGCACGCACAGCACTCGAGCCTATAACGCTGCAAAGTCCCGTTCTGCCCGTCACGAAGGGAGAACCTCTGCCTTCAATTAAAAAAAATACAGTGGATATGCTGGAGTTCGAACGGATCATCGCCACTTTGTCCGTCAAATTCATCAACGTAACGGAAAGGGAAGTCGACAGGGAAATCATTGCGGCCCTGGAGCAGATCCGGGCGATGTTTCAGTTCGACCGATTCGGACTTTTGACGTTATCCCCCGACAAGAGCGAGGTGATGATAACTCATCCCTGTTATGGCGAGGGTATCTCACGGCTTCCGGAAAGAGTGGATATCAGCCATCAGTATCCCTGGGCGAAGGAGAAGCTGCTGCACGGTGAAATAATCCACTTCACTTCCCTGGATGAACTTCCCGAGGATGCAGCAATTGACCGGCAGACCTGGCAAGCGGTGGGGGTGAAGGCAAATTTCACCATACCCATCCATGTCGGCGGGTCTGTGGAGTATCTGATCGGTGCATCCGACGTCCGCGCCTCCCGCAGCAAGGACACAGCGCTCCTTCCCCGCTTGCGCATGCTGGGCGAGATTTTCGTGAATGCACTTACCCGCTGCAGGGCGGAAGCGGAGCATCGTCGCACGTGCGAGGAAATACTCAGGCTGAAGGAAAAATTGCGTTCGGAGTTCGAATATCTGCACTCGGAAATCCAGCTTTCCCGGCGGCATGAGGAGATCATCGGCGAGAGTCCTGCCCTCACCGCGGTATTGCGGCTGGTGGAGCAGGTGGCGCCGACCGATTCCATGGTGCTCGTGTGCGGCGAAACCGGCACCGGCAAGGAACTCGTGGCGCGGGCCATCCACAAGTTGAGTCTCCGCGGCAACCGGCTCATGGTGAACGTCAACTGCGCATCGCTGCCGGCCTCACTGGTGGAGAGCGAGTTGTTCGGCAGGGAAAAGGGGGCATTTACCGGGGCACTGACCCGCCAGGCCGGGCGTTTCGAAGTGGCCGACGGGTCGACCATTTTTCTCGACGAGATTGCGGAAATGTCGGTGGAACTCCAGGCGAAACTCCTGCGGGTCCTGCAGGAGGGGGAGATCGAGCGACTGGGAAGTTCGAAATCCATCAAGGTCAATGTACGGGTGATTGCCGCCACCAATCGCAATCTTCTCGAAGAAGTCAAGAACGGGAGATTCAGGGAAGACCTCTACTACCGGCTGAACGTATTTCCCATCGTCCTTCCGCCGCTCCGGGAACGGCCCGAAGATATCCCGCTCCTGGCATGGGGTTTCATGAACGAATTCGGCGAAAAAATGGGAAAGAAGATCAACAAGATCGCCAAGGCCGACATGTTAGCGCTCCAGAACTACTCTTGGCCGGGGAATGTGCGCGAGCTTCGCAATATCATCGAACATGCCGTTATTGTCAGTGCCGGCGACCGTCTGTGCGTGCGTCTTCCCTCATCGGCCATGGGTGCGTACTCCCGCTCCCTGCTGCTGGAAGATGTCGAGCGTCACCATGTCCTGGACGTGCTCAGGCTCACCCATTGGCGCATCAAGGGAGATACCGGCGCGGCAAAGCTCCTGGGAATGAAACCCTCCACCCTGTATTCGCGGATGCAGAAGCTGGGAATATCCAATCGCGTCGGTCAGGACGAGATGTCGCCCTAGAGACGAAATTCCGCCCTTTCCTGAGAAAATCGATCCGTCTTTAATTCCGCCGTTCATTGTTTTGCCGTGTAATTTCAGACTGTTTGCCGACTTCGTTACACAAGCCTCACCTTGGCACGAATTTGGGATATGTTCGCTGCATGATTCTATCGATGGTGAACATAGTGCCGGCTTTCGGAATGCGGCAGGAAATCGTCGATATTCTCCTTTCCGTCAAGGGGCCGACCCTTGCCTTGCCCACCTGCAGTGCCTGCTCCATCTACGAGGAGCAGGATGACGACAAGACCATTGCCTATATGGAGCTGTGGCAGTCGGAAGAAGAAATGGACCGCCATATACGCTCATCCCTGTACAACCGGGTCCTCGAGGCCATGGAGCTTTCCACGAGGACGCCGGAAATCCGGTTTTTCCGGATTAGCGAAACGCACGGAATCGAACTCATTGAAAAGGCACGGGGGATGTCCACCCTTGCCGAGACTGTAGGCTAAGAATCTAGCCGCGATGGCCTATGCGGCGCAACAACTGGCAACGAAAAGGAGGAATACCATGAAGAGCATGAAGACTGTGGCAATGGGAGTGCTGTCCCTGGTGGCGGCGTCTCTTCTCGGCGGCTGCGGGGTGGGAAGCTATCAGGCGCGCAGCGTCGATCTCAAGGACTCGCCCCTGGTCAATCCAGCCATCCTGGAGAAGGGGAGTGACGACCAGGCCCTCTACCGCTATTTGAACCCGAGGGCCAACGTGAAGAACTATACCAAGATCATGATTGACCCGGTCCTTATCATGAAGGACGGGGACCTGAGCAAGAGCGATCTGGAGGACTACCAGAAGCTAGCCAACAACGCCTATGTCTACCTGACCCAGGAACTGGAAAAGAGCTACAAGATCGTGACCATCGCGGAACCGGGGACCATGAGGCTTCAGATGGCCATCGTTGACGCCGACAGCGCGAAACCCGTCCGCAACACGCTCTCGACCCTCATGCCGATCGGCATGGGTCTTTCTGTGGTGAAGTATGCCGCCACCGGCAAGCAGTCGGGGGTGGGGGAAATTACCGTGGAGATGAAAATGACCGATGCCGACACCGGGGAACTGCTGGGAGCGGCCCTCGACCGGCGCGTCGGCGGCAAGGAAATAACGGAGCTCTGGAGCAGCTGGCACAACGCCGATGACGCCCTGAAGTACTGGGCCAAGAAGCTGGCCTTTGTCCTGTGCAACATGCGCGGCGACGCGAACTGCGTGAAACCCGACTGATTCGGGCCTAAACCACCGCGTGCCTGTTTCCAACTCCCGGCAGTGACACGCCTCATGGAGGAATCGGATGAAGAAAATGGCAGCAGTTGTACTGGCGGTGACCGTATTTTCCCTTCCTGCAGTGGTATTGGCTGCGGGGGAGCAGGCCCCGGCCCTGCAGCCCAAGAAAGGTAAAGTCATCGCCGAAGTTGTGGTTGTGGATCATGCCGTCGTCAAGGCGGTGGACCAGCAGAAACGCACTGTCACCCTGGCTATGGCCGATGGCCGGGAGCGGACCTTCGTCGTTGACAAGAAGGTTACGAAGTTCGACCAGGTAAAGGTCGGTGATGTGGTCAAAGCAAGTTACCGCGAGGCGATCTCGGTAAAGCTGAAGAAGACCAAGACCACTCCCTCAACTACCGTAGGGGAAAAATTGACGCGCGATACGGCGTCCATCAGGCCGAAGGGTACGGCCAGCCGCACGATAACGATGGTTGCAACCATCGACAAAATTTTCGATGACGGCAAGATGGTGACCCTCAGGGGCCCGGAAGGGGATACCGTCGATGTCAAGGTGCGGGACCCGGAAAACCTGGAAAAGATCAAGAAGGGCGAGGTGAAAGTAGGGGATCAGGTGGAGATCACGTATACCCAGGCGATCGCGATAGCCGTGGAAAAGGCAGCACAGGCCGACAAGAAGTGATCTCAGGGCCCGGAGTGTCCTGCCCGTAGACACCGAAGTCCGGAAGCGGCCACCCGTCCCGTAGGGAACAGGTGGCCGCTTTTGTTTGCTGGGCTCCGCCAGGGAAAGAGGGAGTATGAAGACGCAGAAATTCATGAACATGCTTTTTGTCCTGACCACCACGCTGGCCCTTGCGGGGTGCTCCTCCACCAGACTTGTCACCTCGTGGCACGACGATTCATTCCGGCCCGGTAAGTTCAGCAGGCCCCTGGTGGTGGCCCTGGTCAAGAAACAGGTGATCAGGGCGAAGCTGGAGGACGAGTTCGCGCGGGAACTGCGGACCATCGGTGTGGATGCGGTGCAGAGTTACAGGGTTTTCCCGGAGCAGGAGGAGCTGAACCCCGATACGATCAGAGGGCAGCTTCCCGGCACCGGTCGGGATTCTATCCTGGTGACCCACCTTGTGGACGTGAAGAAGGAAATCGTCAATGTACCGGCGCGGACCGATGTCTATCCCACAGGGGGAATGTACGCAGGGCCAGGTTACTACAACAGCTTCGGCTCCTACTATGCCCAGAGCTACAGCGTGGTGAGCTCACCCGCTTACAGTTACGAGTCCAAGGTCTTCGTGGCTGAGACGAATCTCTACGACGGTGGGACCGACAAGCTTGTCTGGACGGTGGTAACGGAAACCGAGGAACCGAGTTCCATCGACTCCGCGGTCACAGAATTCGTCGGCGTTGTCGTGAAGGACCTTCGGAAGAATCGGATATTCTAGATTCGGCTTCAGGAGTACGGATCGGTTTATGCGTCGATTACTGCCATCTCACATACTGTTCTTCCTGTTTCTGTTCGCTGTTTCCGCGACTTCGTGGGCGGCCCCCAATCCCCTGTCCAAAGCGGTCACATCTGCGAAGAGCGGGGATAGCAAACCTTCCCCCCCGGCAGCTGAACTGACCGATGAAGCCATCAGCGAGAGCCTGCCGAAGATCGAATCACGCGTAGCCGAGCTGCAGCTGCAGATGCTCCCCGATGCCGTTGCTGCACTGCACAGGAGCCTCCAGGGTGTAGCCACACCCCAAGAGCTCAAGGAATGGGAGTATCTCACCACCAGGCTTGTCCGGTTGCTGGACAGCACTGCCAATACCCTCACCAGGATCAGGAACGTCCGCAGGGTCAACGGCGACCGGGCCGCTGAAACAAAAAGGTGGCAGGGATTTGCGGAAAAGCCCCCGTATTCCATCTCGCTCCTGGACAGCCTGGGCGATGACATCCGCGCCAAGCAGATCGATCAGCAGGCCATGGAGATCGTGCGTTCCAGTATCGAGGGAGAGGCCGATGAATTTGCGAACGGTCTGAAAAATTCCCGCAAAGAGGTCCGGCTCGCCGAAGAAAAGGTCGAGAAAAATGCGGGGAAACCCGGAGAGGCGCGCAGCAAGTGGCTTCTTGTTTTGGCGCGGCTGAGGGACGATGTGAATGAAGCCGGCGCCGTCTATTCCGAAGCACGGCTCACCATGGTCAAGATTTCCCTGGAAGGGATCCAGGCCGAGATCGATTTCATCAACCGGAAACTTGCCGCGGCCCGGGGGAACTACCGCTTTTCGGAAGAGGAACTGGAGCAGAAGCTGGGGGATGTCGAGAACCGCCGTGAGCAATTGCGCAATGAACTTGACCAGACGATACGCGAGCAGGAGAAAGCCCGTAAACAGCTGGATGCAGGAGAGACGGTTATTCGCAAGGCACAGGACGAACTCGCGTCGCGGGGTTCAACGAAAGTCCCCCTCGACCGCCTGCAGAAGGAGCAGGAACGGCTGAAGACCCTCTTCGATGCCGCCGACTTCCGGGTTCAGATCCTCAGGGGGATGAGCCGTCTGCTGCGGAACGAAAGCGACGTGTGGAAGGACCGCTATCGACTTGCGCAGGGCCAGGCCGCAAAGGATGGGGCGGTGACTCTCCGGGTCGGCGAGAAGGACCTGAATCTGCTGGCAAAATGGAAAGAGTATATCTCCGCCCAGCTTTCCAGAATCCAGGTCCTCGTCAAGAGCCAGCAGGAGAAACTCTCCTCTGCCTCACTTCCGGAAGCCGAACGCGAGGATATCCGTACCGTTCTTTCGGCATACCAGGGGGAAGATGCGCTCCTCCGCCGTGCCAATGCGATTCTCAACGAATACGAGCAGCTCGTACATCGCCGCAATGAAGAAGCGAAGGGGGAGCGGGGGCAACAGACGCTGACAGGACGGGCTCGCGGGGCGTTCACTGCTGTTTCCTCGCTGGTAAGGGAATTCTGGTATGCCGAACTGTACGTCGCCGACGAAACCATCATCGTCGAGGGGAAAAAAATCGTCAGGCCGAGGAGCGTTACCGTCGGAAAACTGATAGTGGCGCTGGCCATCCTGATTGCCGGTACCTGGGTGATACGGCGCCTGAAGAAACTGTTCCGCTGGTATGCGATGAAGCGGTTCAAGGTCGGTCCCAACGACGCGCTCCTCTACGGCAGGCTGCTCAGTTATGTCCTGTTCATCGCCGTCCTCATCGGAGCGCTCGTCTTTGTCAATATTCCCCTGGAGGTCTTTGCCTTTTTCGGCGGTGCGCTCGCCATCGGCATCGGCTTCGGCGCCCAGAACCTCATCAACAACTTCATCAGCGGCCTGATCCTCATGTTTGACCGCACCATCAGCATCGGCGACATGGTCGAGGTGGACGGGCACCGGGGGAGGGTCGCTTCCATCGGTATGCGCAGCTCCAGCATAAAGCGCTTCGACGGCGTCGAGATGCTCGTCCCCAACAGCCACTTCCTGCAGCAGAATGTCACCAACTGGACTTCATCGGACAGACGGGCGCGCTATACGGTTTCCGTGGGAGTCGCGTACGGTTCGCCGACGAAGGAGACGGAGCGGGCAATCCTTGCGGCGGTTGAAGAACAGCGGGAAGTGCTGCGCGACCCGATGCCGTATGTGATATTCGAGAACTTCGCCGACAGCTCCCTGGTCTTCACCGCCTATTTCTGGATCGACCTGGATCCCGACATCAACAGCCTTTTGGTCTTCAGCGACATCCGCCACCGGATCGGCGAGCGGCTCGCCCAGGCGGGGATCGCCATTCCCTTCCCCCAGAGGGACCTGCACCTGGATGCCGGCAAGCCACTGGAGGTCCGGGTGATTCCTCCCGGTGAGCAATCAGCGGGAGGAACTCACTGAAGGGATTCGACGCGATTTGTGACGGAATG
>Ga0335082_10003579_pt1 | contig 16919 bp, 18 predicted proteins | sample Lox_Sample_41_FD_206718 | JGI IMG/M metagenome (GOLD analysis project Ga0335082, IMG submission 206718) | Soil microbial communities from Loxahatchee National Wildlife Refuge, Florida, United States - Lox_Sample_4.1 | ecosystem: Environmental > Terrestrial > Soil > Wetlands | place: USA... | reverse complement strand
AGGGCATCGGCGTCGCCTTCCCCGACGGGCAAGGTGGCCCCAACTCCATCGGCGCTCCCTGGAACATCGGCTCGAACGTCTGCCCCGCCGTGGACGGCCTCCCGCAGCTCGACGCTACGGGCGACGACTTCGCCTTCATCGAGGCCATGAAGGCGGACGTCTCCGAGGACCAGTGTCTCGACCAAGCGCACGTCTTCGTCACCGGCTTCTCGTCCGGCGGCTACTTCGCCCACAACGTCGGCTGCAACGTGCCCGACATTCGCGCCGTCGCGCCCCACTCGGGCGGGACGCACGACCTCAGCGCCTGCCCCAACGCGCACGAGCCGATCATCATCTTCCACGGCAGCTCGGACGGCACCGTTCCCGACGGGTGCGATGATCCGGCCGCGCCGACCCCAAAGGGATGGTCGGGACCCGCATCGGCCACGGCCTGGGCTGCACACAACGGTTGCGGAACGACGACCACCACCACCAGCGTCACCGGCGGCACCTGCACGTACTACGACGGCTGCCCCGCGGATGGCCAGGTCGCGTATTGCATCATGCGGGGCATGGGGCACTGCTGGGCTGGCGGCGCAGCGGACGGCGGCATCTATTCGTGCCCGACGTATGCGAGCGCCACGCAGCTCGAGTGGGCCTTCTTCAAGAAGTACGCGTGGTGACGACCGGACGAGCTACCTCGGCGTGCTGAGGGGGTCCGGTGCAGTAGGCGCAGCGGAAGGAGCGGGAGCAGGCGCCGGGGCAGGAGGCGAAGCGGGAGTGGGAGCAGGCGCAGTGGTGGGCGCAGGAGCCGGTGCGGGCACGGGCGCCGCGCTCGTCGTCGGAGGCGCCGGGGGCGTGGCAAACGGCAATCGACGGATGAGGACGTACTTGTGCTTCTTCACGGGACCGGAGGGACTCGCCGCGGTCTCGTCGGCGACGTCGGCGATCTGGTACGTGACGCGCTGCCCGCAGCCATCGATGACGTTCGCGAGCCCGTTCGGGTCGTTGCCGACGACCCGCACCGAGGCGCGGTCGCACGGCAAGTCGTGCGCGGCGCTCGCGATGGCGGCTTCGCGCGACGTGGTGGTGTTCGCGTTCGGATCTTCGTTCAGCCACGCGCCGTGCGTCGTGCCGTCCGTGGCCTCGTACTCGGCGCGCTGGCGCGCCTGGCACTCCTTCGGACCGGCCGCGTCGCCGCAGTCGTAGGTGACCTCCAGTCCGCACCCGGCGACGCGGTAGAGCCGGTCGCTCCCCGGCTCCGAGTGGACCTCGATCTGGTTCACCGGGCACCAGTACGTGTCCGCGAACGCATTGCGAACGACGAGGGGCCAAGAGTGCACGCACCCGGCGGACGGAAGGAGGAGCAGCGGCAGAACGGCCAGCGCGGGCACGGCAAGTCGCATGGAATCGCTAGACTAACACGAGCGAGCGCTACAATTCCTGGCATGCGCAAGCGCGACGCGGATGGCGTGACGGTTCTCGAGCGCGCCCCCAAGATCGCCCGCGCCCGCAAGTGGGCCGTCGTCTTCTACAACGACGACTACACGACCAAGTGGTTCGTCGTCGAGGTCCTCCAGCAGTTCTTTCACATGAGCGAGACGAGCGCGACGGCGCTCATGATGGCGATCCACGAGAAGGGCAAGGGAATCGCCGGCATCTTCAGCCGCGACATCGCCGAGACCAAGGCCGATCAAGTGATGCGCCTGGCGCGCGAGCTCGAGATGCCGCTGCTCGTGACGGCGGAGCCCGACGAGGACGGGGACGAGGGCGAATCAGGGGGCCTTCGCCAGTAGCGCTTTCATGTCGGCGACGGCAGGGACCGACACGTCGCTCGCAGCCCACGCGTCGACGAGCTTCTGAGCGAGCTGTCTGGCCTTCGTCTTGTCTCCGTGCGCCAGGTCCCGCCGCGCCTCGCGCGCCATCGCTGGACTGGCGCCCGCGAACGCGTCGAAGCCGCTCGCGAGGTTGCGCGCGTCGATGCGCGCGGCGAGATCGTGGTCACCCGCCGCCTCGAAGGCGATCGGACCGAAGCGCGCCACCGCGTTGCCCGCGTAGCCGGCGTCCGCCTCGTGACCAGCGACCAGCGGACGCCAGGCCGCCGCCGCCCCGCGAAGATCGCCCTGGGCGAAGCGATCGCACCCGTCGATGTACGCGCCGGCGGTGGGCTCGGCGGTCGGAAAGTAGTGACTCGCGAGGAGCTGCCGGAGGCGCGCGAAGCATCGTCGCGCCGTGTCGCGCGACGCCACGGTGCACGCGTCGGCAGCTGCGAGCACGAGCGGCCCGCCGAAGTAGTCGCCGTGACCGAGGCGCGGCGGATCCGCGAGCACGAAGCGGCTCCCGAAGTCGTCGCCGAGCGCCGTGCCCCCGCCCCCCACGGCGCTCGCCCCGAGTAGCGCGTCGATGAGGTACCAGTCGCCTGCCTGCTCCCCGAAACGCGCTACGCGGTCGAGCGCTTGCGTGCCGCGCGCCACGGCAGCCCCGAAGTGCGCCTCGCTCGCGTCGACCAGCACGAGGGTCGCCTGCCCCGCGGGGTCGAGCAGCGGGCCGACCGCGAGCATCGACGTCGCCACCGAGCGCGCCTCCTCACGTCGGCCGAGATCCACGAGCTCCTTGCCCAGCGTCGCGCCCCACATCGGGAAGTCCGGCGATATCTCGTACGCGCGGCGAGCGAACGGAAGGCGTGCCGCGACGTCGGGCAGCGCCGCGTCGCCGATCGCGATGGCGTTGTACGACGCGTGGTCCTCGGGCATCCACGCCGCCATCGCGCGTGCGATGGGTCCCAGCGACGGTTGACCCTGGGCGGCGAGCAGAGGGATCTCCCAGGTGTGATCGCTCCGCGGCTCCTCGCGCGCCTCGCCGAGGGCGAGCTCGAGGGCGCCCTTGAGATCCCCGGCCTGCAGCGTGAGCTGCGCCTGCGCCATGAGCAGCGAGCGGCGCCCGATCGCCGACGGCTCGGCGTCGCGCAGCTTGCGCGCTTCGGCGGCGAGCGCCGCGCAGTCGGCGGAGCGCACCGTCTGCCCGTAGGCGACGGCGGTCCGGGCGAAGGCCGCGGGCGAGGAGCGGTCGAGAGTGACCGGGTCGAAGTGGTCGGTCTCGACCAGCAGCGGCAGCTGGCTCTCGTACTGCGCCTGCGGCCACAGGGCCCCGAGGTCGGCGCGCCTCGCCTGAAGCGCCGCGAGCTCGGTCGCCGTCGACGCCGCCGCCGAGGCGAGGCTGTCGTGCCAGTCGTCCCAGGCGAGCGCGAGGTCGACGTCCTTGATGCCCGTCCACTTCGCGATGTCGTCATCGACGTGCGTCGCGTGCGAAATGGCGTCCTCCTGCACGAGGTGGTGCATCGCATCGCGCACGGCGAGGTAGACGTGGTGGCCGGAGCCCTCGGCGCTCTCGATCTCGTCATCGTCGTCGTGCGAGCGCAGGGTGAGCGCCACCTTGAAGCCGCCAGCGGTCTTCTCCACCGAGCCGTCCAGCCACATCGCGGCGCGCTTGCGCGCGGCGTCGACCGCACGGTCGCGCGCCCCCGCCGCGCCGTAGGGATCGCGCGGGAAGTCGTCGGTTGGCTGCCGCGGAAGGTCGAGGAGTTCCGCCGGCACGACGACTCGATCGAGGCTGCCACCCGCGAGGATGGCCGCGCGTCTGCAGGCGACGTTGGCCGCCGCCGCCCCGAGCCAGCCGCTCGGCTCCGCCACCCCTTTGGCCACCAGAGGAGGGCACGCGAGCAACGGTCCGCCCGAGCTCGCGAGCTTCATGGCGGCCGCCACGATCGACGCCGCCTCGGGGGGCAACGTCGAGGATCCCGTGGTCGGTGCGTGACTGCTGCCGCCCTTGCCCCCCGATCCGCCCCCGCATCCGGTGCGGAAGGGTTTCACGAGCGCGAGGACGACGAACGCCAGGATGACGTACCTGAGTACCCGCCGCTTCGGCTTCGGCGCCGCCCCCATCTGCGCGGGTCCCGGCGTTGCGATCGACATGGGCACCGTTGGTGTTGGCGCTGGCACTGGCCCTGCCACCGGCGCTGACGCTGACGCTGACGCCGACACCGTCGCCGGCGCTCCCGACGACGCTGCCGCATACCCGGCCAATCCCGCGCCCGACTCGTTCCCGATCGCCGCCAGATCGTCGGCGACCCCCTTGCCGTCCGCGTACCTACGCCCCGCGTCCTTCTCGAGGCACCGGTCGATCACCCTCCCGAGCCCCGCCGGGAGCGTCCCGACGACGGATGTCAGCGGCGGCGGCGGGTCGCGGTCGATCGCGATGATCACCTCGGCGACCGAGACGCCGTCGAACGGCCGTTTCCCCGCGACCATCTCGTAGAGCAGGATGCCCAGCGAGAACACGTCGCTGCGCGCGTCGATGGGCCGGCCTTTGGCCTGCTCGGGCGACATGTACTGCGGCGTGCCGAGCAGCACCCCCTCGCGCGTCGCCGTCTCGCCGCGCTCGATCGCGCTCGGCGTCTCGACGGCGGATGCGCCGGGCCCCGTCACCTTGGCGAGGCCGAAGTCGAGAACCTTCGCGTGCAGGTCCTCGCCGACCATCACGTTGTCGGGCTTGAGGTCGCGGTGCACCACCCCCGCCGCGTGCGCCTTGGCGAGCGCGCGGGCGATCTGCAGCCCGATGCGCACGGCGTTCGCCGGTGGCAGCGGCCCCTTCTCGAGCATCGCCCGGAGCGTCACCCCCTCGACGAGCTCCATCGCGATGAAGACGCGCCCGTCGTCCTCGCCGATCTCGTGGATCGCCGCGATGTTCGGGTGTGCGACGGCAGCCGCCGCCCGCGCCTCGCGGATGAACCGGGATCGCCGGTCGCGGTCCTGCTCGAAGCCGGGGGGCAGGACCTTCAGCGCGACGGGGCGACCGAGCTTCTCGTCCTGTGCGCGGTAGACGATGCCCATCCCGCCGCGCCCGATGCGCTCGACGATGCGGAAGTGCGCGATGCGCTCCGGGTCCTTCTGACCCGGCTGCTCGCTTCGCCGCTCCTCGCCCACGGGCGCGATGTTAGCGCGGCGCCGGGGTCTACTGCCGAGGTGCGTTCGCGCGGATCGCGGCGTGTCTCCATTCCGCGGCGAGCCAGGCCCGCCCGCGGGAGAGGCTTTCGACCGTCCACCGGAACGCCGCAGTCGTGACGTACACGCCGAAGAACCATGCTGTTCGGGCGAAAACGACGGGCCGCGGCCTGATGGCGTCGATCGTCTCGAGCTCGGGCGTGGCCTGCGGCGGCGGGTCCATCGGGAGATTCGGCACCGGAATCGGCACCGGACTCGGCGCCTGCGCTACCGAAGGGGAAAGCGGCGGCGGGTGGATCGCCTTCACCACCGGCTCGTGGGGCCTGGGCAAGCTCGACGGCCGCGGCGGGGCCGGGCGGGGCGCGCGCAACTCGCGGATATCACTGCGGGCCGCCTTGATGATCTCCGGCGGCGTCTCGGCGACTGCCGTCACCTCCAGGTCGTCTTCGACGTCCTCGATGTCCGCGGGGGGCACGACGGCGAGCCCGCGCCTCTTGGGCAGCGGGGGCGGCTTCAGGTTCGACCTCGGGATGGTGGGCGCGGAGTTCATGGCTCGATGCTCTCTCCGCACCTCGAGCACGCACCGTGCCGCCCTTTGCCCCTCCTTCCCCGCATGATTCTCTGGGGCGCCTTGAGGGTGACGGGCAGCACCCCGGTACCCGCGGTTGTCAGCGACGTCTGGTCGATAGTGATCGACGGGCGCGCGAAAGCCGGGCTGGGCCTGCCGTGCTCTCATGCGCGCCATGCGTTGGCGGTGCCTCGGCGCGGTGGCGCTGGTATCCGGATGCGCGACGAATCACCCCGAGGACGTCGCTGCCCCGCCGGGAACGACCGGAACACCGGTCGAGGCCGGAGTCGTCGACGGCGCGGTCCCAGATGCTGGGATTGCCGACGCAGGGGGCCGGTCCGACGGGGCGGGGGGAGCCGAAGCATCGGCCGATGCGTCGGCCGACGCCGGGCTGCGCGTGTGCGACGCCAAGCACTACGGCGCCAAGGGCGACGGCGTCACCAAGGACACCGCCGCGATCCAGGCGGCGATCGAGGACTGCGCCACCACCGGCGGCGAGGTCCTGCTGGAGCACGGCGTCTTCTTCTCCGGCATGATCGTCCTTCGCAGTCACATCACGCTGGACGTCGACGCCTCCGCCACGCTGCTCGGCAGCCAGGACATCGCCGACTACCCCGACTTCAACCCGCCGGTCACCAACACCCAGCTCGCCGACTGCAAGAAGGCGCTCGTCTACGCGGAGAGCGCCGACGACGTCCACATCCTGGGCCAGGGCACGATCGACGGGAACGCCACGGGCGTGGCCTCGTGGAATGGAGACACGGTCCCGGAAGGTACGCGTCCGATGGTCATCTTCACGGTGCTGTCGTCGAACGTCAGCATCCAGGACGTGACGGTGAAGAACGGCGCCGTGTGGGCCGTCGTGAACATGGAAGTGCAGCACCTGACCATCAGCGGGATCACCGTCGACACCAACCTGGGCCCGACCCACGACGGCATCGACGTGGTCGACGGCAACGACGTCCTCATCGAGAACTGCAACATCGCCAGCGGCGACGACTCCATCTGCCTGAAGAGCGGGGGCTCCGGCGGCCTCCGGAACGTGACCGTCCAGAACTGCAACACGACGCAGTCGGGCGTGGCCAACGGGGTGAAGCTCGGCACCGCCAGCGTCGGCCCGTTCCAGAACATCGACGTCGAGAACGTCACCATCGCCAACGCGCAGTCGGCCGGCCTGGCCGTCGAGTCCGTCGACGGCTCGGCGATCTCCGGCGTCGTCTTCCGCCACGTCACGACGACCAACGTCGGCACGCCCATCTTCGTGCTGCTCGGCAGCCGCAATCGCGACCCGTCGCAGGTGGGCAGCATCGACGGCGTCACGTTCGACGACGTTCATTCGTCCAGCATGCGTTACAACTGGGGCTCGATCGTCACCGGCAGCGTCGTCGGCAGCCAGACCTTCGGGATCTCCAACCTCACGTTCAGCAACCTGCAGCTGGCCTACAACGGCGCGGGCGCCAGTCCGAATCCGACGCCGTACACGGTCGACGACTTCCCCGAGTACCAGGGCCAGGTGCCGGGCCAGCCCGCGGGAACGCTTTACAACCAGTATCCCGACGCCAAGTTCTTCACCGGCACCGGCGGCAACGAGAACACGTCGTACCACGGGCCCGGCTACGCGTTCTTCGTCCGTCATGCCAGCGGGGTCACGTTCACGAGCTGCACCACGCCGCTCGACGGGACCGACTCGCGGCCGCCCGTCGCCACCAAGGACGTGACCGGCCTCACCGGCTCCTGCGCGCCCTGAGGAGTAGACTGGAGCGACGGCTGCTCGACGCTCACGTCGCCCATCGTTCGCGCAGCGGACGTCGCCCATCGACGATCCGACGGGGCCGCTCGGCATCCGTCTGCTCGTCCAGAAGCGAGGAGACCGGGCGCGGGTCGTCCCCAGGCACCCGACTCTCGTGTTGCCGATAGAGAACGCGATCGTGGACGCCGCGTGCGCGACGCTCCGGTCGGCGCTGGATCCCAGCTCGTGGATGCTCGTCCCCGCGGGCGTCCCGCTCACGCTCGGCGCGAGCAGCGTCGTCGCGAAGACGCTCGTCCTCACGGTGTCGCCGGCGCTGATGCGTCGCGTGGCCGAGGAGTACGCCGGGGAGGTCGAAGCGGCGCGCTTCCGCCGGTACGTCACCAGCCCCCAGGTCCTCGTCCGCACCACGTGGGTGAACGAGCTCGTGCACCGGTACCTCTTCGAGCGCGCCGTGTGCAAGAAGCGCGACAACGACGCCACGCGCTTCCTCGAGACCGAGATCGGCAAGGAGCTCTACTTCCTCTGCCACGAACGGCATCGCCAGCTGGATCGACCGTCGCTCGTCGAGGCACACACACCCGTCGTGCGGCGTGCTCTCCAGCACCTCGAGAAGCACCTCTTCGAGGCGGGCGTCCTTCGCGATCTCCCGCGCGTCACCGGAGCGAGCAGGAGCACGCTCCTGCGCACCTTCCGGCGCGAGCTCGGGGAGTCGCCGCTCGCGTACCTGCGTACGCGCCGCCTCGACGAGGCGCTGATGCTGCTCAAGTCACGACACCTCCGGGTGAGCGAGGTCTCGGCGCTCGTGGGGTACAGGAACTTCGCCGCGTTCTCGCACGCGTTCCGCGAGCGATTCGGCATGCGCCCTTCGGATGTTCTTTCAGTGCGCGGACCATAGGAACCAGCTCGCCGCGAGCGCCGTCAGCGCTGCGCCGAGCACGGTCGCCACCAGGATCTCGCGCGCGTCGTCGCTCGACGACATCGCAGCCTCCTCACTGGGGTTCTGCACCTTGGTTAAGACTGCCAACGCGACGCGTCAAGGTGGGGCTACGATGGGCGAATGCCCAGGGGTTTGCTGGCATTTGCCGCCGCGCTTCTCCTCGCGAGTTGCTCGCACACCACCCCCTCCTCGACTCCTCCTGCCAGCGTGTCGAGCGCACCGGCCGCGCCCGAGGCTCCGGCCGCCTCGGTTCCATCCGTAGCGCCGAGCGCGTCGGTCGCGGCGCCATCCGCGAACGCGACGATCGCGCCGTGCGACGCGGGCGATCCTCTCGAATGCGAGGCGCGACAGCTGTGGGAGCAGGGAGCGCGCGAGGACGTCGTGTACGTGCCGACGCCGCAGAAGGTCGTCGACAAGATGCTCGAAGTCGCGAAGGTCCAGAGCGGCGACGTGGTCTACGATCTGGGCTGTGGCGACGGGCGCATCGTCGTCACGGCCGCGAAGAGCTACGGCGTGCAGGCCCTCGGGTTCGACCTGAACCCCGACCGGGTGCGCGAGGCGCGCGAGAACGTAAGGGCCGCAGGAGTCGAGTCGCGCGCGTCCATCAAGTGGGCGAACGTCTTCTCGGTCGACCTGCAACCCGCGACCGTGGTCACGCTGTATCTCCTTCCGGAGCTCAACGTCCGCCTCTTGCCGAAGCTCGAGAAGCTGCGACCCGGCGCGCGTGTCGTCTCGCACGACTTCGACATCCAGGGTGTCGTCCCCGATGGCCACTGGACGATCACTGCGCCGGAGTTCGTGAACTCCGAGGGCCTCAGCGCGTACAAGGGCGGAGCCGTACCGGAGGACACGAAGCACTACAAGGAGCGCAAGCAGGACATCTACTTGTGGGTCGTGCCGTTCAAGAAGGTTGCGGGTCGATGAGGCGCGCGAGGAGGCGCCTGGCCAGCAGGTACGCGTCGCCCGGCCAGCGCGCCGAGAGGTAGCTGCCGTCCTCGACGACGAACGCCGCTGCGTCGTCTTCCATCGTTCCCTTGCGGAACAGCACCCGCGGCCCGCGTTGGAACTGCTTCCCGGGGTCGTCCAGCGCCGCGCAGACCTCGTCCTCGACGTAGGCGTCGTAGGTCCGGTAGTAACGCCCGAGCTTCCAGGCCGTCGCGAGCCAGGCGGAGCGCTCCATGTACTTGGGCAAGCAGGTCGTCCGGCGGCCGGCCAGGACGCTCCTGCCGGTCTGCCCGTCTCGCGCTCGCGCCAGCACGAGCACGCCATGGCAGATCGCGGCGAGCGGCTTGCCGCTCCGCGCGAACGCGGCCGCCTTCGCGAACAGGTCGGTGCCCTCGAGATACTGCCGCATCCCCCTGGCGTGCCCGCCGGGCAAGAGCATCGCGCTGCTCGCTTCCAGGTCGATGTCGCGCCATCTGATCGGCCGCTCGAACTCGGGTGCTCCCTCGAGCTCGCCGTAGAACGCCTTGGCCTCCGGCTCGGCGCCGAGCATCCCGAAGACGACGCCCGTCAGCAGGCGAGGATCACCTGCGGGCTTCGCCCCTGCTTCTGTCGCAAAGACGACTTGGTGCCCCGCCGACGCCAGGAGCTTCCAGGGCACCGCGACCTCAGTCACGTCGAAATCGCGGTCCGGAAGGGGGATCACCACTCTGGCCATGGCCTGCTCAGAGGGGACGTTCGAACAGCAAGGTAGGGCTGCCCTTGTACGTTGCGCGCGTCCATTCGCGGTAGCCGCACTTCGCGGCGACGCGCATCGACGCTGCGTTCTCCAGGTTGATCATGCACACGGTGCGCACCGGCCCGATCGCCCGGTCGAGCCATGCCGTCGCCGTGCGCACCGCTTCCGTGGCGAACCCCTTGCCGTACGACCACGGCGCGAGCACCCAGCCCGCCTCGGGCGCACCGTCGAACGACGGCATGATGTCGCGCTGGAAGTCCGCGAAGCCGACCTCGCCGACGAAGCGCCCGCTCGTCTTCTCGCGCACGACCCAGTACCCGTAGCCGGCGACCGCCCAGTGGCCGACGTAGCGCAGGAGCTTGGTCCAGACCTCGTCCGCCGCGAACGGACGACCGCCGATGTAACGCGTCACCACGGGATCGGCCCAGAGCGCGGCGCACTCCGCGAAATCCTCGCGGCGATGGCCTCGCAAGACGAGTCGCTCGCTCTCGACCACGGGGACGACGGTCGTCCAATCATCGAGCATGGCGACCTCACTCGTAGCACGCCGGCGAAGTCCGGAATGGGAGCGGCAGGATGTACGCTCTGGTTGCGATGGCCCGCGTCGACAGCCTGCTCTCGATCCTCGTCCAGCAAGGCGCGAACGAGCTCCGGCTGGGTACCGACCGCGAGCCGAAGATGCTCGCGTTCGGCACGGCGAAGCGGCTCGCCATTCCGTCCACGCCGGCAGACACGCTGCGCGAGCTCCTCGGCGAGATCCTCACGGGCGAGCGCGAGCAGGCGATGCGTGCGGGCGGGCGGATCGACGTCCGGTACGAGGCAGCCGGTCTCGGTGCATTCCAGGTGAAGCTCCTGGCACGGCCGGACGGCGCGTTCGACGCCGTCTTCCTCCGCGAGACGCGAGCCTCTCCTGCCGCCGCCGCCGCGGCCGTCGCTCCTGCAGTCGCGTCGCGTCCTTCGGCGGTGACGAGTCCTGTCGTCCCCGTGACTTCCGGTCCCGAGCCGTCGTCCGCTCAGGCGCGGGTCACGCCCGTCACGGCCATGGCGACGCCGGCTTTCGTCGAGCTGGTGGCGACGGCGGCCGCCCTTCGGGCCAGCGACCTCCACCTCCTCGAGGGAGCCTGCCCCGTCGTACGCGTGGATGGCGCCCTCCGGCAGCTCGTCGATGCGCCCGTCTCGTTGTTCCCGCTGCTCTCGCTCGGCGCGGAGCAGGAGGATCGCATCGCACGCGGCCACTCGGTCGACGTCGGGCTCGACGTCGAATCGGTCGGTCGCGTGCGCTTGCACGTCTTTCGAACCGCCGAGGGCACGGCTGCGTCGGTGCGCTTGCTTCCGAGCGCCGCGCCGTCGCTCGCCTCCCTGCAGATCCCCGTGCCACTCGACGATCTCGTGGTCGCCCCCAGTGGGCTCGTCCTCGTCTGCGGCGCGACCGGATCGGGCAAGTCGACGACCCTCGCGGCCCTCGCGCAGGAGGCCCTGCGACGTCGTTCCATCGTGCTGACCACCCTCGAGGACCCGATCGAGTACGGCCTCGCTGCGTCACACACGTCGCTCGTGCGGCGCCGCCAGGTCGGGCGCGACGTCGCCGACTTCGCGAGCGGACTGCGCGACGCGCTGCGCGAGGACCCCGACGTGATCCTCGTCGGCGAGATGCGAGACCCCGAGACGATCGGGCTGGCGCTCACGGCGGCCGAGACGGGACATCTGGTCCTCTCGTCCTTGCACGCGCCGTCGGCCGCGTCGGCGATCGAGCGCATCGTGGACGTCTACGCACCACAGCGCCAGGGCCAGATCCGCGTCCAGCTCGCCGACGTGCTTCGTGCAGTCGTCGCGCAGTGGCTCCTGCCGCGGGCGCGTGGAGGCGGCCGCGTGATGGTGGTCGAAGTGCTCCGGATGACCCACGCGGTTGCAGCCTTGGTCCGCGACGGCAGGACGGCGCAGATCGCGACGGCCATCCAGTCGGGGCGCCGCGAGGGCATGATCACCCTCGAGCGCTGTCTTGCCGACCGCGTGCAAGCGGGCGAGGTGCGCCTCGAAGACGCCCGGGCGCTGGCGAACGACCCGGCCTCGCTCTCCCTCTACGTCGGGAAAGCGGAAGAGTCGTAGGCGCGTCACCAGGAGATGACGATCTTTCCGTTTCCGGCGTGCCCACCCTGCTGCATGGTGACGCCGATTGCGGACGCCTCGGCGTATGAGGAGCCGCCCCCGCCTCCGCCTCCGTTTCCGCCCGAGAGGACGTTTCCGCCGCCTCCTCCTCCTCCGTAATACCCGCCGCCACCGCCGCCCCCGCTGCCGTCCGCAGTCGCCATCGGGGCAGCGCCCCCGCGACCCCCTGCGCCCTGTCCTCCGGCCGAACCATTGCCCCCGGCCATGCCGCCCGCGGTTTGACTGCCGCCTCCCGCACCGCCTGCTCCGGCTCCTCCCGTCGTCCCGCCGGTCATCTGGCCTCCGCCGCCTCCAGCGCCTCCACTCCCGAGGACCGCGTTGCCTCCACCACCGCCGCCGCCTCCCGCGACCACGACGCGGTTGTCGAGTGCAGTACCGCCCTGGCGCACGTCGGACGCGCCGCCTCCATCGCCACCAGGGCCGCCGGCGGTGCCTCCCATCGCTCCCCCGTTGAAGCCGCCGGAGACTCCGCAGCCTCCTCCGGCCCCACCCACGACGACCGTCAGCATCTCGCCGGGGGTGACCGCAATCGTGGCCACGGTCAATCCGCCCGCCCCGGAGTTGGTGACGGCGGTGCACTTGCCGCCCGCGGCTCCCTGTACGGTGAGGGTCACCTGGGTGATGCCCGCGGGGACCGTGAAGGTCTGGTTGGCCCCGGTGAAGCCGAAGGTGACCGAGTTGGCGCCGCTCTCCGATGCCGAATCCTCCACGTCGTCACTCGAGTCCGAACCGACATCCGCGGACGTCTCTTCGCTCTCGCCGCCGCTGTCGAACCCCGAGTCGCTTCCGCGATCCGAGCCGCTCGAGTCCTCGGTGGCCGCATCGGCCGCCCCGTCGGTGCCGCCGCCGTCATCGCCCCTCACGTTCGGCTCGTGGATCCCCAGGAGCGCCGTGCAGCCGCCCACGCAGGCCACTGCAGCCACCATGAGGGCTCGTGCCTGCAGGTCCCCGGGCATCGGTACAAGGGTACACACCGGCTCCTTCACTGATAGATTCAATCGTAGGGAGGTGGGCCTGATGCGGTGGCGATCTCTCGGCGGCTGGGCGTGTGCATGCGTTTGCGGACTGGTGTCGGTGCCGGCGTGCGGCAGCGGCACTTCGTCGACTTCCTCGGGCCTCGGGAACGATGGCGGAGGCAGTGGCAGCGGCGGATCGTCGGGTGGATCGTCGAGCGGCAGCAACGTCGACGCGGGCACGAACGTGAACGGCGACGTGCCGGTCATCGGCGGGTGCTCGATCTTCCCGGCCGACAACCCGTGGAACACGCGCATCGACGACACCACGAAGTTCCCCGTGAACCCCAACTGGACCGCCTACCAGGGCACGATGAACCTCACGAAGCATCTGCACCCCGACTGGGGCGACTGGTCGATGGACCACTACGGCATCCCGTGGCAGGTCGTCCCCGAGTCGCAGGCGGGCGTGCCGATGACCTTCCAGTACGCCGACGAGAGCGATCCCGGCCCCTATCCGTTCCCCTCCGACGCGAAGGTCGAAGGCGGCGCCGGATCAGGCGGCGACATGCACGTGCTCGTGGTCCAGCAGGGCAAGTGCCTCCTCTACGAGACGTTCAGCAGCACCTACTCGAATCCGGGCTGGAGCTGCGGCTCCGGTGCGAAGTTCGACCTCGGCTCGAACGCACTGCGCACGGATGGCTGGACGAGCGCCGATGCGGCAGGGCTGCCCATCTTCCCGGGGCTCGTGAAGCTGTCAGAGGTGCAGGCGGGAGCGGTGAAGCACGCGATCCGCTTCACGATGAACAGCACGCAGCAGGGCTACATCCACCCGGCCACGCATGCCGCGGGAAGCTCCAACACGTCGCTGCCGCCGATGGGACTCCGCCTGCGCCTCAAGGCGAGCTTCGACACCTCGCCCTTCACCGGCGCGACGCTCGTCATCCTCACGGCGCTCAAGCAGTACGGGCTGATCCTCGCCGACAACGGGAGCGACTGGTACTTCGGCGGCGACAGCGACGACGGGTGGACGCCGCTGATGGACCAGCTCGTCGGCGACTTCGGCATGGTCCACGGAAGCGACTTCGAGGCGGTCGACACGGGACCGATCTCGACGGCCGGCCTTTGAACGTCGAGATTGTCGTCGCCGGCCAGGAGGCGCGGGATTGTCTCGCGGCGCTCTTCGAGCTCTACGCCTACGACTTCAGCGACATCATGGCCCTCGACGTCGCCGACACCGGGCGATTCGCCGTGCCGCCGCTCGACGCCTATTGGGCAGACGCGCGGTGCCACGCCTTCCTCGTCCGAGTGGACTCGAAGCTCGCGGGGTTCGCTCTGGTCCAGGACCGCAGCCGTCTCAGCGGCGAGGAGGACGTCTGCGACATGGCAGAGTTCTTCGTGATGCGGCGGTTCCGCCGCCGCGGCGTCGGCGAGCACGTGGCTGCCTGGCTGTTCAATCGCTTCCGCGGCCGGTGGGAGGTGCGACAGAAGACGCAGAACGTCGCTGGAACCGCGTTCTGGCGGCACGCGATCGGCGCGTACACGGGTGGGCGGTTCGAAGAGGTCGTGATGGACGACGCACGATGGCAGGGGCCGGTGCAGCGCTTCGACAGCCGCGACGACAACCTCTCCCCGTCGCGAGCATCGAAGCCTTCACCATGACAACCCTCGGCCTCATCGGTGCCGGCCACATCGGCAGCCAGGTCGCGCGCCTGGCCGTGGCGAACGGATACGACGTCGTCCTGAGCAACTCCCGCGGCCCCGAGACGCTCGCCGGGCTGGTCGCCGAGCTCGGACCCCGAGCGCGCGCCGCGACGGCGCTCGAGGCGGCGAAGGCGGGCGACATCGTCGTCGTCACCATCCCCCTCAAGGCCATCCACACGGTGCCCGTCGAGCCGCTCGCCGGCAAGCTCGTCATCGACACCAACAACTACTACCCGGCTCGCGACGGCCACATCGGGGAGCTCGACGAGGAGAAGACGACCACCTCGGAGCTTTTGCAGGCGCACCTTCCGAAGTCGAAGGTCGTGAAGGCGTTCAACCACATCTACGCGGCGGAGCTCACGACGCACGGCCAGCCCGCCGGCACGCCGAACCGGCGTGCGCTCGTCATCGCCGGCAACGATGCGGACGCCAAGCGGATCGTGACGAAGATGCTGGACCAGTTCGGCTTCGACACGGTGGACGCCGGACCGCTCTCCGAGAGCTGGCGCATCCAGCGCGACACGCCGGGCTACGGGCCGCGACGCAACGCGGAGGAGCTGAAGAGAGACCTGGCTGCGGCGAAGCGTCCGGGTGTATGAACCGCCCATGAGCGCGAGCGAGTCGATCGATCTCTCGAGCCCGTGCGGGCACGTGGCGCGCGACGTGAAGATCCACCAGGTGCACAGACCCGCCAAGGGCTGCGAGGAGTGCCTCGCGATGGGAAGCCGCTGGGTCCACCTTCGCGTCTGCCTCACGTGTGGCCACGTGGGCTGTTGCGACTCCTCGCCCAATCGGCACGCGACCGCTCACAACCGGTCCTCGGGCCACCCGATCATCACGTCCGGGGAGGCCGCCGAGACCTGGGCGTACTGCTACGCCGACGACCAGTTCCTGTCGGCGGAGTGAACCTGGATGGCCCAGGGGCGGCTCCGGTTCTCGATCGCACTGTGCTGCGGGCTCACGGCCGTCCCGGTCGTCGCGTGCTCGTCCTCGTCGGGCCTGCCGGCGTCGACGACCTCGGGCGGCGCCGACGGCGGCACGGAGGGCGCCGTACGCGACGCGGCCGCGGACGTCGACAAAGCCGCGACGTGCGCCAAGACGTTCGGGCAGGCGATCGGATCCGTCGGTTTCGCGCGCTTCGACGGCACGGTCGTCGCGATCGTGCCGCCGAACGATCAGGCGTGCGCCGAGCCGAACTCGACGCACCTCGTGCTCCAGATGGCGTTCGCGGGGGCGACGTATCGGATGGTGGTGGACGTGGACGACACCGCCGCGCCGGGGAGCATTCGATCGCGCACGATGTCGCATGACCTCCTGGGGGGAGCGTGGAGCGACGGGTGGCACTCAGTGCCGCTCGACTACGTGGCTGATCTGAAGCTCGCGGCGTCCGACTTCACCACCGTGAAGACCGCCGACGCCGTCGCGTCAATCACCGCGGCGCTCGATCTCGGCGCGAAGATCTCGGTCTTCGCCACGGCTCAGGGCGAGGCGGACAGCGCGCACCTCATCCATCGCAACCTGACCGGGCAGGACGGCGCGATCGTCGTGGGCGCGGACGGGGCGTCGCCGACGTGGCTGCTCTTCGCGTTCTCGGATCAGACTTTCTGACGTCACCTGCCTATATTCGATGCTCGTGACCGATCACGAACGGGCGCGGGCCCTCCTCGAAGACGTACGCGAAGGTCTCCTGGGCGTGCACAAGGCGCTCCTCGCCATCGCGCGGGCCGAATACGAAGGCCTGCACGGACCCATCGCCAGCCCGGGCACGCTGCTGCAACTGCTCATCGGCGACGAAGCGTTCGCTTGGCTTCACCCCGTGAGCGAGCTGGCAGCGCGCGCCGACGAGCTCGTCGAGGAGCCGGAGCTTCCCGACGAGGAGCTGACTGCCATCGCGCGCACCGCCGGGGACCTACTCGCGCCCGACGAGGTCGGCTCCGGATTCGCGAAGAGATACTTCGACGCCATCCAGTCCTCTCCGGACGTCGCGATGGCGCACGCCCAGGCGCGACGTGCGATCACGGCGCTGTCAGCGGCCGCCGCCTCGAGCGACGCGCGGTCGTGATCGCGCTCCCACCAAGGACGCCGTGTCCGAGCCGAGAAGGTATCCGGCGATGAGGTTCGTCAGCTCCTCGATGAGGCTCTCGGAGTCGAGGCCCGGCGGGCGCTCGAACAGGTAGGCGA
>Ga0335082_10003577_pt1 | contig 16922 bp, 12 predicted proteins | sample Lox_Sample_41_FD_206718 | JGI IMG/M metagenome (GOLD analysis project Ga0335082, IMG submission 206718) | Soil microbial communities from Loxahatchee National Wildlife Refuge, Florida, United States - Lox_Sample_4.1 | ecosystem: Environmental > Terrestrial > Soil > Wetlands | place: USA... | reverse complement strand
TTGGCGGGGACGGAGACGGGCTCGCCCGTGCGCGGGTTGCGGCCGGAGTAGGCTTTGTACGGACGGACGGTGAAACTCCCGAAGCCGCGGATCTCGATGCCTTCGCCGCGCTCGAGCGCCTCGGTCATCGCGTCGAAGATGCAGTTCACGACCAGCTCCGCACGGGCCTTCGTCAGGTTGGCTCGTGCTGCCATCGCGTCGATGAGCTCGCTTTTCGTCATGGTCGGCCTCCCCGGCACACCCACACTAGCCCGAAAAGATGAAGTAAATCGCCGCCTCGGTCAACGATTACCGGCCCGCGCTCAGCTCGACGCGATCGAGGAGGGCGACGCCCGACGAAACGCGGATTTCGAGGGGCATTTCACCTTCGGCGAAGTCGGCGGATTGGGGGCCGAGGTCGACGCAGAGGGCCTCGGCGCCCGCGGGAGCGGCGCTCGCCCAGTGGAGCGGACCTGCTTGGAGCTCCACGCCGCCGTCGCCTGGACGTGAGAGCACGAAGGGGCGGAGCGTCCATTTGCCCGCGCGTGGGACGGGGAGCGCGATGGCGACCGAGCCCGAGGGCGCTGCGTGAACGGCGAGGGCTTGTCCGCCCGAGGGGCAGCTCTGCCGTTTCCCGTGCGCGAAGAGCGGCTCAGCCCACGCGCCCTGCTGCGCGAGGGGCGGCCAGTCGACCTCCGACTCGAAGCGCCAGACCTCGCGACCGGCGATCTCGGCCGCGGGAGGCGTGAACGGAAGGAGCGTCGGTTCGGCTTCGTGGCCGTTTTCGATCGCGCCGAAGCGATACGCCCACGCGTGCGGGCGGCCGAGGCGCTCGAAGAGCAGACGATCGTGGCCGTCGTTTCGGAGGCGAGCGAAGACGACGCCGTGTTCGGGGTCGAGGGAACCCGGGTCGTGCGCGAGATCGAAGCCGTGATCGGTGTCGATGAAGACGAGACCGGACTCTACGTGCGCGTCTTGCAATCGTTCGGGCTCGAACATCGGGCGGCCGCCGTCGCGGCGAGCGAGCGAGAGATCGTCGTACGCGCCGTGGAGGCCGAAGCCGGCGAGGACGAGCGCGACGAGCGCCGCGGCTTTGCGCGCGAAGTCGATCGACGGAAGGAAAGAGACGAGCGCGACGGCGATCGCGGCGTGCTCGACGGGGAGGACGTCGGCGAAGAAGCGCGCGCCGCCGCCGGGGTAGTCGCCGTCGAAGTAGAACGGGACGTACGCGAGGACTTGGAGGCCGACGAGGAGCCACGCGACGCGGGTGCGGCGGTCGCGGCGAATGGATCGGACGCACGCGGGGAGGACGAGCAGGAAGACGGGCCACGCGTCGAGGGCGTCGGAGAGGTGGTGGTGGAGGCGGCGGAGGGTCGTGCCGGCGGCGGCGAGGAAGCCGAAGCCGTGCGAGAGACGCGCCGCGACGAAATCGCCGTGCTCGTGGAGGCAGCCGACGCCGGCGCCGAAGCCGTAGCGGAAGCAGCCGGGCGGGCCGTCGCTCACGGCGTAGTAGGCGCGCTGCGTGGACTCGAAGAAGCGGCCGGTCGCGGCGTGCTGCGACGCGAGAAGGAGCGCGACGCCCGGGAGCACGCCGACCGCGAGGGCGATCCAGCGGCGGCGGTCGGCGCGGCGGACGAGGACGAGCGCGACGAGCGCGATGGGGAGGGCCGAGACGGGGCGCGTGCACGCGACGGCTCCGAGCAGGACGCCGAGGATCGCGTGCTGACGCGTCGTGGTCGCGCGGAGCGCGAGGGCGAGCGCGAGCGTCACGAAGAGGGCGGTCGCGGCGTGCGACATGGGATCGGCGGTGTGGTAACGGAGCGCGCTACAGACGACCGAGAGCGCGGCGGCGAGGCGCGCGGCGTCTTCGTGGTCCGGCGCGAGCTCGCGCGCGAGGGCGTACGTCGCGATCGCGAGCGCGGCGGAGAGCGCGACGCCGACGAGCATGGGCGAGCCGAGCGCGTAGCCGACCGAGAGGAGAAGGGGCCAGCCGGGCGGGAAGATGCCGGCGATGCGATCGGGCCCCGTGAAGAGGAGAAAACGACCGCGGAAGCTCGCCGACGGCCAGGGCACGTGCCAGGCGAGGTGGCCGTGCGAGAGCGCTTTCGCTTGGAGCACGTACGCGGTCGCGTCGACGATGCGCGGGCCGCCGCGGAGGTAGTGCGCGGCGAAGCCGAGCGTGAGGAACGCGGCGAGGAGCGCGGCGCTCGTGAGGAAGCGCGCGCGCGAGGCGCGGCGGAGGCCGTCGAGCGACGCGGGAGAGGCGACCGCGGCGAGCGCGAGCGCGACGGCCAGCACGAGCGCGGCCCACGCGACTTGATCCGGCGGCGGTCCCCACGCGCCGACCAGCGCGGCGAGCTTCGTCACTGGCCGATCCAGACGTGGAACAGCGGCACCTCGCCGGGGCCGTCGTTCGCGAGCACGACGTCGATCGTGGAAGAGACGCGGTCGGCCGGGATGGCGATCGTGCGTTCGACCCAACCGTCGAACGGCTCGATGGAGAGCGCGGCGATCTCGGCGCCGCCGACGAGCACGTGGAGGCGCGCGCCGCCCGTCGGCGCGGTGCGGAGCGCGAGCGTCGCGGGGACGTGCGGGTCGAGGTGCGAGAGGACGAAGCGCTCGGTGCCGTGCGCGAAGAGCGCGCGGCCCGCGTCGAAGACGTCGCGGCGCGGGTTCGCGAGGTCGGGGAGGATCTTCATGTCGGTCCAGCCGCTGCCGCGCGAGTACGCGTAGTGGTGCGCGTCCTCGCTCACGAGGTCGGCGACGTCGAGCACGTCACGGAGATCGCCGATCTCGACGCGCGGGAGCTCGCCCGTACCGAGCAGGCTCCAGTCGGCGCGGTAGAGGACGTCCTCGTAGCCGCCGCAGATGACGTTGCCGGGCGCCGGGATGCGCGCGATCTCGGTGCCGAACCAGACGGGGAGCGTCCCCCACCACGACGGATAGATCGCGAGGACGTCGGGGCGGTCGGCGGGCGGCATCCGCTCGATGAGCTCGATGCTCGCGGGGAGGCCGTGGATGCCGGCGCGCGCGAAGGGGAGGTCGTGGTAGCCGCCGAGGCCGATGATGTCGAGGCCGGGACGGTCGGATTCGTAGACGAGCGCGCCCGCGTCGCCGACGAGCACGCGGTGCGGCGCGAGCGCCGCGAGGATGTCGCCGGCGCGGAGGTGCTGGTCGCGGATGTTTCGCGACGCGCGACCGAAGAACCACTTCTGGTCGCGCATCTTCGTGACTTGGTGGTCGGCGGCGACGAGGAGCGCGGCGGCGACGATCGGCGCGCGGAAGATCCACGCGCGGAGAAGGAGCGCGACGCCGAGCCCGATCGCGAGCGCGATCGACCACGAGAGACGAAAGGTCGGGATCGTGTACGACGGACGCAGCACGATCGCGACGAGCTGGGGCGCGAGCGACGCGGCGAGCGCGGCCCACACGATGGGCGGGCGCGCCGTGCGGCGGAAGAGCGCGCACGCGCCGAGCGCCGCGCACACGAGCAGCCACGCGACCGCGGGCATCGTGTAGCGCTCGTTCTGCCAGCGCACTTGGCCGTTCAGCGAGACGAGGAGGATCCACGAGACGAGCTGCGCGAGGAGGAGCGCGGCGTACCGGCGCGTCTCGGGCATCGCGAGCGCGAGGAGCGCGAGGACCGGGACGATGAAGTCGATGAACGCCCAGTCGGTGAAGTGGTACTCGAGGTTCCGGAAGATCGCGTAGCGGAGGTTTTGTGTGTAGTCTGCAATCTTCTCGTCCGTCGTGAGGAACGGGTTGTTGACGGCGAGCTTCACGATGGCGCCGCTCGCGCTCGCCTCGCCGGTGAAGGCGCGGTTCGCGACGGCTTGCAGCGCGAGCGCGGCGATCGACGGGAGGCCCCCGCGGACGAGCACGCCCGCGCGCGCGCGAAGGGAGAGGCCGCGACCGAGCGCGGCGACGAGGCCGAAGCACGCGATCGTCGTCGCGGCTTCGGGGCGCGTCGTCACGAGCACGAGGCCGGCGCCGCCGAGGAGCCAGCCGGCGCGCCGACGCGCGGGGTCGTCCTTCGCGTCTTCGAAGGCGAAGAACGCGAGGAGCGCGAGCGCCCACGTCGCGAGGAAGAACGCGACCTCCATGCCGCTCCAGAGCGACCAATCGAGCGCGCCGACGCCGAGGAACATCGGCGGCAGGAGAAACGACGTGGCGCGGGCGAGATCCGTCGGCTTCTTCGCGAGGGTGCGCAGGAAGAGCCCGCGCGCGATCCAGAGCGTCACGAACGTCGACGTCATCGCGACGATCGCGGCCCACTCCATGATGAGCATCTTGCGGAAGCCGACGGCGTAGCCAGCCGCGAGCACGAACGGGTAGAGGAGGCTCGTGTTGCCGGACGAGTAACCGTTGCCGGAGAACCACTCGAAGGGGTGGCCCTCGGCGGCGGCGCGCGCGTAGTCGAAGTGGATGAAGACGTCGTCGAGAGGCGCGCTCCAGTGGCCGCCCGTCTGCATCATCATGTAGCCGTAGAACTCGCGCGCCGAGGCGAGCGTGCACGCGGCGGCCCAGAGAACGTAGAGGGCCCGCTCGTAGCGAAGGAAGAGCCGGTGGAGCGCGCGCACCGCGTCCTCCTATACCACTCGCGCGCTTTTCGTCGCAGGATGGTGCCGATGGAGCGAGCGACGACGAGCATGGTCCACGCCGCCGTGGGCGCGCTCGCGATGGCGTCGCTCGGCACGTGGGCGGTGCACATCGACCAGCTCCCGGCCACGGCGGGCCTCGCGAGCGGGCTCTTGCTCGCGCTCGCCGCGCTGCCGCTCATGAGCCGCATCCCGCCCGCGGCGTACCTCGCCGTCGGCGCCGCGACGCTCGCGCTCGGGCTCTACCTCGCATGGGTGACGAGCAACCCGCCGGACATCCACGCGGTGCGCGTGGTGCAGGACGTCGGCTGGACGGTGGCGATCCTCGGCGGGTGGATCGTGTACACGAACGCGGTCGGCATGATGGCCGTGCGACGACGCGCGGAGGTGTTCGACGACGCGGCGCGCGCGAGCTGGCGCGCGGGGGACGCGGCGTACGCGCTCAGGCTCTCGCGCAGCATCGTCGTGCGCGCGCAGCCGCACTGGGCCGCGCTCGTCCTCGAGACCGCGTGGCCCGAGCCGCGGCCGCGCGTCGTGAAGGATCTGCTCGCGTCGCCCGCGAGCCTCGGGCGCGACGAGCTCGTGGAGATCCGCGCGACGCTGCGCGACAAGGACGGCGAGGACTTCGTCGGCGCTCGGTGGGAGCTCGCGCGCCTCGCGTGCGACGTGATCGCCGAGGCGTCGTCGCGGGAGAGCGACGAGACGGGAGGACCCGCCACGGCGCGCTTCATCGTCGCGGCGGCGCGCGTCGTCCGCGACGACGAAGAAGCTGCGCGCGTCTTCGCCGCGCTGATCCTCCCGGCGATCGCGCGCCGCGCTTGAGCGGCGCGGGCGCGAAGAGTAACGTCCGCCGGGGTCATGCTCCGGGCTCGCGCGACGCGGATGATCGTGGCGCTCGCGTTCGCGGCGATCGCGCTCCTCGTGTGGGGCCGTCCGGCGTGGGCGCAGCAGGCGAAGCCCGTCGTCGTGCCGCCGTCGCTGAAGACCGACTCGCCCGCGAGCTATCCGACGCGCGCGCTCGAGGACGGCGTGCACGAGACGGAGACCGTGAAGCTCACGCTCACGGTCGACGCCGAGGGCCACGTCACGAACGTCGCGGTGGACACGCCCGTTGGGCACGGCTTCGACGAGGCGGCGACCGACGCCGCGCGCGGTCTCGTCTTCACGCCCGCGACCAAGGACGGAAAGCCGATCCCGTCGCGCTTCAAGTACGTCTACACGTTCGCGCCGCCGCCCGGGCGGCTCGAGGGCCGCGTCGTGTCGCGCCGCGGCGATCGCGCCGTCGAGGGCGCGACGGTCACGATGCGCGACGGGGCGGGCGCCGAGCGGACGACGACGAGCGACGCGTCGGGCGCGTTCCGGTTCGACGACGTGCCGTTCGGGCAGTACCGCGTGGCGGTGCGCGCGGAGGGCTTCCTCGACGCGGAGTCGCCCGAGTCGATCGCGCCCGGTCAGGTCGTGAGCGAGACCGTGCGGCTCGCGTCGAAGGCCGCGCCGGTCGCGAGCGCCGACGCGGGCGCGCCCGAGGACGTCGAGGAGGTCGTCGTGCACGGCGAGAAGCCCGCGCGCGAGGTCACCAAGCGCACCATGGATCAGCGCGAGCTCCTGCGCGTCCCCGGCTCGAACGGCGACGCGCTCCGCGCGCTCCAGAATCTGCCCGGCATCGCGCGCCCGCCGGGCCTCGCGGGCCTCCTCATCGTGCGCGGGTCGGCGCCGCAGGACACGCAGATCTTCGTCGACGGCACGGAGATCCCGCTCGTCTACCACTTCGGCGGGCTCACCTCGGTCGTCCCGACCGAGATGCTCGACCGCATCGACTTCTACCCGGGCAACTTCAGCACGCAGTACGGGCGCGCGACCGGCGGCATCATCGACGTCGGCGTCCGGGATCCGTCGCCGCCGTGCAAGGACGGCGAGCACCGCAAGGGGAGCGTGACCGACACGACGCCCGGCGCGACGTGCGGCATCCACGGCCTCGCGCAAGTCGACCTCATCGACGCGCGCGCTCTCGCCGAAGGTCCGATCGCGAAGGGCTGGAGCTTCGCCGTCGGCGCGCGGCGCTCGTGGATCGACACGTGGCTCGGCCCCGTGCTCACGGCGACCGGCGCGAACGTCACCGCCGCGCCCGTCTACTACGACTACCAGGCGATGGTGCAGAAGGACTGGAACAAGAACCAACAGTTCCGGCTCCTCTTCTTCGGCAGCGACGACAAAGTCGACATCCTCACGAAGGACACCGGCACCTCGCCGCAGCTCGTCGGCGACATCAGCCTGCACACGAGCTTCTGGCGCATCCAAGCCCGCTACAAACAGAAGCTCGACAAGAATACGGAGTTTCACCTCCTCGCGGCGTTCGGCGAGGACAAGATAGAATTTTACCTTGGTAATATTTACTTCACGTTGGATAGTTACCCGCTGAGCGGGCGCGCCGAGCTCTCGCGCAAGCTCTTCCCCGGCGCGACGCTCAACGTCGGGCTCGACGTGCTCTGGACGCCGTACACGGTGAACGCGCAGCTCCCCGCGCCGAGCCCGCCGGGGCAGCCGTCGGGCGGGCCGTTCGGGAGCGCGCCGCCGGTGACGGCGAACGAGACGGGCACGAACTACTACCCGGCGACGTACGCCGAGCTCGAGCTCACGCCGTGGAAGGGCGCGCGCATCATCCCGGGCGTGCGCCTCGATAACACGAAAATCACCGATCGCTGGGACCTCGCTCCGCGCATCGTCGTGCGCCAGGACGTGGGCCCGACGTTTCCGCGCACGACGATCAAAGGCGGCATCGGCGTCTTCTACGAAGCGCCGCAGCCGCAGCAGACGGATCCCGTGTTCGGGCAGACCGGCCTCGTCTCGGAGCGCGCGCTCCAGTACAGCCTCGGCGTCGAGCGCGAGCTCACGAAGAACCTCGAGGTCTCGCTCGAGGGCTTCTACAAACAGCTCGACGACCTCGTCATCACCGGCAGCGGCAACTCGGGCGACGGCTGGATCTACGGCCTCGAGACTCTCATCCGCTACAAGCCTGACAAGCACTTCTTCGGCTGGATCGCGTACACGCTCTCGCAGTCGCTCCGCAAAGACACCGAATCGAGCCCGGTGCGCATCGCGCCGTTCGACCAGACGCACATCCTCACGATCCTCGGGAGCTACCGGCTCGGGCACGGCTGGGAGGTCGGCGCGCGGTTCCGGCTCGTCACGGGCAACCCGTACACGCCGAACGCCTACGGCTTCTACGACGCGAACTCCGGCGTCTACGTGCCGCTCACGAGCTTTCCGCCGAACAACTCGCGCCTGCCGATCTTCCATCAGCTCGACATCCGCGTCGACAAGACGTGGAAGTTCAAGGAGTGGCAGCTCGGGATCTACGCCGACGTGCAGAACGTCTACAACGCGGGCAACGTCGAGGGCGTCAGCTACAACTTCAACTACACGAACCAGACGTACATCACCGGTCTTCCGTTTTTGCCGAGCATCGGCGTGCGAGGTGAGCTGTGAGGCTTCGTACGATTCTCTTCTTGGGCGTGGCGCTCGCGTGCGGAGAGGGAGGCTTCGACCCGCAGTCGAAGATCGAGAGCGTGCGCGTGCTCGTGGCGAGCGCGGACGAGCCCTACGCGAAGCCCGGCGACACGGTCACCCTCACGCTCGACGCCTACGACGGACGACCGAGCGGCGCGACCGGCGCGATGACGATCTACTGGCTGCCCGTCCTCTGCGAGGACCCGGCGGATGACTTGTATTATGCATGTTTCTCGAATTTCGTGTCGTCGCCCGCGGACGGCGGGACGAGCGGCGGGCTCTTCCCCGCGAACCTCGACGTGAGCGATCTCCTGCCGCAGGGGGCGAAGATGACGTTCACGATGCCGGCGGACGCGATCACGAATCACGCGTACGTCGACGGGCTCCCCGAGCAGTACGGCGTCGTCTTCTGGTTCGCGATGGCGTGCGCGGGGCGCGTCCGGACGCTCGCGATCGATCCCGAGGCGGGCAACGGGCAGACCGTGCCGCTCGGGTGCTTCGACGATCAGGGCAATCAGCTCGGGCCCGACGACTACGTCTTCACGTACATGCGCGTCTACGCGTACGAGAACGCGACCAACGCGAACCCCGAGGTCGACGGCGTGACGTTCGACGGACAGACCGTGGACACCTCGCAAGGCGTGGTCGTGCCGCGCTGCACGTCGGACGCGGACGGCGCGTGCCCGCACGCGATGAACGTCACCATCCCCGACTCGGCGTGGGAGCTCGCGACCGGCTCGCCCGTCGAGCCCGACGGCACGCAGCTCCACGAGGAGATCTGGGCCGACTATTACTTCACGATGGGCGACCTCGACTCGGACGGAAAGCTGCTCTTCGACGCGCGCACGGGCCGCGTCTCGGGCAGCGACCAGAATTGGTACGCGCCGCCGGTCGCGGGGCAGGGGAGGCTCTTCGTCGTCGTGCACGACAACCGCGACGGCGCGACGTTCGTGGACTTTCCGGTCTTCGTGCAGTGAGTGCTAGGATTTTCGCGTGAGGCTCAGACTGCTGTGGCTCGTCGCGGCGTGCTCGAGCGCGTCGCCGTGGGCGTGGCCGCCGGACGACTTCGCGCAGCAGTCGGAGCTGCCGTTCGATCCGAACGCGATCGTCGACTCGACGGCGTCGCTCACCGATCCCACGTCGCTGCCGGACGTCGACACCATCCAAGCGTTCCTCGCGCAGACGCCGTACGGCACCGAGAGCTTCCTCGCGACGTACGCGTCGAACGGCGTCAGCGCGGCGACCGCGATCTTGAACGCGTCGACGACCTACCAGCTCAACCCGCTCCTCTTTCTCGTCCGCGCGCAGGTCGATCAGGCGCTCGTCTCGCAGAAGACGTATCCGTCGCCGGCGGCGCGCGTGGAGTACGCCTTCGGGTGCGGCTGCGACGAGACGCCGTCGCCCGCGAACCCGAACCCTCGGTGCGATCCGACGCTCGCGGGCTTCGACAAGCAAGTCGACTGCCTCGCGCGCACGATGCGCAGCTACCTCGACGGCGTGTGCGGCGCGACGCAGGCGACGCCGGGCGGATGGTCCGTGAACGCGACGACGACGACGATCGACGGCGTCTCGATCACGCCGTCGAACGAGGGAACCGCGGCTCGTGCTCGTGAACAAACAAGGCGGAAACTGGTTCTTCTGGAACGTGTGGCAGGAGTTCGCGAACGCGGCGGCGTATCCGGGCGCGTTCAACGAGGCGTGGATCGGCGATCCGTGCTGCGGCGACTCGGCGTGTCAGCAGTACGCCGGCGGGACGTGCGCGGTGAACGTGCCGAACGGGATGTGCACCGCGTCTTGCTCGCAGACGAACGCGTGCCCGTCGACCGAGGGGCGGAGCTCGGTCTGCGCGAGCCTCTCGGGGCAGGGGTTCTGTCTCTTCGACTGCACGGCGGATCCCTGCCGGCCCGGGTACGTGTGTCAGAGCGTCGCGAAGGTGGGCGGCGGGTCGGCGCTCGCGTGCCTTCCGCCGAACTGAGCGCGAAGGGCGTCGAGCGCGTCGAGCGCGACCTGGCCCGACGCGAGCACGCGCTCGGCGTCCGGGTCGGCGCGGAGGCGCGCGCGCACGCGGACGAAAGATGTAAGATACACGCTTTCGCGGCCGAGCCCGGGGAACGTGCCGTCGCTGCCGCGGAAGACGCGCGCAGCGATGGAGACGGCGTCGCGAACGAGCGCGCCGCCCGCGCGGAGCTCGCGGACGACCTCGACGAAGTCCGCGCCCGCGCGCATCGACGAAGCGGCGCGGTGGCGGCGCGCGAGCTCGGCGCGGCGCGGGGCGTCGAGGAACCCGCCGCGCTCCTCGTAAGCGAGCGCGAGGCCCTCCTGGTCGTCGGTGCCGCGCGCGGTGCCGAGCGCGAAGATGGGCGGCAAGCCCGCGGCGCGCACGCGCGGAAGGACGTGACCGAGGACCTCGTGGAGCGCGACGCGGCGCGAAGCGCGCTCGCCGAGGGCGCGTCCGGCGGCGACGTACACCGTGCGCTCGCCGGTCGCGGCGAACGCGCCGAGCGAGGAGACGACGCGCACCGCGAAGGGCGCCCGGTGGGCGCCGATCGCCTCGCGGACGCGAGAGAGAAGCGAGCGCGGGTCGCTCGCGTCGGTCGGGATGGGCTCGTCGGCGTCGCGCGCGTCGGACGTCCACGAAGCGGCGAGCAGGTCGGCCGCGCGCGAAGGGCGGTGAAAACGCCGCGCGGCGAGCGCGCCGAGCTCCGGCCGGCCCACGGCGGCCGCGGTCTCGGCCTCGAGGCGAAGCTCGTCGATGCGTGCAGAATACAAGTCGTCCCGGCACGCCGCCGCGAGACGGTCGCGCTCGGCGCGCGCCGCCGCGAGGTCGGCGCCGCCGTAGGTTCAGCGCGGCAGGCGCGGCCGTCCGGCCGAAAACGCCGAGGCGAGCCGCTCGAGCTCGGCCTCGCCGTCGAGCGGGCTCGCGGCGCCGATGAGCCGCACGGCGCGCATCACGGAAAGGGCTCGGGTGGCGAGGTCTTGGGTTTTCATGCACGGTGCGGCTTGTCGCCGCTCGTCCCTCCCAGTAAACAACAGAACGAGTGAAGAAAAACTACGTCCTCGACACGAACGTGCTCCTGCACGACCCCCGCGCGATCTTCCGGTTCGAGGACAACGACGTCATCATTCCGATTTTCGTCATCGAAGAGGTCGACCAATTCAAGCGCGAAGGGACCGAGCGCGGCCGTAACGCCCGCACCATCGCGCGCCTCCTCGACGATTTGCGCGACAAGGGCGGGTCGCTTGCGAACGGCGTGCCTCTCGCGTCGGGCGGGAGCCTGCGCGTCGCGGTGCCGACCGAGCGCCCGAAGCTCCCGAGCACCATCGACCACGCCGCCATGGACGCGGCGATCTTGCAGACCGCGTTCGACGCGCGCGAGCAGGACGGCGGCAAGCCCACCGTGTTCGTCACGATGGACACGAACCTCCGCATCCGCGCCGATGCGCTCGGGATGGTCGCCGAGACCTACGAGAACATGCGCGTCGAGGCCGAGCGGCTCGACACGGGCATCAAGGAGCTCGACGTGGACGGGCGCGACATCGACGCGTTCTTCCAGGAGGGCCGCCTTCCGCTCTCGGCCGACGACGTCCACGCGAACCTCTGCATCCTGCTCCGAAACCGCGAGAGCCCGTCGCACACGGCGCTCGGGCGCTACGACGCGACGCGCCGCGAGATCATCGCGCTGCGGACGCCGCGCGAGGGCGTCGTCGGCGTGCGCCCGCGCAACAAAGAGCAGAGCTTCGCGATCGACCTGCTCCTCGACGAGACCGTCCGCATCGTGACGCTCGTCGGCAAGGCCGGCACCGGCAAGACGCTCCTCGCGATCGCCGCGGGGCTGAAGAAGACCATCGAGGACGGCGCGTACACGCGCATGCTCGTCTCGCGCCCGGTCATGCCGCTCGGGCGCGACATCGGCTACCTGCCGGGCGACGTCGACGAGAAGCTCAACCCGTGGATGCAGCCGATCTTCGACAACCTCGAGTTCCTCTTTTCGGCGGGCTCGCGCCGCGGGCCGCGCGCGTACGCCGAGCTCCTCGAGAGCGGGCAGATCCAGGTCGAGCCGCTCACGTACATCCGCGGGCGCTCGCTGCCGCAGCAGTTCATCATCGTCGACGAGGCGCAGAACCTCACGCCGCACGAGGTGAAGACGATCATCACGCGCTCGGGCGACGGGACGAAGATCGTGCTGACGGGCGACCCGCAGCAGATCGACAACCCCTACGTCGACAGCGCGTCGAACGGGCTCACGATCGCGGCCGACAAGTTCCGCGGCGAGAAGCTCGCCGGGCACATCGTGCTCGCCAAGGGCGAGCGCAGCGACCTCGCCGAGATCGCCGCCAACTTGCTCTGATCGCGTATCGCCGCCGAGCTCGGGCGCGCTATTCTCCGAGGATGAGGATTCACTTCGCTTGGGTCGCCCTCCTGGCCTCCGCGTGCGCCACCGGCGCCGTCTCGACGACGAACGACGGAGGCGGCGGCGGGCCCGACGGCGGAGGACCGACGACCGACGGCGCGACGGACGGCGCGACGGGCGGCGACGGGTCGTCCTCGGTGACCACGCCGACGCCGACGTCGGTCGCGGGCGGCACGTGCACCGAGGACCCCACGCTCGCGTGGAGCGAGGTGCAGGGCGCGAGCTACACCGTCGAGTACGGCCTCCAGAACCAGACGCAGACGTCGGTGCCCATCGCGGTCGGCACGACGTCGTACAAGCTGCCGAACGCGGTCGGCGCGGGCACGTACACGTGGCGCGTGCAAGCGCACTTGAACGGCGAAGACTCGGCATGGTCGGCCGAGCAGCAGTTCGTGGTCGCGCCCGGCACGCCGGGGACGTTCACGCAGACGCAATCGTCGGACTTCTCCGCCAACACGAACACGCAGGTGTCCGTCGGTGGCTCCGGCGTCACGCTCGCGTACTCGATCGACGGCGGCAACGGCACCGAAGGCGCGTATGACGCCACGTCGAGCACGACGCTCGCGGGCGGCACGCACAATTTCACGTCGTTCACGATCGAGAGCGGCGTGACGGTCACCGTGACCGGCACGCAGCCGCTCGTCATCAAGTCGCAAGGCGCGGTGAGCATCTCGGGCACGCTCGATCTTCGCGGGCCGCCCGGCACCGACGGCGTCACCTTCAGCACGTACGGCGTCGGAGGCACCGGCGTCGCGGGCGGCTCGAGCGGAGGAAACGGCGTCTACGTCGGCGGCCCCTCGAACGGCGTGGACGGCTCGGGCACCGGTCACGGCTTGGCGGGAACGAACTGGCAGAGCGCGAGCGGCGCCGGCTACGCGAACCAAGGCGGCAACTCCGCGTCGAGCACGTACGGGAGCGGCATCACCGGCGGCGCGTCGTACGGCGCGGCGGACCTCTCGCAGTTTCTCGGCGGGTCGGGCGGCGGCGGCGGCTCGGGCGGAAACAGCTGCGGCTCCGGCGGCGGCGGCGCGGGCGGCGGCGCGGTGGAGATCGAGACGCCGCAGTCGATCACGATCGCGTCGACGGGGAAGATCCTCGCCGACGGCGGGCACGGCGGCAGCGACGGCGGCGGCAACTGCGGCGGCGGCGGCGGCGGCTCGGGCGGCGCGATCTGGCTGAGCGCGCAGTCGGTGAGCAACGCGGGGAGCGTGTCGGCGACGGGCGGGGCGGGCGGCACGTCGACGGTCGTCCCGGCGGGCGGCATCGGCTCGGTCGGACGCATCCGCGTCGACGGAACGCTCTCGGGTACCGGTACGTTCACGCCGTCCGTCGGCTACACGGGCGCCGGCGCGTACACGTCGCCGGGCACGACGGTGACGGCGGCCATCGCGCCGACCGGCGTCTGCGGCTGGGGCACGCTCGCGTACGTCGTGACCACGCCGACGAACACGAGCGTCGTCGTCGACGTGCTCGACGCGTCGAACACGGTCCTCGCGCCCGCGGTCGCGTCGGGCACGGACCTCTCGACGATCCAAGCCGTGGCGAGCGCGACGAGCCTCAAGCTCCGCGCGACGCTCTCGTCCACCGTGACCACCGCGACGCCGACGCTCACGAGCTGGACGCTCGGCTACACGACCCAGTGATCACCAGGTGAAGAGCCGCGCGTGGTGGCTCGCGACCGTCACCGCGCCGCCCGAAAAGGGCTGGTGCGCGAGCGGGCCCGGCGCGTCCGGCGCGAGGATCTCTTCGGCGCCCGGCGGCACGTCGACGCTCGTCGTGTAGCCGTCGACCTCCCAGCCGAACACGGCGAGCGCGTGGTCCTTGCGCCAGACGTGCGGGACGGCGGTGTCGTTGTTGCCGAGGAAGAACGGCGTCTCGAAGACCTCGGGATCGGTGCCTTGGAAGAGATCGGCCGCGCGGGCCGCGGCGCCGTCCTCCGCGATCGCGACGATCTCCGGCGCGAGCTCCATCGCGCGGCGCAGGTCGCTCGCCTCCGCCGGATCGCCGAGCAGGTAGTCGCCGCCCGCCATCGCCGAGTAGACGACCACCGTCCACGCCTCCGCGTCGTCGATGCCGTCACCGCGCAAGAGCACGACGTCGGGGTCGAGCGACCACCACGCGTCGGTGCTCGCGCGCATCGCGACCTGACGCGCTTCGGTCGAGAAAAAATCGTAGCTCGGCTCCTGGTGGTTCACGAACGCGATGTCGGGGCCGATGCGCATCCCGTCGACCCAGCCGACCGACGGCAGCATCGGCGCGCCGCACCCGACGAGGCGCACGTCCGGCACGGCGTCGCGCAGCGCCTTCATCCACTGCGCGTACGACTCGAGCGACGTGATCGGCTGCGCGCGGATCCCCTCGACCGCGCCGCCGAAGAGGAAGTCGATCTTGAGCGTGAGAAACCCCCACGCGCGGAGCTGCTGCACGGCCGCGGTCACGAAGTCGCGCGCGCCGGGCTGGGTCACGTCGAGCGCCGCGTTCTCGACGGTACCTTGGTAAGTTCGTACCGAGGTACCAGCGTGCACGAACCACTCGGGGTGCTGCGAGACGAGCGGGTCGTCCGTCGCCACGTAGAACGGCGCGAGCCAGATCGCCGGGCGGAGGCCCGCCGCGCTCTGCTCGGCGGCGAGCGTCGCGAGGTCGGCGCCGAACGCGGGCGACGCCATCCACGAGCCCCAGTGCACCTCGTAGCCGTCGTCGAGGAGGAAATCGGCGAGGCCGGCGGGCTCGAGGCTCTGCGCGGCGAACTGCGCCTCGGTGCGCAGCGCGTCCGCGGTGATGCTTGCATAATACATGTTCCACGAGCCCCACCCGGCGAGCGCGGGCGCGCGCGGCGAGGCGGGCGGGTGGAGCGCGGCGACGTGCGCCGCGTAGTCGTCGAGCCGCGCGGATACGTCGCCGAGCGCGACGAAGAGACCGTCGAGCGCGCGCGACTCGCCGGGCGCGAGCGCGATCGCGTCGCCCGTCACGCCTTGGACGATGCGCAGGCGAATCGGACCGCCCGCCGGCCCGTCGGCCGCGACGTACGTCTTGAGCACGGTGCCGCCGTCTGCGCCCGCCACGAGCCCGGCGCCGCTCGCGTCGGCGAGCGCGGTCCACCACCACGACACGCCCGGCTTCTCGCCGAGGACGTCCTCGTCGTCTCCGCCGTGCGGCGCGGTGCCGTTCGCGTCCTCCATCGACTCGGGGATGGACTCGACGCCCGTGTACGACCAGCTCTGGTAGCCGTCGTGCAGCATGCGATCGACCGGGAGGCCCACGCCGGCCGCGTCGGTCGACCACTCGAGCCCGACGAGCGTCACGGGATCCGAGCTCGCGTTGGTCACCGTCACCGTGCGCGTCGCGACTCCGTCCTCGAGCTGCCAGCTTCCGTCGACGCGGACGGGCGAGGACGCCGCGTCGCTCCAGACCGGCGCGTCCGGCGAGCCGGTCGCGACGCGGAGCCCGAGGCGGAGCGTGGTCGCGCACGAGCCCGCGCCGACGAGGACGAGGTCGCCGCCGCTGCCGAGGGTCGCGTCGCACGGCGGCGGCGAGGCCGAGCACGCGAGGAGAAGAGCGAAGAAGCCGCGCCGCACGCCCTGATGAAAGCACGTATCATCGCCGCATGCGCCGGTGGCTGGTGCTCGTCGTCCTCGCGCTCGCGCCGCTCGCCGGCGCGCAGACGCACGCGCCCGACGACGACGGCGAAGAGGGCGAAGCGCTCCCGAGCGCGTCGGTCGCGCCGCTCCCGCCGGTCGTGACGCCGCGCGCGGTCAAGCTGAAGGACGGCATGGTCTTCGTGACCGGCGGTCGCTTCCCGATGGGCTCGGACGACGCGAAGGCCGCTCCGAACGAGAAACCCGCGCACGTCGCCGAGGTGGCGTCGTTCTGGATCGATCGCACCGAGGTCACGGTCGGCGCGTATCGCGCGTGCGTCGACGCGCACAAGTGCGCCGCGCCCCAGACCACGAGCCCGCGCTGCACGTACGACCTCGGCGACCCGGAGCTCCCGGTCTCGTGCGTGCGCTGGCAGGACGCGGACGTGTACTGCCGCGCGCAGAACAAGCGCCTCCCGAGCGAAGCGGAGTGGGAGCTCGCCGCGCGCGGCGGCGGCGGCCTCAAGTACCCGTGGGGCAACGGCCCGAGCTCGTGCGCCGTGGCCGCGACGATGCGCAACGACTCGACCGGCCACGCGTGCACGGGCGAGCGCCCCGCGCGCGTCGGTCATTATCCGGTCAACGTGAGCCCGTTCGGCGCCGTCGACATGGCGGGCAACGTCGAGGAGTGGACGTCGAGCTGGTACGTCGAGCACGTCGCTTCCGGCGTCCGCCTCACGTCCGGAGCGAGCCACGTGCTTCGCGGCGGCGGCTGGCTCTCGCGCCCGATCGACGCCCGCACGACCGCGCGCAATTGGGGCTCGTCGGTCGAAGCGGGGCCGAATGTGGGT
>Ga0335082_10003575_pt1 | contig 16937 bp, 15 predicted proteins | sample Lox_Sample_41_FD_206718 | JGI IMG/M metagenome (GOLD analysis project Ga0335082, IMG submission 206718) | Soil microbial communities from Loxahatchee National Wildlife Refuge, Florida, United States - Lox_Sample_4.1 | ecosystem: Environmental > Terrestrial > Soil > Wetlands | place: USA... | reverse complement strand
AAAGGCCGAGAGAGGGCAAGGCGTGAGAGGTCCAAGGCGTGAGAGGTCCAAGGCGTGAGAGGTCCAAGGCGTGAGAGGGAGCTCACCTCTCACGCCTTTTTACGTCTCACGCCCTTCGCTTCTCACCTCTCACGTGAACGTCTCACCTGAATCACCCCTCACCTCTCACAGCCGATCCACCTACCATCCCAACGACCACCGGAAGCCCACCTTCGTTTCACGCAGGCCGGGTTCCACCAGGAGTCCGGCATACGGTATGTTGGGTGGCCCCCTCGCATTCCTCAGCTCCAGCACGAACAGGACCGCCGCGGCCACGGCCGAGGCCTGGCCCGCCACGAGCCAGACGCGCGCCGCGCGGTCGTCGCGCACGACCTGCTGGTAGGCGGCCTCGGCCCTGGCGTCCGCGTAGCGCCCGTCCGGCGCGAGCCGGCAGATCGCGATCTGGCTGCAGTAACCCACCAGTCCGGCATAGGCGTTGTTGGCGGCGTTGTGCTCGTGGATGCCGACGGCCGTCGTGACGGCCGCGATCGCCGCAGCGGCCCATTTCCCGTACTTGATCCCCCCCGGCGTGGCGGGACGCAGCGCCCTCGCCGCGGGCGCCGCCGTGGCCGCCGTGTCCGGCTGGGCCAGCGCCGGCCGCGCGCACAGTCCGGCCACGAGCAGCGCGGCCGTCCAGGTCGCGCGCCGCCGCACGGCGCGCCGGCGCGTCCGCCCGGGCGACGAGCCCTGATCCGATCTCACCTGAACGCCACCACCTCTCCCCGCTCCGACGCGGCGACGAAGAACCTCCCGTCCACGACCACCGCCTCGGCCAGGGGCGGGTGCACCGTGCCCGTCCAGCGCCGCGCCCCCGTCCGGTCCACCAGGCTGATCTGCCCGCCGACGTCGGTCACGATCACGCCGCCCGCGACCGGCACGGGCGCGGCACGCGCCACCACGCCGAGCGCGGCGTGGACCGCGCCGGCCGGTGCGTCGAGCGGGACCCACCACAGCTCGCCGTCGTGCGTCAGGACGAACGCGGTGTCCCGCTGGACGGCCACGGCGCCGACGACGCCGCTTCCGACGTCCACGCTCCACCGGGTCCCGAGCGTGGCGGTGTCGCACGCCTCGAGCCGGCCCGCGGTGGTGCCGAACACCAGGACGCTGTCCGCCAGGGCCGGCGCCGCCAGCACGGCGGCCGAGGTGCCGCGGCGCGCGCGCACGGCGCCGGTGGCGCCGTCGAGCAGGTACAGCGAGTCGGACGCCGTCGCCACGATCACGCCGCCGCCCGTGGCCACCGGCGCCGAGCGCACCGCGCCCGCGAGCCGGGTGCGCCACAGCACGCCGCCGCCGACCGCCGAGAGCGCGGTGAGCCATCCGTCGGTGGTGCCCGCGTAGACCCGGGCGCTGTGGACGGCGATGGGCGCCTCGACGTCCCCGACCGCGCGCGCCCACACCCGGCTGCCGCTCGCCAGCTCCAGCGCCCGCACCTCGCCGTCCGGCGTCTGGGTCGCGACGTACACGCGATCGTAGTCCACCAGCGGGCCGCTGCCGATGTTCTGGCCGAGCCGGCGCTGCCACACGATGGCGCCGGTGCGGCGGTCGAGCACCACCAGCTGCCGGTCCACCTTCGAGAGGAGCACCAGGCTCTCGGTCAGCGCCGGCGCGCCCACCACGCCGCGGCCGACGTCGATGCGCCAGGCCGGCGCCGGGTCGGCCGCCAGCGTGTCGGCCGTGCGGTTCGCCCGCCGGTCGGAGCCGAGGTACGCGGTCCAGCGGCGCTCCTGCGATGCCGGAGCGAGGTGGTTCACGCTCATGCACGCGTTGACGGCCACGAGTGCCGCCGCTAGAATCACCCGCCACGCGTTATGCCGACCCGCCTGGAGATCTCCGCGCTCGCCGCCGCCATCGGTTCGACCGTCGCCGTGCAAGGCTGGGTGCTCACCACCCGCTCGTCGGGCAAGATCGCCTTCGTCGTGATCCGCGACGGCACCGGCTACCTCCAGGGCGTGCTCGCGAAGGCGGAGGTGGACGACGCGACCTGGCAGCGGTTCCAGTCGCTCACCCAGGAGACGTGCGTGCGCCTGGTGGGCGAGGTGCGCGCCGACCGGCGGTCGCCCGGCGGCGTCGAGCTGGCCGTGAAGGACCTGGAGGTCCTCGGCGCGAGCACCGACTTCCCGATCACGCCCAAGGAGCACGGAACCCCGTTCCTGCTCGACCACCGGCACCTGTGGCTCAGGAGCCGGCGCCAGGTGGCGGTGATGAGGATCCGTCACGAGACCATCCAGGCGATCCGGGACTTCTTCCATTCGCGCGGCTTCTTCCTCGTCGACACGCCCATCCTCACCGGCAGCATCGGCGAATCCGGCGGCACGCTCTTCAGTACCGAGTACTTCGATCTTGGGCGAGCGTACCTCGCGCAGACCGGCCAGCTGTACGTCGAGGCCGCCTGCGCGGCGCTCGGCAAGGTGTACTGCTTCGGCCCCACGTTCCGCGCCGAGAAGTCCAAGACCCGCCGCCACCTCACCGAGTTCTGGATGGTCGAGCCGGAGGTGGCCTTCGCCGACTCGAACGACAACATGCGCCTCCAGGAGGAGTTCATCGCCTCCGTGGTCGCCCGGGTGCTCGACCGGCGCGCCGAGGACCTCAAGGAGCTCGAGCGGGACACGGCGAGGCTCGCCAGCATCGTGGCGCCGTTCCCCCGCGTCTCGTACACCGAGGCCGTGGAGCTGCTCAAGGCGAAGGGCTCCTCCATCGAGTGGGGCGCCGACCTCGGCGCCGAGGACGAAACGCTGCTCGCCCGGGACCGCGACCGGCCGCTGTTCGTCTACAACTACCCGCGGGCCGCCAAGGCGTTCTACATGAAGGAGAACCCGGACGACCCGCGCACCGTGCTGTGCGACGACTGCCTCGCGCCGGAGGGCTACGGCGAGATCATCGGCGGCAGCCAGCGCGAGGACGACTACGACCGCCTGCTCGCCCGCATCCGCGAGCAGGGCCTGCCGGAGGAAGCGTACGGCTGGTACCTCGACCTCCGGAAGTACGGCAGCTTCGTGCACTCCGGCTTCGGACTCGGCGTCGAGCGGACGGTGGCCTGGATCTGCGGCCTCGAACACATCCGCGAGGCCATCGCCTTCCCGCGCACCATCTACCGCCTCACGCCGTAGCGCCGGCCCCGCCGGCGTCCGCCGCGCGCGGCGTCCCGGCCGGCTCGGCCGCCTTCACCTCGTCCCACAGACGGTCCAGCGCCGCGAGGTCGGCGCGGCCCAGCTCCACGCCCCGCTCCGCGGCCCGGTGCTCCAGCGCGCGGAACCGCCGCGCGAACTTGTCGGTCGCCTGCCGAAGCGCGGTCGAGGGATGCACGCCCGCCTTGCGCGCCACGTTCACTGCCGCGAACAGCACGTCGCCGATCTCGGAGGCGGGATGCTCGCGCGTCTCGCGCACCTCCTCCTCGAGCTTGTCGAGCGGCCCGGCGACGTCGCTCCAGTCGAATCCCACGGCCGCCGCCCGCTCCTGGTAGCGGAAGGCGCGCTCCAGCTCCGGGAGCCCCGGCGGCAGGTGGCCCAGGTGGCCCGCGGTCTCGCCGCGCGCGGCGGCCTCGTGGCGCCGCTCTTCGGCCTTGAGCCGCTCCCAGTGCGGCTTGGGCTCGCCGGCGAACAGGTGCGGGTGGCGCCGCTTCATCTTCCGCTCCAGCGTCCCGGCCACGTCCGCGAGCGCGAAGCTGCCGCGCTCCTCGGCGATCACCAGCTGGAAGCAGAGGTGCAGCAGCAGGTCGCCCAGCTCGGCCGCGATCCGCGCCTCGTCGCCGGTGGCGAGCGCCTCGTCCAGCTCGGCCACCTCCTCCCGCAGGTAGGGGCGCAGCGTCTCGCGGGTCTGCGCGGCGTCCCACTCGCAGCGGCGGCGCAGGTCGCGGACCAGGGCGAGACACGACCCAAATGCCGAATCGTCTTGCATTTAGCCTCCCGGCCGGGTACGGTACTCAGTTTGTGATGCCAGAGCAATCGAGCGCGCCCACCCGCACCTGGGTCGAAGTGGACCTCGACGCCATCGTCGCCAACGCCCGCACCGTGGCGGCGCGCGCGAAGGGCAGCCGGCTGCTGCCGATCGTCAAGGCGGACGCCTACGGCCTCGGGGCCGTGCCGGTCGCGCGCGCGCTCGAGGCGGTGGACCCGTGGGGCTTCGCGGTGGCGACGGCGCACGAGGGCCGCGAGCTGCGCGAGGCGGGCATCGCCCGGCCGGTCCTGGTGATGGGTCCGCAGAAGAACGCCCTCGACCTGGTGGCGAAGCACGACCTCACGCCGGCGCTGGGGAGCGTCGAGCAGATTGGTGCGTGGCTCGAGCTCGCGCCGGGCCGGCCGTTCCACGTGGAGGTGGACACCGGGATGTCGCGCTGGGGCCTCCCGTGGCGGGCCGTCGCGGAACAGGCGCCGCGGTTCCAGGACGCTCCCGGCTTCGAGGGCATCTTCACGCACTTCCATTCGCCGGCCGAGGCGCCGGCCAGCGTGGCGGAGCAGTGGGGTCGCTTCCAGGCGGCGCTCGGGGCGCTGGCGCGGCGGCCGCCGCTGGTGCACGCCGCCAACAGCGCCGCGATCCTGGACTTTCCCGAGACGGCCGGGGACCTGGTGCGCCCCGGGATCTTCCTCTACGGCGGCCGCGCCGGCTCCCACGCGCCGCGGCCGGTGGTCGCGTGGCGGGCGCGGGTGCTGGCGACCCGGTGGCTCGGGCCCGGGGACACCGTGAGCTACGGCGCCACCTGGCGGCCCCCGGCGGGCTCCCGCGCCTGCATCGCGACGATCGCCGCCGGCTACGCCGACGGCGTGCCGCGGTCGCTGTCCAACGCCGGCGCCGCGCTGATCGACGGCCACCGCTGGCCGTTCGCCGGCCGGGTGACGATGGACTTCACCATGGTCGCGGCGGACCGCGCGCCCGCCGACGGCGCGGTCGCGACGCTGATCGGGAGCGACGGCGGCGGGGCGGTCGCGCTGGACGAGTTCGCGGCCGCGGCCGGCACGATCAGCTACGAGATCCTGACCGGCCTGGGGCGGCGGGTGACGAGGGTCTACCGGTGAGCCGGTTCTTCCTCATCGTCCTGGACGGCCTCGGCATCGGCGAGGCGGCCGACGCCGCGGCCTACGGCGACGCGGGCAGCGACACGCTGGGCAACGTGGCGCGCCGCGTGGGCGGACTGAAGGTCCCGGTGCTGGAGAGCCTGGGCCTCGGCTGCATCCGCCCCCTGGAAGGCGTCCGGCCGGTCGAGCGCCCGCGGGCGGCCTGGGGCCTGCTGCGTCCCGTCAGTGCCGGCAAGGACAGCACCACCGGACACTGGGAGCTGTGCGGGCTGCCGGTGACGCACGCGTTCCCCACCTACCCCGGGGGCTTCCCGCCGGAGGTCATCGACGAGTTCGCGCGCCGCACCGGGCGCGGCGTGCTCGGCAACAAGACCGCCTCGGGCACGGGGATCATCGACGAGCTGGGCGCGCGGCACCTCGAGACGGGCGACTGGATCGTCTACACGTCGGCCGACTCCGTCTTCCAGGTGGCGGCGCACGAGGCCCGGATCCCGCTCGCCGAGCTGTACCAGGGGTGCCGGGACGCGCGCGCGATGCTCACCGGGCCGCACGGGGTCTCGCGGGTCATCGCGCGGCCGTTCGTCGGCACGCCCGGCGCGTTCGAGCGCACGGCGAACCGCCGCGACTTCTCGCTCGACCCCATCGGCCCGACGCTGCTCGACCGGCTGGCCGAGCGGGGCATCCCGCGGCACGGGATCGGGAAGGTGGACGACCTGTTCGCGGGGCGGAACATCACCTCGACCCACACCCCGACCAATCCGGACGCGTACCGCCTTATTCGCGAGGCGCTGCAGCGTGTAGATTCCGGGCTGGTGCTGGTGAACGTGATCGAATTCGACCAGAGCTGGGGCCACCGCAACGACGTCGCGGGCTTCCACCGGGGCCTGCTCGAGCTGGACCGCGCGCTGGGCGGCCTGCTCCCGCTGCTCCGGGACCGGGACGTGCTCGCGCTGACGGCGGATCACGGCAACGATCCGACCACGACGTCGACCGACCACGCGCGGGAGAACGTGCCGCTGCTGGTCGTGGGCCCCGAGGTGCGTCCGGTGCCGCTGGGCGAGCGGTCCACGTTCGCCGACCTGGGCCAGACCGCGGCCGACTACTTCGGCGTGACGCCGCTCGGGGCGGGGACCTCGTTCCTGCGGGAGATCCTGGGATGATCCGGCGACGGCCGAGGCGCAGCGAGCGGGCGGCGCGAAGGACGCACCCGGGGCCGGCGCAGCCCCACCTGGCGCGATGATCCCGTCATGGCCGAGGCGCATCGAGCGGGCGGCGCGAAGGACGCACCCGGGGCCGGCGCAGCCCCACCTGGCGCCGTGAGCGACGGTCTTCTCGAGGCGGCGCGCGCGGCGATGGCGCGGGCGTACGCGCCCTACTCGCGGTTCCGGGTCGGCGCGGCGCTGGAGGCCGAGGACGGCACCGTGATCGCGGGCTGCAACGTCGAAAACGCGTCGTTCGGCGGCACGATCTGCGCCGAGCGGACGGCGCTGGTGGCGGCGGTCGCGGCCGGGCACCGCAGGTTCCGGCGGATCGCGATCGCCAGCGACGCCCCCGAACCGGTGGCGCCGTGCGGGCTGTGCCGCCAGATGCTGGTCGAGTTCGCGGCGCGGCTGGAGATCGTGTCGGTCGGCGCGCGCGGCGGCCAGGCGACCTGGCGCCTCGACGCGCTGCTCCCCAACGCCTTCACCGGCGACAGTCTCCCGGAGGGCGCATGAAGATGGGCCGCATCGTCGGGTCGGTGGTGGCGACCCGCAAGGACCCGTCGCTCGCGGGCACCAAGCTGCTCGTGGTCGAGAACCTGTCGCCCGAGCTGAAGAGCGAGGGCGGCTACGTGGTGGCCGTGGACGCGGTCGGCGCCGGGGCGGGCGAGGTGGTGCTGTACGCGTCCGGCTCCTCGGCCCGCCAGACCGGCGTCACCAGGGACCGCCCGGTGGACGCGGTGATCATGGCCATCGTGGACAGCTTCGAGGCGCACGGGAAGAATGTCCGGCTGGCGTAGCGCGGCCGTCGCGGCCCTGGTCCTCGGCGTCGTGGCCGGGTGCAAGGAGCAGATCACCACGCCCGGGAAGTGCCCGGCGCTGTGTCCCTCGGGCCACGTGCAGCTCGCCGACACGGTGCTCACGGCCGCGGACGTGGCCGACACCAGCGTGCGCGGCTTCGTCCTGGTGCGCGAGGCCGCCTACCTGCTGGCGTCCACGCTCGATTCGCTCCAGAGCGTCATCCTGATCCGCTTCAACAAGCGCGACTCGCTGTGGTTCCCCACGACCACCGACACGGCCGTCGCCGGCGCGTCGGACAGCGTGGTGCTGGATCTGCACCTCCTGCAGCGCGACACGGCGGTGAAGCAGGTGCGGCTGCTGGTGTACCGGCTCCCCGCCCAGTTCGACACCGGCGCCAGCTACGCGGCGATCCTGCCGTACTTCGCCGACTCCAACCTGGTGGACACCCTCACGATCGCGGATTCGGTGTCCAACGGGGACCTGCCGGTCCGGATCGCCGACAGCCTGGCGATCCCGCCCGGCGACTCGGGGGTCGCCTCGCTGGGCATCGCGGTGCTGGCGCCGGCGCAGACCCTGGTCACCGTGGGGTCCGGCAACCTCGGCACCTCGGCGCCGCTGCTGTCGTACTACGTGCACGCCCGCGCGCCGCTGGACACCCTCACCCACGTGTTCTCGGTGGAGCCGGCGCTGGACCTGTTCGTGTTGTCGCCGCCGCCGGTGCAGCCCCCGGCCGGGGTGCTCGCCATCGGCGGCATTCCCACCGCGCGGGCGATGGTGCGGTTGTCGCTGCCCAAGGTGGTGCAGGACTCGAACGCGGTGGTGCGCGCGACCCTGCTGCTCACCACCACCGGGCCGGTGGGCGGCTTCGCGCGGGACAGCTTCTACGTGGTCGCGGAGCCGGTGGTGCGGGACTTCGGCATCAAGTCGGTGCTGTGGCCCGACTCGGCCGTGAGCGGCTCGGCCAAGGTCTACCCGGGCCAGACCGGGGTGGTGTCGATGGACATCGCGCCCATCCTGCGGTTCTGGGGCACCACGACGGGCGACTCGACGCCGCGCCTGCTGATGATCCGCGCGTACCCCGAGGGCACGATCGTCGGCGACGCGCGATTCGCCGGCCGGGCCGCGGGCGCCGCCGGCCCGCAGCTGCGCGTGACGTACGTGAAGCCCTACACCTTCGGCCTGCCGTGACGCCGCGGGCGCTGGGCCTCGCCGCCGCGGCCGCCGCCGCGCTCGCCGCCGCCACCCGCGCGGCGGCGCAGGACTCGGTGTTCGGCATCCGGGGGCTGGGGTTCCCCGACCGCGGCGCCTCGGTCGCCAGCGCCGCGATGGGCGGCGGGCTGTCGCTGTTCGACGGCGAGTCGACCGTGAATCCCGCGTCGTTGTCGCAGTGGCACGCCACCGCCGGCTGGGTGGTCGGGGCGGGCTCGTTCCGCAGCTTCGACGCCGGCACCGGCGCCACGTCGCTGCGCGCGACGCGGTTTCCGCTCCTGGGTTTCGCCGGCGCCATCGGGCCCCGGTTCGTCCTGGGCGTCTCGGTGTCCGACTACCTCGACCGCAACTGGGACGTCACCCAGGCCGCGATCGACACGCTGCGGGGCGCGCCGGTGGCGGTCCAGGACCGGACCCGCTCGGTGGGGGGCATCGCCGACGTGCGCGTCGCGGTGGCGTACCGGCTGCGCGGCATCGTGCTCGGCGCGGGCCTGCACCTGCTCACCGGCTCGACCGTCACGACCGTCAACCGGCAGTTTCCCGGCGACTCGGCCTACCTGCCGTTTACCCAGCAGCAGACCACCTCGTACCGCGACGTCGGCCTGTCGCTGGGCGCGTTCGCGAGCCCGGCGCGCAACCTGCTGGCGGCGGCGAGCGTGCGGTTCAACGGCACGCTGCGGGCCGCCTCGCCCGACTCGGCCATGCACGTCGGGATGCCGGTCGAGCTGAGCGGGGGCGTGAGCTGGGTGCCGGTCACCGGCCTGCTGGTGGCGGGAACGGCCGGCTACGCGACCTGGAGCGAGGCGTCCGACGCGCTGGTGGCCGCGGGGCAGGGGCGCTCGCGCGACGTGACCAGCGTCGGCCTCGGGGTCGAGGCGACCTTCCTGCGGTTCGCCGGCAAGCCGCTGGCGCTGCGGGGCGGCTACCGGTGGCGCCAGCTGCCGTTCGCCGCGGACAGCGGCGGCGCGGCGCTCGCCGAGCACGCGGTCACCGGCGGGGTCGGGCTCCAGACCGCGGGCGGACGCGCCACGGTGGACCTGGGGATCGAAGCCGGCAGCCGTTCGACCGGCGGGCTGAGCGAGACCTTCACCACCATCTCCGTGGGCCTGACGATCCGCCCGTGAACGTCCTGCTCCACACCTTCGGCTGCAAGGCCAACCAGTACGACACGGAGGTCGTGCGCCAGCGCCTCGAGGACGCCGGATGCGCGGTGGTGGACGACCCCGGCGCCGCCGACGCGGCGGTGGTGAACTCGTGCACGGTCACGCACGTGGGCGAGGCGAAGCTGCGCGCGTGGGTGCGGCGCCTGGCGCGGCGCAACCCGTCGATCCGCACCGTGGTGATGGGCTGCGCGGCGGCGCTCGACGACGGACGGCTCGCCGCGCTGCCCGGCGTGGCGGGGGTCGTGGGCGGCGCCGACGCCGGGGCGGTGGCCCGGGCGCTGGGCGTCGCGGCCGGCGCGGAGCCGGAGCTGCGGCGGTTCGCGTCCGGCTCGCGGGCGTGGCTCAAGATCCAGGACGGCTGCGACGAGCACTGCACCTTCTGCGCGACGGTGCTGGCCCGCGGCCGCGGCCGCTCGCGCGAGCCGGAGGCGCTGGTGCGCGAGGCCGCGCTGCTGGCGCAGTCGCACGCCGAGATCGTGCTGACCGGCGTGCACATCGGCACCTACGGCCGCGACTGCGGCGGGCCGCCGCTGTCGGCGCTGGTCGCGCGGCTGATCGAGCGGGTGGACGGGGTGCGGTTCCGCCTTTCCTCGGTCGAAGCGACCGAGGTGGACGAGCCGCTGGTCGCCCTGATGGCGCAGGCGCCGGACCGCCTCGCGCCGCACCTCCACGCGCCGCTGCAGTCGGGCAGCGACCGGGTGCTGAAGCGGATGGGGCGGCACTGGTACACCGCCACGGCCTACCGCGCCGCGATCGAGCGGCTGGCGGAGCGGGTGGCGCCGCTCGGCCTCGGGGCGGACGTGATCGCCGGCTTCCCGGGCGAGACCGCCGCCGACCACGACGCGACGCTCCGGGCGCTCGAGGCGCTGCCGTTCACCTACCTGCACGTCTTCCCGTATTCCGGGCGCGAGGGCACGGCGGCCGTCCGGCTCGGCCCGGCCGTGGAGAGCGCGGCGGTGCGGGAGCGCGCCGCCGAGCTGCGCGAGCTGGGCGCCGCGCGGGAGGCCGCGCACCGGGCGAGCCGCGCCGGCGCGCGCGCGGACCTGGTGCTGGAGTCGCGGCGCGGCGGCGTGCGCGAGTCGGTGACGGAGGACTACCTCACCGCGCTGCTCCCCGCCGACGCCGCGTGGGTGCTCGGGCGCGCGCGGGTGGCGGCGCGGCTGGTCGCGCGGGGGCCGGCGCTGTGGGCGGAGGCCGCGTGAGGGCCGCGCCGAGCTTCTTCATCGAGACCTACGGCTGCCAGATGAACGCGGCCGACGCCCAGCTGATGGCCGGCGTGCTCCTGAGGGAAGGGTACGTGCGCGCCCCGTCGGCGGACCAGGCCGAGGTGGTCATCGTCAACACCTGCGCGGTCCGGGACCACGCGGAGCAGCGGGTGCTGGGCCGGGTCGGCGAGCTGAAGCGCGCCAAGCGCGCCGGCGACGTGCTGGGCGTCGTGGGCTGCATGGCGCAGCGCCTGGGCGAGCGGCTGCTGGCGCGGGCGCCGCACGTGGACTTCGTCGCCGGACCCGACGCCTACCGCCAGCTGCCGCAGCTGGTGGGCCGGGCGCGCGAGGGCGAGCGCACGGCCGACACCGCGCTCCGGCCCGCGGAGCACTACGAGGACGTCGTGCCGGAGCGCGCCTCGGCCGCCTCGGCGTGGATCACCGTGCAGCGCGGCTGCGATTATCGGTGCACGTTCTGCATCGTTCCGATGACGCGCGGGCCGGAGCGGAGCCGGAGATTGGCCGACGTGGTGCGCGAGGCGGCGCGGCTCGCCGAGCGCGGCGTGTCGGAGGTGACGCTCCTTGGCCAGACGGTCAACTCGTACCACGACGGCGAGCACGACTTCGCGGACCTGCTGCGGGCGGTGGGCGCCGTGCCCGGCGTCCGCCGGCTGCGGTTCACCAGCCCGCACCCCAACGACTTCAGCGACCGGGTCGTCGCCGCGATGGCGGAGGTCGACGCGGTGTGCGAGCACGTGCACCTGCCGGCGCAGAGCGGCAGCAGCGCGGTGCTGCGCCGGATGCTGCGCCGCTACTCCCGCGAGGAGTACCTGCGGCTGGTGGAGCGGCTCCGGGCGGCCGTGCCGGATCTCGCGCTCACGACCGACCTCATCGTCGGGTTCCCGGGCGAGACCGAGGCGGACTTCGCCGCGACCGTGGCGCTGGTGGACGAGGTGGGCTTCGACGACGCCTTCACCTTCCGGTTCAGCCCGCGCGAAGGGACGCCGGCCACGCGGCTCGGGGACGCCGTGCCCGGCGATGTCGCGGCCGAGCGGCTCGAGCGCCTCATCGCGGCGGTGCGGCGCGTGGCCCGCGCGCGGAACGCGGGCCTGGTGGGCTCCACGCACGAGATCCTGGTGGAGCAGGCGGCACGACGGGGCGGGGGCGCGTCGTTGCAGGGGCGCACCCGGCAACACCGGGTCGCCATCCTGGACGGTCCCCCCGGATGGATCGGGACCTATCGCACGGTCCGGTTCACCGGGACCACGGGGGCAACCTTCAGCGCGGTCGCGGTCGAATCCGGGGCCACGCTCCACGGGGGCGAGCGATGAAGAACGTCCTGGAGGCGGTGGTGATCCGCGAGTACGACGACCTGCTGCCGGACATGCCGGACGCCTGCGGCTGCCCGCTGTGCCGCGAGGACATCCTGGTCTACGCGCTCAACCGCCTGCCGGCCCGCTACGTCGCGACCCTGCAGGGCGAGGTGATCTCGGAGGTGCAGATGGAGGCCGACCAGGGCAAGGCGGACGTGACGGTGGCGCTGATGGACGCGTTCCGCGTCGTCGGCGACTCGCCCCGGCATCCGCGGCGGCGCCGGAAGACCTGAGCCGCGGCGGCCGGCGCTAGCATGCCGGCCGTCGTGTGGTGTGCCGTGGGCTTCGTGGCCGGCGACCTCGCCGGCCTTTTGTTCGCCTCCCGGGCCTGGGCGCTCGCGCCGGCCGCCGCGCTCGTGGCCCTCGCCGCGTGGCGGCGCGGGCCCGCCGTGGCGGTCGCGCTCACTGCCGCAGTCGCGGGCCTGGCGTGGGGCGCCGCCGCCGCGCAGCGCGCCTCGCGCGACTGCCGGGCCCGGTGGCGCGAGGGCGAGCGGGTCGCCCTCGTCGTCGGGCTGTGGGACCTCGCGGCGGCCGGCGGCACCTCGCGCGTCGTCGTCCGGTGGCCCGGGGCGTGCGCGGGGCAGCTCACGGTGGCGTGGCCCTCGTGGGACGAGCCTCCCGCGACCGCGGCGGTCGTGCTCGGCACCTGGCACAACAGCGGCGCGCGGGTGGCGTCGCCCTGGCCGGCGCGGCCCGAGCGATGGGGCCGGGTGGTGGCGCGCCGGGTGCGGCCGCTGGCGCTGCCGCCGGGCGTCCGCGCGGGGCTGCGGCTCGCGGCCGAGCGCGCGGTGCTCCGGCTGTTCGGCCCGGCACGCGCGCCCCTCGCCTCCGCGCTCACGGTCGGCAGCGACGACCAGCTCGACCGCGACGTGCGGCAGCGCTTCGCCCGGGCGGGGCTCGCCCACATCCTCTCCATTTCCGGCCTGCACGTCGGCATCCTCGGCGTGGTGCTGGTGCTGCTGCTCCGGGCCGCCCGCGTCGGCGACACGCCCGCGCGGCTGTCGGGCACCGTGCTGGTGGCCGCGTACGTCGCCCTGCTCGGCTTCCCGCCGCCGGCCGCGCGCTCGCTCGGGCTGATCGCGCTGTGGACCTGGGCCCGCGTCCGCCAGCGGCCGCTGGTCCCCTACGCGCCGCTCGCCACCTGCGTGCTGGTCGTGCTGGCCATCGACCCGTTCGCCGTCACCGAGCCGGGCCCGTGGCTGTCCTTCGCCGGCGCCTGGGGCTGCGTCCGCGCGGCGCGCATCTGGACGGAGCTGCGGCGCGCGCGGGCGCTCCCGCGCCGCCGCGGCCTCGGCACCGTGCTCGCCGTGGTCGCCGTCTCCGCCGGCGCCACCGTCGCCACCGCGCCGTTCAGCGTCCTCGCGTTCGGCACGATGGCGCCCGCCGCCCTGGTCTCCAACGTCCTCGCGGTACCGCTGGCCGGATTCATGGTCCCCGCCCTCGCGCTCACCCTGCTCCTGGCGGCCGCGTGCCCGCCGGCCGCGCCACTGGCGGCCGGCGCGGCGGCGGTGAGCCTCGACGCGCTGGACGCCGTCGCGCGGCTCACGGGCGCGCTCCCCCTGGCGACCGTGCCGTTCGAGCGGCGGGCCCTCGCCGCGCTGCTGTTCGGCGCCGTCGCCTGGGTGCTGCTCCGCCCGTGGCCCCGCGCCGCCCGCCGCGGCGCCCGCCGGATCCTCGCGGCGCGCGGCGCCACCGCCGCCCTGCTGGCCGTCGCCGCGGCGGTGTGGTGGCCGCTCGTCCCGGACGGCGCGTCGGGTTACAGGCCGGGGTGGCTCACGCTACATTTTCTCGCGGTCGGCGAAGGCGACGCGGCTGCGATCGCGACGCCCGGGGGCCGGTGGATCGTGGTGGACGGCGGCCCGCGGGTGTTCGGCTTCGACGCCGGCGCCGCGGTGGTGACGCCGTTCCTGCGCCGCAGCGGCGTCGAGCGGCTCGCGCTCGTGGTGGCCTCGCACGGCGACGCCGACCACCTGGGCGGGCTGCCGACGGTGGTGCGGTCGTTCCGGCCGGAGCTGGTGCTGGAGCCGGGCCAGCCGCGCACCACGGAGCTCTATCGCCGGTTTCTCGCTGCGGCCGCGCTGGCCGGAAGCCGGTGGCGGCCGGCGCGCGCGGGCGACAGCCTCGAGCTGGACGGCGTGAGGCTCCGGGTGTGGCACCCCGACAGCGCCTGGATGGCGCGGGGGCTCGAGGCGAACGAGAACTCGGTGGTGCTCACGCTCGACTACGGCGCGTTCCGCGCGGTGTTCCCGGGCGACGCCGGGCTGGCGATGGAGGGCGCGCCCGACGTCGCGGGCCGGATCCCGGCCGCGACGCTGCTCAAGGTGGCGCACCACGGGAGCCGGTCGGCCACCGGCCCAGCGTGGCTGGCCGAGCTGAGGCCGAAGCTCTGCGTCGTGTCGGTCGGCCCGAACCGCTACGGCGAGCCCGACCCGGGCGTGATGGCTGCCTTGCGGGACGCGGGGTGCGACGCGTTCCGCACCGACGCCGGCGGCCCGGTGACCGTGGAGACCGACGGCTCGGTGGTCCGCGTCCACGCCGGGCCGCGCGACACGACCTTCACCCTCACGCGGGGGCAGCCGTGAAGTCGCAGCTCGCACGGGTCATCACGATCGAGCGGTTCATCCTGGACCAGGAGGAGCTGCACCCCGAGGCCACGGGGGAGCTGTCCAACCTCCTGTACGACATCGCGCTGGCCGCCAAGATCATCAACAGTCACGTCCGCATGGCCGGCCTCGCCGACATCATCGGCAGCGCCGGGCTGATCAACGTGCAGGGCGAGGTGGTGCAGAAGCTGGACGAGTTCGCCAACGCCACCATGAAGCACGCCCTGCTCAGGACCGGGCGGGTGTGCCTCATCGGCTCGGAGGAGGACGCGGAGCCGATCCCCACGCCGCCGGGACAGGCGGCGGGCAAGTACGTGGTGCTCTACGACCCGCTCGACGGCTCGTCGAACATCGACGTCAACGTCTCCATCGGCACCATCTTCTCGGTCCACAAGCGCACGAGCCCCGACGGCCGGCCGGGCGTGCTCAGCGACTGCCTGCAGAAGGGCCGCGACCAGGCCGCGGCCGGCTACGTCCTGTACGGGTCGAGCACGATGATGGTGTACACCACCGGCCAGGGCGTGCACGGCTTCACCTACGACCCGACCATCGGCGAGTTCCTGCTCTCGCACCCCAGCATCACCACGCCGCAGCACGGCAAGTACTACAGCGTGAACGAGAGCTACTTCCCGCGCTGGGACGCGAAGGTGCAGTCGCTGGTGAAGTGCTACAAGGGCCTGGACTGCGGGTTCGAGCCGAAGAGCTGCCGCTACATCGGCTCGCTGGTCGCCGACTTCCACCGCAACCTCATCGCCGGCGGCGTGTTCTGCTACCCGGCGGACACCCGCTCGCCCCAGGGCAAGCTGCGGCTGCTGTACGAGTGCGCCCCGCTGGCGATGCTGTGCGAGCAGGCGGGCGGCTACGCGAGCGACGGGCACCGGCCGATCCTGGACATCGAGCCGAGGGAGCTGCACCAGCGCTCGCCGCTGTTCGTCGGCAGCAAGGACGACGTGCTGCTCGCCGAGCGCATGCTGCAGGACGCGTGACGGAGCGCCGGACCAGCTCCGGGATCGAGATCCGGCCCGCGTACGGGCCGGCCGACGCGCCGCCCGACCTCGCCGCCCGGCTCGGCGCGCCGGGCGCGTTCCCCTTCGCCCGCGGCATCCACGAGTCGATGTACCGCGGCCGGCTGTGGACCATGCGCCAGTACGCCGGCTTCGGCACCGCCGAAGAGACCAACGCGCGGTTCCGCGAGCTGCTCGCGGCCGGCCAGACCGGGCTCTCGACGGCCTTCGACCTCCCGACCCAGATGGGCTACGACTCCGACCACCCGCTCGCCGCGGGTGAGGTCGGCCGCGTGGGGGTGGCCGTGGACACGGTGGACGACCTGGCGCGGGTGTTCGCCGGCATCCCGCTGGATCGCGTCACCACGTCGATGACCATCAACGCGACCGCCGCCGTGCTGCTCGCGATGTACCTGGTCGTCGGGGAGGAGCAGGGGGTCGCACCCGACAAGCTCGGCGGCACCATCCAGAACGACGTGCTCAAGGAGTTCGTCGCGCGCGGCACCTACGTGTTCCCGCCCGCGCCGAGCTTGCGCCTCGTGACCGACGTGTTCCGGTTCGTCCTGGAGCGGGGCCTCGCCTTCAACCCCATCTCGATCAGCGGCTACCACATGCGGGAGGCCGGCGCCACCGCGGCGCAGGAGCTGGCGTTCACGTTCGCGAACGCGCTGGCCTACCTGCGCCACGCCCGGGCCGCGGGCCTCGACACCAACCGGCTCGCCGCCCGGATCTCGTTCTTCTTCGCCGCCCACAACGACCTGCTCGAGGAGGTGGCGAAGTTCCGCGCCGCCCGGCGGCTGTGGGCCACCCTGGTGCGGTCGGAGTTCGGCGGCGACGAGACCGCCTGCCGGCTCCGCTTCCACACCCAGACCGCCGGCTCCACCCTCACCGCCCAGCAGCCGATGGTGAACGTGGTGCGCGTCGCGGTGCAGGCGCTGGCCGCGGTCCTGGGCGGCACCCAGTCGCTGCACACCAACGCGTTCGACGAGGCGCTCGCCCTGCCCACGGCCGACTCGGCACGCCTCGCGCTCCGGACCCAGCAGGTGCTGGCCCACGAGTCGGGCGTCACCGCCACCGCCGACCCGCTCGGCGGCTCGTGGTACGTCGAGGCGCTGACCGCCGGGCTCGAGGGGAAGGCGCGGGAGTTGATGGCCGAGGTGGAGCGGCGCGGCGGCGCGGTGCAGGCCATCGCCGACGCGTTCGTGCAGCGCGAGATCGCGGCGGCGGCGTACGCCGCGCAGCAGGGCATCGAGCGCGGCGACGACGTCGTCGTGGGCGTGAACCGCTACGAGGACGGCGCGCCGGTCGAGGCGCCGCCCGCGCCCGACTACT
>Ga0335082_10003574_pt1 | contig 16939 bp, 15 predicted proteins | sample Lox_Sample_41_FD_206718 | JGI IMG/M metagenome (GOLD analysis project Ga0335082, IMG submission 206718) | Soil microbial communities from Loxahatchee National Wildlife Refuge, Florida, United States - Lox_Sample_4.1 | ecosystem: Environmental > Terrestrial > Soil > Wetlands | place: USA... | reverse complement strand
CCCCGGCCCCACCTATCCGACCGACTTCGCGCGGGGCTGGAACCCGGCGCTGCTCGCGCGGCTGCTCGAGACCTGGAAGCGCCTCGGGCTCCAGCGCCACATGCGCTGGATGCCCGCCGAGCGCGTCGCCGAGACCGTGGTGGCCGCCGTCCGCGTCCCCGCCGGCACGCACCTCGACGTGATCCAGCTGATGCCCGAGGCGCCCCCCGAAGAGCGCATCCGCGGAGGCTCGCGATGAATCGCGCGATCCCTCGACTCTCGGGCGGCCTGCCGCTGCTCGGCCACCTGCTCGAGCTGCGCCGCGATCCGATCGGGCTCATGCAGCGCTGTCGCGACGAGTGCGGCGAGGTGGGCGAGCTTCGCCTCGCGCGCCAGCCACTCGTGATGCTCTACGGCGAGCCCGCGCAGGAGGCCTTCTTCCGCGCGCCCGACGAGCAGCTCGACCAGGCCGCGGCCTATCCCTTCATGAAGCCGGTCTTCGGCCCGGGCGTCGTCTTCGACGCAACTCCCGAGCAGCGCAAGCAGGCGCTCCGCAACCGCTCGCTCCGCGACCAGGCCATGCGCGGCCACGCCGAGACGATCGCGCGCGAGACCGAGCGGATGATCGCCGGCTGGGGCGACGCGGGTAGCGTCGACCTGATCGACTTCTTCGCGGAGCTCACCATCTACACCTCGAGCGCCGCGCTGATCGGTCCGGAGTTCCGCGAAGAGCTCGGGCCGCAGCTGGTACCGATCTTCAAGGACCTCGAGCGCGGCACCGACGCGATCGCCTACGTCAACCCGTCCCTACCCCTCCCTTCGTTCCGCAAGCGCGACCGTGCGCGCGCGCAGCTGGTCACCTTCCTGCAGGGCATCTTCGAGCGCCGCGAGCGGGAGGGGCGTAAGGCGCAGGACCTCTTCCAGGTGCTGCGCGGGATCCGGAACCCCGATGGCTCGCCGCGCTACGACGTGAACACCATCACGGGGATGTTCATCTCGCTGATGTTCGCCGGACACCACACGACGTCGACGACCTCGTCGTGGGCGCTGCTCGAGCTGCTGCGGCATCCCGAGTGGATGAAACGCGTCGCCGAGGAGCTCGACGCGCTCTACGCCGACGGTCGCGAGGTCTCCCACCAGGCGCTGCGCGAGATCCCCCAGCTCGAGAGCTGCTTCAAGGAGACGCTGCGCCTGCACCCGCCGCTGATCCTGCTGATGCGGAAGGTGGCGCAGCCCTTCCGCTACGGAGACTTCGACGTGCCGGTCGGCGCGACCGTCGGCGTCTCCCTCGCCGTCTCGAACCGCGATCCGGCGGTCTTCCGCGAGCCGGAGCGCTTCGACCCGACCCGCTACGCCCCGGGCCGCGAGGAGGACCAGCACGCCTTCGCCTGGATCCCATTCGGCGCCGGGCGGCATCGCTGCGTTGGCGCCGCCTTCGCAATGATGCAGGTCAAGGCGATCTTCTCGATCCTGCTGCGCCGCTACGAGTTCGAGCTCGCGCAGCCGCCGGCGAGCTATCGCAGCGACCACTCGAAGATGGTGGTCCAGCTCGCCCAGCCGTCTCGCGTCCGCTACCGGCGGCGCGCGGCGGAGCCGGCGCCGTGAGGATCCGTGCGGACCTCGACCTCTGTCAGGGCCACGGCGCCTGCGCCGGCGAGGCGCCCGAGGTGTTCTCGGTCGACGAGCGCGAGTCGCGCGTCGTCGTGCTCGACGCCTCGCCGCCCGAGGCTCTGCGCGCGAAGGTCCTGGCCGCCGTCAAGTACTGCCCGACGCGCGCCCTGCGCATCGTCGAGGAGTGAAGGAGACGCCGATGCCCGCATTCCCCCGCTCCGAGCTCGAGGAGATGATCCGCCGCTTCGTCGCCGCGAACAACGCCGCCGGCGAGGACGGCAACTGGGAGCGCCTCGCGCAGTTCTACGCGCCCGACGCGATCTACACCTGGAACAACGGCCCCAAGTACGAGTTCGTGGCGCGCGGCCGCGACGAGATCCGCAAGTACGTGATGGGCACCGAGATGGCCGGCCTCGACAAGTGGACCTACCCCTACGTGCGCACGGTGATCGACGACCAGAAGGGCGAGATCATCGGGATCTGGCGACAGATCGCGCCGGTCGCGGGCGACGACGGCAAGCCGATCGAGATCGCGGGAACCGGCGGATAGTGGTTCCGCTACGCAGGCGACTGGCAGTGGGCGTGGCAGCGTGACTTCTTCGACCAGAGCTGCGCGGGGGCCGTCTTCCTCGACCTCATGCAGAAGGGGAAGCTCTCGGCGGAGATGGAGCGCCGCATCAAGCAGGGCTCCAAGATGCCGGGCTGGGTCAAGCGCTCCGACTTCGACTGGTACGCCACGATCGCCGACCGCGAGGACGCATAGGCGCGCGATCCGGCGGGACGACTCCTCCGCCGCTGCGTCTAGCCGATCCGGCGGACGCTACCCTCCCGCGCCGCATGCCTTCCCCTCGCTGGCTCCCGGTGCTGCTCGTCGCCGCGACTCTCGGGGTCTACGCCGGAGTGGGCGGTCACGAGTTCGTCAACTTCGACGACTCGCGTTACGTCTTCGAGAACGACTGGGTGAGGGCGGGGCTCACGCGGGCGGGAGCCGCCTGGGCGGCGCGGAGCTTCGAGTTCTTCAACTGGGCGCCGCTCACCTGGCTCTCGCACATGGCAGACACGTCGCTCTTCGGGATGCGGGCCGGGCCGCGCCTCGTCGAGAACGCCGTCCTCCACGCGCTCGCGGCGCTCGCGCTCTTCGCCGCGCTCCGTCGCGCGACCGGGGCGCCGGGGCGAAGCTTCGTCGTCGCGGGCCTCTTCGCTCTCCATCCGCTCCACGTCGAATCGGTGGCGTGGGTGTCCTCGCGAAAGGACGTGCTGAGCGGCCTCTTCTGGATGCTCGCGATGCTCGCCTACGTGGCCTGGGCGCAGCGCGGGCGCCGGCGCGACTACGCGCTCTGTCTCCTCTGCGCGATGCTCGGACTCGCGGCGAAGTCGGTCCTCGTGACGCTGCCGTTCGCACTGTTGCTCCTGGACGTCTGGCCCCTCGGGCGCCTGCGGCTGCCGGGGGCCGCCTCCCCTCCCACCGCCTTGCCGCTGCGCCGACTGCTCGGCGAGAAGGTCCCCCTCGCCGCTCTCGCGCTCGCGGCGTCGGTGCTCGGCTGGCGCGCCCAGAGGGCAGGGGGCTCGATCCTCGACTTCGAGCAGCTGCCGCTCGCGCCGCGGCTCGCCAACGCCGTTCTCTCGTACTGGGGATATCTCGGGAGGACGCTCTGGCCGACGCGCCTCGCGGCCTTCTATCCCTTCCCGACGGATCTGCTCGCGAGCCGCACCTCGCAGATCGCGGTCGCCACGGCGGCGCTACTGCTCGCTGCGGCGACGGTAGGCGCGGTGGCGGCCGTGCGCCGAGCGCCGGCTCTGACAGTCGGATGGCTCTGGTACGCGATCGTGCTGGCTCCGATGGTCGGGATCGTGCAGCTCGGCGACCACGCGATGGCCGACCGCTACACCTATCTGCCGCTCGTCGGCATCTTCCTCGCCGCCGTGTGGGGCGCAGCCGATCTCCTCGCCGCACGCCGAGCCCCCGCATGGTCGGCGCCGCTGCTCGCCGCGGCTGCGCTCTCTGCATGCGGATCGATCGCGGTCGTCCAAGTGCGCGTCTGGCGCGACTCCCTCGCCCTCTTCTCGCATGCCATCGCGGTCACGAAGCCGAACGCGCTCGCGCAGAACAACCTCGGCGTCGCGCTCAAGGCGGGTGGACGCCTCGACGAGGCGGAGGCCTGCTTCGCCGAAGCGATCCGCCTGCGCCCGACCTGGGCCGCGCCCTACAACAACCTCGGCACCACCCTCAAGGCGAAGTCGCGCTTCCCCGAAGCGGCGGCTCGACTCTCCCAGGCCGTCGCCCTCGATCCCGGCTTCACGACGGCGCGCGAGAACCTGGCGCGCGTGCTGGCGCTCCTCGACCGCAAGGGCGAGGCGATCGCGGAGTACCGCGAGGTGGTCGCGCGCGAGCCGGCTCGCGCGAGCGCGCGCTTCGCGCTCGCCGACCTGCTCGCGCGCACCGGGCTCCTCGAGGACGCAGCCGAGGAGTACCCCGCGGCCCTCGCTCTCGATCCCGAGAACGTGCCGGCGCTCGCCAACTTCGGCCTCGTGCTCTTCCGGATCGGCCGATCGCAGGAGGCGGTAGTGCCGCTCGAGGCAGCGCTGCGCCGCGCGCCGGAGAGCGTCGAACCCCGCAACACGCTCGCCGCCGTCTGGCTCGAGCTCGGCCGACCCGAGGAGGCCGTCGCGCAGCTTCGAGAATCGGCGCGCATCGACCCCGCCCGCGCCGACACCCTCTACGAGCTCGCCAGAGCGCTGCTGCGGATCGGCCGCGACGCGGACGCCGCCGCTGCGCTGTCGGCGCTGCTGCGCCAGCATCCCGACGACGCCGATGCGCGCCAGCTCCTCGACCAGGTCGAGGCGGCCCCCGGAGGCCCGCCGACCGCGCGCGCGGCGCCCTGAGGCGCCGGGGCTCAGCGCCTCGCGGTCGCGGTCAGTGCGAGCGCACGCGCCAGCGCGGCGCGCGGCTGGTCCCAGTCCGAGTCGAGCTCCACCGCGCGGCGCAGGTCTGCGACCCCTTCCTCGACGTGGCTCGCGCGCACCAGCGCCTCCCCCCGACCTGCTAAAGCGGGGACGTAGGTCGGCGCGATCGCGAGGGCGCGCCGGTACTGCACCACCGCCTCGTCGAGCCGGCCCGTCGCCGCGAGCGCGTCGCCCAGGTCCGACAGCGCGGCGATGTAGTCCGGAGCGCGCTCGATGGCCTTGCGGTACTGCTCGATCGCCACGTCCCACTGCTTCTGCGACTGGTACGCGCTGCCGAGTCCGTAGTAGGCGAAGGGCTGGGAGGGCGCGATCTCGATCGCGCGCTGGTACTCGGCGATCGCCTCGTCGAGCTTGCCCAATGCGCGGAGCGCGCTCCCGAGGCCGGTGTGTGCGTGGGGATGGTTCGGCTCGTACTCGATGACGCGCCGGTACGCCTCGGCGGCTTCCGCCGGCCGCCCGAGTCGCAGGAACGAGTTGCCGAGGTTGTAGTACGCGGCGGCGACGCGGGGCTCGAGCGCGATCGCGCGCTCGAGCTCGGCGACTGCCTGGTCGGCGTTGCCCTGCTCGGCCATCACGAGCCCGAGCGCGCGGCGCGCGCTCGCGTTCTCCGGATCGAGCGCCACGGCCCGATCGATCTTGCGGCGAGCCTGGACCAGCCGCTGCCGATCGGCGATCGAGAGGCTCGGCTCGGCCCGGCGCCACGGCGTCGGCGCGGCCTGCTCGCTCTCGAGGAGGTCGAACGCGTCCTCGACGAGCGCGCTGGCCCGCTGCGTCCGGTCGCGGCGCTCGCGCGCCGCGTCGCGCTCGAAGTTCAGGACCGTGGCCCCGAGCGCGAGCGCGCTACCGACCAGGGCTGCGACGGCGATGGTCCCCGTGGAGCCGAACGCGTGTTCGCGCGCGTGCAGCTGGGCGCCGTGGTGGACGGTAGGCATGGGCCGCCTCCCCCCTCACACCCGTAGGCCACTCTACACCGAAGCCGGCTCGTCGGTGCGCTCGTGTCGGGCGCGTGGCTCGAATCTTCACGGGACCGCCACAGAGAGGGTGGTCTAAAGCGAAGGCGGGAATTTGCCGACGACGAAGGGGGAGAAGGCGACAGGTGCTGGACGTCCTGGGCCTGGTCGGCTTCGCGTCGTTCATCGCGGTGAGCGCGGTCGTCGGCGTTCGCCTGCTCCTGCAGGCGCGCCGCACGCGGCGGCTCCCGGAGCTCGCGATCGGCGCCAACTTCGTGATCGCCGGCGCGCTCGGCTACTCGCTCCTGCTCGCGTCCGAGTCGCTGCACCTCTTCCCCCGGCGGCTCGAGGGCGCGGCCTCGTTCGCGGGCGTCACCGGACTCTCGATCGGCGCCGGGCTCCTCGCGCTCTTCTCCCAGCGCGTCTTCCGACCGACGAGTCCGATCGCCCTCGCGGCGCTCGGCGCCCTCGCCGGGTGGCTCGCCTCCGGCATCTGCGGGTCGTGGGTGCTGCACGTTCGGCAGATCGAGACCGGTCCGGGCGGGTGGCTCGGACACTGGGCTCCGAACCTGGGCCTGCTCGCCGCCTACGGCTGGGCGACGGCCGAGTCGCTCCGCTACCACGCGCTCATGCGCCGCCGCGTGCGGCTCGGGATCGCGAACCCGCTCGTCTCGAACCGCTTCCTGCTCTGGGGCATCGGCACCCTCGCGGGCTCGGCGGTGACGCTCCTGCACCTCGTCGCGCAGATGCTCGGCGCCTACGAGCTCCCTCCGTCGTTCGTCGGCGTCGTCTCGCTGCTGGTGCTGATCGCGGCGATTGCCGAGTGGCTCGCCTTCTTCCCGCCGCGCGCCTGGCGCCAGCGCTTCGCGCGAGCCTCCGCGTAGCGCGGATCAGATCGGCATCACGCCGCGCCGCGGGACCTCCGTGGCGAAGCTCTCCGCGGCGAGTGGGGCCCCGAGCTCGCCGAGCGCGGCCCGCTGCCTCGGGATCGGCGTGCGCAGCATGCGCTCCTCGAAGGGCGCGAGGCGCTGGAAGGGCTCGGCGGCGAGCACGCGCGTCGCGAAGGCGGCTGCGATCGGCCATCTCTCCGCGTCGATCTGGAAGCGCGCGAAGGCCGCGTTGCGGAGGAAGCAGCCGATCGCGACGTCCGCGATCGAGAGCGCCCCGAACAGGAAGCCCTCTCCCGGCAGCTCCGCCTCGAGGTAGTCGAGGACCTGCGGGACCTCCTCCGCGATCGTTCGCGCCACGACCTCCGCGTCGGCCTTCTCGCCCCAGACGAAGGGCTTGATTGCGACTTCGTTGAAGAGCCGCCAGATGAAGACATCGCCGATGCGCGTGTCGGCGAACTCCAGGAGCCACCGCGCGCGGGCCCGCGCCGCCGGCTCGCGCGGGTAGAGGGGCGGGCTCGGATGGAGATCCTCTAGGTACTCGCAGATCACGGTCGAGTCGCAGAGCGTCGTCTGGTCGTCGATCAGCACCGGGATCCGGCGCAGCGGCGAGAGCCTGGCGAAACGCGCGTCGCCGAAGAACGGAATGATCGGATCGATCTCGTACGCGACGCCCTTCAGATGGAGGCAGACGAGGACCTTGCGGACGTAGGGAGAGAGAGATAGCTGCCGACGATGCGGACGCGGGCGGACATGGCGCTCCTCGGCCGACGAGGAGGCTCGCACGTCTCGGCGCGAGAGCGCTAGCCCCCGATCCGGCGGCGGATGCGCAGGCTCGAGAGCGCGCCCCACGCCGCCCCGCCGAGCGACAGGCTCCCGGGCTCGGGCGCGTAGTCGTAGCCGGAGGCCGAGCCCACGGTGTAGCTCGCCACGGCCGCGTCGCTCGCATCCCGCACCGCCGCGATGCCGCTCCACTGGACGGTGCTCGCGAAGTCGGCGGTCCCCTCCGCCGTGCCGCCCTCGACCGTTCGCAGGAACGTCCCCGCGTCGGCGGCCACGTCGATCGTGAAGGGCGTCCCGAACACGAAGGGGACGGGGTCGAGCCTCCAGGTTCCGTAGGAGTCGCCGCTCGGCGTGCACACCGCGTCGCCGTCGTTCGCGTGACAGAGGATGGCGCGCTGCTGGCTGCGGCCGATGCCGACCACGCTCGAGAGGAAGTTCGCGATCGTGCTCGTGTCGGAGAAGCTCGAGAACGTGCCGTCGGAGCCCGCAGCGGCGCCGCTCACCGAGCCGTGCACGGTGAAGACGGGCAGGAAGGTCCCCTGCGTGCCCGCGAGGCCGGGCGAGGAGATGGTCAGATTGTCGTGCCAGGCGGCCGAGGCCGACGCGCCGCCGTCGATCGACTGGGTGGTGAGCGTGCCGGTGGAGAAGATCCGCATGTGGCTCAGCGCGCGCAGGCTGCCGTAGTCGGACTCGAAGGAGGCGGTGATGTCGCCCATTCCCGGAATGCTGTGGGACTCGCCGTCGCTGAGCGGGCCGCTGGCGGCGCCCGGATTGCGCTGCACGTGGACGGCGAGGATGTCCGAGTCGAGGAAGATCTGTCCGTCGAGCGACGGCGGGGCAGGCCAGGCGGCGGGCGCCGCCCAGAGGATCACCAGGACGGGGAGCGTGGATCGGTGCATCGGGGCCCTCCGGGATCGCAGCCGACGCGGGCAGTCCCGGTCGACAGGACAATGTCGCCCCAAGGGAGGCCCTGCGCCAGCGCGCGATGTCCCCAGAACCCGCGACGCATCTTCGGGCTACGGCCGGAAGGGGCCCTTGCCGAGCTGCTCGCGGATCGGCGTGAACTCCGGCATCAGCATCGCGCGCCGCTGCCAGTTGGCGCCGTCGACGGCGAGCGTACACCCGGTGATGTAGGCAGCGTAGGGCGAGGCCAGGAAGGTCGCCGCCCAGCCGAGCTCGCGCGGCCGGCCGACCCGGCCCGCCGGCGCCCGCCGGTCCTCCTGCTGGCCGCGCTCGGGGACGCCCTCGACGATGTGCTTCGCCTCGTCGGCGTGGGGCATCAGGCCCGGGACCAGGTAGTTGACCCGGATCCCGTAGGGTGCCCACTCGACGGCAAGCGTCTCGGTCATGTTCTTGACCCCCGCCTTGGCGGCCGCCGAGTGCGCGAAGCCCGGCCCACCCGTCCAGGCGTAGGACGCGCCGACGTTGAGGATGCACCCGGGTGTGCCCGCGTCGATGTGCCGGCGCGCGAACTCGCGCGCGCAGAGGAAGCTCCCGTTGAGCACGATGTCGACGACGCTCCGCCAGCCGTTCGGCGAGAGGTCCTCCGCGGGCACCGGGAAGTTGCCCGCGGCGTTGTTGACGAGCGTCGAGGGGAGGCCGAGCTCCGCAACGACCCGCTCGAAGGCGGCGGCGATCTGCTCCGGCTGGCGGATGTCGCAAGCCGCCTCGAGGGCGCGCCCGCCCGCCGCCTCGACGGCGGCCACGCCCGCGGCGCGGTGCGCCGGGTCGCGCGAGAGCACCGCCACCGCGGCGCCGAGCCGGGCGAACTCGACGGCGATGGCCTTGCCGAGGCCGGTCCCCCCGCCCGTCACGACGACGGCCTGGCCCTCGAAGGTTCCCTTGGGCAGGGCGGCGGCGCCCAGCTCGGGCGGCTCGGGAAGTCCCATGCGCACCTCCGTCGGGAGTGTCCCGGCGCCGGGAGGGCCAGTCAATCGCGCCGCGTGATAGCCTCTGGCCCCGCATGCGCGAGATCGATACGGGGACCGGGCAGCTCGCGTGCCGCGTCGAGGACCGCGTCGCGGTGCTGACGCTCAACCGCCCCGAGGCGCGCAACGCGCTGACGCCCGAGATGAAGCGCGCCCTCGCCCGCTGGATCCCGGAGCTCGGCGCCGATCCGAACGTGGGCGCCCTGCTCCTCACCGGCGCCGGCCGCGGCTTCTGCTCGGGAGGCGACACCAAGCGCATGGCGGAGGACGGCCGCCTGCCTTCCCCCGAAGAGCGCAAGCGCGCGCTCCGCTGGGAGCACGGGATTCCGGCGGCGCTCCACCGGCTCGAGAAGCCGACGATCGCCGCGCTTCCCGGGGCCGCCGCGGGCGCGGGGCTCGCGCTGGCGCTGGCCTGCGACCTCCGTATCGCGGCGGAGAGCGCCTTCGTAACGACCGCCTACGTGAAGCTCGCCCTCTCCGGCGACTACGGCGGGAGCTGGTTCCTGACCCGGCTCGTCGGGACCGCGCGGGCGCGCGAGCTCTACTTCACCGGCGACCGCGTGGACGCGCGCGCGTGCGAGCGGCTCGGGCTGGTGAACCGCGTCGTCCCGGACGCCGAGCTCGAGAAGGAGGCGCTCGCCTGGGCGAAGCGGATCGCCGCGGGGCCGCCGATCGCGCTGCGCAGCATGAAGGACGAGCTCAACCGCGCGCTCGTCGAGCCGCTCGAGTCGCTGCTCGACCTCGAGGCCGACCGAATGGTCGAGGGCGCGCAGACCGAGGACTATCTCGAGGCGGTGGCCGCCTTCGCCGAGAAGCGCGCTCCGGCGTTCAAGGGCCGCTGAGCCAGGGGGTTCGTTCATGAGCAGCGAGCTGATCACCCTCGACTGGGAGGGGCCGATCGCGATCCTCTCCAACAACCGCCCGGAGAAGCACAACGCCGCCAACGATGCGATGGACGCGCGCCTCTTCGAGCTGCTCGCCGAGCTCAACCGGCGCGACGACGTGCGCTGCGCGATCTGGCGTGGAAACGGCAAGTCGTTCTCCTCGGGACGCGACACCACCGAGCTGGGCGTGCGGACCGAGGACATCGCGCACCTCGACTTCATCGAGCGGGGCCACCGCGGCGCGCAGCTCTTCCTCTCGCTCCCGTGCCCGATGATCGCCGCGCTCAAGGGTTGGGTGATCGGCGGCTCCTTCGAGCGCGCGCTGCTCTGCGACGTGCGAATCGCCGGGGCGAGCGCGCGGATGCGGCTTCCCGAGGTGCTGCACGGCGTGGTGCCGGACTCGGGCGGGACGGCGCGGCTCTTCCAGATGGCGGGCCACGGCCTCGCCGCCGATCTCGCGCTCTCCGGGCGGGCGATGGACGCCGAGGAGGCGCTCCGCCACGGGATCGTGTCGCGGGTGGTGCCCGACGAGCAGCTCGACGAGACTGCGCTCGAGATGGCACGCGCGATCGCCAAGGCGCCCGCCTTCACCGTGAAGATGTTCCTGCGCACGCTGCGCCGGATGGGGGATCCGCTGGTCCGGCGCTCGCTCCAGGAGGAGGCGCTCACCCAGTCGATGGTCTTCGCGTCCGAGGACTACGCCGAACTCAAGGCCGCGCGCGCCGCGAATCGCGAGCCGAAGTATCGCGGGCGCTAGGGATGGAGACGTCGCGTTGAAGCTCGAGACCCGAGCGCGCATCGAGGTGGCGCGGCCGATCGAGCAGGTCTTCGACCTGGCGAGCGCCTGCGAGGCCTTCCCTCGCTTCCTGGCTCCGCTCGGGCCGATCCCCGGCGTCAAGAGCGCGCGGCTCCTCGACGCCGCCGAGCCGAAGGCCGGAACGCGCCGCGAGGTCGCGATGACCGACGGCTCGCGCATGGAGGAGGAGATCCTCGCCTTCGAGCGGCCGACCCTGCATCGCTACCGATGGCGCACCCGCCCCGCGCCGCCGTTCTCGTGGCTGCTCGCGGGCGCGGAGGCCGAGTGGCGCTTCACCGCGAGCGGTGGCGCCACGCAGATCGACTGGGTCTACGCGTTCGAGCCGACCTCCGCGCTCGCCGCGTGGGTGGCGCGGCCGATCCTGCTGCTGTTCCGGCGCTGGATGCAGCGCGGCCTGGATCGCTTGCGCGCGATCCTGGAGGGCTCGTGAGGCGCGCGATCCGATGAAGCCCCACCCCCTGGCGGGCCAGCCCGCGCCCGAGGCGCTGCTCGTCGACGTGCCGCGCCTCGTGACGGCCTATTACGCCGAGCGGCCGGATCCCGAGGTTCCCGCGCAGCGCGTAGCCTTCGGCACCTCCGGGCACCGCGGCTCGTCGCTCGAGTGTGCCTTCAACGAGGCGCACATCCTCGCGATCAGCGAGGCGATCTGCCGCTACCGCAAGCGGCAGGGCATCGACGGGCCGCTCTTTCTCGGCGCCGACACGCATGCGCTCTCCGCGCCCGCGACCGCGAGCGCACTCGAGGTGCTCGCCGCCCACGGCGTCGAGCTGATGATCGACGCGCACGGGGGCTACACCCCGACGCCGGCCGTCTCGCACGCGATCCTGTGCTGGAACCGCGGACGCCGCGAGCACCTGGCCGACGGCATCGTGGTGACGCCCTCACACAACCCGCCCGACAGCGGGGGCTTCAAGTACAACCCGCCGAACGGGGGGCCCGCGGACACCGAGGTGACGCGCTGGATCCAGGACGCGGCCAACGCGCTGATCGCCGACGCGCTGCGCGGCGTCCAGCGCGTCCCCTATCGCCGGGCGCTCGGCGCCGCGACGACGCACCACCACGACTTCCTCGGCGCCTACGTCGGCGACCTCGACGCGGTCGTCGACCTCGAGTCGATTCGGGGCGCGCGCGTCCGCATCGGCGCTGACCCGCTCGGCGGAGCCAGCGTGGCGTACTGGTCCGCAATCGCGGAGCGCCACCGCCTCGAGCTCGAGGTCGTGAACCGCTCGGTCGACCCCACCTTCCGCTTCATGACCGTCGACTGGGACGGGAAGATCCGCATGGACTGCTCGTCGCCCTGGGCGATGCGCAAGCTCGTCGACCTGAAGGACCGATTCGACGTGGCCCTGGCCAACGACACCGACGCGGATCGACACGGGATCGTGACGAAGAGTGCGGGCCTGCTCCCGCCGAACCACTACCTCGCGGCGGCAATCGACTACCTGTTCGAGAACCGGCCGGGCTGGCCCGCCGCGGCGGCGGTCGGCAAGACGATCGTGAGCAGCAGCCTGATCGACCGGGTGGCGGCGCGCCGCGGGCGCCGCCTCGTCGAGGTGCCGGTGGGCTTCAAGTGGTTCGTCGCGGGCCTGCTCGACGGATCGCTCGCCTTCGCCGGCGAGGAGAGCGCGGGCGGCTCCTACCTGCGGCGCGACGGGAGCGTCTGGACGACCGACAAGGACGGGCCGATCCTGTGCCTCCTCGCCGCGGAGATCGTCGCGCGCAGCGGGCGCGACCCCGGCGAGCGCTACCGGGAGCTCACCCGCACGCTCGGCGACCCGGCCTACGAGCGCATCGACGCGCCCGCGACCGCCGCGCAGAAGAAGGTGCTCGCCGCGCTCTCCCCGCAAGACCTCGCAGCGACCGAGCTGGCCGGCGAGAAGATCGAGGCCGTGCTCAGCAAGGCGCCCGGCGACGGGAGTCCGATCGGCGGCCTCAAGGTCTCGACGGCAAGCGGCTGGTTCGCGGCGCGGCCCTCGGGCACCGAGGACGTCTACAAGATCTACGCCGAGAGCTTCCGCGGCGAGGCCCACCTGCGCCGGATCCAGGAGGAGGCCCAGGCGATGGTCGGAAAGGCGCTCGCGCAAGCCGCGCGCTAGGAGGCCGACTCGAGAGTCGGCCTCCGCGCAGTGAGGCGCAGTCTGCGGAGCCGAACGAAGGTCACCAGTTAGTTGCAGATCCGAACCCGGCCCCAAGTTGCAACCAAGTTGCAACCTAGGGCCTCGCGCCGTATCGCCGAGGTCCGCGCAGCGGGAGCGCGCGCAGGCGCGGCTGGATCTCGTCGACCCACCCGCAGAGGACTGCGCGGGTGTCGCGGGGATCGATCAGGTGGTGGACGCCGAAGTCCTCGGCGCGCGGGAAGACCGACTGCGCGGCCGCCAGTTCTTCCTCGAGCTCGCGGCGGCGTGCCTCGGGATCGGCGGCCGCGGCGATCTCGCGTCCGTAGGCCAGCTCGACGCCGCCCTCGACCGGCATCGAGCCGCTCTGAGCCGAGGGCCAGGCGATCACCGTGGGGCTCGGGCCGAGATGGATGCCGAGCGCTACGCCGAAGGCGCGCCGCACCACGACGGCCGCCCACGGCACCTCCGTCTGCAGCACCGCGAACATCGCCTCCATGCCGAAACGGATCGTGCCCGCGCGCTCCGCCTCGGGCCCGATCCAGAAGCCCGGCTCGTCGACCACGCTCGCGATCGGGAGGTGGAAGGCGTCGCAGAGCTCCGCAAAGCGCCGCACCTTGCGCGCGCCCTCGGCGGTCATCGACCCGCCCTGGTGGTGGCAGTCGTTGGCGATGATTCCCACCGGCTGGCCGGCCAGGCGCGCGAGGCCGGTCACCTGCGAGCGCCCGTAGAGGGAACCCACCTCGAAGAACGAGCCGCGGTCGACGACGAGCTCGAGCAGGCGCCGCACGCGGTAGGCGCGCCGGCGCTCGCGGGGGATGATCGAGAGCAGCTCCTCCTCGCGGCGCTCCGCGGGATCGCCGCTCTCGATACGGGGCGGCGCCTCCGCGGCGCTCGACGGGAGAAAGGCGAGGAACGACCGGATCTGCCGCCACACGTCGACCTCGTCCTCGGCCAGGTTGTCGACGACGCCGCTTCGCAGGTGCACCTGCGCGCCCCCGAGCTCCTCCTTCGAGAGCCTCCGGCCGATCGCGCGCTCGACGAGCGCGGGTCCTCCCGTCAGCACCTGCGCCGTCTCGCGCGTCATGATCGAGAGATGCGAGGCGACGAGACGCGCGGCCGGGAACCCCGCCACGGGCCCGAGCGCGGCGCACACGACCGGAACGCTCCCGAGCGTCTCCATGCACGCCAGGTTGAGCGGCGACGCGGCGACCCAGTCGTAGCCCGAGCGGCCGCGCACGCCGCTCGCGCCCGCAACCGACGCGCCTCCCCCCTCGAGGAGCCGCACCAACGGGACGCGCCGGCGCACCGCGAGCTCGTCGGCGTAGATGCCCTTACGCAGGCCGGCGGGCGAGTACGAGCCGCCGCGGATCGTGAAGTCGTCGCCTCCGACTACGACGGGACGCCCCTCGATGCGTGCGGTCCCCACGACGACGTTGGCGGGCGTGAAGCGTACGCGCCCCTCCCCGTCGGTTCCGGTGTGGCCAGCGACCTCACCGTGCTCGCGGAAGCTCTCGGCGTCGACGAGCGCGGCGATGCGTTCGCGCACGGTGCCGCGCCCGCGCGCGTGCTGTCGGGCGACGGCCTCGTCGCCTCCCTGCGCAAGCGCGGCGGCGCGGCGCCGCTCGATCTCGTCGGCCTCGGGCTTCCAGCTCATGTCCCAGCGGGCTTCCAGCTCATGTCCCAGCGGGCTTCCAGCTCATGTCCGAGCGGGCCTCCGGCTCATGTCCCAGCGGGCCTCCGGCTCATGAGCGTGAAACTATACCGTTCCCGGTTTCGCCACCTTCCCGATCCCGAATCGTCGCAGAGCGGCCGCGCAGGGTCTTGCGCGATCGGGTTTTGGGACGCACCTTGGGGACGCGAACCCCGCCGGCCTGCGAGCGAACCTCCTCCCGCTCGGTCTCGACGCGCGCCGATTCTCTGCATCGCGAGGGCTCGTGAAGCTGCATCTGGTCCGACACGCAAAGGGGGCGAGACGCTCGCGCTGGAGCGGGCCCGAGTGGATGCGTCCGCTGACGGAGCCCGGGCGCGCCCAGGCGCGCGCGATCGGACAGGCGCTCGCGAAGTCCGGCGCCGCGCGCCTCCTCTCGAGCCCGGCGCTGCGCTGCCGGCAGACGCTCGTCCCCCTCGCCGATGCGACCGGTCTCGCGATCGAGTGCGACGAGCGTCTCGCCGAGGACGCCGATCCGGCGAAGGCCTTCGAGTGGCTCGCGGCGCTACGCGGCGAGACCGTCGTCTGCAGCCACGTCGACCTCGTGACCGGGCTCCTCGAGCGCTTCCGCGCCGACGGCGCCGCGCTCGAGGACGAGCCCCGCTGCGAGAAGGGCTCGATCTGGATGGTGGCCCGCGAGCGGCGGGGGCGCCCTGTCGCCGCCTACGCGCCTCCGCTCGACGCCCCAGACGGGGGCGAGGGCGAGGAGGCGACGGTCCGCATCGCGGTCCTCGACCTCGGAAGCACCTCCTTCCACCTTCTGGTCGCGGACGCGACTGCCGATGGCGGGATCGAGCGCGTGATGTCCGAGCGCGTGATGCTGCGCCTCGGCTCGACGCTCTCGGAGCGCGGCCGCGTTCCCGAGGACGTGGCGAAGCGTGCCGTCGAGACGGCCAGGCAGCTGGCCGCGATCGCGAGGCGGGAGCACGCGGACCTCCTGCTGCCGGTGGCGACTGCCGCGCTGCGCGACGCCGAGAACGGCCGCGCCGTCGCCGAGCGCATCGCCTCCGCCGTGGGCGTGCCGACGCGGATCATCTCGGGGATCGAGGAGGCGCGCCTCACCTTCGGGGCGTTCCGCCGCCGCCTGCCGGTGGGCTCGCGACTGGCGCTCGGGCTCGATCTCGGCGGCGGGAGCCTCGAGCTCATCACGGGCGACGAGCGCGACGTCCGCTGGGAGACGACCCTCCCGCTCGGCACCGCGCGCCTGCACGCCGAGCTCGTGCGAAGCGACCCGATGACGCGCGACGAGAAGCGCGCGATCCGCGCGCGCGTCCGCGAGGCGCTCGAGGAGCACCGCGAGGCGATGAAGCGCTGGGCGCCCGACCCCTGCATCGCCACCGGCGGTACGGTGCGGGCCCTCGCGCGCTTGGTGCAGGCCGATAAGGGCCGCAATCCCGACGCCTCGATCGAGGGCGTCTTCCTCTCGGCCGACGAGCTCCGGGAGCGGGCTCGCCGGCTCGCCCGATCGACCCAAGAGGAGCGCCTGCGCATGCCCGGGATGCGCCGCCAGCGCGCCGACATCCTCCCGGTCGGCGCCGAGGTCCTGCGCACCGTCGTGGAGGAGCTCGGCCTCGCGGGCCTCACCGTCTCGGACTGGGGCCTCCGCGAGGGAGTGATCCTCGAGGCGCTCGAGCAGCCCTGAGCCCGTCCTCCCGGCGTTTTCTCGCCGTCGCCTCGAAAAGTTCACACGACCGACACCGTCCGCCTCGGCGAAAGGGCCACCCTAGCCCGGTTCCGAAGCCCCCCAACCCTGCGAGGTGGCCGATGAATCGAAGGCTTGCGGGCGCGCTCTGCGCATCGCTTCTACTCGTGTCCCCCCACCGCTCCTCCGCGTTCCTCTACGTCGGCGGCGACGACAACCACTCCGGCGATCTCGTCGCGATCTACGTCAAGAACGGCTTCGAGCTGATCCTGAACCTCGGCCCGGTCGAGCAGCTCGGCCATGGGACCCTCACCAGCTTCACTCCGCCGGGCGAGTTCGACGGCAACCTGATCGGGGCGAAGTTCACAGCCCTTGGAGTTCCGAATCACCTGAAGGTGTACGACCACGCGTTCCCCCCGGATCCGCCGACCCCGCAGCCGAACATCGCGCTCACCACCAAGGGGGACGTGAACGCGATCGATCCCGTCCACATCGGCGACGCGCAGTCCTCGCTCGAGACGGGATCGGGCACCGGCTGGCTCCCGCTCCTCAACACGATCGGTCCGCCGGGCTCGAGCGGCGGCCAGGTGCTCCAGAACACCGACGACCTGCTCGAGATCTCGGCCGACCTGCCGCAGTCGTATACCAAGAACGTCGGATTCAACTCGG
>Ga0335082_10003573_pt1 | contig 16940 bp, 11 predicted proteins | sample Lox_Sample_41_FD_206718 | JGI IMG/M metagenome (GOLD analysis project Ga0335082, IMG submission 206718) | Soil microbial communities from Loxahatchee National Wildlife Refuge, Florida, United States - Lox_Sample_4.1 | ecosystem: Environmental > Terrestrial > Soil > Wetlands | place: USA... | reverse complement strand
GTTCCGCGTCAGTTCCGGATGCCGGTGCGCGTGCGCGAGCACGAGGAACTGCACGCAGAACTCGATGTCGATCATGCCGCCGGCGTCGTGCTTGAGGTCGAACGCGCCGGAGCGGTTCGGGTGCGCCCTGTGCAGCCGCTCGCGCATAGCGAGCACTTCGCGCGCGAGAGCCGCAGGCTCCCGTTCCCGTTCCAGTATCCTTTTCCTTATCTTTTCAAAGGCATCACCCACGTCTTTGTCGCCTGCGCAGAAGCGTGCGCGAGTGAGGGCCTGGTGCTCCCAGGCCCACGCAGCGCGTTCCTGGTACTCCTCGAAGGCGGCGATCGAGGACACCAGCAACCCGCTCGAGCCCGAGGGCCGCAGCTGCAGGTCGGTCTCGAACAGCGCGCCGGACGACGTACGCAGCGAGAGCCAGCGGTTGTAGCGCTGCGCGAGGCGCGCGTAGTTCTCGGCCGCGCGCTCGTCGGCATCGTCGAAGAGGAAGATGATGTCCAGGTCCGAGGCGTAGCCGAGCTCCTTGCCGCCCAGCTTGCCGTAGCCGATCACGGCGAAGCGCGGCCGCTCGCGGTGACGCGTGGCGAGCTGCGCCCAGCAGGCCTCGAGCGCCACCTGCAGCACGATGTCGGCGAGCAGCGAAAGATGGTCGGCGAGCTTCTCGACCGTGAGCAGGCCCGCGAGGTCCTGGGCGAGCAGCCGGAACAGCTGCGCCTGGTGGTGCTCGCGCAAGGCGTTCATCTGCCGCTCGACGTCGTCGCCCGCGGCGGCGAGGGCGGCGCGCAGCGCGCGCTCGAACGCGGCCCAGTCGGGGATCGCGTACAGCTCGCGGTCGTCGAGCAGCTCGTCGAGCAGCAGCGGATGCAGCGTCACGTATTCCGCTGCCCAGCTCGAGGCGCCGATCATGCGCGCGACGCGCTGCAGCGCCTCCGGCCGCTCGGCGAGCAGCGCGAGGTAGGCGGCGCGGCGCGCGATCGCCTCCAGCAGATCGACGCCGCGCGCGAGCGTCGCCTCCGGATCCGGCGTCGCCGCGGCCGCCTGGGCGAGCGCGGGGATCAGCGCGTCGAGCCGCCGCCGGGAATCCTCCGGCAGCTGCGCGTAGCGCTGTCCCGCGCGCAGCGCCGCGAGGCGCGGATGCTCCGGCCAGGCCCCGGCTTCGGCTTCGGCCGCGGGGTCGGCGAACACGGCCTGGAAGTGGCGCGTCACCGCCGCGCGCTGCGCCGCGAGCGCGTCGCCGAACGACGCCCAGTCGCCGAAGCCCGCCATGCGCGCCACGCGCGCGCGGTCTTCATCGTCCTCGGGCAGCTCGTGCCGCTGCGCGTCGTCCAGGTACTGCAGGCGGTGCTCGACGTTCCTCAGGAAGACGTAGGCATCGCCGAGCTCCGCCGCGGCCCTTTCCGGCAGGAGATTCTTCCTCGCAAGAAGCCGCAGGACCCCGAGAGTCGCGCGCTCCGTCAGCTCGGGGTCGCGCCCGCCGCGCACGAGCTGCAGCGCCTGCACGATGAACTCGATCTCGCGGATGCCGCCGGGGCCCAGCTTGACGTGGTCGGCGAGCTCGCGGCGCGCGACGTCGCGGCGCACCTCGGCGTGCAGCCGGCGCATCGCGTCGAGCGTGCCGTAGTCCAGGTACTTGCGGTACACGAAGGGCCGCACGACCTGCTCGAGCGCGCGCCGGTCGGCCTCGCCGCCGGAGACCGCGCGCGCCTTGATCCAGGCGTAGCGCTCCCATTCGCGGCCCTGCGCGACGAAATAAGCCTCGAGCGCCTCCAAGCTGCAGACCAGGGCGCCCGAGTCGCCGTAAGGCCGCAGGCGCATGTCGACGCGGAACGCGAAGCCGTCCTCCGTGACGTCGGCGAGCAGCGCGATCAGCCGCCGCCCGGTGCGCTCGTCCCGCTCTGGTTCGAAGGGCCTGGCCTTCGTGTCCGGGTGCACGAAGACGAGGTCGATGTCCGAGGACACGTTGAGCTCCCGCCCGCCGAGCTTGCCCATCGCCACCACGACGAGATCGCGCTCGCCGAGCCACTCGAGCGCCGCCTGCAGGCTCGCATCGGCGAGCTGGCTCATTGTCGTGCAGACCTCGGCGAGATCCGCCGCGCCGGCGAGGTCGCGCGCCATGACCCGCAGCAGCGCGCGCTCGCGCAGCCGGCGCAGGCGCCGCTTGAACGCGGTCTCGTCGTCGGTCGCCGAGCCGCAGAGCGCCTCGCGCATCGCCGCCGCTTCGAACGGCTGCGCCGCGGCGCGTTCTAAATCCATCTCCGGCGCCAGTTCCGGACGCGCCGCGAGGCGCGCCGTGGCATGCCGCGAGAGGGCGATTTTCCGAATCGGATCCGGCATTTACAGCTAGAATACAGGAGCTTTCCGCGCCGCGATGCGAAACCTGGTTCCCAAATTCTGGCGTGCGCTCGAGGTCCTGGCCTGGGTGGTGTTCTTCGCGCTGGCGATCGGTTTTCTTGCCTCGCGCTACTGGCTGCTGCCCAAGGTCGAGCAGCAGCGCGACGCGATCGTCGCGCAGATCTCGCGCCTGGTCGGGCTGCCGGTCCGCATCGGCGCGCTGACGGCGGACTGGCAGGGGCTGCGGCTGCGGCTGTCGGTCAGCGACGTGCGCGTCTACGACCGCGAAGGCCGCGAGGCGCTGGTGCTGCCCGCGGTGGAAAGCGTGCTGGCGTGGCGCTCGCTGTTCGTCGGCGACGTGCGGCTGCACTCCTCGGTGATCGACGGCCCCAAGCTCGCGGTGCGCCGCGCCGAGAACGGCGACCTCTACGTCGCCGGCATCCGCGTGGCGGGCGACAAGAGCGAAAGCAAGGTCGCCGACTGGATCCTCTCGCAGGACCGCATCGAGATCCGCGGCGCCGAGATCGAATGGCGGGACGAGATGCGCCGCGCGCCGCCGCTGCGCTTGTCGGCGCTCAATTTCCGCCTGGAGAACTCCGGCGACGAGCACCGCGTCGGGATCAGCGCGCGCCCGCCGCGCGAGCTCGGCCCGGGCGTCGAGCTGCGCGCGCGGCTGGAAGGACGCAGCCTGCGCCAGGCGGCCGGCTGGAGCGGCCGCGTCTTCGCCGAGTTCGGCTATACCGACCTGGCCGGCTGGCGCCCCTGGGTCGACTATCCGCTCGACGTGCGCCGCGGCGAGGGCGCGCTGCGCGTCTGGGCCACGCTCGGCGCGGGCCGCATCACGCAGGCGACCGCGGACGTGGCGCTCTCCGGAGTGCGCACCCGCCTGGGGCGCGGCCTGCCGATGCTCGAGCTGAACTCCGTGCGCGGCCGCGTCTATGGCCGCGAGACGGTGCAGGGCTACGATTTCGGCGTGCGCAGCCTGTCGCTGCAGCGGCCGAGCGCGCCGCCGATGAACGGCACGAGCTTCCATGCGAGCTGGCAGCCCGCCAGCGCCACCGCGTCCGCCCACGGCACGTTCAGCGCCAACCTCGTGGAGCTCGGCCCGCTCGCGCACCTGGCCGAATACCTGCCGTTCCCGGCCGACCTGCGGGCGCTGCTTGCCGAGCTCGCCCCGCAGGGTAACCTGCTGGACGCGAGCTTCGAGTGGACGGGCGAGCTGCCGGAGCGCGCGACCTACGTCGCGCGCACGCGCTTCGCGGGTCTGAGCCTGCGCGCCTGGCGCAGCATTCCGGGCTTCGCCAACCTGTCGGGCGTGCTCGACGCGAATGAGACGAAGGGCTCGCTGGTGCTCGCTTCGCGCAAGAGCGAAGTGGACCTGCCCAAGCTGTTTCCGGAGCCGCGCATCGCCCTCGATTCTCTGGCCGGTGAGGTGAGCTGGCAGCGCCCCGCCGCCGGCGGCGTCGCCGTGCGCATCGCGAACCTCAGCTACGCCAACGCCGACCTCGAGGGCACCGCGACGGGCACCTACGCCTGGCAGGGCGAGGGACCGGGCGTCATCGACCTGAACGCCCAGCTCTCGCGCGCCGACGGCAAGGCGACCGCGCGCTACCTGCCGCTGTCCTCGGTGATGGGCGCCAAGGTGCGCGACTGGGTCGCGAACGCGGTGCTCGCGGGCCAGGCGAGCGAGGCGCGCCTGCGCCTGAAGGGCGACCTGCGCGATTTCCCGTTCGTCGACCCGGCGAAAGGCCAGTTCCAGGTCACCGCGAAGGTGAGCGACGCCGTGCTCGATTACGCGGCCGGCTGGCCGCGCATCGAGGCAATCGAGGGCAACCTGCTGTTCGAGCGGGACCGCATCGAGATCCTCGGCACGAGCGGCAGCATCCTCGGTGTGAAGATCGCCGACGTGCGCGTGGTCCTGCCGAGCATGCTGGATCCCAGCCCGCACCTGGTCGTTGACGGCGGCGCCGAGGGGCCGACCGGGCTGTTCCTCGACTTCATACGCGAGAGCCCGGTGCGCTCGATGACCAGCCGGGCCACCGAGGCGATGCGCGCGAGCGGCAACGGCAAGCTCAAGCTGCACCTCGACCTCGCCCTCAAGGAGATGGCGACGAGCAAGGTCGCCGGCGAGTTCCAGTTCTCGGGCAACGCCGTGACGGTGGACGCGCGCCTGCCGCCGATCGAGCGCGCGAGCGGGCGCGTAAGCTTCACGGAATCGTCGCTCGCGCTCACCGACGTACGCGGACAGCTGCTGGGCGGCGAGGTGCGCCTCTCGGGGGGCTCGCGCGGGGATGCGGGCGTGCTGGTCTCGGCCGAGGGCCGCGCCACCGTGGACGGATTGCGCGCGCTCGTCGACCACCCGTGGCGCCGCCATCTCTCGGGCGCCACGCGCTACACGGTGGCCGTGGTCGTCAAGGACGGGCGCGCGCAGCTGACCCTCGACTCGACGCTCGAGGGCGTCGCGAGCGCGCTGCCGGCGCCGCTAAACAAAGCCGCGTCCGAAGCGCTGCCGCTGCGCGTGGAAGTGCTTCCCGGCGAGGGGCGCGATCGCATCTCGGTGGCGCTCGGCCCGCCCACCGGGCGCATCATCGCCGCGGAGTTCCTGCGCAGCGCGCCGCCGGCCGGCGCGGCCGAAGGCGCCGCCGCTCTGCCGGTGCAGCGCACGCTGGTGCTGCTGAATCCGGTGCCCGGCGAGACGCCGAACGTGCCCGAGCGGCGCGGCACGACCGTGCGCGGCTCGCTGCCGGCGCTCGACCTGGAGCGCTGGCAGCCGCTGTTCGACGAGAGCGGCTTCGCCGCCGGGGCGCCGGGCGCCGGCGAGACCACCGGCTACGACGTGCGCATCGGCGTGCTCGACGCGCTCGGCAAGCGCATGCGCAGCGTGGCGCTGCAGGGCGTCGTCGACGCGAGCGGCTGGTCGGCGAACGTGAGCACGGCGGAGTTCGCGGGCGACGTCGTCTACCGGGTCGGCGGCAGCGGCCGCCTGGTGGCGCGCTTCACGCGCTTCTCGATGCCGGAAGACTCGCCGAACGCCAAGCCCGCCGAAGGCGCGCACGACCTGCCCTCCGTGGACATCATCGCCGACAACTTCACGCACCGCGGACGCAAGCTGGGCCGCGTCGAGGTGCTCGCGCGCCACGAGGGCCGCGACTGGCGGATCGAGAAGCTGGCGATGACCAATCCGGATTCGGCGCTCACGGGCAAGGGCCTGTGGAAGCAGGGCGATGCGCAGAAGGCGGCCAACGGCGGCTCGCTCACCTCGCTCGAGTTCGCGCTGGAGGTGAGCGACGTCGGCCGCTTCCTAGACCGCTTCGGCTATCCGGAGCACCTGAAGGGCGGCAACGCGAAGCTGGAGGGCACGCTGCGCTGGAACGGCGATCCGCTGACGATCGACTACGCGACGCTCGGCGGCCAGCTCAAGATGCTCGCCGGCGACGGCCAGTTCCTCGAGATCGAGCCCGGCATCGGCAAGCTGGTGTCGCTCATGAGCCTGCAGATGCTGCCGCGGCGCCTGACCATGGATTTCCGCGACGTGTTCTCCAAGGGCTTCCAGTTCGACAAGATCACCAGCGACATGGCGATCGAGCGCGGCGTGATGGCGGTGAAGGATTTCCACATGAACGGCCCGGCCGCCGACGTGCTCATGAGCGGGCAGGTGGACCTGTCGCTCGAGACGCAGAACCTGAAGGTCAAGGTGATCCCGCAGCTCGGCGACACGGCCTCGACCGTGGTGGGCCTGGTGCATCCGATCGCGGGCGTGGCGGCGCTGATCGCCGGGCGCCTCATGAAGAACCCGCTCGGCAAGGCCTTCGCGTACGACTACGACATCAGCGGCACCTGGTCCGACCCGAAGGTCGAGAAGGTGCAGACGGTCACGCAGTCGCTCAGCCTGCCGGCCGACATGGGGCTGACCACCCGCTAGGCCGGAAACGCGCGACAATCCGGCCATGGACGCCGACGCACTTCTTTCCGCTGCGGACGCCTGCCTGCTCGCGCCGTTCGACCTCGAGCGCCGCAAGCTCGAGGCGGTGTACGGCGTGCTCGCGGGGCGGCGCCTCGACTACGCCGACCTGTACTTCCAGCACACGCGCTCGGAGGGCTGGAGCCTGGAGGAGGGCATCGTCAAGTCGGGCAGCTTCTCGATCGAGCAGGGCGTCGGCGTGCGCGCGGTGTCGGGCGAGAAGACCGCGTTCGCCTACTCGGACGAGATCAGCTTCGCGGCGCTGCAGGACGCGGCGCGCGCGACGCGCGCGATCGCGCAAAGCGGCCGCTCGCAGGCCGGCAAGGTCGCGCGCCGCGCCACGGCGCCGCGGCGCTACGAGCCCATCGACCCGCTCGCGACGCTGGGCGCCGAAGCGAAGATCGCGCTGCTGGAAAGGCTCGAGGGCCTGTGCCGCGCGGCCGACCCGCGCGTGACGCAGGTGATGGCGCATCTCGGCGCCGAATACGAGGTGGTGCTGATCTCGCGCGCCGACGGCGTGCTGGCGGCCGACGTGCGTCCGCTCGTGCGCCTGTCGGTGCAGGTGATCGCCGAGAGCGGCGGGCGCCGGGAAATGGGCCACGCCGGCGGCGGCGGCCGCACCGGATACGAGCACTTCAGCGACGAGGTCCTGCGCTCCTACGCGCAGCTCGCGGTCGCGCAGGCGCTCGTGAACCTCGACTCGGTGCCCGCGCCCGCGGGCACGATGACGGTGGTGCTCGGGCCGGGCTGGCCGGGCATCCTGCTGCACGAGGCGATCGGCCACGGCCTGGAAGGCGACTTCAACCGCAAGGGCAGCTCGGCGTTCTCCGGGCGCCTCGGCGAGCGCGTCGCGGCGCGCGGCGTCACCGTGGTCGACGACGGCACGCTACCGGGCCGCCGCGGCTCGCTCACCGTCGACGACGAGGGCAATCCTACGCAGCGGACCGTGCTCATCGAGGATGGCGTGCTGCGCGGCTACATGCAGGACAGCCTGAACGCGCGCCTGATGAAGCTGCCGGTCACCGGCAACGGCCGGCGCGAGTCCTTCGCGCACCTCACGCTGCCGAGGATGACCAATACCTACATGCTTGCCGGCGCGCACGACCCGCAGGAGATCCTGCGCAGCGTGAAGAAGGGGCTCTACGCCGTCAATTTCGGCGGCGGGCAGGTCGACATCACCAACGGCAAGTTCGTGTTCTCGGCCGCCGAGGCCTACCTCATCGAGGACGGCAAGGTCGGCGCGCCGGTGAAGGGCGCCACGCTGATCGGCAACGGCCCGGACGCGCTCACGCGCGTGAGCATGATCGGCAACGACCTGCGCCTGGACAACGGCCAGGGCACCTGCGGCAAGGAAGGCCAAAGCGTGCCGGTGGGCGTCGGCCAGCCGACGCTGAAGATCGACGGCCTCACCGTGGGCGGGACCGCTTGAAGCCGCTTTCCGCGGAGCAGATCTCGCTTCAGGTCGCGGACGGGGCGCTGCTGGCGCTGCCACCCGATTACTCGCTGGTGGCGATGGAGGCGGTGCGCGCCCTGATCCGCCGGCGGGCGCAGGGCCTGCGCCTGCTGGGCGTTCCGATCCTCGGCCTGTCGGCGGATTTGCTGATCGGCGCCGGCTGCGTCGCCGAAATCGAGACCAGCGCGGTCTCGCTCGGCGAGGCCGGACTCGCCCCGCGTTTCACGGAGGCCGCCGAGCGGGGCGAGATACGCGTGAAGGACGCGACCTGCCCGGCGATCCACTCGGGGCTGCAGGCGGCCGAAAAGGGCGTGCCGTTCATGCCCTTGAGAGGCGTATTGGGCTCGGATCTGGTTGCCAAGAGAACGGATTGGAAGGTCCTTGCAAATCCGTTCGGGAATGAAGACCCGATACTGCTCCTGCCGGCCATTCGGCCCGACGTGGCGCTGTTTCATGCGCGCTGGGCGGACGAGGCGGGCAACGTCTGGGTCGGTCGCCGGCGCGAGCTCGCCACGCTCGCCCATGCCGCGAAGACGGCGCTGGTGACCTTCGAGGAGCTGCGCAAGGGCGACATGCTCGAGGACGAGCTGCTCGCGCCCGGGGTGATCTCGTCGATCTATGTCTCCGCCGTCGCGCACGCGCCGCGCGGCGCCTGGCCGCTCGGCGTTCCCGGCGTCTACGGCGCGGACGACCTGCATCTCTCGCAGTACGCCAAGGCGGCGAAGACGCGCGAGGGCTTCCAGCGCTACCTTGACGAATGGGTCCTTACGCCAAGGAAGAGCTTCTCGCCTGCGTGATCGCCCGCCTGCTGGCGGGCTCCCGTCATGCGGCGATCGGCGCTTCCTCGCCGATCCCGGCGACCGGCGCGTTCCTGCACCGGCACGCCGACCGGTCGTTTCGCGTCTCGCTGCAGCAGCGGCGGGAGGCGAATCCGTTCACCGAGGGCTCGCGCGAGCTGTTCGACCTGGCCGGGCAGGGGCGCATCGATACCTTCTTCCTCGGCGGCGCGCAGATCGACGGCGAGGGCGCCCTCAATCTGGTGCGCGCCGAGGGCAAGCGCTTTCCCGGCTCCTTCGGTTCCGCCTACATGTATGCCGTGATCCCGAACACCATCCTCTTTCGCGAAGAGCATTCGCGCCGCACGCTCGTCGCGAAGGTCGAGTTCGCCTCGGCGCGCGGAACCCCGAAGGCGCTGCTCACAGGCAAGGCGCTCTTCTCCTGGCAGAAGGAGCGCCGCCGCTTCCGGCTGGAAAGCGTGCATCCCGGCGCGAGCGCCGAGGAAATCCGCGAAAACACGGGCTTCGACTACGATGCGCCGCCGCGGCCCCCGCTGACGCCGGAGCCCGGCGCGGAGGATCTGACGCTGCTGCGCGGGCCCGTGGCGGGCGAAATAGCGAAGAACTATCCGGAATTTGCGCGCAGAATCTGGTGTTCCACCTCCAGTTGAGCGAAGTCCCCAGGGGAAAGGGGCCATGATCCGCCTGAACATCAACGGCAGCGCCCTCGACGTCGACGCAGAGCCGGGAACGCCGCTGCTCTGGGTGATCCGCGAGCAGGCCGGCCTGACGGGCACGAAGTACGGCTGCGGCGTCGCGCAGTGCGGCGCCTGCACGGTTCACGTCGACGGCGAGCCGGTCCGCTCCTGCGTGGTGCCGGTGTCGCAGGCGGCCGGCAGCAAGATCACCACGATCGAGGGCCTCGCCGCGGGCGGCAAGCTGAACAAGATCCAGCAGGCCTGGCTCGAGCACGACGTGCCGCAGTGCGGGTATTGCCAGTCGGGCATGATCATGGCGGCGACCGCGCTGCTCGCGAAGACGCCCGCGCCCACCGACGCGCAGATCGACGAGGCGATGACCAACATCTGCCGCTGCGGCACCTACCAGCAGGTGCGCGAGGCGATCCACGCGGCCGCGAAGGCGTGAGCGATTGCGGCTGGCGGCCCTCGCTGCGCTTGTGCTGTTCGTGCTCCGCGCCGCCGGCGCCGATGACGGCGCGGCCGCGTTGACCGCCGCGAAGGGGGATCCGGCGCGCGGCCGCGCGATCGTGGCGAGCCGGCAGGTCGGCCTGTGCCTGCTCTGCCACCGCGGCCCGTTCCCCGAGGAGCGTTTCCAGGGCACGCTCGCGCCGGACCTGAGCGGCATCGGCGCGCGCCTGTCGGAATCGCAGCTGCGGGCGCGCATCGTCGATCCGGCGCGCTTCAATCCCGAGACGATCATGCCGGCGTATTTCCGCACCGAGGGACTGGCGCGCGTGGCGCCCTCGTTCAAGGGCAGGCCCATCCTCTCGGCCGGCCAGATCGAGGACGTCGTCGCGTTCCTCGCCACGCTGAAATGATCACGCGCCGCGCCTTCCTTGCCGCCGCCGGCGCCGCCGCGGCTGCGCCCGCCACGCTGCACGCGACGCCCGAGGCGATGAACGAGGCGATCCGAGCGCTCACCGCCGGCGCTGCCGCGCCGCGCGGCCGCGTCAAGCTGGAGGTGCCCGAGCTCATCGAGAACGGCAACTCGGTGGTGCTCGGCGTCACGGTCGAGAGCCCGATGACGGAGGCCGACCACGTGCGCGCGATCCACGTGCTCGCGCCGCTGAACCCGCTGCCGAACATGATCAGCGTCTACCTCGGCCCGCGCGCTGGCCGCGCGCGCTTCACCACGCGGGTTCGCGTGGCGAATTCGCAGACGCTCGTGGCGCTGGCGCAGCTGAGCGACGGCAGCTTCTGGTCGGACCAGGTCAGCGTGGTGGTGACGCTCGCCGCCTGCGCGGAGGAGGTGAAGTAGTGGCGCGCGCGATCGTCAAGGTGCCCGCACGCGCGCGGCGCGGCGAGATCATCGAGCTGCGCGCGATCGTGGCGCACGTGATGGAGACGGGCTTTCGGCGCACCGAGACGGGCGCGCTCGTGCCGCGCGACATCATCCGGCGGATGGTGTGCAGCTACAACGGCGTCGAGGTGTTCCGCGCCGATTTCCACCCCGCGGTCGCGGCCAATCCGCTGATCGTGTTCACCACCCTCGCCGCCGAGAGCGGGCGCATCGAGTTCCGCTGGACCGGCGACAACGGCTTCGACGCGGCCGAATCGGCGCCGATCGCGGTCGAGTGATCCCGCGCGCGGCCGCGTTGCTGCTGCTTGCTGCCGTCGCGGCCTGCGCCGCGCCGCCGGACGGGCGCCGCTCGGGCTACGAGTTCATGGGCCCCGGCACGCGCGCGATGCAGGACGACGACGCGACCAACCCGGCCATGCTCTGGGTGCTGGATGGCGAAGCGCTCTGGCGCGCCGGGGCGGGCGACTCGGGCAGGGCCTGCGCCGACTGCCACGGCGACGCCGCCGCGAGCATGAAGGGCGTCGCCGCCCGCTTCCCGGCGTACGACGCTTCCCGGAAGAAGCTGATCGATCTGGACCAGCGCATCAATCTCTGCCGCACGGGGCGGCAGCAGGCGCCCGCGCTCGCGCCGGAGAGCCGCGAGCTGCTCGCGCTGAGCGCCTACATCGGACGCCAATCGCGCGGCATGCCGATCGACATTGCGGTGCCGAGCGAGGCGCAGCCGCTGCTGGAGGCGGGGCGCGCCGCGTTCCGGCGCCGGCAGGGGCAGCTCAACCTCGCCTGCACGCAGTGCCACGATCGCCTGGCGGGCGAGAAGCTCGCGGGCAATCCGATCCCGCAGGCGCATCCGACCGGCTACCCGATCTACCGGCTCGAATGGCAGGGCCTCGGCTCGCTGCAGCGGCGCCTGCGCAACTGCATGATCGGCGTGCGCGCCGAGCCGTACGCCTACGGCGCGCCGGAATACGTCGAGCTGGAGTATTACCTGATGTGGCGCGCGCGCGGCATGAAGCTCGAGACCCCGGCCGTGCGGCCCTGATTTCAGGGCCGCCTGCGCTGCAGCTCAGGCCTTGACCCTGCGCGCCTTGGCCTTGGGCGCCGGCTCGCGCAGGCTGGCGAGCAGCTCGGTGATCTCGGCCGCGGGCCGCGGCCGGCAGAACAGGAAGCCCTGGTAGGAATCGCAGCCGCGCGTGCGCAGGAAGGCGAGCTGCTCGCGCGTCTCCACGCCCTCGGCGAGCGAGCGCAGCCTGAGCTGCTTGGCGAGCGTGATCACCGTGCTGACGATCGCCGCATCGTCGCGGTCGCTGCGGATGTCGCGCACGAACGACTGATCGACCTTCAGCGTGTGCACCTGGAAGCGATGCAGGTAGGCGAGCGACGAGTAGCCCGTGCCGAAGTCGTCGAGCGACAGCTGTACGCCCGTCTCGTGCAGCGCGCGCAGCCCGGACGCCGCTTCTTCCGCGCGGTGCATCATCGTGCTCTCGGTGATCTCCAGCTCCAGGCTCTGCGCCGGCAGGCGCGTCTCGGCGAGGATTGCCGAGACCATCTGCACCAGGTTCTTCTGGCGGAACTGGCGCGCCGACAGGTTCACCGCCATGGTGATCGGTCCCAGCCCCGCGTCGAGCCAGCGCCGGGCCTGGCTGCAGGCCTCGCGCAGCACCCACTCGCCGATCGGCAGGATGAGCCCGGTCTCCTCGGCGAGCGGCACGAATTGCGCCGGCTCGACCAGGCCGCGCTCGCGGTCGTGCCAGCGCAGCAGCGCCTCGACGCCGATCACCGCGCCGCTGCGCACGTCGACCTGCGGCTGGTAGTAGAGCTCGAGCTCGCCGCGCGCGATCGCGCCGCGCAGGCGGCCGAGCAGGTCGACGCGCTTCTCGGTGCGCTCGCTCATGTCGGGCGAGAAGAACTGCACGTTGTTGCGGCCTTCCTGCTTGGCGTGGTACATCGCCAGGTCGGCGTTGCGCAGCAGCGTGTCGGAGTCGTGGTCGTCGAGCGGGTACACCGTGACGCCGATGCTCGTTGACAGGTGAATCTCGTGGCCGGCGATGTCGGCGGGACCCGAGAGCGCGCGCAGCAGCTTCTCGGCGATCCGCGTGATCTCCTCGGCGCTCTTCACGTCCTCCAGCAGGATCGTGAACTCGTCGCCGCCGATGCGCGCCACGGTGTCGGTCGAGCGCAGGCAGCTCTCCAGGCGCAGCGCGGCCTCCTTGAGGACGGCGTCGCCCATCGCGTGGCCGAGCGTATCGTTGATCTCCTTGAACTGGTCGAGGTCGAGGAACATCACCGCGAGCAGCGTCTGGCCGCGGTCGGCGCGCGCCATGGCGCGCTTGAGCCGGTCCTGCAGCAGCGCGCGGTTGGGCAGGCCGGTGAGCGCGTCGTAGTGCGCCATGCGCGCGAGATCCTCCTCGGCGCGCACGCGCGCAGTGATGTCGCGCGCCACGCCGCGGTAGCCGCGGAATTTGCCGTTGTCGTCGAAAATCGGCCTGCCCGTATGGCTCACGTAAGTCACGTGCCCGTCGGCTGCCGCGCGCGCGAGCACGAAGTCCCTGAACGGCAGGTGGGCCTCGAGCGTCGCGCGGTGGCGCGCCATTTCCTCGTCGCCGCCGACGCGGTCGGTCTCCCAGCGCCGCTTGCCGATCAGCGTCTCCGGCGAGATGCCGCGCACCTTGCGGATGCCCTCGGAGACGTAGGTGAAGCGCAGCTCGGCGTCCATCTCCCAGTACCAGTCCGAGGACAGCTCGGTCAGATTGCGAAAGCGCTCGGCGATCTCGCGCAGGCTGCGCTTGGTGCGCTTGCGTTGCGTGATGTTGCGGCCGACGCCGCGGTAGCCCTGGAAGCGCCCCTGCGCGTCGAACACCGGCTTGCCGGTCACCGAGATCACCACCGTCTCGCCGTTCTCGCCGCGCCGGCGCAGCTGCAGGTCGCGGAACACCTCGCGGCGGTCGAGCTGCGCGCGATGCGCCTCCCAGTCCGCCGCGGTCATGTTGAGCCAATCGAAATCCCAGCGCCGCTTGCCGATGAACTGCTCGGGCGAGATGCCCAGCGACTGCGTGCCCACCGACATGTCGACGAAGCGGTACTCGGCATCCTGCTCCCAGTACCAGTCGGCGGAGAGCTCGGTGAGGTCGCGGAAGCGCTGCTCGCTCTCCTGCAGCGCGCGGCGCGCCTCGATCACGGCGGTGACGTCGACGAACGAACCGACCACGCCGCGGCCGCCATACGGCGCCGGCAGGTCAACGGGCGTCGTGCTGACCGAGATCCAGACCCGGCGTCCGTCGGGTCGCAGGACGCCCTTGACGATGTCGCGGTGCGCTCGGCCGGTGGCGAGCGTGTCGAGCGGCGGGTGCCGGTCGACGGGCCAGGCCACCGGGTCGACCGGCGAGGCGATGCAGCCGCGATCGGTCGGGCGCGTGCCGACGAGCTCGTCGAGCCGCCGGCCGAGGATCGCCTCGGCCGCGGGATTCGCCGTGATGACGCGGCCTTCGGAATCGTAAATCAGCACGCCTTCGGCGAGGTTGTCGATCACCGAGCGCAACAATTCGCCGGAGATGCTGGCGAGGGACGTGGCGGCGTTCATGGGCGAAGCTTGGCCGGCAGTGTAGTCGGGAATGCCGATGCCCGGCTTTTCCCCGCTGTCCGATCCGGTCCTGCGCCGCGCCATCGAAAGTCAGGATTTGTCAGAGGTCCAGTTGCGCGACCGGCTGACAGCCTCGCGCCAGCGCGCGAGCAGCCCGGCGGCCTCCGCGCGCGGCATGCGCGGCGCGAAGCGGCGCTCCTCCTGCCATTGCGCGGCGATCTCCTCGCGCGACTTCCAGACGCCGGTGTGCAGCCCCGCCAGATAGGCCGCGCCGAGCGCCGTCGTCTCGAGCACCTTCGGGCGCACCACGGGCACGCCGAGGACGTCGGCCTGGAACTGCATGAGCAGGTCGTTCGCGGCGGCGCCGCCGTCGACGCGCAGCTCGCTGAGCCGCTCGCCCGAGTCCTTCTGCATGGCATCCAGCAGGTCGGCGCATTGGTAGGCGATCGACTCGAGCGCCGCGCGCGCGATGTGCGCGCGCGAGGAACCGCGCGTGAGGCCGACGATCGCGCCGCGCGCGTGCGGGTCCCAGTGCGGCGCGCCCAGGCCCGCGAAAGCGGGCACGACGTAGACGCCGCCGTTGTCGAGGACGGTCGCCGCCATGCTTTCCACTTGTTCCGATCTTTCGAAGAAATGCAATTCATCGCGCAGCCATTGGACGACCGCGCCGCCGATGAACACGCTGCCCTCCAGCGCGTACTCGCGCTCGGCGTCGCGCGCGTCCACCGCGCGACCGAGCTGCGCGGCGGCGGTGGAGAGCAGGCCGTTGGCCGACCGCACCACCTTGCCGCCCGTGTGCATGAGCATGAAGCAGCCCGTGCCGTAGGTGTTCTTCGCCATGCCCGCGCGGTGGCAGCCCTGGCCGAACAGCGCCGCCTGCTGGTCGCCCGCGACGCCGGTCACGGGGATCGGCACGCCGAGCAGCGAAGGCGCGACCATGCCGAAGGCGTGAGAGGAAGGATAGACGTCGGGCAGGATCGCGCGCGGCACGCGCAGCAGCTTCAGCAGCTCCGGGTCCCAGTCGCCCATGTGAATGTTGAAAAGCAAAGTGCGAGAGGCGTTCGAGGGATCGGTGACGTGCGTGCGGCTCTGCGACAGGTTCCACACGAGCCAGGTGTCGATGGTGCCGAAGGCGAGCTCGCCGAGCTCGGCGCGCCGCCGCGCGCCCGGCACGTTGTCGAGGATCCAGGCGAGCTTGGTGCCGGAGAAATACGGGTCGAGCACCAGGCCGGTGCGCTCTTTGACGAGGCTCTCCGCGCCGACCTCCTTCAGCTCGGCGCATTGCGGCGCCGTGCGCCGGTCCTGCCAGACGATCGCGTTGCAGACGGGCTTGCCGGTCTGGCGGTCCCAGACCACGGTGGTCTCGCGCTGGTTGGCGATGCCGCACGCGACCACCTGCTCGGGCTTCAGGCCCGATTTGCGCAGCGCCTCGCGCGCCACTTCGCGCTGCGTGCGCCAGATCTCCTCCGGGTCGTGCTCGACCCAGCCCGGCTGCGGGTAGATCTGGCGGAATTCCTGCTGCGCCGAGGCGGCCGGCTTGCCGGTTTCGTCGAAGATGATCGCGCGCGAGCTGGTTGTGCCTTGGTCGAGCGCGATGACGTGGCGCATCGGGAAATTCTAGCAAGGGGCCGATGCTAGAATTCTCTTGCCATGAAAATTCACGAATATCAGGGAAAGGAGCTGTTCCGAAAATTCGGCGTGCCCACGCCGCACGGAATGCCGTGCTTCAGCGTCGACGAGGCGGTCGAGGCGGCGAAAAAGCTCGGCGGCAGCGTCTGGGTGGTGAAGGCGCAGATCCACGCCGGCGGCCGCGGCAAGGGCGGCGGCGTGAAGGTCGCCAAGTCGCTCGCCGAAGTCCGGCAGCTCGCGGGAAAGATCCTCGGCATGCAATTGGTGACCCACCAGACCGGTTCCGGCGGCCAGAAGGTTCGGCGCCTTCTCATCGAGGAGGGCGCCGACATCAGCAAGGAGCTCTACGTCGGCATGGTGGTGGACCGCGGCACGCAGCGGGTGGTGCTCATGGCGTCTTCCGAGGGCGGCATGGACATCGAGGAAGTTGCGGCGAAGACGCCCGAGAAGATTCACAAGGTGTTCGTCGATCCGGTCTCGGGCCTCACCGACGCGGACGCGCAGGGCATCGCGCGCAAGATCGGCGTGCCGGGCGGCTCGGTGGCCGAGACGGTCGCGCTGCTGCAGGCGCTGTATCGCTGCTTCTGGGACAGCGACGCGTCGCTCGCAGAGGTCAATCCGCTCATCGTCACGGGCAACGGCCGCGTCATCGCGCTCGACGCCAAGCTCAACTTCGACGACAACGCGCTGTTCCGCCACCCGGACATCGTCGCGATGCGCGACCTGGACGAGGAAGACCCGCTCGAGATCGAGGCCTCGAAGTACGACCTCAACTACATCTCGCTGGACGGCGCGATCGGCTGCATGGTGAACGGCGCGGGCCTCGCCATGGCGACCATGGACACCATCAAGCTGTTCGGCGGCTCGCCGGCCAACTTCCTCGACGTGGGCGGCGGCGCGACGACCGAGAAGGTGACCGCCGCGTTCAAGATCATGCTGTCGAACAAGAAAGTCAGAGCGATTCTTGTCAACATCTTCGGCGGCATCATGAAATGCGACACGATTGCCAGCGGCATCGTCGCCGCGGCGCGCGAGGTGCACCTCTCGGTGCCGCTCGTGGTGCGCATGAAGGGCACCAACGAGGACCTCGGCAGGAAGATCCTCAAGGACTCCGGCCTGCCGATCATCTCGGCCGACAACATGGCGGATGCGGCTAAGAAAGTTGTCGCCGCTTTGAAG
>Ga0335082_10003572_pt1 | contig 16941 bp, 23 predicted proteins | sample Lox_Sample_41_FD_206718 | JGI IMG/M metagenome (GOLD analysis project Ga0335082, IMG submission 206718) | Soil microbial communities from Loxahatchee National Wildlife Refuge, Florida, United States - Lox_Sample_4.1 | ecosystem: Environmental > Terrestrial > Soil > Wetlands | place: USA... | reverse complement strand
CGCCCGTTGTACTAGCAGCCCATTGACCGGTGATGATGAGAGCGACGTGTCGCGCACCATCACCGGCGGTGGAGATAGGCGGAGTCGAACCGCCGTTCCGAGACTGCCAGTCTCGTGTCCTCCCAGTTGGACGATATCCCCATTCGCGGGCCGTGAAGGAATCGAACCCTCTCGACGCGGGTTTTGGAGGCCCGCCGGCAACCGTTGCCTACGACCCATCTCTTCGCGCCCCGTACGGGAATCGAACCCGTTTCGCCCCATAGACAGTGGGGTCGCGCTCCAAGCGCGTCACGAGGCATGGCGCCCGCGGCAGGACTCGAACCTGCGTGAGCCGCTTTAGGAAAGCGGTGCCCTTCCGCTGGACGACGCGGGCGAACGGGGTAAGCGACGGGGATCGAACCCGCCTGGGACGAGGTCACAGCTCGCCGCCATCACCAGATGGCTACGCCTACCATAGAGGAAGCCGCGTGAGTCGAACACGACGCCGTTTCGGGGCGCGCACTGTTTAGCAAACAGGCTCCGTCACCACGACGGATTCAGCTTCCAAACGGAGGAAGGTGGGAGAGTCGAACTCCTAGCGCGAACGCTTCCGGTGTTCGAAGCCGGCGTCCCGCCACCGGGACTTCACCTTCCATGCAGAGGAGCGCGTGGGAATCGAACCCTACGGCGAACCGCACCATCGGTGTTCAGAGCCGACTTGCCACCACGGCTTGGAGCGCTCCGTTGCAGCGGAAAGCGGAGGACTCGAACCCCTGGCCCGAAGGCCTCAACCGGCTTCCAACCGGCGCCCGCCCCTGACGGGTTCGCTTTCCATTTCGTCGGAGAGGCGGGATTCGAACCCGCGACAACGAGCACCCAAAGCTCGTGCACTGCCGGACTGTGCGACTCTCCGGTAGTGGGTCGTCAGAGAATCGAACTCTGCGGCCTTGCGGCCCTCGCGTATCAGGCGAGTGGGTTCTACCAGCTCCGCTCACGACCCAAACTCTTCAACCGAACGGCACCTTCGGCCTCACCTGGATGAGGTTGTACGGCCGCGCCTCGTTCGCGAGGAACCGATCGATGACGAAGTCCTCGAAGCTGGCCGTCGGATCGGCCTCGATGCCAGGGATACCGCCGCCGCGCGTCGCCTCCGTGATCCACTGCCGTACGTCCTCGTCCCTCGCGTCCCGAGAGACGGTGTCGGGGAGGTCTCCGTTCTGACCCTTCCAGGTCACGTTCACGCGCGCTTCGGTGTTCTCGATGACCATGTGCGTTTCTCCTTAGTGTTTGGGCGACGTCCGAGGTGTGAAGCCGGTGTTGTCAGCTTGGAAGGCTGCTGGGTTACCATTACCCTATATCCCCAGAACGAAGGCCCGAAGGCCGGTGGGGATACCAGGATTCGAACCTGGATTAGCGTGTTGGATTCACGAGGGTGGACGTCACCCAGTACCCGCTGAGAGAATCGAACTCTCCTAGAACTGCTTGTAGGGCAGGTGCCGTCACCAGACGGCAAAGCGGGCGTACCAGTCGGAATGGCGGGACTCGAACCCACAGTCTCTCGGTCCCGAACCGAGCGCGATACCAGGTTTCGCTACATTCCGGTTGCGGGGGCCGTGTTGCACCGGCGTCGGAAGGCTTATGAGGCCGCCCTGAGGCTATGTCCACTCTCCCCGCGGTGCAGTCTCTCGGGATCGAACCGAGTTCTCGTGCTTTTCAGGCACGCGCGATCACCAGACTCGCTCAGACTGCGTGGCGTCCCGTACGCGAATCGAACGCGTGTTATCTGCGTGAGAAGCAGACGTCCTAGGCCAGCTAGACGAACGGGACATGACTTCGTGACCCCGACGAGATTCGAACTCGCGCCGCATGCCTTGAAAGGGCAGCATCCTTCCCGTAGACCACGGGGCCGAGAGAGCTGGCAAGAGGTACCAAGACACGTTTCGCCGTGTAGTCCTGGCTGCATCCAGCTCAGAGCTGGCGGAGAGAATCGAACTCTCGGTGACCTCCTTACGAAAGAGGGCCCCCGCCATGGGGTCACCAGCGCGGCTGCACCGGAAGGAATCGAACCTTCTGTCTTCAGGCTAACAGTCTGCTGCTGAGCCATTCAGCTTCGGTGCAAAGAGAAGTGGCGACCGCCGTTGTGCGTGCTCGCCCCTTCCACGATCAGACAGGAACGGTTGTCGTCCTCTGCGCGAGTCGGATTGGTCGGCCGACCTCTTGCCGCCCGCTGTAGCCCCTCTGTTCGTCGAGGGTCGATCACGATGGCGCGCGCGTTTCCAGCTCTCGCTGGCGAGGATGAGAAGGCACTCCGACGTTACGCGGCGCCCTGCATCCGTTCTCTTCAGGTTGTCAAAGATCGAGGTGGTTCGGGATGAGGGATTCGAACCCGCATTACTCCGGTCAGAGCGGAGCGTCCTGCCGTTGGACGAATCCCGAATGTGGTGGGCTCGGGGAGAGTCGAACTCCCTCGGACTGGGTAAGAGCCAGCTATGCGACCGCTACATCACGAGCCCATCTCGTGAGTGGGACGCCAGGGAATCGGACCCTGCCCTTCCGGGTAAAAGCCGGTTGCTCTGCCTTGGAGCTAGCGTCCCTCCTTTCCTTTCGGCCCGCCTCGCGCGGGCTTGGTCTTCGGTTTCATGGTGTCGGGGGCCGGAGTTGAACCGGCACAGCACTAGGCGGGTCGTTTACAGCGACTTGGGCTCACCGATGCCCAGCCCCGGCGTGCGATATGGCACTTCGGAGCTGCAATACATCTCTCGTGCGAACATCGGATACACGTCTCCTGTGATCTCGAACCGCACGTAGGGCAGATCCCAGACGCGCGTCCGGAGGGTCGTTCGAAAAACTTCAGGGGCCTGAAAACGACGAAGGCCGCCTTCCCTGGTTCGGGAGGCGGCCTCTTGCGCTCTGACGAGCTAGAAGACCGTCTCCCTACGTACCTCCCTCCGGGTTCACCAAGCTATCGAACACGGAGGATGTGGCAGGGGTCGCGATACCGATGGCGAGATACTGCTGGCGCTTGACACACGACGACGTCATCGGCCTTTCGGCCGCCCATGACGTCGTATGTTGCGCTCTCGCTATCATCCCATTACCACTAGCCTCTCGACGAAGGACGTGCAAGTGGTTTTTTCGGGTTTCTTCGAGTAGTCTGAGTCCGTCGACATCGCCCACCCCCTCGTTCGGCTCACACGCGCCGTCTAACCGCGGCACTGATCATGGGCATCAGCCAGTACCCAGCCGTACACCTCGGGCGAATCGACATCACGGGCACGACACTGGTTTCGACGTCGGAGGGAAGCTTCTTCTGCGTGCAACGGTCGCTCGTACCGTTCAATTCGAGCAACGTCATCTGCGAACGACAACGCAGTCCCCGCACTCGGCCTCACGGGCTGAAGCGGCGTCCCCGGAACGAGGAGTTCGAGTAGCTCCGGGGGCGTAACCTACACGAGCTGGCCTACCGGGATTGCCTAACAACCGGATGGCGAGATTGCAGAATGGCTGGAGCTGAAGCGAGATCCTTCAGCGCAACCGTTCAGCGACGGCTCGGGTCGCTGAACGGATTTGGTCCCCTGCTCACGAGCTACGCACGTAGACGGAAGAAGAGGTACCGCTGGCGGACCCGGGTTCGATTCCCGGCGTGTCCACGAAGGGAGGCGAGGCGAATGCGAAATGAGTTGGCCAGCACGCCCCGGGCTTCGGCCCGGGGCGGTGCCCTTCACCCGTACCCCGCCGTGATCTCCTACCAGTCGGCGAACACGACGCCGGCGCCGAGCTGGGAGCCGTGCTCCGCGTGCGGCGGCACGGGCGGCAAGCAGGTGCACGTGGCCTGGAGCATCTCGGCCGTCTGGTACACGTGCCTCACGTGCTGGGGGATGTGCGGGCGGCTGGTGCCGTGAGAGGACGACGCCGACGACGTTGACAGCGCTCCGAGGAGCAGCCCTGCATGACCGGGGAACGCGGAGGCCGAGTCGTTGGCCCGATGCTTCGGCGGGTTCCGAAGCGATGCAACCCGAACCCGCAACGCCTGCTCGGTTCACGCCGCGCAGGCGGGTGCGCCTGTCGGCTAGACACTCCGTGTGTCCGCGTGAGAAAGTAGCCCATCGCCCGAGGTTGAGGCCGAGCACTGAAGCTCGGAAACGGGGCTCCCGCTCCTAGCTCCTAACGGCGTTTCCTTCACAGGAGACGTCCATGCCGAGGATCAAGAGCAACGACCGTATGCCGTCGCGAAGCGACGCGAACATCCAGGACTTCCTCGACGATCTCTACGACTGGCGCAGCGCGCACCGGGACACGGCTCTCGACTTCGCCGAGGACGTAGGCCCCGACCAGGCCTTCGAGCTGCTCCACGCCATCCGGCGCTGGTACTCCGGCCAGACCATGGCGCGCCTCATCCACGCGTACAGGCCGATCCTACGCGAGGTGATGGCGATCGAGCCCGAAGACGCCGTCGGTCTCTACCGAGGCTTCAAGGTGGACGTGGACAACGTCCTCGCCGACGCCGACGAAGGCGAGGTCTTCACCATCCCCGTTGCGCGCAACCACGGGTTCTCGTCGTGGTCGACGAGTCCGAGCGTGGTGGACAGGTTCTCGGGCAGCGGGCGCGGCAAGGTGGGCATCGTGGTGCGGCTCGAAGGTCCGGAGTGGATTACTCCGGTCCTGGCGCCGCCAGAGGCGACCGCGCCCTGGTTCAACGCGCTCTACGCACGCGTCATCGGAAGCTCGTTCCGGCCGACGGAGGGCGAGTACCTGATCTACGGGACGAAGTTCTCGGGCGAGATCGTCAGAGTGAAGGGCTAGTGGATGTCGACCGACATGAGCCGCACAACCGTTCCCAGCTCCCGAGCGGCCGATCGCGCCGATCGCGCCGCCTCGGCGTAGCTGCTCCCGCATGCGGTGACGCCGCGCAGCTCGGCGTCATCGAAGACGTACCAGAACGTGTAGACCAGCTTGCCTTCGCCTACCCACGCCCGAACGTCATCATCTTCCGGGCAGAAGTCCCAGTTCCGCGGCTCGCGGACGAGTTCAGGGTGCGTGGGCTCGCCGAAGCGATCCAGGTGGCGTGCGCGGAGGAGGGGGGAGCTGGCGGGGGTGGGCTTGAGCTTGCGGTGCATGCCCAAACGACGCGCGGGGAGCGCGTTTCTGACTCAACCTCGCCTTCAACTTCGCACGAAGTTCGACCTCGATCTGCCGGACCCTCTCGAAGGAGAGGGTCAGCTTCGTACCCACCTCACGCAGCGTGAGTTGGTCGTCCAGGATGCGCATGTCGAAGATCATCCGATTCCTCGCCGAGAGCCTGCTTCGCATGCGGGCGATGACGGTTCGGACGAAGAGGGCCTGCTCTTCACGCTCCAGCTGCTCGTCCGGACCCTTGAGGGGGCTCGCGAGCGTATCGCCCAGCTCGCGCGATTCGTCGATGGGCGTGCTGATCGACAGCTCCCGCGGCCGGCAGATGGAATCGTACACGCCGCGCACCGTCGACGGATTCACGTCGTGCAGCGCCGCGACGGCCTCGACCGCCTGTTCGAGGGGCTCATCGTTGTCCAGCAGCTCCTGCACCTGGCGCGCGTACTTCCGCCGTCGATCGTCTGCCCGGCGTATCTCTCGGTCGGCGGCCAGCGCATCGCGCATGCTACGGTTGATCCAGAACGTCGCGTACGTCGGGAAGCTCGCTCCCTTCGTCGCGTCGAACCTGCGGATCGCATCGAACAGGCCGAACGTTCCTTCGCCCACCATGTCCTCCACCGTCAGGCTCCGCGCCATGCGGACCCAGTAGAGCGCCCTGCCGTAAACGAGGCCCATCGACGTCGTGATGAGCGTGTCGCGGGCTTTGAGGTCGCCCTTCTGGGCGGAGACGCAGAGGGCGACCTGACCTTCAAGCGGGAGGGGTTTCACGAACGACCCCCGCCTCACGAAGCGCTGCCCAGCCCTTGTCGGTCAGCTCCACGAAGTAGTCGCACGCGACGTTGTCGCTGAAGTTCGTTGTGCTCTTGAAGAACCCGCGAGCTTCGAGCGACTCGATCATCTTCTTCTCCGCGGTCCCGCCCTTCACGATGCGAGTGCGGTTGTAGTCCTCGACCGACGGCGACTCCGGCGCAGCCGCCGTGGCGAGTAGGCGTAGCTCGGCCGCCGTGGGCTTGTCGCCAGCGGTGGCGAGAACGGCGGTCGATACGGAGCCCAGGAGCATGCTGCGGCGATCGATCATGGGGAGAGGGTACCTCATTGTGGAGACGAAGCTGCCGTCGCGCAGCACTGCATCCCGGGCACCGCCAGAACAGCCCCGCCAGCGGCAGCCCGGCGCCCAGGCAGACTCGCTCCGCCTTCAACCGGATCTCCTCGCTTGCTACCGCCTTGCAGTCGCGGCAGGTGAGCGTCTTGCCGTCGTAGGCGACGACTTCCATCATCGAAACCCGGCAGCGTACTCCGCTGCTGCTTCTGCCAGCTTTCGTAGTGCGACGTCCTCCTCGCTGAGGGTCGAGTGACCGTAGGCGAGCGCAGCGTCGTGAAGCTTCTGACCCGTACCGATGTACTCCGCGACGCACCGCCACAGCACCTTCGCAGCCTCGTCGGGCGTGTAGTCCTCGCCGAACGTCATCGTGCCGTCGCGCGCGATGTCGACGAGGAGCTTGTTCTCTTCGCTGTTGATGCGGATCGCAGACTCTTTCGGGGCCCGTGTCTTCTTGATGGTGACCGAGGCACCTACGTCTGCCGTCAAATCCACTTTCTCTTCACTCATCGTCGCACCTCCTCCGCATCTCGTCGTCGCTCAGCATGCGATCTCGTCTTCTTGCCGCTCGTCCCCTTGGTGCATGGCTCGCCCTTCCGGGCCTTACAGAGCCGGCATGCGACCCGCGGCACGCATGCCTCCGTCTCGTCGCGCACAGCCCGCATGAGCCTTCGGCGAGCCCGAGCGACACGACGTCGCGCACGCTTCGGTCTCACAGCCGCCCCCCTCGCGCCGCCAGTATGGCTCCCAGCGTTGTTTTGAGCGTCGGACGCTGTCCGAGCGTCGCACGGGCTTCGAGTTCAGCTCGTCGCTCCGCCTGATCGGCTTCCCGCTTGGCGCGAGCTTCCTCCCGACGCTCCTCGAAATGCCTTCGCTCGGCCTCGAAGGCGGCGACCTTGCGCTCGATGATGCGAAGCGAGCACTCCTCGGCCGCCTTCGTCACCGCCTCCACGAAGCCTACGCCCGAGAGCATGAGCGCGATGACGCGCTCCTCGGTCCAGGCGATGTCGGCCTCGGTGTAGCCCTTCAGGGCGGTGGCGGCCCGACGTGAGGCCGCGTGAACGCGTCGACTCGATTCGCTCATCCTTCTCCCTCCTTGGCGACAGCAGGAGGCTCCGGCTCCGTCATGCACGCGTCGCCGTCCTTGTGATCCCTCCACATCCGTCCGCATGCGTCGCAGAAGAACTCGTACGCGGTGTCGAGCACGTCGATGCGGCGCTTCGCGTCCAGGGTCGTGAACAGGAGCGCCACGACAGTGCCGGGAAGAAGGGTCCAGAAGGCGGCCAGCACCGACACGGCCACGATCATCCCGAAGAGAAACGCGAAACAGATCGACATCGACTCACTCATCCTCGTCCTTCTTTCGGCCCTCTTCGAGAGCCCTCAGCACACCTTCGTTGCTCCACCTTTGCGACGACACCTTGCGCTCGGGCTCCGTCGGCGCCTCGGTCGGCAGGAAGCTCCCGGTCTCGATCCGATCGAGCCTCGCAACGATTCTCTCCAGGAGCCGGAACGCGCGCTCGCTCACGAGCGGGTCCCCGCGCAGCACGGCGAGGTCGGCGTGGCAGTCTCGGCGGAAGGTGTCGCGGTCTTCGTCGGTCATGGGTGCTCAGAACTGATCTACCTTGGCCGGCTCGCGCTTCGCGCGCTCGTCGTGCCACTTCTGGAAACCTTCGCCGAGAAGGATCGGATGGATGTTGGACTGCTTCAACGTATCCACCTGGCCAGCATCGAGAGGGTATGTGGTAGCCAGCACCCACGCATCTGTGAGGCGGACATATTCGCGGTAAAGGTTGAACTGACGGATGATGTCTCCGATACCTGTTGGGTTGATCTTCACCTCAACAACGACAGAGCCGCGGTTGTCGAAGGAGCCGTCATACGATCCTTCGGCGAGATGCCCGTAATCCAGACGGCCGAACTTGCTCTCGTAGACCAGATGCCTTCGCCATCCAATCTGGACATCGAGAAATCCGATCGTGGTTTTGTACTGACCTTCGCCCTTGGAGATCACCACCTCCACATTCGACGCCAGAACGATCCTGTCTTCGACGAGCTTCACCTCGACCAGTTCGTGAAGATGTCCGGGCTTGTACTTCTCAGAAGGAGGGTAGTCGCCGCGCAGTCTTTCTTCGTACTGAGCCCGAAGTTGCTTTTCATACACGCACTCTTCGCATCGCCTCAATTCGAAGTTGGGCGGGTAGATGTTGAGGCACAGATCATCCAGATCCAGCTTCCGATCGACGTCAGCGTAGGAGCCGCGCCATGTCCGCTCTGCGACGAGCACCCCCCTCTCCAGCTTCCTTTTGGTCGCGTTGTGGGCGAACAGCTTGACGAGTCGATCGGCCTGCATCGGTTGCGAGAGGTACTCACAGGCGAGGTCGTGCATGGGGTCCTTCTTGTCAGGGTCGCCGAAGGCGAGGCTGGCGAGGTACGTGCGGTCGTGGGAGTGTGACATCGTCGCACCTTTTAGAGGGGTGAGAGGTAAAAGAGGGGTATCTGCATCGGCAACGCCGGAAGATGCACTGACGTGGTGAACGCTCACGGCATTGCAGCCCATCCTATAGGAGTGCTTGGCCTATATCATCATCTTTCCAAATTCTCAGCGTAGAGATACCACTATTACAACTCACCCCTCTAAAGGACTGGCGTAAGTACCCGTAATCAGGTCGTAGGGTCAGGTTTGACGATCTGCCATCGCAGCGTGCCGCCCATGCCGGACTTCGAGATCAGCCGGAACCCGTCGATGATGCGGCCTCGGAACGCGCCGATCTTCTTTCCAAGCTCGACTGGATCGGGTGTTGCATCTCGCCCCTTGCCCTTGCGCCCGACGAGCGTTTCGATGGCATCCCGGAGATCGTCGAAACCGTCGTCGATCACGTCTCCGTCGGCGTTACGTGTTCGCTCGGACCTGTAAAGCAGGTTGAGGATGTCGCTCACCCGGAACGGTTCCGCCTCTCCGATCAGCTCACGCACCTTGGCGATGAAGCAGGTGGCCGCCCGGGTGTCGGCGTCCACCTCCTCATCCTTCTCCGGCCTCGCCTTCATGGGGTCCTCGCCGCCAGCGAACACGATCGCGTGCGGGATGATCTTCGACCACTCCTCGAACGAGCCCCAGCGAGGACACTTCATGTTGGGGCAGCCGGCGCGCCAGTAGGCACGCAGGATGAGGAGCGCGGCCCCAACAAGCCTGGGTCGTTGCGAACGAACCCATCCAAGCAGATCAGCGTGCCTGAAGTTCGTTCGTCGCTCGGGGCTATCGTCCTTGGGTTCGAGTCTCGCTTTCATGACCCGACGCGCTGTGTCGCCGAACAGGTTCATGTTGTTGCCGGTCGCCATGAGAACCGTGCGCCACGGGAGCGTGAGCACCTTCGTGGATCCGAGCACGCGAAGGTCCACCATGTCGCGCGCGGTGAGCACGCGGTCGAGCGGGCCGCCGCCGAACATCCGCATCGTCGGGACGTTGTCGAGACAGATGAACGACGCCCCGTTGAGCGCGTACCCGCCGAGGATCTTCTCCATCTCCACCTCGTCGGCGGTGTAGTTCATGCGCGGCGCCCCGCGACCCGTCGTAACTGTGGCGATGGCGTCGGTCTGGAGCGTCTTGCCTGAGCCGCGAGTCGAGGCGTCGAAGAGGAACGCCGGAACCGATCCCAGGATGGCGGGCCTGGCGATGAGCGTGAGGATGGCAGCGATCGGCACCGCGCGGTGCGCGTCATTGACGTAAGGGAAGTCCTCGAAAATTTCGCACAGGAACTTGAATGCCCAGCGCGCGTGGTCTTGCGTCGACATTTCGTCGGTGACGGTCGGGAACGTCTCGCTCGGCAAGTACAGGTAGCGCGTGACCGGATCGTAGCCAGGGGTCTGCACGATCGCTCCGTCGGGGCGGAAGGTCGGCGTTTCGATGACCCCGACGATGGTTCGGATGCCGGGCCAGTCCTTTCTCTTGCGAACGGCGCTCACGATCTCGTCCGTCGGCAAGATCGGGATGTAGCGGTGTTGCTTCTCGTTCCACTTCTGGAACACGGCGACCCGTGAGAGTCGCTCACGGATGCTTGGGATCTCCAGCTCGCTGATCTGCGGAGTGCCCTCGACGACCGCCTGAAGCACCTCCCCGGTCTCCGTGACGACCGTAGCGGCGTCCACCTGTTCGCGCGTTACCCGCGGAACGCTTACGAGCTTCTTCTCACGCTGGAAGAGATCGTCGTCCACCTTGAGGGCGGCGATGGCCTCGCCGACGTTGACGTACAGCTCCGTCGTCACGTGGATGATAGGACGTCCCGTCGAGGTAACGGTCGCCTCGCCATCGGCCGGAGGCGGTCGCCAACTGTCCACCTGTGCTTCCGGAGGTTCGGCGCCGGCCAGCACCATCGCCTCCGACTCCGCCGGCTGCTGAAGCACGACCGGGATGTGGATCTTCCCGCTCTCCCTCACCCTCTTGTCGGCGCTGGCGAGCGCGCGTCGGGCCTCGTTCTCCGGCAGCCCGCTCGCTCTCGCAGCCGCCAGCAGCTCGTTGTGGACGCGATCCCAGCTCCGACTGAGCTGGAGACCCGCGCAATGCTCGAAAGTTCGGCATGCGAGCTTGAAGAGCGTCGTGTTGCGCATACCCTCGCCGCACGCCGCGATGGCTCGCGCGTTGCCGACAATGACGGCTTCCAGGTACTTCTCGGCGCGGCTCCGGGCGCGGCCGTCCTTATAGATGGTGCTCGGGTTGTACTTCTGGACCCAGGTGGGGACCTCGGGAGCCGTGACCAGCTCCAATGCCCACGTCATGGGGAGCTTCGCGACCGGACCCACCTTCGTCCAGACGTACTGGCGGCCGCTGGCGTGCATGGAGGGGGCGACGACGACCTGGCCGCGTGCCGCCTTCACATCGACTCCAGGTTCGCCGCCGAGACCCGTGACGTTCACGAGCGTCGTCGTGTCGATCGAATGTGGAAGCTCGTAGAAGAGCCGGTAGCCACGCCCGGAGTCGCAGCGCGCGGTCTCAGGGAGGGATCCCAGCTCCGTGACGAGATGCTCGAACCGGGGGAGGTCGTCGATGTCGACGGCGAGGATGTAGTGCCCCGACGGCTGCTTGCCGAGCACGACGCCGACGTTCGGAGTGAACTTGAGCCGAGCGAGCTGGTCGAGCAGCTCGTCGCGGCTGGCGATCTTCGTCTGCCAGTTCTTCGCGATCGGATGCTTGCCTGCTGACGTGGAACCGTTCGCGGACTTCTGGTGGACCTTGCCGCACGAGCAGCCGCCATCCTTTCCGACGGGAGCGTGCGTGAGGATGGGCCAGAGGCTGGCTTGGAGGAGAGCGTCCAGGGCCTGCTCGACGGAGTCGAGCGTGAGAAGCGAGTCAGGGAGGACGAGCTGGTTGCCGGGTTGCGGCGTCGGCGAGGCCGGTGCCGCTGGCTCGGGCGGAGGCCCCTCAGGGGGAGCGGCCGCTGCCTCGTCGTCCGACGGCGGCGGCGGAATCTCGTCCGTCGGCATTACCACGGGCGCCGCGGATCTTGGGGTGACGAGACAGCGAAGCCTACCGGCCGCCGACGGCGGCACGCGAACACGATCATGACCAGAGCCTCCGGGAGTCTCGCCGCCCTGTGAAGGGCCGTGTTAGCGGGGCCGTGCGGTGGTAGTCGCCGAGGAGGGGTCGGCCCCGACGAGCACCCGCGCACGGCCCTTCACGGGACGGCGGAAGATTCGGGTTCGGCTACCAACCTTGCCCGGCTTCAGAGACCGACAGTAGAACCGGCCGAGGCGTCCGGCAACCTCGAAATTACTTCAAGTATCGCGACGCCATACGATGCGATCGAAGGCCTCGTCGCGCGGGATGGGGTCGTCGAAGGTGCCGCGCGTCGTCTCCAGAAAGGCTCGGACGCGCTTCTCGGCGTCGGACGGCGTGATCAGCTCGGGCCACGTCTCCTTCACCTTGAGCAACTCGGACCAGCAGTCGCCGCAGAGGTAGTGACGACCGAAGAGGAGGTGGTCGCACATGATGTTGTCGCATCGGCTGCATTCCATGACGCCCATCTCGTCACCACTCCTGTCGTCCGCGCGACCCGCGCGCCGCGTACGCCTCTTCGGCCCGTCGGAAGGCGTGGCCGTAGAGGGCGCCGACGGCGCGCTCGGCCTTCTCCGGATCGGTCCGCAAGAGGCTACGAAGCTCGCGCTCGATGTCGCGGTGGGTCACCCGCGGCGCGAAGTGGTCGCTGAGAAGCTGCTGGAGGAGGTCGAGTCTCATCGGTTCGCTCCGTAGAGTCCTTCGATGTGACCGTCGGCATGGACGTACCCCACTGGACCGGGGCCCGGCTCGTAGTCGGGATCCTTCTCGTCAACGTGGACGCCGAAGGACCACGACTTGCGACGCTCTCCGTCATGTTCCAGCGCGACCTCGATGCGGCACCCGGCGTAGGCAGGGTAAGACTGGCGCACGAATCGGCGTGCGAGCTGCAATGCTCGACGTTCCCTCATCAAACGACTCCCGCCTTCAATCCCGCATCAATGAGATCGCGTACCACGCCTGAGATGCTCCCGCCTTCGCGATAGTGGATGCCACGCGCCCTTCGTGCGGCCGCAAGCTCCTCAATCCTGTCCGCCACGGATTGCTCCAGGTAGACCGGCAAAGCGGCGCGCTCCATGAACCGTGGAGGCCGACTGTGCCCCACCTTTGGAAATCGGTTCAGCTCTCCCGCGTCTCGCGCGCGAGAATAGTGTCGCATGCACAGGCCTCGCCCTACGACGTTGCGCTGGCAAGTCTTGTCGTAGAGGCACTGCTTCACGCCGGCCTCCTCGCCGGGCCTCATCGGTCGTGCACAGGACAGCGTATGAACTCGTCGTGGACCAGCGTTCCTGTGCACGACGGCTCCTCTGTCGACGCTGTCGGCTGTGGGTCGCGCAACCTTCGTAGCCTCTCGCCGACGGCCGCTACAACGACCTGCACATGCGCGGTGAGAACCTTCTCGGCGCACGCCTCGGAACAGAAATCGAAATCGCCGCCACCCGTTTCACGACCGTGAAGGTAGCTCCTGGTTTCTACGTTGACATACGGTTGAGTCGGATTCCATTCTCTCTTGGAATCGGTCTGAAGAAGTGTTCCGCATCCGTCACACGTACACGACTGATTGTTCATCGTCCGGGGTACTCCTTCTCACGTCGCTCGATCATGCGGAGCGCGTCGCACATCGCTCTGACATAGCCGGCATGCCAGTACGTGCGCTCGGGCGTGCCGTCGTCGAGATGTTTGCCGCCTTGTAGGTGTCGCACGTCAATCGCGTCGCCCATCCTGCGCGAGCGCGCCCGCAGCATCTTCGTCACCGCGGCTAGCACGTCTGAATCGGTCACTCGACGTTCGTTTGCACCACGCTTGCTCAGGGCGCGGTACTCGTTGCGAGTCCGACCCGTGCGAATCACGAGGCGTTCTACGAGACCATCCTTGATGAGACGCTCAACGAGTTGGCGCGTTCGGTTGTGACTTCTACCGGAAGTGGAGGCGAGCTTCTGAAGTGACTGCGGCTCTCCTGATTTCTTCAGGCAATCGTAAACGTCTTGCTGTGCGGGTGTCATCATCCAGTCCTCCTTGCCCTTCGCTGCCTCGCCTGCTCACGCCCCGACACGAACACGGCGCCCAGTTCGAGCGCACGCGCGCGCTTGTTGACGGTGAGGTCGTAGTGCGGCGCGAGCGGATGCTGCTGGAACCAGGTGCGACGTAAGCCGAGCTGCTCGGCGAATGCGTGCAGCTCTTCGAGGGGCCCGTCGGTTGTCAGGTGGCAGGAGCCGGCCTGGAAGCACCGAATGCGCGTGGGCCAGCGTTGAAGCTCGTCGACCATGATCGTCATGGTCGCTTCGGTACGACGGACGCGTAGAGCTTGCGAGCGGCTGCGACGTCGGGCCGCTCGATCGCCTCGAACTTGCGCAGCTCACCGGCGGCCGCCACGCGAGGGTAGAGCTTCACCTGATCCGCGTCGTACATTTCGAGGACTACGCCCAGCGCCCGGATGAACTCGTCGCGCGAGGTGGAGATCGCTTGGTTGGCGTCCAGCGCTGCGCAGCCAGGGCACCCGCTGCTCGTGATCGGGTAGGGGCCGTGCAAGCCGCAGGTCTGCGTGTACTCGGTGGCAGGCGCCTGTCTGATTCGGGCGGCGTGGTCGCGCGCCAGCTTGACGGGCGACTCATGCATCGCCTCCGAGTCTTTGACGAGGTCGCGCCACGCCTGCTGCTGCTCCGGGGTAGCGACCATGGCGCGCACGGCGGCTTGCAGCTCGAACACAACCATCGTTTGCAGCTCATCGAGCTGGGCATCGTGCCACTCGCCCCGGGAGTGCACGCGGACGGTCCCGTCCGGCTTGAGAACGAGGCTGGACCCGATCGCCACGTCTCCAGGCCCCGTGGCCCTCGCGTCCTTTCCCAGGGCTAGGGCTCCGTCGGCGATGGCTTCGGCGTGGTCGCCGATCGCCACGGCGGCGACGCCTTGAGCGACGCAAGAGAGACCTGCGGCGAAGTACGAGGTGTTGCTTGTCGCTTTCGACGGATCTGCCCATGCTGGGTCTTGCGCTCCGAGTACGTTGGCGCTGTCCATGAGCCGCTGGAGCACGGCCTCGATCTTACCCGAAGCGTCTACGGGGCTCTCCGCCTCGACGTTGACCGTGGCCGCGACGTCGCCGACACCGCTGATGTGGTACTGGAAGATGGCCTTGTAGTTCATGGCTTCACCTTGGCGAGAAGCTGACGAGCGGCGGCTACGTTCGCCTCGTCGGTCGCACAGGCAGCCATGAGCGCTCCGCCTGGATCGACGGGTCGCGTGCGTTGACGCTCGTACGCGTCCAGCACGTTGCTGAGCGCCCGGATCAACTGATCGCGAGTCGGCTCGGTGACGAGCAGGTGAGCGGTCTTCTCGCGCTGGTAGCATTCGATGCACACCCACGCCCTGCGCACAACCCAGTGGAGCGCAACGCCGCCGCGCGGAATGGTCGACGTCGACGACCCAGGACGACCGCAGCCAGCGCAGACCGTGGCTTCGTGCGGCGGATCTGGCTCCGACTCACCTGGAGCGTAAGTCGTGGCTCCAGCGATGGGGCTCTTCTGATAGTCGGCGAGCGCTCCGAGCACGTCAGAGCCGTCCACCAACCGTTGAAGCGCCCCCTCAAGCTTTCGATGGGCCTCGCGCGGATCGTCGCCGGACACCTCGATGGCGAGCGCGTGGTCGTGGTCCGTAAGACTGCCTCGACGACACTGAATGAACATTTTCATGCGTTCAACCTCGCTCGCGCTATCGCGCGGTTCAGAACCTTCACGGGTACGGGCTCCCTCGGCGGGATCCGCCGCACGAGCTGCTGGCAGGCGGGACACGTCCACGGATCGCGGGACGGATCGGCCGGCGGCGTCGGCCTCGGATCGGTTGCCAGGAGCTTGCTGTGGCCGCGACAGAGTGGCCTGACGCCGTCAGCCGAGGCGTGGTAGTCGTGCTGACCGCTCCTGCTTGCATACCAGCGCACCGGAGTGCCGGAGGGGACGGTGAGGCGCTTGGTGGGGCCTGGGAAGTAGACGAACCTCATGCGACGAGTTCCGCGGGCAGCACTTCGCCACGGTTGCAGTATCCGAGGATCGTGTCTCGCCTCGACTCGATGGCCTCCCACCTGGGGCCCCGGAACGTCGGACGGTTGCGGGCGTCGAGGAGATCGAGCGTGCGACAGAGCTGGAAGCCTCGGCGCCACACGATCGAGCGTTCGTAGTTCGGGACGAACTCCAGCTCGTCACGCAGGAACTGCGAATCCGTGACTTCTTGCCAGGCTATGACGGCGGCGAACGCACGAGGCCCGAGGATCGTCCGCGCCAGCGCGCGTTCGAACTGAAGGAGGAAGAGGTCCTCAGGAACGTCGTAGGTGTCCCACCACGGCGGCTGGACGATGACGTGAACGATCTCGTGAAGCGCTTTGTTGATCTCGGGCTCTTGCGGCAGAAAGACGATGCGCTTCGCCAGGTGAAACGCGTAGTCCCCGCCGGGACCGAAGGAGATGCCGCGCCGGAGATCGCGCAAGCGAGAGTGAAACGGACAGAGCTGGATCTCGTAGACGCTCGCAAGCTGACGGACGACCTCGGGGGCTTCGCCCTTCCAGCCTCGCCCATCCCACCGCTTCATGCCGTCACCGCCAGAAACCGCTCCACGACCTCCAACGGATCCGGAGCGTTCGTGAACCACGCGAGGTGTCCTTTGTCGCCGAAGTCGAAGAGGAAGAAGACCACCCTGTGCCCCTCTGCTTCCAGGAGATGCCCCAGCTCGGCGCACTTGGCTTCGAGCTTCGCGCGAGCGATGAAGCGATCGGGCGACTCGCCCGGGTCGCGCGTGTTGACCTTGGCGCGGGCCCGATCGAGCCACTCCGTGAGCGTCGCGCGGACGTCGGCTCGATCGGCGCTGGCCGCATAGTGGTACTGGCCGCCGAGCTTCATGAGGAGAGCGAAGCCCTGCTCGGGCCATGTGATGCTCTTGAGCGTGCGGGCCAGCTCGGGGAAGTCGTCTGCCATCGTCGGTCAGCTCGCGGATGCCGACGTCGCGATGCCGTTGGACTTCTTCGAAGACTTCTTCGGTGCGGGCTTCTTCTTCTTCGGCGCCGCCTTCTTGCGAACACCGTAGGTCGTCGACCGCTTCGTGCCGGACAGGATGGCGATCTTCTTGCCGGCGAGCGCCGCCTTGATGACCCGCGGCAGCTCGCGGACGTCCATCCTGAGCGCGGAACGGATCTCCTCGGCGC
>Ga0335082_10003571_pt1 | contig 16942 bp, 17 predicted proteins | sample Lox_Sample_41_FD_206718 | JGI IMG/M metagenome (GOLD analysis project Ga0335082, IMG submission 206718) | Soil microbial communities from Loxahatchee National Wildlife Refuge, Florida, United States - Lox_Sample_4.1 | ecosystem: Environmental > Terrestrial > Soil > Wetlands | place: USA... | reverse complement strand
CCGTGCGGGTTGTTGCACTTGCCGTAGGTGCGAAGGTTCTCGTCCTCCGACATCGCGTCGCTGTGAAGCCGGTGCGAGGCCGAGAACCAGTATCGCCGTGTGAGGTGTGCCTTCATTGCTCTCCGAAAAAATCCACGAACAGGTCGGGCGTCTCGTAGACGCGGACGCGATGCAGTTCCGCCACGTTCAATCTTGGCTTCAAACGGTTCCAGATGGCGATGGCCAGGTTCTCCGTGGTCGGGATGGTGTTCAAGAATTCCGGCACTTCCTTGTTGAGGAAGCGGTGATCGAGCGCGTCCAGCACTTCCCTGTTCAGGACCTCTTTCAGGTCCTTCAGGTCCACGACGAAGCCGGAGCGCGGATCGACGGGCCCTCGGACCGTGACCTCGAGGGTGTAGTTGTGTCCGTGTCCGTGCGGGTTGTTGCACTTGCCGAAGATGCGGCGGTTCTCCTCCGGGGTGAACTCCGGGTTGTGATAGAAGTGCGAGGCGGAGAACTCAGCCTTGCGAGTCAGATAGACGACTGTGCGCCGCGCGCGCTCGCCGCCTGGCTCGCGCTCGGGCTCCCGTTCGATGATGGCGGATCTGGACAATACTCCCGTCCTTTCCAAGTCAGGTTCTTGCGCCACCTGTAATAGAGGCGCGAACGCAACAAAAGATACGAAAAGATTGGCAACCCCAGCGGCGCCAGGAGTTCGGCCAGCAGCCCGAAGTGGGCGCGGCGGATGCGCTTGAGAACCCGCATCCACGCCAGCGCTCCGAGGGCGACAACCCCCAGGACAAACTCCCGTGCGCTTACGTAAGTGAGCAGGTCCGCGCGATGGGCAGCCGCCCAGATAGCGACAGCAACGCCGCCGACGATGACAGCAAATTCCGCCATGCGAACAAACGCCAGTTGCATGGTGTGCGGGAACAACAGCGCCAGGTTCTTGCTCCAGCCTTCGATCAGGGAGCGAGCGTCGCGGTACATGCGGGTGCGCACCAGGCCCTTACCGTAACGCAAGCGGATCCGCCGGCCAGTCGCCTTGACGAGTTTGGCGAGCTCCAGGTCCTCCAGCAGGCTGGACGCAACCGCCCGATGCCCGCCCACAGCGTCGTAGGCTTCGCGTGAGATCAACAGGTACTGGCCATTGGCCGCCGCAACTGGAGACTTGGGATCGCACACCGCACTCGGCGGATAGGTGGAGGCCAGTTCGGCGAAGATGGCGGGCATCACCGCCCACTGCAAGAGTCCGCGCACCTCCTGCTCGGGCGAATAGGAGAGCAGTGCCACGCCTTCGCGCTGCGCCTCCTGCAAGGTGCGCAGCAGCGAGCCCGGCAAGTGGACGGTGTCGGCGTCTGTGAACAGGAGCCACTGGCCGCGCGCGATGTTCGCACCGGTCCAGACCGCATTGCACTTGCCGGACCAGCCTGCCGGCAGCTCGCCCGCCGACATCACCTTCACGCCCGGGAACGACTGCGCGATCTGGCGCGTGCCATCGCTGGACTGGTCGTCTACGACGATGACCTCGAACTCCGCACCCGGCTGCGAGGTGATGGAACGCAGGCAGGCGGCCAGGCAGGCCTCCTCGTTGCGGGCCGGGATGATCACCGACACTTGCGGCGACATCGTCTTCTGCGGCGATAGCGAGTCTGGCGACATAGAGAGAATCCTTCTATTATAGCTGTGTGAGAGGCGCCATCTCATTCGCGCTCCTGCTGGCGATGGTGGTCGGATGCAGCCGCGGGCCCAAGCCGCCGCTGGTGGGCGGCGCTGCCCCGGAGTTCACCGTGACCGACTCGGAGCGGACGGTGGCGCTCAAGGACCTGCGCGGCAAGGTGGTGGTGCTGAATTTCTGGGCGACCTGGTGCCCGCCGTGCGTCGAGGAGATGCCCTCGCTGGTGCGGATGCAGAAGGAGCTGAAAGATAAGGGCGTGACCGTCCTCGCCGTCAGCGTGGACGACGATGCCCGCCAGTACCGACAGTTCCTGGAGAAGAACAAGGTGGACCTGCTGACGGTGCGCGATCCGCGGCAGCAGAGCAACGAGCTCTACGGAAGCTTCAAGTTCCCCGAGACCTACATCATCGACCGGCAAGGCGTGCTGCGGCGCAAGTTCATCGGCCCGGTGGACTGGACCAAGCCCGACGTCATCGACTACCTCAGCAGGCTCTGATCAGAGCTGCACGTTTCGCAAACGCAAAGAGTTCGTGATCACCGACACCGAGCTGAAGCTCATGGCGGCGGCAGCGATGATGGGGCTGAGCAGTAGTCCGAAGAATGGATAGAGCACGCCGGCCGCGATGGGCACTCCCAGCACGTTGTAGACGAAAGCAAAGAACAGGTTCTGGCGGATGTTACGCATGGTCGCCTGGCTCAACCGGCGCGCGCGCACGATCCCCCGCAAATCGCCTTTGACCAGCGTGATCCCGCCGCTCTCCATGGCGACGTCGGCGCCGGTGCCCATGGCGATGCCGACGTGGGCCTGGGCCAGGGCGGGGGCGTCGTTGATGCCGTCGCCAGCCATGGCGACCATCTTCCCTGCCGCCTGGAGCTTCTTCACCACTGCGGCTTTGTGCTCGGGCAGCACTTCGGCCTCAAAGGTATCGATGCCGAGCTTCTTGGCGACCGCGGCGGCGGTGGTCCGGTTGTCGCCGGTGAGCATGGCGACGCGGACGCCCTGGCGCCGGAGGTCAGCAACCGCTTCGATGCTGGTCGCCTTGACGGGATCAGAGATGGCGAGCAGGCCGACCGGCGCGCGGTCAACCGCGACTAACACAGCGGTCTCACCGTCGCGCTCCAGGCTTTCTGTTCCTCGTATGACCGAGATTCCCAACTGGGCAAATAGTGCTTGGTTGCCAACCGCCACTTCGTGGCCATCGACCCGTCCGACGAGGCCCTTACCGGTGAACGATTGAACGTCCGCAGTCGTTGGGAGCCGCAGCTTGCGCTCGTGTGCGGCTGCGACAATGGCCGCCGCCAGCGGATGCTCGCTGGCCCGCTCAACCGCGGCGGCGAAACGGAGAAGCTCGTCTTCCTTGTCCCGGGACTCCGCAATCACACTCGTCACCCTCGCTTTCCCTTCCGTGAGCGTGCCGGTCTTGTCGACGACCAGTGTGTCCACCTTCTCCATAACCTCGAGGGCCTCGGCGTTGCGGATGAGAACGCCAGCGCGTGCGCCGCGGCCGGTGCCGACCATGATGGCCATCGGAGTGGCCAGGCCGAGGGCACAGGGGCAGGCGATGATGAGCACCGCGACCGCATTCACCAGAGCATGAGCCAGGCGGGGCTCGGGGCCGGCAAGCGCCCAGATCATGAATGTCAGAACTGCGATGGCGAGCACAGCGGGAACGAAGATGGCGGCGACCTTGTCGGCGAGGCGCTGGATGGGCGCGCGGCTGCGCTGAGCCTCGGCGACCATGCGCACGATCTGGGCGAGCAAGGTCTCGCTGCCGACGCGCTCCGCGCGCATGACCAAAGCGCCCGTGCCGTTCACCGTGGCGCCGATCACCTTGTCCCCAACATTCTTTGCCACCGGGACGGATTCGCCGGTCACCATGGATTCGTCGATCGCGCTGGCGCCCTCCAGCACCACGCCATCCACCGGCACCTTCTCGCCGGGGCGGATGCGCAGGCGGTCACCCGGATGGACGCTCCCCAGCGGAATGTCACTCTCGTTGCCATCCGATCCGATCCGGCGTGCCGTCTTCGGCGAAAGGTCGAGCAGCGCCCGGATGGCGGCGCCGGTGCGGTTGCGGGCGCGCAGCTCCAGCACCTGGCCGAGGAGCACCAGTACGACGATAGCGGCGGCGGCCTCGTAATAGACCTCGGCTGCGCCACCGTGTCCGCGGAACTGCTCGGGCAGCGCCGTGGGGAACAAAGTCGCGAAAAGGCTATAGGTAAAAGCGATGCCCGTGCCCATGCCGATGAGGGTGAACATGTTGAGGTGGCGGGTCTTGAGCGACGTCCAGGCGCGCTGGAAGAATGGCCATCCGCCCCAAAGGACGATGGGAGACGCCAGCAAGAGCTGGAGCCAGGGCATCAGCGATGGTGCGATGGCGTGGGGCGCGATGAACATCACGCCCATCGAGAGCACGAGCAACGGAACCAGCAGCGCCGCGCTGATCCAGAGCCGGAGTGTCATGTTCTTCAGTTCCGGGTCTTCCGCGGGAGTGGCGGTGACGGTCCCGGGCTCCAGCGCCATGCCGCAGATCGGGCAAGGTCCGGGCTTGTCCTGGCGCACCTCGGGATCCATCGGACAGATCCAGGCGGTGCCTGCAGGAGCTTGGGTGACGCGGCCGCCCTCGGTCGCGTGCGGTCTAGGAGCGCCCAGAGAGATCCCGACCAGCGGCGCCGCAGCAGCCTTGTTCAGGTACTTTTGCGGATCAGCCTGGAACTTGGCGGCGCATCCCGAGCAGCAAAAGTAGTAGATTTTGCCGGCGTGCTCGGCCTTCCCTCTTGCGGTGGCCGGATCCACACTCATCCCGCAGACCGGATCGATCTCTTTTGTCGCTGTTTGCGCAGATTGGCCCACGATCTTGAACGGGTCCATGGCTTACCTCGAGTACCGGGAGAACAGCTCCACCAGCTCGTCGTACATGGCTTCGGCGCGCTGCGGAGAAGCCTTGATGGCATCGGTGGCGCAGTAGCGCAGATGATTGCGCAAGAGCTCGCGGCCGACATTGCGCAGAGCTTCCTGCACCGCCGAGACCTGTACCAGGATATCGGCGCAGTAGCGTTCGTCTTCGACCATGCGCTGGAGCCCGCGAACCTGACCCTCGATCCGGCGCAACCGGTTAAGGTTGGCCGACCGGATCTCCGGGTCCACGGCTACGGCCTTGCGGGCCCCCATCCCGGCGCTGCACCCGCAGGATGCGTTTGCCTGACGTTTGTGTTGGGTCGCCATACCGGACAGCATATACCCCTATGGGGTATGATGCAAGCCGGCCTCGATCGGTCGCAGCCTTCAGGCGCGCACCTGGCTCGCGTATAGTGGTCTGTACTTGCGAAGGAGATCAGGATGACCGCGCTCGACGTAGTCTTCCGCTACGGCGCCACGCCAGGGGAGGCCGAGATCCGCGCCATCGCCCCGTTGAGGGACGTGTATGGCATCCGGCGCGTCAGCGTCGACGAAAAGGAACGCACCGTACGAGTGGAATACGACGCCAGCCGGCTGAAAGAGGACACGGTGGCTTCCCTGCTGCGGCGCGCCGGCTTCGACCTGCGCGAGAAGGTCGCGCTCGCCTAAGGCATCCGTACAAAAAGCAACAGGGCCACTCCTCACCCGCTCTGGCCAACGGATGCGAAGCGCCCTGTTGCGCGCCACTTCGTCTGCTGTCTCCTAGTGCATCCCCCGTGCCAAGCCATATCCCCTGAAAACAAAAGGCTTAGTTAGGCAGTGGAAGGAAACACTGCGAAGGATTTTCCGGCGGAAGGCAAGATTTACTTTGTGGATCAGGGGACCGGTTGGGCGGCTCCGAACTGCCGTGCCCGTCGCAGGCAATCCTCGGCCCCCTTCGCATCGCCCAGCGCTCGCTTCAGCAATGCCAGGTGATAGAGGCTGCTGACCTCCCCGACCGCTTCGTCCTGGCTGCGCTCAAAGGCCTTCTCCGCCGCCTCGAAGTTGCCGCGGCGCTCGTAGATGACGCCGATGTGGTAGTGCGCCATCAGGTAGTCGGGGGTAAGCATGATGGCCTGCTCGAACTCGCGCAACGCTTCATCCAGCTCTCCGGCGTGGAACAGGGAGATGGCGAGACGGTAGTGGGCGGCATTGCAATGCGGGTCGATGGAGAGGCACTTGCGGAAAGCGTGCACCGCCTCGGGCATATCAGCGCGGTGATAGTGCGCCACCCCAAGGTCGTAGTAGGCGCGGGCGAAGCTGGGGGCGGTGGCCACGGCTTTCCGGTAGTGCTGAATGGCGACGTCGAGCACGCCCTGGCGGAAGTAGAGCGTCCCCAGCATGTGGTTGGCCAGCGCGTGTGCAGGCTCGGATTCGAGCAGCCGTTCCAGCTCTCGGCGAGCTTCATCGTTGCTGCCGGCCTGCTCCAGGGAGAGCGCCAGCAGGAGCCGATGATCGAGGAAGCCGTCGCGCAGGAACACGCCGCACTCAGCGCAGAACTTGTCCTGCTCGGTGAACCGGTGACCGCAGCGGACGCAACGGCTGGGACTGGTCGGGGCCATGGGACCTCCTGGATGGTGGCATTCCCATTCAACCGCCGGTCCGTGCCAAGCTCAGTGATTGGCGTCACCGGGGGACGTGAGCGGCGTACCAAGGGCCGACGCGGCCTCTGCCTGCCCCAGGCAGCTTCCGCTGCATTCCCGCTTGCAATCGGCGGTCGAGCTACACTAACCTTCGTCGCACTTCCCCGGACCTCCCGGGAGTACCGGCATGGAATTCCAGATCGAGACGCGGCTGGTGGATGGGGTCAAGGTGGTGGCCTGCAAGGGAAAGCTCATGCTGGGCGAGGAGATGACGGCCTTCGGCAACCAGGTGCGCAGCATCCTGGAACAGAACCCGGTGATCGTGATGGACCTGAGCGGATTGACCTACGCCGACAGCAGCGGCATCGGAACCCTGATGGGGTTGTTCATCGCGGCGCGCGCCCGCGGGGGAGAGATCAAGTTCGCGCAGCCATCCGACCGGCTGTCGCAAGTGCTCAAGACCATGCAATTGGTGGGCGTGATGGGCCTTTATCCGCACGTGGACGATGCGGTGCGCTCGCTGAAAGCGCGTACGACCGGTCCCGGACTGTTCTGAGCCCTACTTCGCCGCGGCTTTCACGTAGCTCACATCCTTGGGCGGCTTCCGCACCAGGTCCTCCAGCCGGCGAGACCCGGCATTCTTCAAGTACCGGTCGAAGAACGCGACGCTGTACTGGTCGATGACGGCCTGGTACTTGCGGTTCAGGCTGGTCCACGCAAAGTGCCCTGCCCCGTCAAATTCCACGTAGTACTTGGGAGCGGAGGAGCGGTCGTAGGCGCCCTGGAAGCGGCGTACGGTGGGAGTGACTCCCAGATCCCGTGTGCCTCCCTGATACATCACCGGCGCGCCAAGGTGGCCGAGGTCTCCCCTGTCCACGTAGGGGGGAGGTGTAAGCGGCCAGCGCCAGCACGGCCTTGATGCGGGGATCCTTCCACGAGGGCCACGCCCCGGCGACGCCGAGGGCGGTGTATCCGCCCAAGGAGTGCCCGGCGATCCCCACGCGCTGCGGGTCGAGTGGAACGCCTTGGAAGGACTTGTCGCGCAACGCCTCGTCCAGTACGGCCCGGACATCCTGCTCGCGGTCGCGGTAGGTTGCCTCACTCCAGCGCGATTGGTCGCGGAAGGACTCCTCCGGCTTGACCCGTTTCCCGCCACGCCGCCCTTGTCCGAAGCTCTGCCGCCCGGAGCCGCACAGGGCGTCCTGGTGGTTGGGAGCCAACACCAGATATCCGGCGCCGGCCAGCGCTTCCATCAGGAACACCGACTGGGTGTTGCAGCCGCCAAAGCCGTGGGAGAAAACGATCAGGGGGTATCCGGAGGCTGGAGCAGGGCCGTGCGGCTTCCAGATAGCCACGCGACGCCCGGCGACCTCGACCTGCTGCGCCTCCTGGGCGGGCAGGGGCCCGGCAGCAAACAAGAGAAGCAGCAGCCATGCCAGTCGTGGTCGCGCCATCGTGGGGAGCTCAGCGTCTTGCAACGCGGAGCGATGCAGCTCGTTGCGGGCCTGGCCGGCTGAGCCCAGGCACGCAGGGCAAGAAAATGGCGCGCCCTGAGAGATTCGAACTCCCGACCTACTGGTTCGTAGCCAGTCGCTCTATCCAACTGAGCTAAGGGCGCGCAGCCGACAAGCTGAGCCGATTATAGCGAAAGGAGCAGGGATGGGGAAACTTGGCGGGGCTCATTTCGCGCCTCCCAAGGTGAATCCCTGCATAACAGTGGCCGCTGGGACCAGGGAATGGAATCACCGGCTTGTCCCACCCCTGGCCGACCGGACACGTACAGATGGCCCGTGACATTTATCACAATATGCAGTGATTGTGATCACATCTGCAGAAGCCTGCATACCGGACGTCTCCTAGCCTCGCGCCGGAGCGCTAGATCCTTATTTTTCAGGGGACAAGCCGGCGATCACTTCGGCCCTGAACTTGCACCATCTTCGAGCAGTAAGGGGGTTTCATGAAAGTGAAAGTTCTGCTCTGCCTGACCATGCTGGCAATCTTTGCCGTCCCCGCTTTGGCTGACTCGTACTCGGTACAAGTCGGCTACGCAGACGGACTCCGCGGTGGCGGGTTCTTCCCGCTTCCCTGGGATGGCGATGCCGGTGTCATCTTCAATGGCTTCTCGGAAGGGAGTGCCTATGATGCTGGCGCGATCATGATCACCAACACTTCAGGCGTAAGCATCACCGTCAACGATATCCTGGTGGACATCGGCGGGTTCACCTTCGATCTGTGGGGGAGTCAAGTGCTCGCTCCTGGGGAGATGTGGATTGTCACCCAGACCCACGACTACAACTTTGACACTAGCGACATTCTCGCCGGCCCATGCGGCGTGAACAATGGCATCATCCCAACGGTCAAGGTGACCGTGGATGGCAGCCCGACCACGTTCAGCGACTCCGGGCAGGTTCTCAACACCAGCGGCTACGATTTTGCCTGCGTCGGCAATGAGTCCTTCCGGTGGCGTCCGATCGGGACCGTCGGTGGGCCGGCAGGTACGCCGGAACCGGCTTCGCTGGTCCTGTTCGGCACTGGATTGCTGGGCATCGGCAGCAGGGCTTGGAAGCGTTTTATCGGCTAACCAGCCTTACGCTTCGCACGGGCGACGATCACCTCGTCGCCCGTTTTTCTTTGCCGTTACAATCTCAGCCATGCGGCGCATCCTGATCGCAACCTCCAACCAGGGAAAGCTGCGAGATTTTTCCGCCGCGGCCGCGCCGCACGGGATCGAGGTCTCGGCTCTGCCCGGCTTTGATTCCCTGCCTGCCGCAGTCGAGGACGGCGCCACCTTTGAGGCCAACGCCCGCAAGAAGGCGGAACATTACAGTCGCTTGGCGTCCGGCGAACTGGTGCTGGCCGACGATTCTGGGCTGGAAGTGGAGGCGCTGGGCGGCGCGCCCGGCGTGCACTCCGCCCGGTACGGCTCTCTGGGCAGCCGTGGCGCGGTCCGGGGGCCGGGTGCGGCCCTGCCACACCAGAACAGCGACGACGCGGCCAACAACGCCCGCCTCCTGCGAGAGACCGCTTCGGTGGCCGATGACCGGCGCGGGGCCCGCTTCGTGTGCGTGATCGCGGCGGCGGTGAATGGCACGACGGTCGGCACGTTCACCGGAACCGCGCGGGGCTTGCTTCTGCGCGGGGCCCGCGGCGCGGGAGGCTTCGGATACGATCCGCTCTTCCTTGTGCCCGAGCTGGGAAAGACGTTCGCCGAACTCACAGCGGAAGAGAAAGCCGCGGTCAGCCACCGCGGGCAGGCGTTCCGGAGATTCCTGGAGTGGGTCGAAACGGGTCCGTCGCGGAGTGAACTCCGCTCAGGATGACGGCGGCAGGCTCCTGCTTCGTTCACGCCGGCCCATCGCCATCACTTAAAGCACTTGGCCAGCGAGGCCGCCACGGTGACCAGCTTCTGGAGGTCAGGCGGAGTGAAATCGGCGCCAGCATCGGGTGCGCTCTTGCCCTTGCGTGAGACCTGGACGACACCCACGACGCCGGCCGGGCCCATGACCGGAACGCTCATCATTTTCTGGATGACGTGGGCCAGCTTCTCGTCGCTGCTCGGGTGCTGGCCGGCGACTTTGGGCTTACCCCCCAGTTCCACCGCTTCGAACACGCTGGCGTGCTTGGACTGGGCGAAATTGTTGAGGATCTCCGCCCGCTTGGTGGTGGCCGTGCGCCCGGCCAGGGAGGTGGAGGTGTTGGCCGGGATGGAGCCGACGGTGGCCAGCTTGGCGGGATAGATGAAGCTCAGCATCTGTTTGTCGAGCCGCATGATGGCGACTTCGTCTTCCTTGACGCTGAACATCTTGGCGATCTCGGCGGCGACGCGCTCGCCGTTCTTGGTATTCAGGCCTTCCTTCTCGATCTCGTTCGCCAGTTGCGCGAATGCCAGTACGGGTGTGGCCATGATTCCGTATCTCCTGGTTCCTGAGGGAAGCTCCGCGGCGTCATTATATCCGCCGCCCACGCCGGGGCAAGCGCCCGGCCGCCGAAAACCAGCCACACCGGTCTGTGATGTACATCACAATGGTGCGTGCGGAATTGTTTGACTTCCCCCTCGGCGCAAAACAATAATCGAAGGTTGGCAGTCTGGTCTTATTCATATTAAGGAGTATTCATACCGATGGCTTCCTCGGTCAGCCCTTCCCTACCTGCTGCCGCCCCGAAGGTCGGCCCCGGAGTCGCCCCGTTGCGGGCGGGCCAGGGCACCTCGTTCGTCCTGCGGCGCCTGCACTCGCTGAGCGGGATCGTGCCGGTGGGCGCCTTCCTGGTCGAGCATTTCATCAGCAACGCCTTTGCGACCAACGGGCCGCAGGCCTACGCCGATCAGGTCAAGTTCCTGACCAACCTTCCCTTCGCCAAGCTGCTGGAGGTGTTCGGGATCTACATCCCGATCCTGTTCCACGGTCTGTACGGGATCTACATCTGGTGGCGGGGCGAGTCCAACGTGACCGATTACCCGTGGACCGGCAATTGGCTATACTCCGCCCAGCGCTGGACCGGCATCATCGCCTTCGCCTACATCGTCTACCACACCTACACCATGCGCTTCACCGGCGTGCACCTGTTCGGCAACCCGGGCGCGGCCTTTGGCAAGGTGCAGCTGGAGATGCAGGAGGGCTGGCCGGGGTACGCATACGCGGTGGGCATCATCGCAGCCTCGTGGCACTTCGCCTACGGCATATGGCTGTTCTGCGCGAAGTGGGGGATCGTCGTGGGCGACAAGGCGCGGAGGCGTTTCGGCGTGGTCTGCCTGGCCATCGGACTGTTGTTTGCGGGCGTGGGAATCTATACGCTGCGGGCATTCTTTGTGACTCCGTTGCAGCCGATCACCGAGCCGGGGGCCAAGCAAGTCGAATCATCGCAAGCTCATCGATAAAGGAGCCGGGCTCACCCCCGGGAAGCACTCATACATGGCGAAGATCCCGAACATCATTGTGATAGGCGGCGGGCTGGCGGGCCTGTCCGCGGTCATCAAGATCGCCGAGATGGGCGGGCACGTGGACCTGTTCTCCATCGTGCCGGTCAAGCGGTCCCACTCGGTCTGCGCCCAGGGCGGCATCAACGCGGCCAAGAACCTGAAGGGCGAAGGCGATTCCACCTGGATCCACACCGACGACACCGTCTATGGCGGAGACTTCCTGGCCAACCAGCCTCCGGTGAAAGCCATGTGCGACATGGCGCCCGCCATCATCGACTTGCTGGACCGGATGGGTGTGACCTTCAACCGGACGCCCGAGGGCCTGCTCGATTTCCGGCGCTTCGGCGGCACGCTGTTCAACCGCACCGCGTTCGCCGGCGCCACCACCGGGCAGCAGCTGCTGTACGCGCTCGATGAGCAAGTGCGCCGCTATGAGGCCGAGGGCAAGGTCCAGAAATACGAAGGATGGGAGTTCCTGTCGGCGGTGCTCGACGGCCAGCGCATCTGCCGCGGCATCTGCGCCATGGACCTGCGCACCATGCAGGTCCGCACCTTCGCGGCCGACGCCATCATCGTGTGCACGGGCGGCATCGGCGCCATCTTCGGCAAGTCCACCAACTCAGTTGTCTGCACCGGGTCGGCCCAATCGGCGCTGTACCAGCAGGGCGTTTATTACGCCAATGGAGAGTTCATCCAGGTCCATCCGACGTCGATCCCCGGCGAAGACAAGCTGCGGCTGATGTCGGAGTCGGCGCGCGGCGAAGGCGGCCGCGTCTGGGTGCCGAAGAAGCCGGGCGACAAGCGCGAGGCCAAGTCGATCCCGGAGAATGAACGCTTCTACTTCCTCGAGGAGTGGTATCCGAAGTATGGGAACCTGGTGCCGCGCGACGTGGCGACCCGCGCCATCCACAAGGTCGTGTATCAGGATGGTCTCGGAGTCGACGGCCAGCCGATGGTCTATCTGGACCTGACCCACATCGACCGCAAGATCCTCGACAAGAAGCTGGAAGGCATTCTCGAGATCTACGAGAAATTCGTGGGCGAGGATCCCCGCGACGTCCCCATGAAGATCTTCCCCGGCATGCACTACACCATGGGCGGCCTGTGGGTGGACTTCAACCAGCAGACCAACGTCCAGGGCATCTACGCGGCCGGCGAGTGCGACTACTCCATCCACGGCGCCAACCGCCTGGGCGCGAATTCGCTGCTGTCCTGCATCTACGCCGGCTTCATTTCCGGTCCGCATGCGGTGAAGTACGCCAAGAGCCTGGCCGACGCCAAGAGCAACGGGCACTTCGAGGCGGAGAAGAAACGCCAGGAAGAGATCAACGTCCGGCTGATGTCGAACCAGGGGAACGAGAACCCGTTCCGGCTGTGGCGAGAGCTGGGCGACACCATGACCAAGAACGCGACCGTCATCCGCTACAACAAGAACCTGAAGGAGACCGACGCCAAGCTGGTGGAGTTGCTGGAGCGGTACCGTCACGTGAATCTGAGCGACCGCAGCCAGTGGGCCAACACCTCGTTCGTGTTCGCCCGCCAGCTCTACAACATGCTGCAACTGGCGAGGGTGATCGCGCAGGGCGCGGGCATGCGCGACGAATCGCGCGGGGCGCACTACAAGCCGGACTTCCCCGAACGCGACGACAAGAACTGGTTGAAGACCACCAAGGCCTCGTTCGCGCCCGACGCCGACGAGCCCAAGTTCGAGTTCGAGCCCGTGGACACGAGTTTGATCCCGCCGCGGCCGCGTCGCTACGACGCCGCGGCATAGAACAGGAATACCGAACGGAAGTCATACGAACATGGCAAATAACAAGACCGTCCTCTTAAAGATCAAGCGCCAGAACGATCCTGGCAGCAGCCCTTACTGGGAAGAATTCGAGCTGCCGTGGAAACCGGGGATGAACGTGATCTCCTGCTTCATGGACATCGCCGCCAACCCGGTCAACCGGCAAGGCAAGATGAGCACCGCCATCACCTACGATTCCAATTGTCTGGAAGAGGTGTGCGGGTCGTGCGCCATGCGCATCAACGGCAAGGCCAAGATGGCCTGCTCGGCGCTGGTGGACCAGCTCGATCAGCCCATCACCATCGAACCGTTCTCCAAGTTCCCGGTAGTGCGCGACCTGGCGGTGGACCGCAGCGTGCTCTTCGAGAACCTGAAGAAGGTCAAAGCCTGGGTCCCCATCGACGGCAGCTACGACCTGGGGCCCGGCCCCAAGCTCTCGCCGGAGACGCAGGAAGAGGCCTATCCCTATTCGCGCTGCATCTCCTGCACCTGTTGCATGGAAGCCTGCCCGCAATTCAACGGGAGCACCGGCTTCGTGGGAGCGGCGACCATCGGCCAAGTGCGTCTGTTCAACATGCACCCCACCGGGGCCATGCTGAAACGGGAACGGCTGACGGCGCTGATGGGCGACGGCGGCATCCACGAGTGCGGCTACGCCCAGAATTGCGTCGAGGTCTGCCCCAAAGACATCCCGCTGACCCGCGCCATCTCCGACGTCGGGCGACAGGTGATGTGGCAGGCCATCGGAGACCTGTTCCGCAAGTGAGGTCGTTCAGCGGGCGTGACCGAGGCCGCAGCCGGGCGGGAGTCCGCTGCCGTCATTCGGGGCTGAGCGAAGGATTCGCCGGATGGCCGCTTTGCCATCCTCTCTGGGTTCAAGTGTCACTTTAACTGTTCCGGCATAATGGATGTCCGGAAGGGTTGCTGGACCGGGAGGACAGTACCCTTTTGTTACCCCATAGAGGAGAAAAACTGTAGCTGTTTTTGTGCAGCCCTGGTTTACAATCCCCGCCCAGTAAGAATCAAAGACAAGTAAGTCCTGAAGGCCATTGGCCGAATGCGCAAGTTACGCCAAATCTCGATTGCGGTCCTGATGCTGGCGCTGGCATCGCTGCAGGCATTTGCCATGCACGCGCCCCGGACCACCAAGTCGCAGCGCGTCCGGCAGGCCCGCTGGAACCCCCTGTTGCGCGGCTCCCATGAGTCCATGCTGCGGCAGAACGAAGAGATCAACAAGCTGGAACTGCCGCGCATCATGGACGATGACCAGCTCAACGAGCTCATCGCTCGCAAGGACCTGGTCCCCATCGAGGAAAGCCCCTGGTTGAGGGTGGCTGCCAACATCGAAGCCAACAAGCGGTACTGCCGCCCCTGGACGCGGGAATTCCTGGACGACATCTCGCAGGCCTATTACGAGCAGTTCCATCAACCCATCCAAGTGAACTCGGCGGTGCGGACGGTCGAGCAGCAGCACCAGCTGCGCAAGCACAACCGCAATGCGGCCCCCGAGACCGGCGAGATCACCTCGTCGCACCTGGGTGGCCTGACCGTGGACCTGAACAAGCGCGGCATGCCCCGCAAGCAGCGGCAGTGGATCTCGCAATACGTCTACCAGCTCCAGCAGGCCGGCCTGGTGGAGGCCGCCGAGGAGCGCCGCCAGCCCGTGTTCCACATCATGGTCCGCGACGGCTATACTGCTTGGCGCGAAGCCAACCGGATGGCCGACCAGTCAGGGACCAAGTAAGCCTTTTCCTGCGTCCTGAGCTTTACTCACATCCTGAGCGAAGCGAAGGAACCCTACCCTGACCCGGGTCTCTGCGCGCTTCCCCTTTAGCCCATGAAGATCTCGCGATTCGTCCCCATCCTTCTTGTTGCTTCCCTTTCATTTGCCCAAGCCGAACCCAAGAAGGCGGCCGCCCAGACCTCCGATCCCTTGGCGCTGCACGCCGCTGCCATCGTCATCGACACCCACGCCGATACCCCGCAGCGCCTGCTGGACGAGGGCTACGACCTGGCCAAGCCCGACGCGACCATCAACGTCAACTTCGAAAAAGCGAAGGCCGGCAACCTGGGGGCCGAGTTCTTCTCCATCTGGGTGGAGCCGAAATACAAAGGCCAGTACGCCCACCGGGCCATGGATCTGATCGACGCGGTGTACCGGCAAGCCGCCCGGCATCCCGACCAGATGGTGATGGCCTTCTCCGCCGACGACATCGTCAAGGCCCGCACCGGCCCCAGGAAGCGACTGGCGGCCCTGATGGGGATCGAGGGCGGCCACGCCATCGAGAACGATCCGGGCGTGTTGCGGGATTTCTACCGCCTGGGCGTCCGCTACATGACCCTGACCTGGTCCAACACCAACGAATGGGCGGATTCCTCCGGCGACATCACCAACAAGGAGATCGAGCACCACGACGGCATCACCGATTTCGGCGTGCAGGTGATCCGGGAGATGAACCGGATGGGGATGCTGGTGGACATCTCGCACGTCTCCGACCGCACGTTCTATCGCACGCTGGTGGTGAGCCGGGCGCCGGTGATGGCGTCGCATTCGGCAGCGCGAGCGCTCAGCAATCATCCCCGCAACATGACCGACGACATGCTGCGGGCGCTGGCGCGCAATGGCGGCATCTGCATGGTGAACTTCTTCTCCGCGTTCGTCGATGACAACTTCCGCAAACAGCTCGAAGCAATCCGCGACCAGGAGAAAGAAGCCGTCGCCAAGGCGGAGGAGGAGTACCGGAAAGCCCACAACGGCCAGACTCCGCCCTACAGCGTCGAAGAGCACGTCAACCGCGAGTTCGCGGCCAAGATCCCGAGACCGCCGCTGAAGTCGCTGATCGACAACATCGACCACATCGCCAAGGTCGCCGGGTGGCAGCACGTCGGGCTGGGGTCGGACTTCGACGGCGTCTCCGGCATGCTGCCCGAGGGCATCGACTCCGCTGCTGACCTGCCCAAGATATCGGTCGAGCTGGCCAAGCGTGGCTACAGCCCCGAGCAGATCAAGGGCATCTTGGGCGAGAACTTCCTTAAAGTCTTCCGCGAAGTTGAGCGGGTGAGCCGCGAATTGCAGAAGGAAGCGCCACTGGGCGCCGAGCCCATGGGCGCCGGCGAGAACCGCTGAGCGGGCCCAGCATTTATAATCCTCCGTTCACAGGAGCCGACATGCGCACCACTCTGATCGCACTGTTACTCTGCGCTTCCCTATCCGCTGCCCAGACCACAACGAAGAAACCCGCGGCGGCGGCAAAGCCGGGCGCGGCAGCAGGCAATCCGACGGCCGTCATCGATACCACTGCGGGCAAGATGCACTGCACGCTGTTGCCCAAAGAGGCTCCGATTGCGACCGAGAACTTTATCGGACTTGCAGAGGGCACAAAAGACTGGACGAACCCAATATCGCACGCGAAGAAACATGGAGTGCCGCTTTATGACGGCACGATCTTTCATCGGGTCATCCCCAACTTTATGATTCAAGGAGGTGATCCGGCCGGCGACGGGACTGGAGAAGTCGGGTTCAGGCTTCAAGACGAACTGCGCCCGAACGTGAAGTTCGACCGCCCGGGACGCCTGGCTTATGCGAATTCGGGGCCGAACACCAGCAGTGCGCAGTTTTTCATCACCGAACTTCCCGAGCCTGGACTCAATGCTTGCTTCGATCCGAAGGGCTGCCAGCGTGGCGACGGCCAAGTTCCGAAAGGCTGGGGTTTCACCATTTTTGGTCAATGCGATCCTGCGACGGTGACCCTGGTCAAGAAAATCGCCCGCATGCCGCGCGATCCGCGCAACAACCGCCCGTTCAAGCCGGTGAAGATCAATCACGTGACTATCGAGCAGCCGGGCGCCAAGGCGACGCCAGCCGAGAAGAAACCGGCGTCAACGGCTCCCGCGAAGAAGTAGCTCAGGAAGGCCGACGACCGACGACAGAAAGGAATCTATGCCACGCCAGTCCGGAACTTACGCCATCTTCGAAACCACAGAAGGTCAGATCGTCTGCCGCCTGTTCGAAAAGGAAGCTCCCAAGACGGTCAAGAATTTCACCGATCTCGCT
>Ga0335082_10003570_pt1 | contig 16946 bp, 17 predicted proteins | sample Lox_Sample_41_FD_206718 | JGI IMG/M metagenome (GOLD analysis project Ga0335082, IMG submission 206718) | Soil microbial communities from Loxahatchee National Wildlife Refuge, Florida, United States - Lox_Sample_4.1 | ecosystem: Environmental > Terrestrial > Soil > Wetlands | place: USA... | reverse complement strand
CGTTCACCCCGAGTAGCCGCCGTCCTTTGGTGGCGTATCGAGGGGCGTCTCGCGAGCAAATCGACAGTCCCTTCAGAGCGGGAGCAGCGGCGGCAGCTTCTTGGTGCGGAGCAGCTCGGCGCCGAGCTCGCGGGTCAGCGTGCGCGCGCTGCCCATGAGCTGGTCGAGCACGAGAACCCGGCGAACGTAGCGGTGGAGTGGATGCTCGGTGGTGAAGCCTATGCCGGCGAGAACCTGCTGGCAGTGGCGCGCCGCCATGCGCGCCCCGCGCCCGGCGAGCGCCTTCGCCATGGCCGCCGCCTGCAATGACCGGTCTTGCCACGCTGCGGCGAGCATGGCGTCGGCCGTCTCGATGGCCACCAGGGTATCGGCCAGCCGGTGGCGGATGGCCTGGAAGGCGCTGATCCGTCGTCCGAACTGGATGCGCTGGAGGGCGTGCTCGCGCGCCAGCTCGAGCACCTTTCTCGATGCGCCCACCAGCTCGTGCCCGAGGGCGAGCTGGCCCAGCGCGACCGCCGATGCCCATTTCGTCGGTACGGGCTCCGGTTGCACGCCGGCGCCGAACACGTCGCCGGTCACCTCTACCAGACCAAGCCACGGATCGATCCCCCGGACGGGTCGGAGCGTGAGGTCTGCGGCCGTGACGACGACGGCAACCTCCCTGTCGCCGGTCCTCGCCACGACGAGGGCGGTCTTGCGGCTGGCTAGCAACGTGTCGGACTTGGAAGCCCCTAGCGACCAACGGGAGCGGGCCATAGAAAAGATGCCGGCCGCAGGCCCTAGGGCGGCCGTGCCGAGCCCGCGGATGTAGAGGTGTGTCCCGTCGAGCTCGCCGGGCGGACTCCACCGGCCGAGGGGCGGCAGCACGACAGCTGCCGTCGACCCGAGCTCCAGGCCGAGGCCGCTCAAGACGACGCGGTCGAGTGCGGAGGACGCGGCGTTGGCCTCGCCCTGGAGCTCGAAGAGCATCGACACGGCGGCGCGCACGTCGACCGCCAACGCGTCCTGCCAGCCCACTTCCTCGAGGGCGGCGTCGAGGGCCGCGCCCGTGCGGCTCGCGGTCGCGCGGCGCAGAGTCTGCGCGAAAAGCTCGAGCTCAGCGCCGTCCATCAACCCTCGGGCCCGAGGTCGAGGAGCCGGCGGGCGATGATGTTGCGTTGGATCTCGGCGCTCCCGCCGTAGATCGTCGCTGCCCGTGAGTAGAGGAACTCGGCGCGCCAGCGCTCGCTCTCCGGGTCGTCACCGATCGTCACGTCGGCGGCCAAACCGTCGGCGACAAGATCGAACAGCGCCTGCTCGGCCGTGGCCACGAGCACCTTGTCAATCGAGGTCTCGGGCCCGAGAGGCTCGCCCGCGGCCAGCCGGTGCTGCGTCGCCCGGGAGCGGGCCCGGAACGCGTAGAGCAACTGGGTCACCTCGCCGAGGGCCGCCGCGTCCAGGGCGTCGGGTGGCGTGCGGTGCAGGACCTCGTCGAGCCGCCGGTGGAGGTAGGCGGCCTTGTGCCAGAGCGCGACGCTGCGCTCGTAGGGCAGCAGATCCATGGCCACCGACCAGCCTTGACCCACCTCAGCGAGCGTCCGCTCGAACGGCACGCTGACATCGTCGAAGAAGACCTCGCAGAACTCCGTGGCGCCGTGCATCGCTTCGATGGGCCGCACCGTGATCCCGGGTGTGTCCATGTCGACGAAGAGTGCGGTGATGCCCTTGTGCGCCGACTCCGCCGAACCGGTACGCGTGAGGATCACGCAGCGGGCGGCGTACTGGGCGAAGCTCGTCCAGATCTTCTGGCCCGTGACGCGCCATCCGTCGTCGGCCCGCGTCGCGCGGCACGAGAGCGCGGCGAGGTTACTTCCCGTTCCCGGCTCCGAGAAGCCCTGGCACCAGATCTCGTCGCCGCGCAGCAGGCGAGGCACCATGGCCGCCGCGAGCTCCGGTCGCGCGTAGTCGATCATCGTCGGCGCCAGCACTTCGGTCATCGAGTAGCTGCCGGGGTCCACGAGGTCACGTGAGGTGAGGGCCTCCCCGAGATAGGCGCGCAACAGCGTGGATCCTCCGAGCCCGCCAACCCGCTCCGGCCACCCCCACCGCATCCAGCCGGCGTCGTAGGTGAGGCGCTTCACCTTGGCGAGCTGGGCCATGCGCTCGTCGAGGGTTCCCAGGCCGCTATATGCGGGCGCGAGAGCCGCGCCGCTCTCCTCGAGCCAGCGGTCGAGCGATGCCCGGAACTCGTCGAGATCCATCGCAGCTCCGCGCGAGGCTCGTCAGCGAGCCGTCGGCGTCGGGCGCGTCGGATCGTGGGGTCCGGCGTCGCGCGCGCCGCCTCTCCGGAGGACCGTCATCGACCCGACGGCGTCCGCGATCGTCGGTGGCTTCATGGTTCCCCTTCCTTCGCAGCCGCAGATGAGCCCTGGGGTGCGGTCGGCGCTTGTCCATACGCCGTCGGACCCGCAATCGCCATAGCAGTCGTGCGGTATAATCCGATTCTCCCGAATTGGCAAACCAGATGATCACGATAAGCAAAATATATTGACAAGAATGCGCACACCGTGGTACGAGCAAATCATAGGTAACCAGGGTATGCAACGCGAAGAACCGGCGAACGGGTCGCCGCGGTTCATGTCCACAAACAAGAAAGGGGTGTCTTATGCGCGCGTTGATTGCAGCTGTTTGCGTTGGAACCGCCCTTGCGCTGGTGGCGGCGTCGGCGCAGGCGCAGGGATTTTCGATCTCTGCGAAGGCGACGGCGAAGAAAATTCAGTCAGATCTCGTGCCCGCATATTCACCGGCGGACACAGGCCAGACCGACTGTGCTGGCAAGCCAATCACAGGCCCGGGCCACGGCGATGACGAAAGCGATAATCCGGCCATTCTCGCTACTCCCTTCCTGCGGAGCAGCAAGTGCAAGTTCGAGTCCGGAAAGGTCACATATCAGGTCGGCAAGGATGCTCAGGTCCAACTCAAGAAGGTGAGCTGCGGTGGGACGCCTTATAGCGGTTCGCTCTGCGCGCACACGAAGGTTCTGAACACGATCATGGATTTGGACGTCGACAAGAAGGGAACCGTGACTGCCAAGGTATGCCTCGCACCGAACGGATCCGAAACTCAGGCAACCATACAGTGGGTCACCGGCAGTGTAGGACTCATTACCTGCAGCAACGGTAATTGCAAGGGGACAATTCCTCCGGTGACGGCCGACCCGTGTCCCGATGTTGACAAGGTGTCGGAGCTACGACGTTTCGAGGTCTTTGACGGTCCCGATAAGGCGTCGACCGTCATATCAGGGGCCACCCTCGGGTCGTGCTGCGGGCCAGGACAGGTGGTGGCTGGCCCCATACCAGTCTCAACTTTCCCACCCTGTGGCACATCGACCCAGGACGTGATGGCCGAGATGGGATATATCAATCAGGGCGTCCAGCCCAAGTAGCCCAGACCAGATCAGGTGAGCGGCGGGCCCCGAGTGGGTCCGCCGCTCGTGTTTCGGAAAATACGCCCTACTCGAGGATCACTGCATCCTCCGGGCCGGAGCCGACAGCGATCCGGAGAAGCCGCGTGTTCGTTTCGGTGTCGACCTTGACGACGTTGTTGGACTCGTTGTTGACGACGTAGAGAAACTGCCCGTCCACGGTCAAGGCGCTGCGCGTGGGCCATTCGCCGACCGCGATCGAAGTGAGCGTGCGGCGTGCGGCGTAGTCGTAGACCACAACCTGACCATCGAAGCTCGCCATCGAATAGAAGAGCGGTCTGGTCGGGTGGATGAGAAGCGCGTCGCCGGTGTCCAACTGATGCCGCTCGACGACCGTGAGCGATGCAGCGTCGACAACAGTCGCGGTATCCATATCGAAGCTCGTCACGACCAATGACTTTCCGTCGGGCATGAGGACGAGGTCGGTCGGAGAGATGTCCGTCGGGATTGTCTTTGAGACCTGCCAGGCGGCGATATCAACCGCGGCCAAGGCGCCGGGGTTGTCGTGCAACAAGACGAACAGGGTTCGCCCGTCCGGGGAAGGGAGCAACCTTCGCGGTTTCCCGGAGAAAGACAGCGGCTCCCGCACCTGGCGTCGTGTGGCGAGGTCGGTGACCGTAACGGTCTGGTCGTAGTAGCTGGTCGCGAACAGCCAGCGGCCGTCGCGGCTGAAGGCAACGGCCTCGGGACCACGCCCGACGGGAACCGTTACCGGTTCCGCCGTGATCGCCTTCGGGTCGATGAGGCTGACCGACGACTCCGCGCTGTTGGCGACGGCAACCAGTGGGTTTTTGCGCCGGAGCGCGAGCGATTGCGGTGAGCGACCGACGGGAATGACCCGAACTTCACGGTCGAGCGTACCATCGATCACGGAAACCGTATCGTCGCTGAAGTTGGCGACGAAGATCCAGCGCTCCGGCGTAGAGCCTATGCGAACGTGCAGGCCACACCCGGCGAGCAGCAGGAGAACGCCGATCCACCGAAAGCCTGCGGGGGTGAGCGACGTGCTCGCAGGCTTGGTATCGGGGCGGTTCTGAGCCTTGGGCGCGTCGAACTCCACCGCGGCTCCGCGCGACGCTCGTCAGCGAGCCGTCGGCGTCGGGCGGGTGCCGTCCCGCGTGAAGAGGCGCCCTCCCTTCGCAGCCGTAGACGACCATTGGGTCGCGGGCGGCGCGTGTCTCTGCAGCGAGGTGGACTGGACACCTCCGCCGCACGGCTGGCTCTCCACGATCCCGGGACTGTCGATAAACAGATGCGCCCCTCGATACGCCGCCAAAAGAAGGCGGCTACTCGGGGTGAACGGTTCAACATCGGCGGAGACCGATCTGAAAATCCGTTCGTCCCGAGTAGGCCCCCTTTTCTCAGGGGCCGTATCGAGGGGCAGCCTCGGAGAAAATCGACAGTCCCTCCCAGGAAGGGAGACGGCCGGGTCAACCACGTGTCCAGGGCTCAAGGGTTCACCGTGATCGTGCCAGGGAGGCTCTCCACTGCCGGCCCGGGCAGGTCAGAAGTTGCGTCGACGAGGGCGTTGTTCTGCTGCGGGACGCAGGCCAGCGCGGAGAGCGTCACGGCCTGCGAGCTACCGGGGGGCAGGAACCCGCCCGCGGCTGGCACACCGGTGGCGGTGATCGCTCGGCAGGCGCGGAGGCCGAAGCAGCCGGGTAGGCCGGGGCGAATCGCATCCTGCCCGGCGCAGAAGGCGCCGTCCGGTGTGGTGCGGCTCTGCGTGTCGGTGGTGAGCAGGACGTCGAGGCTGATGATGCCGATGTCGCTGCTCCCGTCGGTGCCGCCCGGGATGCAGTCGGGCGTCAGGCCGTCGCCGTTGGTGCTGGTGCAGGCGAGGCCCTTCCGAGCGCCGCGATCGCATGTTCCCCCAACGCAGATGGGGCACGGTTGGGTGCGGCTGGCGCTGAGCCACGTGTGGGCACGCGCGTGCAGGAGCACCGACGCCGTGCCGGCAGACACGTCCACCGATCCCTCGCCCGGCGCGCCCCACGTGGTCGCCGAGCACGTCGGCAGGGGCTCCGTGACCGGTACCGGCGGGCCGATGGGGCAGCCGGTGTCGGTGCAATCGAGCGGCGGCGGCTGGGGGCCGCTGGTGGGACCCAGCGTGCAGGTCGTGCCCGTACAGCCGGTCACGGCGAAGCGGGCCTTCAACGGCGACGCGTCTAAGGGCGGGGCCGTGCCGGCCCCGCCGCCGACATACGTCTTGCCGCAAGCCAGATCCTTTAGCACGGCGCCGCCGGCGTCCTGGGCGGTGCCGCAGTTGCCGGTCGCCTGCCCGGCGATGAAGTCCACGGAGGAGAAAGTCGTGGAGGTCGTAGGGGTGGGTGTTGCTGTCGGTGCTTCCGTGGGTGGTTCCGTGGGTGTTAGTGTCGGCTCGTTGTTCGGGCAGCCTAGGAGGGCGTTGTTCACAGCGACTATCAGCTCGTTGATGGTCACCTCGCCGTTGATGTCGGCATCGAACGACGGGCAGTCCTCGAGCGCCGCGGTCCCGAGCGCGATGTTGATGCCGACTATCAGCCCGTTGATGGTGACCTCGAGGTTGCCGTCGCAAGCGCCCACGCACTGTCCCTCGGCAGCACTGGCGAGCACACCGACGACGACAGCAATCATGACAGGCCGGAACTTCATGCTCAAACCCCCTTCTCTCAGCCGGATCTACCGCCTTGGTTTCAGAACCGACTCTACTCCACGCTCCCAATTATCGTCAAGCCAGTCTTTCGTTTTGGTAGAACGACCTATTCGGTATTCGCGTTGTTCGTTCTCAGCGCCAGAGGAATCGCGGCGGCGCGATGGTCCGCGTGGCAACATCCCCCGGCCTGTGTGGAGCAACGACGAGCCGGGAAAGCGTGGGGCGGGTCGTGCCCGGCAACTTCATGGTGATGACCGACCGGGATGATCTGGGCGACCAGAACTGGCGCACGTTCATCGGGCATGGTGTAACTGACGATAAGATGCCGCGTGCCGGCTCGGGCAAGGAGCTGCGGAAGATCCTATTCGGCGATCATGGTCTTGTCTTCAGCTCAATCATTCAATCAGCTTCTACCGATCCATACGGTCAGCGAGACTGTCGAAGCTACATTCGCGCCGAAGGCGAACACTACTTCCCTCCTTCGCTGGCGCCTCAGCCCGCGTGCCGGCTTTTCTACCAGAGGCGCTTATTGGCGACCGCTCGCCCCGAGCCCGATTTGAGGTAGCGCTCAAGCTCGATCGCGCGCTGGTCGTCAGCGAAGCAGACGTAGCTCACCAGTTCCCATGGTGTGTATTTCGAGGTGTGCGGTGAACCGCCGGCGTTGTGCGTGCGCAGTCGTTCTTCCAGGTTCGACGTGACGCCGATGTACCGCTGGTCTGGGGAAGATGCGCTCTTGATCAGGTAGACGTATTTCATACGGCACGGCGGAGCGAAGCGTGTGCCAAGCCACGGTCGGCAGCCAGCAATGCCGGGCTTTGTTGGCGCCCTCCTACGCCAAGGCGCTTCGGAGGGCATCCTTCGCTCGTGTCGCTGGCGCTCCGCTTTGCTCCTACCATGGCATGCCATCCGAAGCTCGCGGAGCGCGGTGGTGAGCACCGAACCGCCCTCCTACGCCAAGGCGCTTCGGAGGGCATCCTTCGCTCGTGTCGCTGGCGCTCCGCGAGCGAAGGATGGGGCGGGGGCAATCGATCTGCCGTCGCAATCACTTGATTTACTAATGGAACAGCGATTTCAATCGCGGTCGTTGCCCCCAATGTTGCCCCCAGGGGCGTTCCGCGTGATGCTCAACGACTTGGGCATGCCGAGCTCGACCGGATGCAGGTAGTGGCCCACTTCCTCCGCCGGCTTGTTCTCTTCGACGACGATGCGGTGGGCGTTGGCATAGGCATCCTGGCGAATGCCGGTCACCAGCCACGAGATTCGCTGGCCGGGGGTGCCGCCGGCGATCTGGAACCGGTTGTCGTGCATCTCCTCGGCGACGTAGACCGGCGCGAAGGCGCCGATGCAGGTGAGCTGGTAACGGAAATCGCGGTTCAACGCCTGGAACCAATGCGGCAGCTCGACGTCGGCTCGACCGTCTGCGTCGAGCACGGCGATGCCATCGTAGACGTTCTTCATGTCCGGGCTCTCGACGAAGGAGTGCGACAGATACTTGTTGGCCGGGTCGAGGGGATGATCGATGATGAACGAGCCGCTGGATTTGGAGAGTGTCCCGACCACGCGCAGGTTGCCGCTGAAGTAGCCGGCGTAACCGGAGGTGCTCTCGCCATAGACTCCGTACGCGCCCGAGCCGTTGTTGGCGATGCCGTGCACCCCGTTGCCGTTGTTTCCGGTGGCGGTTCCGCGCACGCCGTCGGCGCCCCCGGCCTGTCCCAGGCCGTGCACGCCGACGCTCTCGAAACTCGAACCGAACACGCCAACCCCGGCCGTGCTAGATCCTCTTACGCCGGTACCCTCAGCGGATTGGCCGGACACGCCCGAGCCTGGCCCGATGTTGACGAAGCCGAACACGCCAACGCCGGATCCCTCGCCGCTGCCGAGCACGCCAGCCGAACCCACCTCGCCACTGGTGTTCGTACCACGAATGACGCCTCGATCGGGCGCGCTGCCGCTGAGATCGAGAGGGACGGCGACGTTCACCGTCACAGCACCGCTGGCGCCGCCACCGGTCAGCCCGGTGCCGGCGGTGACCGCACTGATGTCGCCGGCCGCGACGCAGGCGACCGTGCCGTCGCTGTTGACCTGACTCACGGCGGTGCCGGCGGCGCACGTTCCGCTGACGCGCTTCTGTACTTTGGTGGTGTCGATGTCGGAGTCGGCGATGCTGTTGTCGGCGATCTTGGCGCCGGTGACTGCGCCGTCTCCGAGGTCGTTGGCGGTGATCGTGCCGTCGGCGATCTTGGCGCTGGTGACGCTCGCATCGGGAACGGTACCGGCCGTGTTGGCGAACAGCGCGTAGGGCGCCGCAGTGATCGGTTGGCGCGGGGCGAGCACCTCGGTCGCGTTCCCCGGGCACGCGGCGCGGATCTCGAGCCAGCGATCGGCGCCGGGGAAGTTGGCGCCGAAATCGAGTGGGACGGTGAACACCCCCTTGTCTATGTTCACGGCGAGCGGCCCGACGGTCGCCAGTGCCGAGCCGCCGCTCGCCGCCGCGAACAAGCCGAACTGCAAGTTGCAGACGCCGTCGGCCGGAGCGCCGTTGACGCTCAGTTGACCTTGGTAGGTGAAGCTGGTTCCCACCGCCGCGGCGGGCGTCGTTGCCGGGACGCTGACCAGCATGGTGGTCAGGACCATCAGCAAGCCTCTACCAGCGAGTGACCTGCAGGACATGGGCTTCCTCCGCAGCAGTTGATGTCACGATTGCCGGATGTGGGTCAATCGACGACAGACGGTGGGAAGACCAGTCGGAAGACTCGATCCATAGGAAGTTCATCCATAGGAAGTTCATGCATAGGAAGTTCAAAATTCGTTTTCGAGGGCTCAACCAGGCCATTGCGACGACCACAACGTGACAGCCGCGGAGGGACCGACGCGGCCTGGATGTCGGCCGGGACGATTCCCCCGTGAGCGGGAATCCTGGAGGTAGCGTTATGTCTGAACGCTGCGAGATCGAAGATGAGCGGGAAGGCCTCCACCGCACATCTCCTCAGGCGAATAAGCACGCCCCGCCTCTCGCAGTTGGAAGGCGGCAACTGCTAGAGACTACGGCGTGACGGGGCCCGTGTTCGGCGACGGGGTAGCGGCTGATCTCGGCGGCAGCTGGCGCTCCTAGCGCATCCTCTCGCCGTTGCGGTCTAGGAGCGGATCGACGCCGAAGCCCTTCTGAAGCGAGGTAGCCCAGCGGAGCCAGCTTGGCTTTCCGAGACGCTTCTGGCCGAGGAGTGCAAACACCGCATCGTGAGGCTCTTCACCCGAGGAGCAAGGAGCCCGAAGTAACGAACGTTGTGCCGATAGCGATCGGGAACGTGATCGGCGAGCGCGGCTAGGAAGTCGGCGGGCGTGTGCGTGGTCTCCACCATGCGCTTCGTGCGCGTGTCCTTGGTCACGAACCGGATTTCTTGACGACCAACCCCGCGCAACCGGTGCTGCGCGATGGGTGGCCGTCGAGCGTAAGTTGCCCCACGGCCTGCGTGTTAGCCACGATTGCGAGCTACCCAGATCGGCTGAAAACCGATCAGCTTCAGGCAGCCTCCACAATCACCCTGCCGCGACCCCGGCGCGGCTTGTCGCCCACGACGATTCGGATGTCCCGATGAAGTGCGGTGAGGAAGCGCATCAAGCGCTCGACGGAGAAGTCGTCGAGGCGTCCACGGTAGATCAGCGACACTTTCGGCTGATCGACGCCGAGCACCTTTGCGGCTTGCGTCTGGCTGAGCTTGCGCTCCTCAAGGATCTGGACGATTCGTGCGGCGAGTTTCGCCTTCGCAAGTAGTTCCTCGGGATTCTTCAGCCCGAGGTCTTTGAAGACGTTCTCGCTCCCGAGGGTAACCCTGTCCTTCTTCGTAGCCATTACTTCGCTTCCCTTCTTCCCTGGTAATCTGCTTCAGCAAGCCGGAGCCGCGACTTGATCAATGCGACATCGGCGGATGGCGTCTGCGCTCCGCGCTTCGACTTCTTCTGGAAGCAATGCAGCACATAGACAAAATCCCTGAACCTCACGGTGTAGACCGCGCGGTACGTGTTGCCTTCCCAGTCCTCGATGATCTCCACCACACCCGCGCCGCCAAAGCCACGAAGCACCTTGGCGTGGGGATGCTTGCTGCCGATCTGGGCAAACCAGAGGCCATAGCCCACGCCCTTCTGTACCGGTTCCGGGAACGCCTTCAGGTTCTCCTTGCTGCTGCCGACCCAAACAACCGATTTCGGCACCACCCTCTCCACGTTCGCCACGGGTTTGCCCATACCAGTATTAGCATGGCCAGTCGATGTGGACGAATGGCCCCCGGGGATCGAACCTTTCGTGTTGGCGACGATTGCCACTACTCAATCGGCCCCGAGCCACGCAACTCTCGCGCTACAGCTTTAGCGATCTCCGCGACGTCCGGCCGCTCTGACCTCTGCGGCTCGACGAGGCTCTGGATGATCTCACCTTGCCGCCGGGTCCCGACCTCACCGTAGCTGTAGAAGGTCGTCAGAACCCTTTCGTGCCCGAGATTCTGCGACCATGCTTTGAACTCTTCAGGCGTCTGACAGATTTTCTCGCCAAGCTGAGCCAGCGTATCCCGGAGGCTGTGCGGATTGAAGTATGGGAGGCCAGCGGCCTCGAACGCTTCGCGGAAAATTGCGCGGATAGGCGTGGCGGTGGCCCAGTGCTCGCGCTTGAGGCCGACCGCCTCGAACTGGCGGGTAGCGCCGGGGATCACGTGCGTGGCCGGAAACAGAGGATCGTCGTTTCCCCAAACCTTGACCTTCCGCAGATAGGTGACCCAGTCGGTGATGATCCGGCGAATCTCGTCCCCAACGGGAAAGAAGAACGTGGTGAAGGTCTTGCTGAACTTGGTGTTCACCTCGCGAGCGTCCTGGTAGACGCAGCCGGCCGCCAGGTCGACGTGTTTGAGCCTCATCGACGCGGTGGCACTGTCTCGTGTCCCGGTCAGAAGGGTGAAGGCTAGCAGAGCACAATTTCGCTCCTCGATGTCGGCGCCGCGCGGCATCCTCGCAATGACGTACTTGACTTGCTCCATAGTCGGAAAGGGCTTTTCGCGCCGCGCCGTGGCAACACGCGTGTCCTTGTCGGACAGGTTGAAATAGTCCGCATCGGAATACCGAAGGCGGGACTTGTAACCAGGCTGCCCCGCCAGCCACTGAAAAAACCGCTTGAGGTGCGCAAGCGTCGCGTGCTGAGTCGCCTTGCTGAGTTTTACGCCGCTCGCGTCGGTCTTCCGGTCCGCAAGGTGCCGTTTGAAAGCGATGGCCTGTTCGACATGAAAGGCTTTGAAATCGCGGAACGTCGTGTCCGTCTCGAAGCGCGCCAGTGCGTGTGCAGCGGCGTCCACTGTTGCTTCGCTGTGGCGCCTCGCCTCCTTCAGATAAGTGAAGTACTGCCGCTTGATCCGTTCGTTCTTCGGGTTGTGCGTAAGCATCTTCGATTGCTCCCGTCTCGAGTCACAGTTCACGAAGGGCTATGCGCTCTTGCCTAAGGGACACGGGGGTACAAGAGGGTGCCCCCGTGTCCCGACGCACCGCGCACGCTGAAACAGCTCGGATTGAAGCCGAGGACCGCGAAGATCGCGGTCAAGTTGGCGACGCTCCCTCCCGAGCAGTTTAAGCAGGTCAAGGCCGGGACGACGAGCATCACGAAAGCCATTCGGGAACTCAACCATGCCAACAGACCGCCCGTGGACGCGCCGGTTGGTACCTACCGCGTGCTCTACGCCGATCCGCCGTGGAGCTACGGCAACAGCGGCTTGCAGCAGTACGGCCACGCCTCGCACCACTATCCCAGCATGACGATCCCCGAGCTGTGCGCGCTGCCGATCAAGGACATCGCGCAGGACCAGGCAGTGCTGTTCATGTGGGTGACTTCACCCTTGCTAAAGGAGTGTTTCCCCGTCATCGACGCCTGGGGCTTTGAGTACAAAACGTCAATAGTTTGGAACAAGGACGCCCACAACTTCGGGCATTACGTGAGCGTCAGGCATGAGCTTCTGTTGATCTGCACTCGCGGCTCTTGTCTCCCGGATGCAAAGGAATTGCTGCCGTCGGTGGTCACTGTAAAGCGATCAAAACAGCACTCCCAGAAGCCGGAGGCGTTCCGAGAAATGATCGACAAGATGTATCCGAATGGTAACCGCATCGAGTTGTTCGCCCGGTCGAAGTCGAAGGACGGTATCTGGGACACCTGGGGCAACGAGCCCGAGCCGTGCGAAGCGGAGTTTCAAGGGGACGAAGAGCGGCGACAAGCTGCGCCGGCGGCGAAGGCTGCCGAGACGGCGGCGGTGCCGTCATGAAGTTGCGTGGCGAACTTGCGCGCTACGCTGGGCGCGCCGCTTGCGAAGGCGAGCGCATTTCGGTGTCGGGTGAGGGAGCACCATGAATGCCAAGGCGAAGGGTTCAGATCGGCAGCGCTCGCCGCAGGTGCGCGAGCTGTGATGGGGAGCAAGGTGGCAATGCCGAAGCACGGGACGGGTGGACGTAGCGGATCCGTTCCCGGCGCAGGCGGCGATGCGGAAACGGTCAGCGTCGTGAAGACGAACATGAACATGTCGATGCCGATGATCAGCAGCAAGGTGCCGACGCTCCAATCACGCTGATGCCGACCGCCAACCACAATACCGATCTAGCCGGCCTCCTAGCCGCCCCGGAACGGATTGGTGAGCTGTCGCTGGAGCAGGTGCCGGCGATGTTGGTGCAGGTGGCGGCTTTGCAGTCGGCGTTGGCGGCGAAGCTGTTATGCGAATACCAACCACGGTCGGTGTCGCCCTCGCACGACAGTGAAGGAGCGTGCTACTTGGGTACACGTGATCTTGCACGCCGAATCCCGTACTCTGAGAAAACGCTACGCAATTTGAAGAGCACAGGCGAGTTCAAAGAAGGCAAGCACTACCTCAAGCGACGCGGACGGGTGATGTGGGTCTGGTCGGCGATGAAAGAATGGTTTGAAGAGCGCGGCGATTCGGTGTCTGTAGATGTGCCGTTGGTGCGGAGTCAGCGATATGGGCGTTCGCGTTAAGTCCGGCAAGTTGTTTGTCGATTTCCGCTGGCGCGGTGTGCGCTGCCGCGAGTTCACTGGCCTCCCCGCGACGCCAGAGAACAAGCAGCGGTCCAAAGCGTTGCTCAAGGTCATAGAGGGCGAGATCGAACTCAGAACCTTCGACTACCGCAAACACTTCCCGCACGGTGCTCGCCTCCGTGAGTTCTACCCCGACTTGGTCAACGAGGCGGGAAAAGACAACCCGCTCGTCAAAGTGTATCTCCAGTCCTGGCACCAACAACGCTCGCCGTTTCGACCGGACGGTAGCGTCATCGAAGATGCCGACATTAACCCGACGACGTGGCTGCACGACGAGTCCGTGATCCGTAAGCATTTGATTCCGGCGTTTGGGCACCACCGTCTCCGTGAAGTCACCAGCGAACACTGTCTGCACTTCAAGCGGCGCCTGGTTGATTCCAGCGTTGGGATCAAGACCGCGACCAACATCCTGGGCGTTCTTCACAAGGCGATGGAGGACGCGGTAGATGCCCGACCGCCGCTCCTACAGATGAATCCGGTCCCTAAACTGAAACGCAAGCGTGGACGTGGAGACGCCAGTGATCGAAAGAACTCGGACCCGCTCACGTCCGAGGAGGTCCAGACATTTGTGAACGGCGTGGACCCTTGGTTCTTCGATCTGTACGACACGTGGTTTCGGCTTGGGTGGCGACCGTCCGAACTTATGGCGCTGCGATTCACGTGGCTCGACTTCCACCGACAGGCCGCACAAGTCCGGCTCGGTCGGAGTCCACGTCAGGGTGGGATTGAAGCCCGACCCAAGACCGGCGCACGTGAAGTGGATTGTCGATACGATCCAGCGATCTTTGCGGCCTTCGAGCGGCGGCGGCGCGCATCACTACAGACGGGTCGTCGGGACTATGTGTTCACCGACCGTGAGGGCAAACCGCTATCGCAGGAGTGGCTCCACAAGCGCGTGTGGCTGCCCACCTTGCGGCGCTGCGGGTTGCGCGAACGCGGACAGTACAACATCCGGGACACCTTCATCACGCTGGCGTTGTCTGCCGGCGAAGACCCTGGCTGGGTGGCGCAGGTGTGTGGCACGTCGGAGCGGATGATCTTCAAACACTACCGCAAGTGGATGCCGAGTCTGACCAAAACGGACGGCAGGCGGTTGGCGACGCTCTATCGGAAGGGGCGTTTGGGCACCGAAATGGGCACTCGGACGGGCGATGACTCTAACTCATTGAATTATGGAGAGAAAAAAGTGGAGGCGGGGGGAATCGAACCCGTTGATGGTAGCAGCACGCAGCGGCAGCGCGCGCAATTTCAAGGAGTTACGCGGAGGCACCCGCCTGGTAGTGCTCGCATGCGCCAGGAGAATAGGCCCCGGGGGCCTATTTCACTGCCGTTACCGCTCTCACACACTCCGACATGCGTCACGGCGCGTCGTCCTTTCAGTCGTGGTCGCCTCCACGTAGTCACACGCCTCGTACTATGCACCGCACGATACGAACCCCCTGGCCGGTCATCGCATGTTGACGCCCAGGTGTACGACGGCAGATGGTGACACGATCCAACTCATTTCTACCAAAACAACGCTGATCAGGCACCAGGAGACCGAGATCCCGAAAAATGGATTCCTGGTCAGACGGCATAGCCTTCGCGGCTCCGTCGACCCCTGCGTGCCGCGAGGGTGCGGACGCTTGGGGGAAGCGCAGGTCCACCGGAAAGGAGTTTCAATCGGCGGTCTCGCGGTCATCAACAACAGCGATATCGATGCGGAGCGCGGTCAATCGAGGTCTTGGGAGTTGAGGACATCACGCAGATAGCGCAAACGTTCGCGGCCGAGGGCGTTTGTTTCGAAGTCGTCAGAGGTGACGAGCGCCTGTACGTCGGTGTTGATGTCGAAGGCGCGGCGGTCGGTGGGTATGTTGAGGGCGTGGAGTACGGCGCGTAGTTCACGGTTCGTGCGCTCATCGCTGAAGGCAACGATCCTGGTGGATGCTCGGCGTACTCGCCTCATCGAGGAGCCGACCGATGGTGCGAAGTAGCGCCCGCACATGCTTCTTGCGGCTACCGAGGTCGTCGGGCAAGTCGGTCAGGATGTCGTCGACCTTGCCGATGTGTTCGTGCGCGTCCGCGAGGCCGCGGCGTTGGCCACGGGCCTCGGGGTTGAATTTCGGGCGTTCGGGCATAGCTGGAAGTGAAACGGAATTAGGTTGTAGTCAGTCTACACCTTGCCAGAAAGATCGTCACGACCCGAGGTGACACGACGCCCTTCTCCCGACCAAAGAAGAGAGCCCGCCGGTGAAAACCGAAACGGGCTCGTTTGACTCAGTAACGAGGTGCAACCTGCACCAGCGTCTCGTTCACCTTCTCTTGGTGCCGAGACACACCGGCAGGTAGTCGCAGTAGCCGCACCACCTGGCGGGGCGCTTGTAGTCGAGCAGTAGGGGGGCTTCACAAAAGCGGGCGAGTTGGGCGAGCTGCACCCTGTCTCGTCGTCGCTTGCTAGTTTCTGGGGTTACTCTAGCTCCGTCGGGGACTTCAGATCGTGGCGCAGTTGCCCGGTCTCATAGTCGTGCCAGACCCTCAGCACCATTCCCTTGCGTCGGGCTTGTGCCGCCTGCTGAGATAACGCCTTATTCAGTGCAGTATCAAATCCCTTAAAGTGCGATCGCGCGCCTTGGACAATCTCGGAGGGACCGCAGTTGTCATTCGGGCACTTGAAGTACTGGGCGCTGCCACTGTCAGTCTTCGAACATGGCGAGACTGTTCCGCACAGCGCGCACGGTTGGTCGACATCTGGTACCATGGCTCAATGGCATAGCACGCCCGCGGCGGCGGGAAAAATGGCCCTGATTTTAAGCTGACCCGCTCCCCGAACCGCGATCATCGTGTAACACGGTCGATGAAGTTGCTCACTTCGCCCAGTACCTCAGCCTGATTGGTCTCGTTAAAGAGCTCGTGCCGGGCGCTCTCATAGCTGCGTTCAGTGAAGACGGCTCCGCGGAGCTTGGCAAGCCCCGTTCGCGCACTCTCTATTGGCACCAGCTTGTCGTCGCTGCCATGAAGCCACAGGGTCGGCAGTTCGCCAAAGCCGGGACCGGCGTCGATTGCGATCAGAGTGGCGCGTATAGCCTCGAGCGTCTGTCGCTTGAAGGGTCCGTGGTATACGAGCGGGTCGCTGGCGTACGCCTCGCCGACTGCCGAGTCGCGGGACAGCACGGCCGGGTCGATCGGTACGTTGGGGATCTGCGGCAGCGCGAGGAGTTGCTCGACGGCCTCTAATCGGCCGAGCGCCGGGCTGGACAGCACCAGTCCGGCAAGCCCGCGGCCGTGACGCTGAGCATAGCGCGCCGCGATCATGCCGCCCATCGAATGGCCGATCAACACGACCGGGAGTTCGTGGTGGGATTCGTGCGCCGTCGCGACCACGTGATTGAGGTCGTCCACCACGTGCTCGAAATCTCGCACCAGCGCGCGCTCTCCGTCTGAGCGCCCGTGCCCGAGGTGGTCGGGGCCCCACACGCTAGAGCTCATCGCTACGAGGCGTTGTGCTACGTGCTCGTAGCGACCGATGTGATCACCGTAACCGTGCGCGATCACAACCAGGTGCCGGGCTGCTGGGTTCTGCCAGACGCGCACGCTGATCTTGCCCTCGCTCCCCTGGAACGACTCGATCCGGTGGATCGCGTCCGTCAACTCTGATCCTTACGCTGAGCTCGTTCCTTCACAATCCATTCGCGGATATAGGCAGGACAGTTCTCGAGCTTGACGCCATCCAGTTCCCAACGTGCGAGGGAACTCAATGCGTCGCGATCCACGAGCTTTACCTCCTTCATATCCAGAAC
>Ga0335082_10003568_pt1 | contig 16954 bp, 15 predicted proteins | sample Lox_Sample_41_FD_206718 | JGI IMG/M metagenome (GOLD analysis project Ga0335082, IMG submission 206718) | Soil microbial communities from Loxahatchee National Wildlife Refuge, Florida, United States - Lox_Sample_4.1 | ecosystem: Environmental > Terrestrial > Soil > Wetlands | place: USA... | reverse complement strand
GACCGGGAGCGCGCATGCGGGCCTGGTGGTCGTCAGCGGCGGGACGGTTGGCTCGGCCGAGCTCCTTCTCCGCTCGGGCATCGGCCCGGCCGATCATCTGCGCTCGGTCGGCATCGACGTGGTCGCCGACGTGCCTGGCGTCGGCGAGAACCTGCACGATCACCTCCTCTCACCCGTCATCTTCAGCGCCGAACGCGAGATCGGCCCGCCCTCTCCCGGCCTCCCTGCCTGTCAGACGCATCTCTTCTGGCGCACGCGGCCCGGGCTTCCCGTCCCCGACATCCAACCGATTCACTTCATGGTCCCGATGTACGAGGACTGGATGGACGGGCCGCCGAACGGCTTCACGCTGCTCGGGGGCATCGTGCGACCGCGAAGCCGCGGAACCCTGAGGCTCACCGGGCCCGGCCCGGGTGACCCGGTCGCGCTCGATCCGAACGTCCTCGCCTCGGAGACCGACCACGAGAGCCTCGTCGCCGCAGTCGAGCTGTGCCGGCGCATCGGCGCGGCGGAAGCGCTTCGCGACTGGGGCGTCGCCGAGCAGTACCCCGGCCCACACGACGTGCGCGAGTACGTCCGGCAGACGGCGATCACCTATCACCACCAGGTTGGCACCTGCAAGCTCGGCACCGATCCACTCGCGGTGGTCGATCCGCGGCTCCGAGTCCACGGCGCGGAAGGCCTACGCGTCGCCGATGCCTCTGTCATGCCGAACGTCACCACTGGAAACACGAACGCGCCGACGATCATGATCGGGGAGCGTGCCGCCGAATTCATCCTCGCCGATGCTTGAACCGACGGGTTCCTTCGAGGCGGACCGGGCGGCGCTGAGCGATTACGCCGCCGGCGGCGGCGTGAACCTCGACGCGGCCAGGGTCGGCTTCTTGCGCGAGCACGCCGAGTCGGTGTACGTCGAGCTGACCGACGACCTCCGGCTTGCGCTGCGCGACGAGGAGCTCGTCTACGCGGCCGCCAAGCGGTACCCGGGTCTCGTGCCGACGCGCGAAGAGGTCGCGGCCGAACGCCAGCGCAAGCTCCCCGACAAGCAAGGCGTCGAGATCGCGCAGGGCCTCTTCCTCTCGTTCGTGCTCGCGTCTCCGCGGTGCGGGTCGCATCTCGTGTGGTCGATGCTGCGGCCGACCCAGCTTGCACTCGATCGCCTCGACGACTTCCGTCGCACCGGCGTCGCCGACCTCGGCGGCACTTATCTCGAGCGGCGCGGCGCCGTCGCTTACATCGAGATCCGGAACGACCGTCACCTGAACGCGGAGGACTGCCTGACACTGCCGACGACCGAGGCCGCCGTCGACCTCGCCCTGCTCGACCCCGAGGTCGAGGTCGGCGTGATCCGCGGCGCCGTCGTGAGCCACTCCCGCTATGCCGGCAGGCGCGTGTTCGGCGCAGGCCTCAACCTGACGCACCTCTACCACGGCCGCCTCGACTTCATGTTCTTCGTCACGCGCGACCTCGGCTACGTGAACAAGCTCTTCCGCGGCCTCAGCTCGGACGTGCACCGGCCGAACGAGCCGGAGGAGACGACGGAGAAGCTGTGGGTGGCCGGCGTCGAGACGTTCGCGATCGGAGGCGCATGCCAGATCCTCCACACGGTCGACCACGTGATCGCGACACGCGGAACGCGACTGTATCTCCCCGCGCGCAAGGAGGGGATCCTCCCCGGCGCATCCAACCTGCGGCTGGCGCGGTCGGTCGGTGACAGGCTCGCGCGGCAGGCAATCCTCTCCGGGCTCGAGTTCGAAGCAGGCACTCCGCACGGCGACCTGCTCTGCGATGAGATCGTCGAGTCGAGTGAGGAGATGGACGAGGTGATCGCTGCGCGCGTGGACGCACTCACGAGCTCGGGGCTCGTGAACGCTGCGGGCAACCGCCGCGCGCTGCGCGTCGGCGCCGAGCCGCTCGACACGTTCCGTGAGTACATGGCGACTTTCTGCCGCGAGCAGGCCTACTGCCACGCGAGCCCGGCACTCGTCCGCAACCTCGAGCAGCACTGGAATGCCCACGAGCGCCGACTCTGAGCGGCTGCCGCGCGATCAGCTGCGTGCGCTGCAGCGCGAGCGGCTCCTGACGACGTTCGGCGTCGAGCTCGACTCGATCGCCGACCAGCCGTTCACCGAGAAATCGCAGCTGCGCGAGGCGTATCCCTTCGGACGCCTGCGCGTCCCTGTCTCCGGGCTCGTGCGCTTGCACGCGTCGAGCGGCACGCGCGGCAAGCCGACCGTGGTCGGCTACACGGCAGCCGACCTCGACGCGTGGACGGAGCTGATGGCGCGCTGCATGACGATGGCGGGCGTGCGGCCCGGGATGCTCGTGCACAACGCGAACAGCTACGGCCTCTTCACCGGCGGCCACGGTTTCCACCAGGGCGCCGAGCGCATCGGCGCCCCGGTCCTACCGGTGTCGGGCGGCTTCACCGCGCGGCAGGCGATGCTGCTGCACGACCTCGGCGCTCAGGTGCTCGTCGCGACGCCGTCATATGCAGTCGTGATCGCGCAAGCCGTCCGTGATGCCGGAATCGACCCCACGACGCTGAAGCTCGAGCTCGGTCTGTTCGGCGGCGAGCCGTGGACGGAGAGCTTGCGCGAGGAGATCGAGCGCGGCCTGCCGGGGCTGCGCGCGGTCAACTTCTACGGGCTGTCCGAGATGTGCGGGCCCGGCGTCGCGACCGAGTGCCTCGAGGCGCGCGACGGGCTCCACGTTCACGAGGACCACTTCCTCGTCGAGATCGTCCATCCCGAGTCGGGTGCACCGCTGGCGGAGGGCGAGGAGGGCGAGCTCGTCTTCACGACGCTCCGCAAGGAGGCGATGCCGATGCTCCGCTACCGGACGGGTGACATCGCTTCGCTGACGACCGAGGCGTGCCGCTGCGGGCGCACGATCGCGCGCATCCGCGGGTTGCGCGGCCGACGCGACGACATGGTCATCGTGCGCGGCGTGAACGTGTACCCGTCGAATGTGGAGCACGCCTTGCTCTCGGTGCCGGAGGCGGCGGCGCACTACCAGCTCGTCGTTGAGCGAAACGGGGCGATGGACGAGCTGACGGTGCAGTGCGAGCCCATCGACACGGCGGTCGACACGGCGGCGCTGAGCGCCGCGGTCGAGAAGGTGCTCCACGATCAGCTCGGTATCCGCGTGCGCGCCGACGTGCTCGCGTGCGGCGACGTCCCGCGCAGCGAGGGCAAAGCCGTGCGCGTCGTCGACCGCAGGGCTTGACCGGCTCGCGCGCCGCTCTAGCGGAGGTCGAGAACTACGCGCGGCCCGTGCGCGAGCCCGTGCGCGCAAGAGGCACGAGCGTGCCGCGATCCCTGCACACAACCCTCCTATCGCACGGCATCGTCTCTGGCGGTTCGGGTGCTCTCGGCTCGTACGGACTGGTAGGCGAGCCCGCCGATCGTGGCTCCGAGGATCGGGGCGGTGAGGTAGATCCAGATGGCGTGGAGATCGCCCGAGACGATCCCGGGGGCGAGTGAGCGGATCGGGTTCATCGAGGCGCCGGAGATCGGGCCGCCGAAGATCGCGTCGAGCCCGATGGCGCCACCGATCGCGATCGCCGCAGCTTCACCGACCGCGCTCGTGTCGGTGGCGACGGCGAGGATGACGAACATCAGGAACGCCGTCATCACTGCCTCCCACAGAAACGATTGCGCGTCAGATCCGGACGGGTAGGTCGCGCCGACATGCGCGATGTTCCCGAGCGACGCTCGTAGCACGAGGGCGGCGACAAGCGCCCCGGTGAGCTGGGCGCCCCAGTAGGCGGCGACGCGCGGCCACGGGAAGTGGCGGGTGAGCGCAAACGCGAAGGTGACGGCTGCGTTGAAGTGGGCGCCGGAGACGTGGCCGACGGCGTAGATCATCACCATGATCACGAGACCGAAGCTGAAGGCGACGCCGAGGTGGCCCAGCTGGCCGGTCTTGGCGTCGACCATGATCGCGCCGCAGCCCGCGAAGACGAGCGCGAAGGTGCCGATCGCTTCGGCGACCAGCGAACGCACGAGTGGGGCGGACACTCAGTCGGTGATCAGCCGGCCGATCAGGGCTTCGACCTTCGCATCGATCTCGTCCCGGATCCGGCGCGCGGTGGCGAGGTCCTGTCCGGCCGGGTCGTCGAGCACCCAGTCCTCGTAACGCTTGCCGGGGTAGATCGGGCAGGCGTCGCCGCATCCCATCGTGATCACGACATCCGCGGCGGCGACGACCTCGTCGGTGAGCGGCTTCGGGAACTCCTCGCTCATGTCGACGCCGATCTCGGTCATCGCCTCGATCACTGCGGGGTTGATGGTCTCGCCGGGTTGGCTCCCGGCCGAGCGGACGTGGATCCGTCCTTCCGAGCGGAGCTTGACGAGGCCGGCCGCCATCTGGCTGCGACCCGAGTTGTGGACGCAGACGAAGAGAACCTCCGGCTGCGTCTTGGCGATCAGTCCTTCGACCTGCGCGAGCGCTCGCAACCGCTCGCGGGCGAAGCGGTGCGCGAGCACCGGCACGAAGACGTTGATCCGCGACTCGCCGAGGCGGTCGAGCGAGTCGGCGATGTACCTGGCGATCGTCTCTTCGGAGAAGATGCCCGCGAACTCGCCCCTGAGCGCGGTGGCGGCCTGGTCGACGAATCGCTGCGTGACGGGGTCGAGGATCTGGCTCATCTTCCGCTCCCTTGGCATATCGACGGCGATCGATCACCGGAATAGTGGACCAGGTCATCGATCTCTGTCAATATCTGCATCCGATGAGACCGATCGCGACGATCGCAGCCACCTGTCCGCCGCTCCTGCAGGAAGCGATCGACGAGGGCCAGGCCGAACAGCTCGCCGCGGCGCTCAAAGTCCTGGCCGATCCCGCTCGCCTTCGGCTCCTCAGCCTGATCCAGGCGCAGGGCGGCGGCGAGGCGTGTGTCTGCCACCTCACCGAGCCTCTGGGACTGAGCCAGCCGACTGTGAGCCATCACCTGAAGGTGCTGCTCCAGGCAGGCCTCGTCGAGCGCGAGCAGCGCGGCAGCTGGGCCTATTTCCGGGTCGTTCCGGAGCCGCTCGACGCGCTCCGCGACCTCCTCGCCTAGACAAGCGGGCGCCGACCTGCACGAAGGCGAGACCGTCCTCGATCTGGGCTCCGGCGGCGGCATCGACGTCAGCCTCTCGACGAACCGCGTTGGGCCGTTCTGGCCGAGATCGGCCGTGGCTCGAGCCCGGCGCAAGGGTCGGCGTCTCCGACGTCGTCGCAGAGGACCATCTCGACACGGAGCAGCGCGCCGCGCGCGCGGCATGCACAGCGCGATCGTCAGAGGGCGAAAGCCCGCCTCCGCTGGCGATTAACGCAACCTGGCCTCAACGGCATTCATCCCGATCACGCGCGCGATTCCGTGCCCGCGGAGCGAATAGGCGTAGACGATCCCGATCGAGCCGATCTGCGCCTGGACGGGAGCCGGCGCGACGACGAGGCGCACCGTGCGACCGGTGTGGACGTCGATTCCGTAAACGGTATCGCCGGCGGTGACGGTCGCGATCCCGTACTGCAAGTCGACATGACCGGCACCGGCGGGAAGCAAGGTCGAGGAGAGGAGCCTGCCGCTTCGAGCGGAGAAGACGTCCAGGCGTCCGCTGCCTCGCGTGGCGGCGACCATGTTTCCCGACATCGCGAGAGAGGTAACACCCGCTGCTGCAATCGTCGTGATGGGGCCGCCGTGTGCCCGCCGGACGACGATCCCCTCATTCGTCGTGTACGCGAGTACGTTGCGCTCCGCGGCGAGCCCGGTAACGACTCCGCCGACCATCCAACCCCGCGCGACCCGATAGGTGTCGCGGGGGATTCCGACCGGCGCAACGACGCTCGGCCGCCCTGCCTGCGTCAGCGCGAGCGCGAGTGTTCCTCCTCCGCCGGCGATTCCGGCGAGGCCAGTGCCGGTGCCGGCATCCGCCAATCGCTCGAGCACCCATTCCTGGCAGCCGATCGCGTCGGCGGCGACGACCATCGCGCGTCCCTTGACCCACGTGACCCACTGCATGCGTGCGCCACCGAGCGCGATCGACGAGATTCGGCCCGAGGCGCCGAGCGAATCGCACGTGGGGCCTCGGTCCTCGGACACCTGATAGGCGGAGCGCCAGGCCACGTTCCAGATGCGGACCCAGTCGCAGCCGCCGCCACCGACGACCACCGCCACGCGTGTGCCGTCCACGGAGATGGCGCGAATCGGCCCGACCGTAGTCATCGGCTTCGCCATGTCCGCCAACTCACGCTCGAGGACGACTCGCGGGACGAACTTCAACAATGGCGCACCAGCGGGCCGCTTCTTCATCACGTCATCGTGGAACACGACTCCCGCGGCGCCGAGTACGGGCTGGTCTCCTCGGGCGACCGGTGCGACAAGAGTGGTACGTCCGTCACTGACGCTGGTGACGTAAAGACCGCTCCCACCAACGGCGCGGTAGGCGGCGAGGCCCCCGACGACGCGCAGCGACGGAACCGATGCACGAACGGGCAGAGCCCACGAATGGACGCTTGTTCCGTCTGCGCGGCGAACAACCAGCCGGTCCGGACTGTCGATGCTCGACGCCGTCTGCAACCGGACGAGACGGCTGCGACGGACAGTCTTCGCTGCCCGAATTACCGCGCCGCACGACGACGCCGCGCGAGAGAGCTGATTCGTCCGCGTGCGCCACGTGAATGTCGTGCAGCTGCTGTGCGAACGGATCGCGACGATCACAGACCTTCCTGCAAGCCGGTAGGCGATCACCTGCCCACGAAGCGACACACTCTTGGTCCCCGCCAGGTCGGGGTGGCAGACCACCGCGACAGCAGGAGCGACAACGGCAAGCGCACAGCCGAAGACGGCGGCACGAGCGAGCGAGCGACCCATGTGACCCCCCTTGGTCAACTGCGGGATCGGTCGACCCTACGTCCGGGCTGTTGGTCAGTCAACTGCGAGGCGAGGTAGGCGGCCTGACTCACCACGACCCCGTCGCGGCGGCGCTAGATCACCCCGTGCTCCCGGAACGCCTCGGAGACGGACATGCCCTCGGCGAGCTTCCGGCGGACGAGGTTCTCGTCGCGCATCTTTTTCTCGGCGAGCGTGACGATCGCCTCGCCGATCGCGGCCGGGACGACGACGACGCCGTCGTGGTCGCCGAGGATCAGATCGTTGGGCTCGACCTCCACTCCTCCACAGGTGATCGGGACGTCGAAGGCGTCGACGTCGATGCGGCCGAGCGAATCCGCGCAATGGATCCCGGCGGAGAAGGTCGGGAAGCCCATCTCGATCAGGGTGAGCGTGTCCCGCGTGTACGCGTCGGCGACGACCCCTCGCGCGCCGCGGAAAGCCGAGGCCGTTGCGAGGAGCTCTCCCCAGAAGGAGCCTCGGCACGTGGACACGACGATCACGTCGCCGGGCTCGAGCGCATCCACCGACGCGAGCTCGTTTCGGTACCAGTCGTCGCGGGACTCGGGCACGGCGTCGACCTCGACGCAGTGGACCGTGGCCGCGAGGCCGGCGACTCGCATCGTCGGCGCGAGCGGGCGGATGTGCGGCGCGAGCACCTGCCGCCGGAGGCCTTCACGGTCGAGGCAGTCGGCGACGACGGCGGGATGAAGACGAGCCAGGCGCTCCACGAGCGTCAGGTCACGGTCGGGCACTGTTTGGCTCCTCTGGCGACGATGGTGTCTGCGATGCTCGCGGCGTGAGTGGACGGCGGAGCGGGCTCTGGTTCGGTGGGCAGGACCTCGCCGGCTTCGTCCATCGTACTTCCCTCCACGCGGAAGGGCTCTCGGGTGAGGCGCTCGGCGGCAGACCGGTCGTGGGCATCTGCAATTCCTGGTCGGAGCTCGTGCACTGCAACCTGCACTTCCGCGGGCTCTCCGCCGCCGTCAAGCGTGGGGTGCTGCTCGCAGGCGGCCTGCCGCTCGAGTTCCCGACGATCTCGCTCGGCGAGAACCTGATGAAGCCCACCGCGATGCTCTTCCGCAACCTGATGTCGATGGATGTCGAGGAGTCGATTCGCTCCAATCCGCTCGACGCGGTCGTCCTCATCGGCGGCTGCGACAAGACGGTGCCCGCCCAGCTGATGGGAGCGGCGAGCGCCAACGTCCCGGCGATCATGCTCACGGGCGGCCCGTCACGCCCTCCCGTCTTCCGCGGGCGGGAGCTCGGCGCCGGGACCGACCTCTGGCACTACGTCGACGAGTTGCGAGCAGGCCGGATGACGCAGGCCGAGTTCGCCGAGCTCGAGCAGGCGTCGGGAGCGAGCGTCGGCCACTGCAACGAGATGGGCACGGCGTCGACGATGGCCGCCGTCGTCGAGGCGCTCGGGATGAGTCTGCCCGGGACCGCCACGATCCCGGCCGTCGACGCTGCCCGCGTGCGCGCAGCCGAGGCGACCGGCAGGCAGGCGGTCGCGCTCGCCAAGGCTGGGCCGGCGCCGTCGCAGATCCTGCGACCCGAAGCGTTCGACAATGCGATCACGACGCTGATGGCGATCGGAGGCGGCACGAACGCGGTGATCCATCTGCTTGCCGTCGCCGGCCGAGCCGGCGTTCCTCTGACGCTCGACCGCTTCCACGAGATCTCGCAGCGCACGCCGATGCTGGTCAACGTACGGCCGGCCGGCGAGCATCTCGTCGAACAGCTGCACCACGCGGGCGGCATTCCGGCGGTGCTGCATGAGCTCGGCGATCTGATCGACGCCGAGGCGTTGACCGTCACCGGACGCCCGGTCGGCGACGCCGTCGACGAGGCGCGGGTGCACGACCCGAGCGTGATCGCCTCTCGAGAGGAACCGCTGCAGGCCGAAGGCGGAATCGCGGTCGTGCGTGGGAGCCTCGCGCCGGACGGCGCCCTGATCAAGAGGAGCGCCGCAAGCCCGGACCTGCTGCGCCATCGTGGCCGTGCGGTCGTCTTCGAGGATGTCTACGAGGTCGCCGCCCGGATCGACGACCCGGCGCTCGAGCTCGACGCAGACAGCGTGCTGGTGCTGCGAAATGCGGGACCGCGTGGTGGCCCCGGCATGCCGGAGTGGGGGCAGCTGCCAATTCCCAGGCGTTTGCTCGATCAGGGCGTGACCGACATGGTTCGAGTGTCGGACGCGCGCATGAGCGGCACCGCCTTCGGGACGGTCGTCTTGCACGTTGCTCCCGAGTCGGCCGCCGGCGGGCCGCTCGCAGCCGTGCAAAGCGGTGATCCGATCGTGCTCGACGTCGAAGAGCAGCGTCTCGACCTCGACATCCCCACCGCTGAGATCGAGCGTCGGCTCGCGGAGCGCGTGCCCGCGCAGCCTGCGTACCGCCGCGGCTACGGCGCCCTCTACCTGGAGCACGTGCTCCAGGCCGACCGGGGGTGCGACTTCGACTTCCTGTGCGGACGCTCCGAGGACGATGCAACCGAGCCGCTCGGCTTGCTGAGCGGCTGGGTCGGCGGCTGGTGACACTTCAGCGCGCGTGGCTTTCGCCGGACTCGGCGTCGAACACGTAGATCCGATCGACGTTCACGGCCAGCGTCAGCGACTGCCGTTCCGCCGCAGTCGTGGCACGTGCGAGTCGTGCGACGAACGGGCTCCGGTCCCGCGCGGTCGGCGCCTTGACCGGCTCTTCGTCGGCAGTGCGCGCCTCGGCGACCTCGATGTGCCGCACCGGCGGGACGCCGAGCTCGAAGTGGACGTAGACCTCGGCGCCCATGTCCTCCCGGATCTCCGGTACGACCGTCAGTGTCGAGTCGGGCCGCGGCGACGGGACGAGCGCTGCGTCCTCGAAGTCCTCGGGCCGGATGCCGATGATCGCGCGGCCGGGCCGGGCGGGGACGGTATCGGCGAGCCGGAGCCGGTGCTCGCCGAACGTCGCGACCAGCCCGCCGTCCGACTCCGCGATCTCGGCCTCGATGAGGTTCATCGCCGGGGATCCGATGAACCCCGCCACGAAGAGGTTGGCCGGCCGGTCGTAGACCTGCTGTGGCCTGTCGACCTGCTGCAGCACGCCGTGGCGCATGACCACGACCCGGTCGCCCATCGTCATCGCCTCCGTCTGGTCGTGGGTGACGTAGATCGTCGTCACCCCCAGGTCGCGCTGGATGCGCAGGATCTCGGCGCGCATCTCGACACGGAGCTTCGCATCGAGGTTCGACAGCGGCTCGTCCATCAGGAACGCCTGCGGCTCGCGCACGACCGCGCGTCCCATCGCAACCCGCTGACGCTGGCCGCCGGACAGCGTGCGCGGCTTCCGCCGCAGCTGCTCGGTGAGCCCGAGCGCGGCCGCTGCATCGAGCACGCGCCGGTCGATCTCGGCCTTCGGCAGCCGCCGCTGCCGAAGACCGAACGCCATGTTGTCGTAGACGTTCATGTGCGGATAGAGCGCGTAGTTCTGGAAGACCATCGCGATGTCGCGCTGCTTCGGCAGCAGGTGGTTGACAACGCGACCGCCGATCCGCACCTCACCGGCAGTGATCTCCTCGAGGCCTGCGACCATGCGCAGGACGCTCGTCTTGCCGCAGCCGGACGGGCCGACGAAGACCATGAATTCACCGTCGGCGATGTCGAGGCTGAGCTGCTCGACGGCCCTCGTGCCGTCCGGGTAGATCTTCTCGAGCGCCTCGAGCGTGATCTCAGCCACCGTCGACCTCCAGCATCACCTTGCCCCGTGTCCCGCTCGGAGCGTTGAGCTCCTCGAACGCGGCTTCGTAGTCGTCGAGCTCGAACACGTGCGTGATCAGAGGCGCCGACCGCAGCCTGCCCCCGTTGAGCAGGTCGATCACCCGCGCCCACGCGGCGGACGTGTAACCGAAGCTCCCGGCGAGCGTGAGATCGTTGTTCACGAGCACGTCGCCGGGCATCCGGAGCGTCGATTTCGTCGGAGGCAGCCCGAGCGTGAGCAGCTGGCCGCCGCGTCGCACCGAGGCCACGGTCGCCGCGACCGCGTCGGTCGACCCGGCCGCCTCGACTGCGACGTCGAAGCTTCCCTCGGGATCACCGGTCGCGAACGAGCCCGCGCCGAGGTCGAGGGCGAGCGCCGCCTGCTCGTCGCGGCGCCCGACCACCGCGAGCTCGCTCGGTGACCACAGGGAAAGGAGCAAGACCGCGAGCAGCGCGATCGTCCCGTCGCCGACGACGAGCGTGCGCAGCCCGGGCCGCAGTCGGAGCTTCTCGAGCCCGGTGAGGACGACGGCGGTCGGCTCCGTGAGCGCGGCCTCGCGCAGGCTCACGTCGTCCGCGAGCCTGTGGACGACACGGGCCGGCACCACGACCCCGTCGGCCGCGCCGCCGGGGCGGGTGAAGCCGACCTCGTCGTAGGTCTCGCAGACGTTCGTCGCCCCCGTACGGCACGCCCGGCAGTTCCCGCACGGGATGATCCCCTCGGCGACGCAGCGCATACCGGGCCGAAGGCCGGCAACGCGATCTCCGACCGCCTCGACCACCCCTGACCATTCGTGCCCGAGCACGAGCGGGTAACGAACGTACGCCGGATCGACCCGACCTGCCACCAGCTCGAGGTCGGTGCCGCAGAGACCGCAGTACGACGGGCGGAAGAGCACCTCGTCCGGCCCGGGTGAGAGCTCCGGCAGTTCCCGGAGGCCGAGGACACCCGGCCGGTCGACGACGAGACCGCGGCCGCGGCGAGTGCCCGTCAAGCCGGCGCCCCGAGCAGCGCCGAAATCTCGTCCGCGTGCGCCAGCACCTTGGCGCCGAGGAGGGCCACCTGCCACGAGGGCAGGTCGCGCTTGATTCCCGTCACGCTGATCGCTCCGACGCAGCGCGCGGCATGATCGTGGACGGCAGCGCCGACGCAGAAGACTCCTTCGACGTCCTCCTCGTCGTCGACCGCGTACCCCTGCTGAGCGACCGTGTCGAGCTCGGCGAGCAGCGTGTCCCCGTCGGTGATCGTGTGCGGTGTCTTCCCGGGCATCCCCGCGGTTTCGAGCATCGACCGTGCCCGATCGCGGTCGAGCGCGGCAAGCATCGCCTTGCCGACCGCGGAGCAGTGCAGGTGCTCCCGCTTGCCGAGCTCCGCGGCGAACCGCACCGAGCTGTCCGGCGCGTCGACCCGCGCGATCACCACCGCGAAGGGCTCGTCCAGCACCGCGACACGCGCGGCGAGCTGGATCTCCTGCGACAGGCGGCGCAGCACCGGAAGTGCGACGTCGCGAAGCGCGATCTGCGAGACCACCACGTCGCCGAGCCGTGCGAGGGCCATGCCGAGCCGATAGCGGCGGGTCGAGCCGATGCCGACGTCGGCGACGAATCCGCCGCCGAGCATCGTCTGGAGGATCGCGTAGGCGGTGCTCTTCGAGACGCCGATCGACCGGGCGAGGTCGGTCAGCGTCGCGCCTTCGGGCCCCGCGGCGGCCAGCGCCTCGAGCAGCTGGAAGGCGCGCTCGACGCTCTGCACGCGGTAGCGCTCCTCGAGCGGGACCGGGGTCTGGGGGAGTAGGAGGCGTTCTGCCATGACGAACGTCGATCGAATCTCCGAACATACGGCGTCGATCACCGCTTTGTCCAGCCGTTGACAGGGCGCGGCCCGACCTGAGAGTGTCCGCGGATCGAAACAATGTTCGGCACTACCGAACCGGAGCTCGCCGATCGGCCCACCCCAGAGGTCGGGCGCAAGCTGGCCGCAGTCCGTACGCTCGCCGAGAGACGGCAGCTGGCTGCGATCGTGCTGCAGCGCGCTGACGCCGTTGCGTGGGTGACAGGTGGCCTCACGAATCGCATCGAGTCCGGCAGTCCGGCCAGCGCCGCGTGGGTCGTGGTCACCCAGGACGCGGCTCACGTCGTCACGACGAACGTCGAGCGGCCTCGGCTTGCAGCGGAAGCCGGTCTGGACGGGTTCGAGCTTCACGGCGCCGACTGGTACGAGCCGGACGGCCTGGCCCGCGTGGCGGAAGAGCTCTGCGATGCCACGGCCGAGCGGATCGGCGGCTTCGGGATCGATGTCGACGACGACCTGGTCGCACTCCGGCTGGCGCTCGACACACCGGAGCAGGAGCGGCTGTCCGCGCTCGCCGTCGACGCCGCGAGGGCGCTCGAACAGGCGCTGCGGGGGTGGGTGCCGGGCGAGCTCGACCTGGACGTCCAGGCGCGGGTCGCGGGAGAGCTCGAGCGGGTCGGCGCCTTCGGTGCCTGTCTGATCGTCGGAGGCGACGATCGGGTCGAGCGCTTCCGGCATCCGCTCGCGGCCGCGGTGCCGATGCACCGTCTCGTCATGGCCGTCGTCGTTGCGGAGCGTCACGGCCTGCATGCCGCCGCCACCCGCTTTGCGAGTGCCGGGCCGCTGCCGGACTCGGTCCGGGCTGCGCGCCTGGCCGCTGCGGATGTCGAACGCGGCGTCCTCGCGGCGTCACGGCCGTCGGCGACCTACGGCGACGCGCTGCTCGCGCTCGCCGATGCGTACGCCGCCGTCGGGCGGGCGGGCGAGTGGCGGGATCACTACCAGGGCGGGCCGATCGGGTATCGCCAGCGTGAGTTCGAGATCGTCCCGACCCAGGTCGACAGCCGCTGGTGGACGGTGCCGATCTCCGCCGGTACGGCGATCGCGTGGAACCCGAGCATCGCGGGCGGAGGGAAGTGCGAGGACACCTACCTCGTGCAGCCGGACGGGCTCCTTCGCCTCACCGAGACCGGCGAGTGGCCGCTCGAGGACGGGCGGCCTGCGGTGCTCGACATCGTCGGCGGGGAGGCAGCGTGAAAGCCGACGCCGCCATCGACCGGCTGCTCGCGGGCGTGCCGGCGACACGGGCGTTCCCCGACGGGGCGGACTTCCGCATCGAGATTCCGAGCGTCGAAGGGCCTCGCGTCCTCGAGGCGGTGGTCGCCGCGGCCGCCGAGGAGGGAATCGTCGTCAACCGCGTCTCGCAGGGCAGCGGAGCGATGCTCATGCGCGAGGACGAGTTGCGCGAGATGGCGAAGCTCGGTGCCGAGCACGGGATCGAGGTCTCGCTGTTCGTCGGCCCGCGCGAGTCCTATGGCATCACCGCGCATCCGCGCACCGCCGACGGCGCCGGTCACGGTGGCCAGCTTCGAGGGGTGCACGGTCTTCGCTACGCCGCGGAGGACATCGCCCGCGCAGCCGAGTGCGGTATCAGAGGCTTCCTGATCCCCGACCTCGGGTTGTTGGCGCTCGTCGACGAAATGCAGCGGGCGGGAGAGCTGCCGGCGTCGATCGTATGGAAGGTTTCGGTGATGATGGCGCCGTCGAACCCGTTGGCGCTGCGCGAGCTCGAGCGCGTCGGTGCGTCGACGGTCAACGTCCCGTCGGACGTGTCGGTCGAGACACTGGGGGAGATGCGCGCGGCGACAACGCTGCCGATCGACCTGTACGTGGAGTCCCCGGATTCGCTCGGTGGGGTGGTGCGCGGTGACGAGCTCGGCGACCTCGTCCGCGCCGGCGCGCCGCTGTACGCGAAGTTCGGCCTCCGCAACTCACGGCCGCTCTATCCCTCGGGCCTTCATCTGGTGAACGAAGCGTGCGCAATTGCACGCGAGAAGGTCCATCGCGCCGCGGCCGCGCTCGAGTGGTGCAATCGCTTGACCCCCGGGCTGACCCAGTCCGGGCCGCAGGCGGCAGGCCTGGGAGTACCGGAGCCGGCGACGGCCGGGTCAGTCGGATGAGTTCGAACAACAAAGGAGGCAAGGTGCGGAAGATCATCAGCGCCTGCGCGGCGCTTGCTGCGCTCGCCGTGATCGCGGGGGCGGCATACGCGGCCGGTGGTGCGAACGGCGGCAACGTGACGACGCTCACGCTCTGGCACAACTACGGCACCGGCGGCAACGCCGTGGCCACGCAGAAGCTCGTCGCGGCGTTCGAGAAGCAGAACCCCAACATCAAGATCAACGTGGTCAGCCAGCCCGGCGGCAACTACTTCCAGCTGCTCCAGGCGGCGTGGATCGGGCACACGGATCCGGACCTCTCCGTTCAGTGGACGGGTCTCTTCGACACGAAGTACGAGAGCCATCTGCTCAACCTCAAGCCCTACTTCACGTCGGCCGAGCTGGACAAGATCAACGGCGCGAAGTGGGCGTCGTCGAACTTCGACCCGGCCCAGGGGTTGCTCGTGATGCCGCTCGAGAACCAGTTCTACATGGGCTTCTACAACAAGGCACTGTTCAGGAAGGCTGGCGTCAAGAGCGTTCCGACCGACTGGTCGCAGCTGTTTGCAGCGTGCACGAAGCTGAAGGCGGCCGGCATCACGCCGATCGTCTACGGCGCCGATCCGCAGGCGATCGGGCCGAACCCGTACCCGTACTACGACCTCAGCTACATCGCGGCCGGCATCTGGACACCCGCGCAGTTGAAGGGCCTGTACACCGGGCAGGCCGCGTGGACGTCACCGGCGCTCGTCCGGCAGGTGTCGACGTGGGCGTCGATGCCGAAGCACGGGTGCACGAACAGCGACGTGCTCACGAAGACCAACATCCTCGGCGCCTTCATGAAGGGCCAGGCGGCGATGATCATCGACGGCAACTGGGACACGGCGACGCTCCGCAAGGCATTGGGGGCGAACGTGGCGCCGATCCTGCCGCCGTTCACGAGCAAGCCGCAGCACGGGGTCGTGCAGTACTCGGGCGACGGCTTCGCCGTCTCCAAGGACTCGAGCCATCAGAAGGAGGCGGTCGAGTTCCTGAAGTTCCTGATGACGCCGACCGCTCAGCACATCATCGCGGCGGCCGGCCTGATCCCGGACATCAAGGGCTACGCCGCGACCAACCCGCTCGCGAACCAGATGCTGGCGTTCGCCAAGTCCGGGAAGACCGTCTACCCGATGATCGACAACGTGATCCAGGGTGACGTGGTCACGACCGGGATGAAGCAACTCGACGCCGCGCTCGGCGGCGACACCTCGGCGGCGGCTGCGTTGAAGAGCATGAAGCAGACGCACGACTCGCTGCCTTCGGACCAGCGGGGCTCCGTCTATCACTGATGACGGGCGTCAGCCCGCAGCCGACGATCTCCGGCCCTTGCCGCCCATGCGGGCGGCAAGGGTCCGCCGGCTCTAGGTGACGGAATGAGCAGTCAGGAGGCGACCGCCCGCCTGCCGCGCGTGCGGCGCCGCTCTCGTCGCAGTCCGCTGGTCGCGCAGCGCCGGCGGATGGGGATCATCTTCACCCTTCCGGTTGCTCTTCTGATCGGGTCGCTGCTCCTGATCCCGATCGGGCAGACCTTCTACTACAGCTTCACGAACTGGGACGGCTTCACGTCGCAGTGGATCGGGTTCACCGCCTACACGAATCTCTTCCACAACCCCGAGTTCGTAACGGTGCTCGAGAACAACGCGGTGATGGTACTCGCGCTCCCCATCTCGATTGCATTGCCGCTCGCAGTTGCCTTCTTGCTCAACACGCACCTGCGCGGATGGCGGTTCTTCCGCTCGGTCTTCTTCCTGCCGACCGCGGTGTCGTGGGTCGTGATCGCGTTTGTCGCGCGCCGTTTCTTCGATCCCGACAAGCAGGGCATCCTGCGGAGCCTCCTCGACCACACCGGGCTCGGCTTCTGGCATCCCAACCTGCTCGCGCACGAGCACTCCGCACTCATCGCCGTGATGATCACGTTCATCTGGTCGGTCTTCGGGACGAACATGATCATCTTCCTCGCCGGGATGTCGACGATCGACCAGGAGATCTACGACGCGGCCAAGGTCGACGGCGCGGGTTCGTTCACGGTGATGGTGCGCATCACGTTCCCGCTGATCAAGCGGTTCGTGCAGTTCGCGTTCATCATCAGTCTGATCACCGCGTTCAGCGCGCTGTTCAGCCTGATCATCGTGATGACGAACGGTGGGCCGGGCTACGGGTCGACCACGCTCGAGTTCTTCATCTACGAGCAGGCGTTCACCGAGAACAACTTCGGCGTCGCTGCGACGGCGGGCGTCGTGCTCTTCGCCTTGGTCTTCGCGGTGAGCATGGTGCAGCTGCGGCTGTTGAGGAGCGACGATTGACCACGCCCAACTGGAGCCAGCGGCAGGGCCTCATCGTCTGGCGTC
>Ga0335082_10003567_pt1 | contig 16954 bp, 14 predicted proteins | sample Lox_Sample_41_FD_206718 | JGI IMG/M metagenome (GOLD analysis project Ga0335082, IMG submission 206718) | Soil microbial communities from Loxahatchee National Wildlife Refuge, Florida, United States - Lox_Sample_4.1 | ecosystem: Environmental > Terrestrial > Soil > Wetlands | place: USA... | reverse complement strand
GGCTGGAAGGGCTGAGCCACCCCGTGCTGCCGGGCGCGGTGCTGGGGGTGCAGCACGGGGCCGCCGCCGCCCGCTTCCGCGTATTGTGGGTGGGCGAGCCGGGCAGCGCCCGCGCCGGACAGGTAGGGATCCGCTGCGTGGAGGTGGGCAAGTACGTCAAGAAGAGCCTGCTCTACGTGAACGGCCACGACAGCCAGACGGCGGTGCGCTGCTCCTTCCTCGACGCCTCCGGCTACAACGTGTTCACCGCCGCCAGTCCCGAGGAAGCGCTGGACCACGTGGACAACTCCTCGCTCGACGCCGTGGTGCTCACCCATCCCTGGGAGGAAGGCGACCTGGAAGCGCTGGTGGGGCGCATCAAGCGCCGCAAGCCCGACCTGCCCATCGTGCTGGTCTCCGCCCAGCCGCGCCGCGTTCCCGAGACCGCCATGCAGTTCGTGAATGCCTTCGTGCACAAGGGCGAGGCGCCCACCAAGCTGGTGGACGCGCTGGAAGGGCTGATCGGCCCGGGCGCGCAACTGAAGTGGCCGCTCACGCGCAGCAACCAGCGCCACGCGGTGGTGGTGCCGCTCAGCGTCAAGGTGGTGCGCTCCGGCGTTCCCGCCTTCTTCACCGGGCTCTCCACCGATCTGAGCGATAGCGGGGTGGGCGGGAAGGTGGAAGGTGCGCTGCTGCCGGGAGAGATGGTGACGGTGCAGTTCACGCTGCCCACGGCGCCGCAGCCGCTCTTCCTGCACGCCACCGTGCGCCATCGCGACGGCCGCCTCTACGGCTTCGAGTTCGTCGAGCCCGCGCCCGAACTGCTGCAGCCCATCCGCGCGCTGTGCGAGGTGCTGCCTCCGCTCGACCTTCCCCGCGAGGAGCAACGCAGGTCCTAGGCGCGCTGCCGCAGCTTGAAGCGCTGCAGCTTTCCGGTGGCGGTCTTGGGAAGCTCGGGTAGAAACTCGATCCAGCGCGGACGCTTGTAATCGCCGATCCGCTGCGCCACCCACTCCTGCAGTTCGCCGCGCAGCGCGTCGTCGGCTTGGGCCTCGGGGCCCACCACCACGTAGGCGGCGGGCTTGGTGAGCCCGCTCTCGTCGTCGCGCGCCACCACCGCCGCCTCCTGCACCGCGGGATGCGCGAGGAGCGCGCTCTCCACCTCGGCCGGGCTCAGCCAGCGCCCGTTCACCTTGAAGAGGTCGTCGGAGCGCCCCGCGTACCAGAAGTAGCCCTCCTTGTCCTGGTAGTACTTGTCGCCAGTGCGGAACCAGCCGCCCTGGAAGGAGGCCTTGGTCTTCTCGTGCTGGTTCCAGTAGCCGGCGCAGGTGGCGTCGCTCTTGACCAGCAGGTTGCCGATCTCGCCGGGCGCCACCGGGGCGCCCGTCTCATCCACGATGCGGGCCTCGAAGCCGGGGATCAGCTTGCCGCTGGAGCCGGCCCGGGCCTCGCCCGGGCGGTTGGCCAGCACCATCTGCAGGGTCTCGGTCGAGCCCCACGCGTCCAGGATCTCGATGCCGAAGCGCCGGCGGAAGCGCTCGAAGAGCGGCGCGGGCAGGGCCTCTCCCGCGGAGATGCCGTGGCGGATGCTCGCCAGGTCGAACTCCCCGCCGCCTTCTCGGCGGTGGGCCAGCAGCGCGGCGTAGTTGGAGGGCACGGAGAAGAACAGGGTGGGGCGGTAGCGCTCGATGTCGGCATAGGCGCCGGCGGGCGTGGGCCGCGCCGGCGAGAGGATGGTCGTGGCCCCGAAATACAGAGGGAAGTAGCCGGCATTGCCCAGGCCATAGGCGAAGAACAGGCGGGCCACACTGTAGCAGCGGTCACGCTCCGTCATCTTGAGGATGCCGCCGGCGTAGCGCTCGGCGCACACTTCCATGTCGTGCTGCAGGTGCACGCAGCCCTTAGGCGCCCCCGTGCTGCCCGAGGAGTACAGCCAGAAGGCGGGGTCGTCGCGGCAGAGCGGCTCGGCCCCAAGCTCCGGAGCAGCCGCGGCCATGAGGGAATGCAGGCTGGGACGGCCTGCAGCCGGCTCGCCCGCCACCACCATGGTCTGCAGGTACCGCAGCCGCTCGCGCGGGATGGATTCTGCCAGCGGCAGCAGGGAATCGCTCACCACCGCCACCCGCGCGCGCGTGTCGTTGAAGATGTACTCGTACTCGGCGGGCTGCAGCAGGGTATTGACGGGCACGGCCACGGCCCCCACCTTGATGGCCCCGAAAAAGCAGTAGAGGAAGTCGGGCGAGTCGGGCAGCAGCAGGACGACGCGTTCTTCCGGGCGCACGCCCAGCCCGCGCAGGGCGTTGCCCACGCGGTTCACGCGCTCCTGCACTTGCGCGTAGGTCACGCGCTGCTCGCCGCACTCGATGGCGACCTTGGCTCCCCGGCCTTCCTGGACATTGTGGTCCACGAAGCGGGTGGCGGCATTGAAGGCTTCCGGCACGGCGAGGCGGGTCTCCGGGCTAGAGGATACTCGGGCGGCCCCGACTTGCCCGCAAAAAAACGGGATGGGCCGGCGCCCATCCCGTCTTCTGAGATGCAGGACCCTGTCTAATGGATCTGGATGATGAGCGGCTGGGTCAAGCGGAAGCTCAGCGTGCTCTCGGTGGAGAGGTTGACGTTCTTGCCGCCGGTGCCGCCGGCGACGGCGGTTCCCGCGCCCGCGCCCAGGCCCGCTCCGATGGCCGCTCCCTTGCCCCCCCCGGCGATCGCGCCGATGATGGCCCCAGCGGCGGCGCCGCCTCCGACCGATCCGGCGGTCCGCTTGCCCTTGCCCTTCTCGCTCTGCGCCCAGGTGTCGGTGGTGATGGAGTAGGTATCGCCGTGCGTGGTGATGCTGATCAGCTCCAGCGCCAGGTCGGCTTGGCCGGCGAAGGCGCCCTGCTTCTTGGCGTTCGCCACCCGGCCCTCCACCTCCGCGCCCGCCGGGACCACGGTATTGCCCTCGACCTTCACCGAGTACCGCAGGGTGGCGGGGAAGGTGTCGCCCGGCTTGCTGGTCTTGGAGCTCAGCGACCGGCCCAGGCGCACCGTCAAGGTGGTGCCCGCAGGAACCGTGATCTTGTTGTTCTGCGCCATCAGCGTCGCCGACAGCGCCAGCAGGAACGTGCCCACAGCCACGAGCGTCGATGCCTTCTTCATAGGACTCCTTTTTCGGCCAGTGGAATGCTTCCGGTGAGAAACTGCGCCGCTAGTGCGCCGCATCATACCACGCCCTCCCTCCGGCGGGGTGGGGATTCTGGCAAGAGCGCGGCGATGGGGCGCCCGCGTGCATTGCCAGCATGTCCTGTGGCAGTATGGACGGACGCTTCGCGGCCTGGGGCCGGGAAAGGGTGGGGCATGAGCAAGGTACGGGTGCTGGTGGGCACGAAGAAGGGCGCGTTCATCCTGACCTCGGATGGCAAACGCAGACAGTGGGAGGTCGCCGGTCCCTATTTCACGGGCTGGGAGATCTACCACCTGAAAGGGTCGCCCGCCGACGCCAACCGCATCTACGCCTCGCAGACCAGCGGCTGGTTCGGGCAGGTCATCCAGCGCTCCAACGACGGCGGCAAGAGCTGGGAGGTGCCCGGCGGCGCGCCGCCGCCCACCCCCCAGGGCTGGCCGCAAGGGCAGAGCAACAAGTTCGTCTACGACACTTCCGCCGAGACCGGCAAGCCGCTCACCACCCACCAGTTCTACGACGGCACCCAGCATCCTTGGGAGTTCAAGCGGGTGTGGCACCTGGAGCCCTCCCTCACCGATCCCGATGCGGTCTACGCCGGGATCGAAGACGCCGCCCTCTTCCGCTCCACTGACGGCGGGACCACCTGGAAGGAACTCGCCGGCCTGCGCGGCCACGGCACCGGACCCAAGTGGCAGCCGGGCGCCGGCGGCATGTGCCTGCACACCATCCTGCTGGACCCCGGCAACCCGAAACGCATCTACATCGCCATCTCGGCGGCGGGCGCCTTCCGCAGCGACGACGGCGGCAAGAGCTGGAAGCCCATCAACCGCGGCCTGCGCTCGCAGTACATCCCCGACCCCACCGCCGAGGTCGGCCACTGCGTGCATCACATCGCCATGCACCCCTCGCGCCCCAACACGCTCTTCATGCAGAAGCACTGGGACGTGATGCGCTCGGACGACGCCGGCGAGAACTGGCGCGAAATCAGCGGCAACCTGCCCACCGACTTCGGCTTCGTCATCGACGTGCACGCCCACGAGCCCGAGACCATCTACGTCGTCCCCATCAAGAGCGACTCCGAGCACTTCGTGCACGAAGGCAAGCTGCGCGTCTACCGCAGCCGCAGCGGCGGCAACGAGTGGGAGGCGCTGACCCAGGGCCTGCCGCAGAAGGACTGCTACGTCAACGTGCTGCGCGACGCCATGGCGGTGGACCAGCTCGACCAGTGCGGCGTCTACTTCGGCACCAGCGGCGGCCAGGTCTACGCCTCCGCCGACGCCGGCGACACCTGGGCCGCCATCGTACGCGACCTGCCGCCCGTGCTCTCCATCGAGACGCAGACGCTGCCATGATCCGGGTGGCGTTGCCGCAGCACCTGCGCACCCTGGCGCACGTGGGCGCGGAGGTGGAGCTGGAGGTCGCGGGCGCGATCACGCAGCGTTCGGTGCTCGACGCCCTCGAGGCCCGCTATCCCATGCTGCGCGGCACCATCCGCGACCACGTCACCCTCCAGCGCCGCGCCTTCCTGCGCTTCTTCGCCTGCGGCGAGGACCTCTCCCACCAGTCCCCCGAGGCGCCTTTGCCCGCGGCCGTGGCCTCGGGTCAGGAGCCCTTCCTGGTCATCGGCGCCATCGCCGGCGGCTAGCTCCGGCATTGTGGCCCCGCGACTTCCTTGCTAGACTTCCCGGCGATTCGCCTGACCAGGAGGTCACGACCATGGCGCTGTTCATCCTGTTTCTCTTCGCGATCGGGGCCCTGTTCGTCCTGTTCACCTTCCTGGGCGGCTTCTTCACCGTGGCCACCGCCGAGATGGCGGTGGTGCAGCGCCTGGGCAAGTTCGTGCGCATCGCCGGGCCCGGCCTGAACTTCAAGATGCCCTGGCTGGAGCGCGTGGCCGGGCGCGTCAACATGCGCGTGCAGCAGTTCCGCGTCGAGGTCGAGACCAAGACCAAGGACAACGTCTTCGTGAAGGTGCTGGTCTCGGTGCAGTACCAGGTGCTGCAGGACAAGGTGTTCGAAGCCTTCTACAAGCTGCAGAGCCCGGGCGACCAGATCACCTCCTACGTCTTCGATTCGGTGCGCTCGCAGGTGCCCAAGCTGCTGCTCGACGAAACCTTCGAGCAGAAGGACAACGTCGCCAACTCGGTCAAGACCGAACTCAGCGGGGTGATGCAGGACTACGGCTACGCCATCATCAAGGCCCTGGTCACCGACATCAATCCCGACGACAAGGTCAAGAGCGCCATGAACGACATCAACGCCGCCCAGCGCGAGCAGGTGGCGGCGCAGGCCCGCGGCGAGGCCGACAAGATCCTCAAGGTCAAGCAGGCCGAGGCCGAGGCCGAGAGCAAGGCGCTGCAAGGGCAGGGCATCGCCAACCAGCGCAAGGCCATCATCAGCGGCCTGCGCGAGAGCGTCGAGACCTTCAAGCAGAGCGTGGAGGGCGCCACTGCCCAGGACGTCATGGCCCTGGTGCTCATGACCCAGTACTTCGACACGCTCAAGGAGATCGGAGCGCAGACCCGCTCCAACACCATCCTGATGCCGCACTCCCCCGGGGCCCTGCCCGACTTCTTCAGCCAGATCCAGAACGCCATCATGGTGGGCGCGCGGGCGGAGTCGGAGTCGAGCGCGGCCGCCGGCGGCGGCAAGTAAGGCAGCGCTCAGCTTCCCGGCCGCACGATGGCGATGCGCGTCTCCTGCCCGCTGCTGCCGATGGCGATGACCTTGGTGAGCCCCGGGCGGTCCACCGCCAGCACCTGCTGGCCGTTGATCTCCATGAGCCGGGCGTCGGGATAGCGCTGCTGGTAGTAGCGGATCACCGTGGCCACGGAATCCGTCGTGCTGTACACCTCGCGGGCCACGGGAATGCCGATGTCGGGCAACTGGGCGTCGTCCACGTTGACCGGCTGCGAGCCGGGATAGCGGTCGGAGCCGGAAGGAGCCGTGGCCGCCGGCGCCTCCGGGTTGCCGGCCGCGCTGCGCTGCGTCATCTGCGCCAGCGCCTTCTGCACCTCGCCCAGATCGATGCCGCCGGGCGGCGCAGGTGCGGCCGCCGCGGGATTGCCGGGGGCCTGGGCCGGGGATTCCTGCTGGGACGCACCGCCGGCGGGGCTCGCGGCCTGGTCCGACGAAGTCTGGACTGTGCTCGCGGGTGCAGCCTGGGACTGCGCGGGGGCCGCGGGTGCGGCCGCGGCGGGGGCGGCAGCGGCACCTTGCTTCGCCGGCCACGCTTCCTTCAACACCACTCCCACCACGACGGCCAGCGCGACCACGGTCACGCCCACTAGCAGGCGCATCTGCCGGCGCTGGCGGCGTTGTTCCGCGGTCATGGCGGCCACCGCGTCGGGAGCCATGGGCGCGCCGCAGCCGGCGCAGACGCGCTCTTCCTCGCTCGCCGCCCTTCCGCAGTGGGAGCAGAACGCCATATCCACGAAGTATAAGCCCGCCGCCGCTGCGGGAGCGCCGCTTTCCGCGCGCGCCTGGACCCCCCACCTCCGGGCGGCGCCCGCGGGCTTCACATGCGCGACGCCATCTTCTCGGCCACCGGCCGCAGCTTCTCGATCGCGACCATCCCTCCCTGGGTCTTGGCCGTGACCTCGATGGCCGCTACCACTCCGTTCCTGAGCACGCTGCAAGTGGTGTTGTAGCCCATCTGCGCCATGCTGGCGGGCGGGACGATGGTCGAGCAGGTCAGGTCGCCGAACTTCTTGACCTCGATCTGGGCGCCCCTCTGCCGCAGCATCTCGATGCCTTTCATCTCGGTCTCGCCGGTGGGGTTCTTGCGCTTGGCCGTCCGCAGGGTGACGGTTACGGTGGCGTTCTTGCCGCTGCAGACCGAGGCGTCGCCCAGGGTGTAGGGCTGCAGCGGCGGTGGGGGCGCGCCCAGCGCGGCCTGCAATTCCGCCGGGGTGGCCAGCGAGCACCCCTTGTTCTGCGCCTGGGCGCGGCCGGCGGCGCCCGCCGCCAGCCCCGCCAGCAGCAGCGCGGCGGCGATCCGGCTCAGGGCCCGGGCAACACGCGTGGCTTCCATGACTCCTCCTGTTCCGGGGCTGGGCGGGGAGCAGCCCGCTCGTCCTACAGCTTGTTCAGTCCGTCCAGGGCGGCGACCTTGTAGGCCTCCGCCAGCGTGGGATAGTTGAAGATGGCGTCGCGGAAGTACTCCATGGTCCCGCCCAGCGCCATCACCGCCTGCCCGATGTGGATGATCTCCGCCGCCCGGTCTCCCACCGCGTGCACTCCCAGCACGCGCAGCGACTGCGGATCGAACAGCAGCTTCAGCAGGCCCTGCTCGTCGCCCAGCATCTGCGCTTTGGCCAGCTCCGCATAACGGGCCAGGCCGGTCTCGTAGGGGACCTTGTTGGCGGTCAACTGCTCCTCCGTGTGGCCCACCATCGAGATCTCCGGGATGCTGTAGATGCCGTAGGGGATGAGGTGGGCGGGAATGGTGGAGGGCTTGCCGAACATGTGGCAGCTCGCCAGCCGCCCCTGCTCCATGGAGGTGCTGGCCAGGGCGGGGAAGCCGATCACGTCGCCGGCAGCGTAGATGTGCGGCACGCTGGTCTGAAAGTGCTCGTTCACCTTGAGCTTGCCGCGCCCGTCGGCGGAGAGCGCCGCCGCCTCCAGGTTCAACTGGTCGCTGTTGGCCTGGCGTCCGACCGCGTACAACAACGCCTGGCCGTGCACCGTCTTGCCGCTCTCCAGGCGGGCGAAGACGCGGTCGCGGTCCTCCTCGACGCCCAGGGAGACCACCTTCTCGCCCAGGCGGAAGACGGTGCCCAGCTGGCGCAACTGGAAGCACAGGCTCTCCACGATCTCGCGGTCGGCGAAGTCCAGCAGCACCGGGCGCTGGTCCAGCAGCGTCACCCGAACTCCCAGCGTGGCGAACATGGAGGCATACTCGATGCCGATGATGCCGGCGCCCACCACGACCAGGTCGCGCGGCAGTTCCTCCAGCTCGTGCACCTGGTCGGAATCGAAGATGCGCTTGCCGTCGATGGGGATGCTGTGGTCGTGGGCGGGGCGCGTGCCGCAGGCGACCAGCACATGCTCGCCGCGCACCAGTTGCGAGCCGTCCTCGCGCACGATCTCCAGGGTGTGCGCATCCAGGAAGCGCGCGCTGCCCTCCAGCACGGTCACGCGGTTGCGGCGCAGTTGCGACTTGATGACCTCGATCTCCCGCGCCATGACCGCGTCCGCGCGGAAGATCAGGTCCTGCATCGAGATCTGGCCCTTGAGGGTGTAGCCGCGGCCGTAGAAGCTGCGCTGCCGGAAGCCGCTCAGGTAGAGGACGGCCTCGCGGAAGGTCTTGCTGGGGATGGTGCCGGTGTGCACGCACACCCCGCCCATGGTCTGCTTGCGCTCGATGATGGCCACCTTCTTGCGCAGCTTGGCGGCGCAGATGGCGCCCTTTTGCCCGGCCGGGCCGCTGCCGATCACCACCAGGTCGAATTGTTCCGGTTCCATAGCCAAGAGGATCCCTCACCCGGATCGCGCCGGCGGACCGACTCGCCCGCCTTGCGCGGCAGAGTATATCCCTGAATGGTATCTGACGTCTGCGGTCTGAGGTGTGGGTTTGGTCGGGGCGGGCCGATTCGAACGGCCGACCCCCTGCGCCCAAGGCAGGTGCGCTACCAGGCTGCGCTACGCCCCGACTCCACGATTGTAGCCGATGTCGCCCCGCGGGGTGGCCTGCGGCCGGCGAGTGCCTGCCAAACCACGGGGAATGGGAAAGGCCCTGGTTCCCCAGGGCCTTCGGTGCCTGGACCGCAGTGGTGCCGCTACTTGAACACCGGGCTGCAGGGGAGATTGTGGAAGCCGCTGAACTGGAAGTCCGAGCCCACCGCGATGGGCTGGTCGGAGACCACCTCCACCGTGGCCGAGACGTTGGGCCCGCCCGGGGGCGAGTCCTGTGGCGTCTGGTAGGAGACGATGAGCGTGTTCTTGGACAGGACCGGCACCGTGCTGGTTCCGGTTTGCCCCGGGTAGGCCGCGGCCGGCGAGGTGCCGGGGATGGTCATGCCCGCCAGGTTGTTCCCATCCTTGTCGTAGATGTGCAGCGCGACGTTGGCGGTGGTGGCGCTGCCGTTGAAGATGTAAACATCGGCCGGGGTGTTGCTCCCGGACAGCGGGAACTCCGCGGGCGTGCACGCCCACACGAAGGGCGGCCCGAACGAAGAGGTCGCGCCCTGCTGATCGTCGTCGTCATCGTGATGGTGGTGGTGTCCGGGCCGGTCGCCGGCAGCGTGTGCGGAGACCCGCGGGCTCGAGGCGATCCACAATGCGACCGCCAGCAGCGCGAGGCAAGCGATGCCGGCGCGGCGTACGAAGGTGATGCTCATACGGACTTCCTCTCCGGGGCGGAGGCCGCCCCCAAACGCCAGAAACGTGCGCGCCAATCTAGCCATGGGAGGGTGGGGTGTCAAGAGAGGTGAGACGGGTCCTGCGGCCTCCGGGGAACCGCGGCAATAACGTCCTCCCACCCCCGCCGGGGCATATAATCATGCCTGCATGCAGCCGCGCCAGTATGCCCTGGTGGGGTACGTGAACAACCCCGTGGGGAGGTTCGTCGAGGACCTCCGCCGCCAGCTTCATCCCGAGCACGCTCACCTGCCGGCGCACATCACCGTTCTGCCTCCCCGCCCCTTGCACGGCTCCGAGGCCGAGGCCCTGGAGCTGCTGGAGCGGCTCTGCGGCCAAGTCGCCCCCTTCGAGGTGACTCTGGGCGAGGTGGCCAGCTTCGCCCCCATCACTCCCACCGTCTTCCTGCGCGTGGCCCACGCCGCCTACCGCATGCGCGAACTGCACGACCTGCTGAACACCGATTGGCTCCACTGCCACGAGCAGTGGCCCTACATGCCGCACCTCACCATCGTGAAGATGCCGGGGCTGGAGCAGGCGCAGCAGGCCCTGGAGATCAGCCGCGCACGCTGGCAGGAGTACCGCGGCAGCCGCGTCATCCTGGTGGACCAGCTCACCTTCGTGCGCGAAGGCGAGAGCAACCGCTGGGTGGATCTGGCACCCGTGCACCTGCGCCGCAGCCTCGCCCCCGCCCACAGTAACCCACGATAGCTCAATCAGTTACAGTCGTCCCCGGGCGCGCGGAGGTACATGTCCGTCTTTCCTGTTGCGGATGAACTTCGCGAAGCGCTTTGATACGGATTAAGCCTTGCAGGGCAAGCAACTTGCGGTCACTCCGCACGGGGTACCTGGGTGCGGGCCGCAGGCCGCGGCCCAAGGAGTGGTTATGCAGATCGCGGTGTACGGATCGGGATACCTGGGAACGGTCATCTCCGCCTGCCTGGCGGACTTCGGCACCCCCGTCATCTGCTACGACGAGGACGTGAACCGGGTCGCCGCCCAGGCCGAAGGCATGATCCCCTTCTACGAAAAGAACCTGAAGGACGTGCTGCGGCGCAACCAGCGCGCCGGCCGCCTCACCTACACCACCGACCTGGCCGTCCTGGTGGAGAAGGCGCAGGTGGTCTTCCTGGCCGAGGACAGCTATCACTACATCGAGGAAGTGGCGCTGAAGATCGCGCGCGTGGCCGCGCGCGACGCGGTGCTGGTGGTGGCCACGCCGGTGCCGGTGGGCACGGCCGCGCGCATCGAGAAGCGGCTGCGCGACGCCGGCAGCCCCATGCCGGTGGTCTCGCAGCCGCTGTTCCTCACCGACGGCTGCGCCCTCGAGGACTTCAACTGGCCCGACCGCATCGTGCTGGGCGCCGCTTCGCCCGATGCGGTGCTGGTGCTCAAGCAGGTGTACCGGCCGCTGGTGATGCGGGGCGTGCCGGTGATCGTCACCAACCACGAGACCGCGGAATTGGTGCGCGAGGCCACCACCGCCTTCGTGGCCACCAAGATCAGCTTCATCAACGAGCTGGCGGCGCTGTGCGAGCACGTCTCGGCCGACGCCATGGACCTGGCGCTGGCCCTCGGCCTGGACAAGAAGATCGCGCCCCGCTGCCTGCAACCCGGCACCGGCCTGGGCGGGCCCTTCGTGGAGTCGGACATGGAGTCGCTGGCGCGGCTGGCGGGAGGCAGCGGCACCACCCTGCTCGTGCTCAGCGCCGCCCGCGAGGTGCATCGCGCCCACTGCGACCTGCTGGTGCAGAAGATCGCGGCGGCGGTGGAGTCGCTGCCGGGGCGCGAGCTGGGCCTGCTGGGCCTGGCCTTCAAGCCCCACACCAACTGCGTGGCCGCCTCGCAGTCCATCTTGCTGGCACGCTCGCTGATGGCCAAGGGAGCCAACCTGCGCGCCTACGATCCGGTGGCTATCCCCGACGCGCGCCTGGCCCTGGACGGCACCGTGCGCTATTGCGAGTCGCCCTACGCCGCCGCCGAAGGCGTGGATGCGCTGGTGGTTTCCACCGGCTGGCCCGAGTTCCGCGCCCTCGACTTCGAGCGCATCAAGCGCCTGCTGCGCCGTCCCATCATCGTCGACACGAAGAACCTGCTCGACGCCACCCGCCTGCGCGCCCTGGGCTTCCAGTACGTGGGCGTGGGCAGGGCGTGAAGACGGAGTCAGGAGTGAGGAGTCAGTAGTGAGCGGGAATCCCTGGTTGCCAACGCTGGCTCCTAACTACAAACTCCTACCTCCTGGCCATCGCCCCCGACGCGACACTTTCGCAGTGCCATTGCTATAATCAAGGCACTGCGGTGGGTGTAGTTCAGCGGTAGAACTCCGGACTGTGGCTCCGGCTGTCGTGGGTTCAAATCCCACCACCCACCCCAAGACTTCCCATCGAGCCGGGTTCAACCTTCGGCTTCGGGCTCGGGCCCGCCCGCCCCCAGCAGCGAGTTTTCCGCCTGCCGCCGCACCAGCCAGATCACCACCAGGAAGAGCAGCCCGCCCAGGACCTGCGCCGCCACCGCCGCGCGCAGCGCCACCACCAGGGTGTAGCGGTCGGCGAGCCTGCCCACCAGGTAGGGCGCCAGCGCCATGGAACACAGATTGATGAAGAGGTAGTAGAGGCCGAGAGCGGTGGCGCGCGCGCGCTCCGGAACCAGGTCGTGAATGGTGGCGGTGGTGGGCCCGTGGTACCAGGCCAGGAAGAACGTCCCCACCGCGAACAGGGCGACGAACAGGGGCTTGCTGGCGGTCTCGAGGGCGGCGTAGGTAAGCGGCGCCGAGATGAGGAAGCCCACCGGGATGATGGCCGCCCTTCCCCAGGAGGAGCGCCGCGCCAGGCGGTCGGAGAGCGCGGCCCCGGTCATGATGCCGCCCAGCCCCGCGACCACGATGGTCGCGCCCAACACCAGCCCGCTCTCCTGCGGGCTGAAGCCCTTGTAGTCCTGCACCAGCTCCGGCCCCCAGGCCACGTAGGCGTAGCCGGCGAAGGCGCTGAACCATCCGCTCACCAGGATGGCCAGGAAGGCGGGGATGCGCAGCAGGTCGCCGACAGGCACGCGCTCCTCCTGCACGCGATGTGGCGGTTCGGGCAGGCGGAAGGCGAGCAGGCCCAGTACCAGCCCGGGGGCGCCCACCAGGAAGAAGGCGGGGCGCCAGCCCAGCCACTCCGCCAGCACGCCGCCCAGGGCGATGCCGGTGGCCCCTCCCAGGAACATGCCCACATCGAAGGCGCCCTGCACCCGGGCGCGCACCCGCTCGGGAAACGTGGCGCTCAAGATGGCGGCGCCGGCGGGGGTGTAAGCGGCCTCGCCTACGCCCACCAGGCCGCGGGCAGCCAGCAGGGTGCGGAAGGAGCCGGCCAGCCCGCTGAGGAAGGTGGCGGCGCTCCAGAACAGCACGCCGGCGCCGATCACAGCGCGGCGCGAGAAGCGGTCGGCGAGCACGGCCAGGGGCAGGCTGCCCAGCGACAGCACCACGGTGAAGGCCGCCGCCAGCTCGCCCAGTTGCGCGTGGCTCAGGTTGAAGTCGTGGCGCAGGGCGGGGAAGAGCGAGAAGATGATCTGCCGGTCAACGTAGTTGACGAAGTTGACCAGCATGAGCACGGCCAGCACCTGCCACTGGCGGCGATCGAAGTCACGAAAGCTCACACGCCTCCCACCGCGACCCTCACATCGAGGCAGACATGATACCGTCTTTGCCGGGCGGGATACAGGTGTGGCGCAAGAGCCTAACGCGGGCCAGCACCGCCGCGCGTATAATTGCGCCCACTCATGTCACTGACAGTGGGGACGCGGCTGGGGCCCTACGAGATCCTGGGGACGGCGGGCGCCGGCGGGATGGGCGAGGTCTACCGCGCCAAGGATACGCGCCTGGACCGAACCGTCGCCATCAAGGTGCTCTCCACCCAACTGGAGGACCGCCCCCAACTGCGCAAGCGCCTGGAGCGCGAAGCCCGCACCATCTCCAAGCTTTCTCATCCCCACATCTGCACCCTCCACGACGTAGGCCAGCAGGAGGGTGTGGACTTCCTGGTGATGGAATACCTGGAGGGCGAGGTCCTCAGTCACCGGCTGCAGCGCGGCCCACTGCCTGCGGAGCAGACCTTGGCATACGGCATCGAGATCGCCGCGGCGCTGGAGACGGCGCACCGCCAGGGCATCGTGCATCGCGATTTGAAACCGGGCAACGTGATGCTCACCCGGAGCGGGGCCAAGCTGATGGACTTTGGGCTGGCCAAGCTGATGGAGGAGCCGGTCGCGGCAGCAGCCGGGCTCACGGAGATGAGCACACAGGCGCCGCCGGAGAAGTCGCTCACCGAGGAAGGCGCCATCGTCGGCACGATCCAGTACATGGCGCCGGAGCAACTGGAGGGCCGGGAGGCGGAGGCGCGGACCGACATCTTCGCGCTGGGAGCGGTGCTCTACGAGATGGCGACGGGACGTCCGGCGTTCACCGGCAAGACCAAGGCCAGCGTGATGGCGGCCATCCTGTCGTCCGAGCCTCCTCCCATCTCGCGGTCGCAGCCCCTGACCCCACCGGCGCTCGACCGGGTGGTGAAGACCTGCATGGCCAAGGACCCGGAGGAGCGTTTTGCCAGCGCCCACGACGTGAAGCTGGCGCTGCAGTGGGTACAGGAGGGGAACGAGATGCCGCGGGCCGAAAGTGCCCCCAGGGGCGCGCGGCGATGGGCATGGCCGGCCATCTCGCTGGTGCTGCTGGCTGCGCTGGCGCTGGCGACGGTCCTGTGGTGGCGGGCCCGCAACGCACCCCAGGAAGCGATGTTCTTCCAGGCGCCGCTGCCCTTCACGGCGCAGGACATGGCGTTCTCTCCCAACGGGCGCACCCTGGCGGCGGTGGGATACCTGGAGTCAGCCAACCGGAACGTGATCTGGCTCTACGACGTGGGCGCGCGCCGGGCCGAGAGTGTCCCCGGGACCGAGGGCGCTACGTATCCTTTCTGGTCGCCGGACGGGCGTTACGTGGGCTTCTTCGCCGACGGCAAGCTCAAGAAGGCGGGGGTACCGGGCGGCCCGGTGCAGACGATCTGCGATGCTCCGGCAGGACGCGGGGGCACCTGGAACCAGGACGGAGTGATCCTGTTTGCGCCCACCTCGCTGAGCGGTCTGTTTCGGGTTCCCGCATCGGGCGGAGCGCTGGTGCAAGTGAGCAAGGTGGACGCGGCCCATCAGCAGATGAGCCACCGCTGGCCGGTCTTTCTCCCCGACGGGAACCACTTCCTGTATCTGGCAGCCAACTTCGCCGGACATCTCGAGGCCAACGCCGTCTTCCTGGGAGCGCTCGACTCCGAACCGCCGAGAATGATCGTGCAGGCCAGCTCCAACGTAGTCCCGGTGGCGCCGGGATACCTGCTGTTCTACCGGGACCGGGCGCTCATGGCGCAACCCTTCGAACTGCGGCGCATGGCGCTGAGCGGAGAGCCCCTCACCGTCGCTGCCGATGTGCAGTTCATGCCGGAGGTGGACCGGGCCGTCTTTGCCGTTTCCAACAGCGGAGCGCTGATGGTCCAGGGCGCCAGCCGCGCACCCCTGTCCCAACTGCTCCTCTTGGACCGCAACGGCAAACAGTTGGCGACGGTGGGCCAGCCCGCCATGTACGGCAATGTCGCGCTCGCCCCCGACGGGAGAAGGATCGCCTTCGACATCACCGACCTGGACACCATGAACATCAACCTCTGGACCATGGACCTGTCGCAGCAGACGGCCAAGCGCCTGACCTTCGACCCCTCCCTGAATGGGACCCCGGTGTGGAGTCCGGATGGCCGGCAACTGTTGTTCGGCTCGAACCGCGGCTTGGCCTTCGAACTCTACCTGAAGAACTCCGACGGATCGGGGCAGGAAAAGCTCCTCTTCCACGTGCAAGGCACCACCACCAATCCCCCGACGGACTGGTCGCGAGACGGGAAATACATGCTCTTCGAGCGGGAGACGGAGCTTTGGTACCTGGCCCTCCCGGAGGGGCAGGACAAACCGCTGGTCCAGATCAAGGCGGTGGCCGCCAACGGCCAGTTTTCCCCGGATGGCCGCTGGGTGGCGTATGCCTCCAACGAGACCGGGAAGTGGGAGGTCTACGTGACCTCCTTCCCCGAGCCGCGCGGCAAGTGGCAAGTCTCGGCGGGCGGCGGACGCGAGCCGCGCTGGCGCGGGGACGGCAGGGAGCTGTTCTATCTGTCGCCGGAGGGGAAGATGATGGCGGTGCAGGTGAATGCGGGCGCCACCTTCGATGCGGGTACGCCGGTCGCCCTCTTCCAGGCCCGACCGCACAAGCAGGTCGCCGCCCTGGACATTTTCACGTATGACGTCAGCCGCGACGGGCAGAGGTTCCTGATCAACACCCAGGTGGAACGGCCGGAGCGCTCGCCCATGTCGGTCATCCTCAACTGGACGGCGGGGCTGGAGAAGTAGAGTCCGCGCGCCGGCTTCTCCCGGTCCTCAGACCGTGCCATCCCCGCGAGGATGGCGTACTCGACCGCGGTCACGGTCTTAGTCGCGGTCCAGGGCGCAGGCCCCGGGACCGCGGGCATCGCCGCAGGTCGAGCAGGGCGCCGCCGCCGGCCGAGTTGCCGCCGCGCTCTTGGCGGCTACCGCGAAGACCGAGAGCTGCTGTTCCAGCTTGGTGCCGTGGCAGTGGGGACATTCAGGCTTTTTGGAACCGTAGACCAGCGCTTCGAAGTGCTGGTTGCAGGACTTGCACAGGTATTCAAAGATCGGCATGCCGCAGAGACTCCCAACAACCGGCGCGAGGTCACCCTTTCCCCCCGGGCCGGGAAAACTCTAGAATCAGGTCAGCTTTATTATCGCCAATGCCCGAGTCCAACTCCAGCACAATCCTCGAGGGAAGCTTCGTGCCGCGCCGCGGCCTGCGCGGAGCGCAGCGCCAGACCATCCTGGGGACGCTGCTGCCGCGGCCTCCGCTGCCGCCCGGCGAGGAGCGCGTGGTGCGGGTGGACGCCCGGGCGCAGCTCCTGCTGCGCTGCCACTGGCAGCCGGAGCGGCAGCGCGCGCTGACCCTGCTGATGGTGCACGGGCTGGAGGGCTCCAGCCAGTCGCCCTACGTGCTGGGCGTGGGACACAAGGCGCTGGCCGCCGGCTTCAACCTGGTGCGCATGAACGTGCGCAACTGCGGCGGCACCGCCCATCTCTCCCAGACCCTCTACCACTCCGGCCTCTCCCGCGACGTGCAGCAGGTGGCGGGCGCGCTCATAAAAGAAGACAAGCTGCCGCGGCTGGCCCTGGTGGGCTACTCCATGGGCGGCAACATGGTGCTGAAGGCGCTGGGCGAGTGGAGCAGGGAAGCGCCGCACGAGCTGGTGGCGGCGGCGGTGGTCTGTCCCTCCATGGACCTGGCTCCCGGCGCCGCCCTGCTGGAGCGCGGCACCAACCGCCTTTACCAGTGGTACTTCCTGCGCTCGCTCAAGCGCAGCTACCGGGAGAAGGCGCGGC
>Ga0335082_10003566_pt1 | contig 16955 bp, 16 predicted proteins | sample Lox_Sample_41_FD_206718 | JGI IMG/M metagenome (GOLD analysis project Ga0335082, IMG submission 206718) | Soil microbial communities from Loxahatchee National Wildlife Refuge, Florida, United States - Lox_Sample_4.1 | ecosystem: Environmental > Terrestrial > Soil > Wetlands | place: USA... | reverse complement strand
CGGGGGGCATGCTGGGCTGGCTGACCGACTTGCTCCTTGTGCGTCCCACACGCCGCCGCGGCGGCACTGAAGAGAGCTTTCTGCTGCTCACCCTAGGGATCGCCTTTGCGATCTCGGCCGGCGTGCTATTTATCTTCGGCCGCGATTCTCGGCTGCTGCCCGGGATCGGCGGCGAGACCTCACAGATCTTCTTCGACGCCGCGATCCGCACGCACGCGCTCTGGCTGATCGCGATCTCCTCGCTGGTGATGCTGCTGCTCTGGCTGTTCTACCACCGCACGCACATCGGCCTGTCGATGATGGCCGCCTCGATCGACGAGGACGGCGCGGCCAGCATCGGCATCGACGTGCCCCGCATGCGCACGCTTACTTTTCTGTTGGGCGGACTGGTGGGCGGCCTCGCCGGTGTGCTGGTATCGCCGCTCATCACCATCCATTACGAGATGGGGCTGCTGCTGACGTTGAAGGGATTCGCAGCCGCGATTCTAGGCGGGCTCAGCAATCCGTTCGGTGCAGTGGTGGGCGGAGTGACGCTCGGTCTCGTGGAGTCGCTGGCGGTGCTGTCCGTGTCTTCCGGCTACAAGGACGTCATCGCCATGACCATCCTGATTTTGATCATGATCGTGCTGCCCAACGGCATGCTCGGTAAGCGCGCCCGCAAGGGCGGGTGAAGGACGCCGCGACCCGATGAAGCAATTCGAGAGTGAGGTGCCTTCATCGTTGCCGGCGTCGCGCTTGCGCAGCGTCCGCTACCGGATGTGGGGCGTTGTCGCCGTGCTCTTTGCGCTGTGGGCTGTGGCGCCTGGATTCGCATCGCGCAGCGTGATCGATATGCTCGTGTTCTCCGGCCTCTATACCATCGCCGGACTGGGCGTCGCGTTCCTGCTCGGCCAGTGCGGTATCGTCTCGCTGGCACAGAGCGTGTTCTACGGCATCGGCGCATACAGCACCGCGTACTGCACCACGCACTATGGCTGGCCCGCGCCCGCAGGCTTCGCCATCGGCGTCGCCATCAGCGCGGCGATCGCGCTGGCGGTCGGATGGCCGGTCCTGCGCCTCTCAGGATACTTTCTGGCGCTCGCGACGCTCGCGCTCGCCATCATCGGACAGGTATTGTTCACCGAATGGGACTGGCTCACCGGCGGCACGCTCGGCATCGGCGGCATTCCGCATCTCAATCTGTTCGGCTTCGTGCTGAACAGTCCGCAACGCTTCTACTACCTGGTATGGCCGGTGGCGGCGCTGCTGCTGCTGCTGCATCGCAATCTGTTGCGCTCGCGCACCGGTTTCGCGATGCGCGCGATGCGCGACGCACCCGCTGCGGCCGCCGTACTCGGCGTGGACAACCATTTGCTCAAAGTGAAAGTATTCGTGCTGAGCGCTGTCCTCGGGGCGCTCGCCGGCAGTCTGTTCGCGCACTATGTTTCCTTCGTCAGCGTGGACAGCTTCGGCGTGGACCGCGCGATCAATTTTCTGCTGCTGGCGGTTCTGGGTGGAGCGAAAACAGTGCTCGGCACGGTGCTCGGCGCCTTGTTCATCACCATCATGCCGCGCTTGCTGTCCCGGTTCGGCGATATCCACGCCGTGCTGTTTGCGGGGTGTCTGATCGCCGCGGTGATCTTCCTGCCCGAGGGCTTCGGCGGCGCGCTGGGACGGATGGCGCAACGGCTGCGTGCGCGTCAGGCGAGGACTTGACGCCATGGCGGCCTTGCTCGAAGTGAAACAGGTCTCGCGCAGCTTCAGCGGTTTGCGTGTGCTCAACAATGTGAGCTTCGCCGTCGAGGCGGGTGGGATCATCGGGCTCATCGGCCCCAACGGCGCAGGCAAGAGCACGCTGTTCAACATCGTTTCCGGATTTCTCGCGCCGGACGCAGGTCTGGTTCTGTATCAGGGGCACGATGTGAGTCGCCTGTCGGTGCCAGCGCGCAGCCGGAGCGGGCTGGTGCGCACGTTCCAGACGCCGCAGGTGTTCGCCAACCTCACAGTCCGCGAAAACATCATGGCCGGCTCGTATAAGCAGACGGCGAGCGGCCTGACCGCAGGCCTGCTCGGTACGCCGAGGGCACGCGCAGACATTGCGCGGATGCGCGCAGCCGCCGACGCGGCATGCGAGCGGTTCGGCCTCACACGGGTGGTCGATCAGCTCGCCGGCAAGCTGCCGGGCGGACAGCAGCGCCTGGTAGAGCTTGCGCGCGCGTGGGTCTCCGAACCCGCGTTGCTGTGCCTGGACGAGCCTTCCTCCGGTCTCAACTCCAAAGAAGTCGCCCGCCTCATGCAGACGCTGCAGCGGCTCAACCGTGAGGGGCTCACCATCCTGCTGGTATCGCACGACATGGATCTGGTCACGATCGCTTCGAGCATCCATGTGCTGTGCTTCGGCGAGATCATCGCCAGCGGTGCGCTCACGCAGATCCAAGCCGATGCGCGCGTGCGCGAAGCGTATCTCGGACTCTAACCTGGATAATTCATGAAGACGCCCCCGTGTGCGGACAATCACTGGCGTGCCATGTCGAGGGGCAAGCTCTTTGTCTGTACAGTGTGTTGCGTCGGGCTACTCGGGCGCTGGCGGCCGATTTCCGGCCATTTGCGGCATGCCCGTCTCGCCAATAGTCGGAGCTATTGGCAGCGACGGTCGAGCCGCAACTGGCTCGGAACTCGACTCGCCATCATCCCGAGTCCTTCATGAATTATCCAGGCTGAAAGCATGCTGCGCGTGGACAGCATCGAAGCGGGCTACGGCGGCATTCCCGTGCTGCGCGGCGTGTCGCTCGCGATCGAGCGCAACGAGTCGGTCGCCATCATCGGCGCGAACGGTGCGGGGAAGTCCACTTTGGTACGCGCAATCTGCGGATTGTTGCCGGTCGAAGCCGGCCGCATCATGCACGATGGGCGCGAAATCCAGAGGCTGCCGGCGCATTCCCGCTCGCAGCAGGGTATCGCGGTGGTGCTGGAAAACCGCCATTTGTTCGGCGAGCTTTCGGTGCGCAACAACCTCACGCTCGCGGCCGTCCACAGTGGTCGCCGGCGCGAGAACGCGCGCCGATTCACGCTGGATCAAGTCCTCGATTTGTTCCCGTTCATGCGTGCGCGGCTGGATGCATCGGTCGCGCTGCTCTCGGGCGGTGAGCAGCAGATGGTCGCCATTGCGCGCGCGCTGCTGCTGCACCCCGAGCTGCTGATCATGGACGAGCCGTCGACCGGTTTGTCGCCCAAGGTGGTGCGCGACATCGTCGGTGTGATGGCGCGGCTGCGCGAAGGTGGCATGAGCATTTTGCTGGTCGAGCAAAACGTGGCGCTGGCGGCGGAAACCTCCGAACGCGCCTATGTGATGTCCCTCGGGCGCGTAGTGCACGAAGTGCGGCGCGGCGAGTGGGCCAGTTTCATCAGCGATGAGCGGCTGCTGCGTGCTTACCTGGGCGGTGAGCGCGCCGACACCACCGCTTGAGATGCGATGACGACGAGCCTGCATACCGATATCAGCGGCTGGGCCACGCGCTTGAATACGGAGGACGTAGCCCGCTATACGGGGAGCGGCGTATGGCGCAACGTCACGCTGGCCGAGACCGCCCGGCGCCAAGCTGGCCAAGACGCGCAGCGTATCGCTGTAATCGAAGGCGGCATCCAGCAGAAGCTTCCAACAAAAGAGCTATTCGTGAAAAACTTATGGGGGGAGGAAGCATCGGAAGCTGAGGTGGGAAAGGCCACGGGCTGACCGCCCGTACCTGCATCGTGAAAAACACATCGAGGGCGGAGATGAAGCAGTTTTCAAGACATCTGAGGAGCGCGGCGATTCTCGTCGCCATCGCGTCGGCGGCCAGTGCAGCGCGCGCCGGCGAGATTCCATTGACCAATCCCATGTCGGGAGACGAAAAGGCGATCAAGGAAGGTAAGTCATGGTTCCGCAATACGTGCAGCCCGTGTCACGGCGGGCGCGCTGACGGGGCTGGCGAGCGCGGCACCGCTGCCGACCTGCGCGTGTTCAACAAAGGTTTCCGTAAGTTCGTCGATACCGTGCAGCACGGCAAGGACACCGGCCGCACCATGACCATGCCGGCGTGGGGCGCCGTGCTGGACGAAAAGACCATCTACCAGATCGGCGCGTATATCGAGACGCTCGCGATCGAGGGCGCCAACTGGAAGGAAGGCGTCGCCCAGCATTGACACGTCGTACCGCGGCTGCCAGTGAGCGCGGCTGCGGGGGCTGGTAAGAAAGCGCTATGCACCTGATCGCCCAACGTATCACGGCGAGCAGGCGCATCCCTGCGCGCGCCCACCTTCAGATCACGCTGCTGTGCGCGCGTGACTCTTGCTCCTGATTGGGCGCCTGCGCATCGGCGAAGATCATATCCGCCGCCTTGTCGGCGATCATCACCGTCGGCGCGTTGGTATTGCCTGAAGTGATGCGCGGCATGATCGACGCATCGACGACGCGCAATCCCGCAATCCCGTGCACTCGCAGTCGATCGTCCACCACGGCGAGCGCGTCGTGTCCCATCTTGCAGGTGCCGACCGGGTGGAAGATCGTGGCACCCAGATCGCCGGCAACCTGGGACAACTCCTCGTCCGATTCGTAGCGCGCCCCCGGTTTGTATTCTTCCGGCCGATAGCGCGCAAGCGCGGGTGCCGACATGATCCGCCGCGTAAAGCGGATCGAGTCGACAGCGACCTTGCGGTCCTCTGCAGTGGCGAGGTAATTCGGCTGAATGGCCGGGTGTGCGAGCGGATCCGCGCTCTTGATGCACACATGGCCCCGGCTGGTGGGCCGCAGGTTGCATACCGACGGTGTGATCGCGGCGAAGCTGTGCAGCGGCTCGCCAAACTTGTCCAGCGACAGCGGCTGCACATGCCACTCGATGTTCGCGGAAGGTTGCGCAGGATCGCTGCGCGCGAACGCGCCCAGTTGCGAAGGCGGCATGGTGAGCGGGCCGGTCTTGAACAGCAGATACTCCAGCGCCATCGCTATTTTTCCGAAGATGCTGTTGGCGCGCTGGTTGAGCGTCACGGCGCCGCTCACCTGGTAGATCATCCGCAGCTGCAGGTGATCGTGCAGGTTCTCGCCCACTCCCGGGAGCTCGTGCACCGGCGCGATGCCATGACGCCGCAGCAGCTCGCCCGGTCCCACGCCGGACAATTGCAAGATCTGGGGCGAGCCGATCGCGCCTGCGCTCAACAGCACCTCGCGTCGCGCCGTCACGAATGTGCCCGTGCCATCGCGCGACATCAGCTCGATCCCGGTAGCGCGGCGCGTGCCTTGCGCCGTCTCGATGCGCACGCGCCGCACGTGTGAGTCCGTCATCACCTGCAGATTGGCCCGGTGCAACACCGGACGCAGGAATGCTTTGGTGGCGCTCCAGCGCACACCGCGCCGCTGGTTCACCTGGAAATAGGCGGTGCCGAAATTGTCGCCGCGATTGAACTCCACGATCTTCGGGATGCCCGATTGCGCGGCGGCTTCCTGCCATGCGTCGAGAATTTTCCAGTTGACGCGCCGCTCTTCGACACGCAGCTCACCACCTGCGCCGTGGAACTCGTCCGCCCCGTGGGCGTAATCCTCGGTGCGCTTGAAGTAGGGCAGCACCTCGCTCCAGGACCAGCCGCGATTGCCGAGCGCAGCCCAGTAATCGTAGTCGGAGCGTTGTCCGCGCATATAGATCATCGCGTTGATCGATGAGCAGCCGCCCAGCACCCGCCCGCGCGCATAGCCGATGCTGCGCCCGTTGAGGCCGCTTTCCGGCTCGGTCTGGAAGCACCAGTCGGTGCGCGGGTTGCCGATGGTGTAGAGATACCCGACCGGAATGTCGATCCAGAAGTAGTCGTCGCGGCCGCCCGCCTCCACCAGCAGCACGCTGACATCGCCGCGCGCGGAGAGCCGGTTCGCCAGCACGCAACCGGCCGTTCCGGCACCGACGATTACATAGTCATAACTTTCACGAGCCCGCACTGCACATGTCTCCTGTGAGGCCGGCGCCAGCATTTCTGTCGGCGCATGCTAAGCCATGGTACCGCAACCGTTGCCTGGCCCGGACAGTGTAGCGCGCGCAGCTGACATCAGTGTAGTTCCGGGCAAGGAATATGCATCAAGATCGGCACTGTCCAGCCGTTAATGAGTGCGATCATGGCCCAGGCTACCCACCAAAGCGCGCTACCGCTCGGCTCCATGCTGATGGAGTACCGGCTCGCTTCGGTATTGGGCGCGGGCGGCTTCGGCATCACTTATCTGGCGCGCGACATCAATCTCGAGAAGGACGTCGCGATCAAGGAGTATCTGCCCGGTTCGGTCGCGGTGCGCGCACCCGACCAGTCGGTCCATCCCACCAGCCCCGCACACCAGGACGATTACAAATGGGGACTGGAGCGCTTCATCCAGGAATCGCGCACGCTCGCCAAATTCGGTCACCCGAACATCGTGCGCGTGAATCGCTTCTTCGAAGCCAATGGTACCGGCTACATGGTGATGGACTACGAAGACGGCGAGCCGCTGAAGGCGTTCCTGCAGCGCAACCCGTTCCCCCCGGAAGCATCACTGAAGAAGCTGTTGAGTCCGCTGCTCGACGGCCTGGAAAAGGTCCATGCAGCCGGCTTTCTGCATCGTGACATCAAGCCAGACAACATCTTCGTGCGCCAAGACGGCGGCCCGGTGCTGATCGATTTCGGCTCTGCACGGCAGGCCGTCGGCGGCGCCACACAAACGCTCACGACCATCGTCTCGCCGGGCTATGCCCCATTCGAGCAATACACGACGAGCGCCGAGCAAGGTCCCTGGTCCGATATCTACTCGCTCTCCGGCGTCCTGTACTTCGCCGTGACGGGCCAGCCGCCGCCCGATGCCATCACCCGCATGAAGTCGGATAACATGGCCAAAGGCCTCGGCGCAGCGCGCATGCGTTACAGCGCACACTTCGTCGATGCGATCGCGTGGGGTCTCGCAATGGAAGACACCTCGCGTCCGCGCACCGTTGCACAGTGGCGCGAGGTGCTGTTCGGTCAGAAGAACTTAGCGGCGCAGCCGCAGATGGTCGCGCGGCCCAAACCCCCCGCGATGGCCAAGCCGACGGCACAGCAAAACGTCTCAGAGCAGGCGCAGCGTGCCATCGCGATCGCCTCTGCAATGGCGGAATCGCGTGGCCGCAATGAAGCACGTGCAGCCTCACCGTGGCGCTGGCTGACGCCGGCGGCGCTGGTGTTGGGTGCAGCGGCGGTCGGCTTGCGGATACTGCCCGCCCACCAGACAACTCCGCCCGTAACCCAAGTGCGCGTTATCACCGTATCACCCGCTAGCCTGCCGCCGCGCAGACTCGAGCCACCTATTCCTGGACCGTCTGCAACCGTACAGCAAACCGCTGCACCTCAAGATGGCTCTGTACCGGCTGTACCAAGCGATGTCCAAGCGCCGCTCGCCAGCGTCACACCGGACGCAGGCACAGGTGCGAGTGCGTCATCATCGCTCGATCCGGCACCCACTTCGTCTCCCGTCGCAGCAGCAGTGCCGCACACGCTGACACCCGTGATCGAACAGCGGATCGCAGCACGCATGCATGCATTCGATCCAGCCAACACCGGTCTCACGCGCGAGCAGCTCGGCAAAGCCTTCCCCCGTGCGGCCGAGCGCTTCGAAGACGTCGACACGGATCATGACGGTCGCGTAACTCTCGATGAGCTGATTGCGGCCTGGTCTCGCATCGCCAGTCTTCCTCCGCAGCAGTAGCTTTGCATCGGATGGCATCGGTCTTCGTGCGCGCGTTGCAGGGCCAGCGTGCAATCGCCTTCAAAAGTGCAAAGTAAGCGTTAAATCCGGCAGTTGACCCTGATGTGACACAAGTTGACGCGCCCATTGCAAGCGCGGAAAGTGCGCGTCAACCATCGAACCGGAGATCGATACGGTTCACTCCGCTTAACGCCTCCTCCGCTGGGCGAGATGCCGGTCATCGCAAGATGTCCGGCTTTTTTTTCGCGGGCCGGCCCGGCGCGAAATTCCTTCCGGAACTGCACAGGATTACACTGTCGCTTTCGCTTCTCGGGGAGGACGAGCGTGTCCGCACCGGGCCTGTTGGAGCGTCTGAGTCAGCTTGCCGTCATCCCTGTGCTGCGGCTCGCAACGCGCGATGCCGCTGAGCAGGCGATTGCCTGCCTGCTCGATGCCGGTTTCAAGACCGTCGAGCTTACGCTCACCACGCCCGACGCCGTGGCGCTGATCGATGATTTGCGCCGGCGTGCGGGCAATGATTTCTTGGTGGGAGCGGGTACGGTCCTCGATTTGCAGACTGCGCAGCGCTGTCTCGATGCGGGCGCGGATTATCTGGTGTCGCCCTGCCTGGTGTCCGGCATGGCGCAGCTTGCGCGTAACGCCGGGCGCGCGGCATTGATTGGCGGCTTCACACCGGGCGAAGTTCTCGCCGCCTGGCGCGAGGGGGCATCGATAGTGAAGGTGTTTCCGGCTGCCACCGGCGGGCCCGCCCATCTGCAGGCGATCCACGCGGTGTTCCCTGAAATCCCGTTGTGTCCAACCGGCGGCGTCTCGAATGCAAACCTCCTTGAATACTTCAACGCCGGCGCGCGCATGGTCGGAGTGGGCAACAACATCATCGATCAAAAAGCATTGGCCGCCGGAGATCGCCCCCGCGTAATCGCACACGCGCGGAGCTTTCTGGAGTCGGCGGCTCAGGCACGCTCACGATAATGGCTGCCGGCGTGGACATCGTTGCCTTGGGTGAGCCGCTCTACGAGTTCAGCGAGATACCGGGCCAGCCGGGCCGGTATCTGCAAGGCTTCGGTGGTGATACCACGAACGCGGCGATCGCCGCCGCTCGGCAGGGCGCCAAAGTGGCTTACGTAACGCGTCTGGGGAAGGATGAGTTCGGCAGGCAGTTTCTCGACCTGTGGCGCAAAGAAGGTGTCGATGTGTCGGGCGTCGGCATCGACGCAGAGGCGCCCACCGCGGTTTACTTCATCCACTACGGCGCCCAAGGCCATGTGTTCAGCTATCTGCGTACTGGCTCTGCGGCCAGCCGCATGCGTCCCGATCAGCTTCCGCTCGAACTGATCGCCGGCGCACGCTACTTTCACACCTCCGCCATCTCGCAGGCGATCTCCGCTTCCGCATGCGACGCGGTCTTCGCGGCAATCGAAGCCGCAAAGGCCGCCCACGTCGCGGTCGCCTACGACTCCAATTTACGCCTGCGCCTGTGGCCGCTGGCGCGGGCAAAAGCAGTGATTGCCGCCACCGTCGCACTCGCGGACTATTTCCTGCCCAGCCTGGATGATGTACAGGTCCTGTCCGGTTTGCAGCGGCCGGAAGCGATCGTCGACTGGTGTCACGATCTGGGCGCCCGGCACGTCGCGCTGAAGCTCGGCGCGGACGGTGTGCTGGCCAGCGACGGCCATGGCCGACAGCGGATAGCCGGGCATAAGGTGGATTGCGTCGATGCGACCGGAGCGGGCGACTGCTTCGCCGGGTGCTTTCTCGCGTGCCTGGCGAAAGGCGAAGACTTCTGGTACGCGGTGCGTTACGCCAACGCCGCCGCTGCGCTCACCACGACCGGCTTCGGCGCCGTCGCACCGTTGCCCCGGCCACAAGCAGTGCGCGCGCTGCTGGGCGGTTGACGCCGGCAATGCGCCAACGGCTCACAGCTGTAACGGCGCAGCGTAACCGGTGAGCTCGAGATAGCCACGCCCCACGACACGTCCTGCGCTGCTCGCCTCCACTGCGCCTTCCCAATAGATCGCACCGGTGGTCGCGCGGCTGTCGAGCTCCTGATCGTCCATCAAAGGGTGCAGATCGAGCACCAGATCGCCGGCGCGGACTCGCATGCCGACGGGATAATCGACACCGGTGTGCGGTGAACGCCAGTGACGCAACGGCTGGAATCGCACCGCCAGGGGCGCGAGCGTATTCACTGCTCCATCCGCAGTGCGATGCGTGGCTGATGTCCAGTACTCACCGCCGCGCCTGGCGCGAATGCGAAACGCCATCAGCGCCGAGCCGTCGTCCAGATTGATGCCCATCCAATCCCATCCCGAGGCCGCCTTCCCGAGATAGTTGTTCGACCATTCATGGTCCAACCAGGCTCGTCCCGACACCAGGCGACTGCGCCCAGCGACAGTAATGGTTCCCGTCGCAGCGAGCTGAGGAAAGCTGTAATAGCAGCTCGCCTCGCCAGGCAGCGGTCCTTTCCGGCTGAAGCCGCCCTGCCCCTGCAGCAGCAACGGCTGGGCGGGTACGAACGCGAGCGCGAAGTCGAACGCGCGCGCCGCAATGTGGGAGCGATAGCGCCCGTCTTCCAGCATCAAGGTCCAGTCGTCGATGTGGACTGCCGTGGTTTCTTCTGAGGCCTCGGCGATACCGAAACCCACCCGCGCCGCACGCTGATCTTGCTGGAGACGTTGCGTGCCCGGATCGCTCAACGCCGCGTGAGCGAACAGCAGTTGCCTGGGCGCGAATGCGCTGGGATTGCCTTCCTGGACACGCGGCCGGCTGCGGAAGAAAGTGATCTGCATACCGAGCGCGCCGCCAGCCTGGTCCTGCAGGCACCCGGTGATATACCACCATTCGGTCAACGTGGCTGGATGCGCACCGTGATCGCGCGGAAAGCTGAATCGAGCCGCCACATCGCGCGAGACGCATGCGAGTGGGCAGCTCCCCGGATATGCCAGGGCTGCCACGGCTGTCAACCAGCGGCGGCGATTCCAGTGACGTGACATTGTCATTGCACGTCCCGAAAAATCAACTGCCTGCACCCCGGTGATGCATGAGAGCAACACTCTCGATACCCAGACTCCGTCGCTTGCTCCGAACAGATTTTATGTCGGTACAATGCGACATTTCCCTTTATAAATAAAGAGATGGACACGCTTTCAAAACCACGCTAGTCTTTGCGCCATGGTGCTCCGGAGGAATGGGGAGGTTCGTCTTGGGTCAGGCAAAAGGGCTCGGCGGACACCACGGATTTGTGCGGTTCCAACAGCTTTGGAGACATGGAAAATGAGACGAGTATGGATCTTGGCGGTGATGCTTCTCGCGTGGAGCAATTTCGCCGGCGCAACAGTCATCATAAGCAACGCCGGCACGCACACGGAAGCTTCCGGTGTCGTGGACTGGTTCTATAACGTTGCACTGGGTTCCGATCAGGTCTTCCGTCGAGGCGACTACTTCACAATATACGACGTACCCAACATTGCGAACGTACCGGACTCAGTATTCTTCGCGTCGGTATCGGGTTCCTTCACTCCCACGATCGCCGGGCTCACGCCACCTGATCCGTTCGGCGCGGTGACGAACGACGATTCTGGGATCAACAACATCAAGATTACCCTCGATGACATCCCGGCGAACACGACCATCACGCCCGGCGCTGCCAATATCATACTTGGAACTTTAACCATCAAGAGCACCACCGCCATTCCTTTGCAGACCAACTACGCTGCACAAGCGGGTCTGAAGCCGAGTGGCACTTTGGATTCGACCAGTGTGGGATTGGTCGACGTGGCAGCTGTGCCTGAGCCGAGCAGCGTCACGCTCATGGTACTGGGATTGGTCGCCTTCGGTGCGGTGGCCCTGCGTCGCCGCGGTGGCTAGCGGACTCCGGGTGTGTCTCCAGCCGTTGTGTTCGAGATCTGGGAATTGAGCGCGTCCAACGCTCCCAGGTTTTAGACTTGTTCGCCGGCGAGATGGAATTCAAGCACGGACATCCGCCAGACTGACCAGCCGGCACGATGGCGAAGCATAAACGCCACCTACAAGACAGACTTCAATCTCAGCGGAGAACCTAAATGCTCAAACGACTTTTCGTATCAGCACTCTTCCTCCTCTGCGCATCCGGCGCACGAGCTGGAATCTTGGTCCAGTTCACCGGCGCAACGGGCAATGAGTGGCATTACGACGTAAGCCTCACGCCCGGGTTGTTCCTGCAGAAAGCCACCGGCAATGCACCCGGAAGCTTCTTTACGGTCTATGACTTCAAGGGCCTGCAAAGCATAGACTGGGAACCTGTGGTGGGTACGAAGAGCGATTGGGACGTGACGCAATCGCTCACTAGCACGCCGCCCAACCAGATCAGTCCCAGCATCGATAATCCGACGCTACCGAACGCCACCGTAACGTTTTTGCGGGACCAACCTTTCGCCCCCGGAGACACAATCGCCCCACTCGGCACGCTTACGTTGACCGGATTGCTGTCGGGCCCTCAGGATCCGCTGAAGTGCGGCACAGAATGCACATCCATCCCCTTCGCTGGCGAAACCTGGCATCCCGGGCAAGACGCCCAAGGGAATCCCAACGAAACCTTGTTCGGCAATTTGTCCAGCACGTTCGGGCCGTCCGCAGTACCTGAGCCCAGCACGTACGGTCTCATGATTGCAGGACTCGTAGCGGTTGGTGCTCTCGCTCGCCGTCGCGTCGGCAAGCAGTGAATTTCACGCAACACTGCTGATTGTTCTTTGAGCTCAGCCCAGCGAGGCCCATTGCCTCCCTGGGCTGACGCGTCTCTGGCGCTTCGATCCAGTCGTCTCCTCATGCGGGTGTAGCAGAACTCCTTTCCAGAAGCCAAGCGCCTTGCTCCTCCGGTCGCTCCGGGTTAAGTTAGCGCACCAGATTCCCACGGAGGAGCGCAACAATGATCAAACCCTACACCACCGTCGGCCTGATACCGACCGTGCGCGGCATCCGCAAGCGTAGCGACATCATGATCAACCTCGAGCATCTGTCGCACCTGGTCAAAGCCGCGGCGTGGCTGTCGAGTCTGGATCTTCCGGTGCGCCTGATCGCATTTCCCGAGGGCGCCTTGCAGGGCTTCAACGATGAAGTGCTGGACCTGGATCACGTGCAGTTCGCGCGCGAGGGCGCTATCGATATCCCGGGCGAGGAAACCGAATACCTGGGCAAGATCGCGCGCGAATACGACAGCTTCATCATGGCGCAGGCCAAGGCGCGCCATCCCGATCTGAAGGATCGCTTCTTCAACGTCGGCTTCATCCTCGATCCCAAAGGCGAGGTCATTCTGCAGCACCACAAGGTGTCGCCGCTGTTTCCGGTCGAACACTCGGTGTGCCCACACGATGTCTACGACTGGTGGGTAGAAAAGTACGGGCGCAATCTCCAGGCGTTCTGGCCGGTGGTGGATACCGAGATCGGCCGGCTCGGCATCATGATGGCGAACGAAGGGTCCTATCCGGAGAATGCGCGCGCGCTGGCGATGAATGGTGCCGAGGTGGTGTACCGGGCCTCTTACCCGCACCCGGGAACCGGTAATGAGTTCTTCGAGATCCAGAGTCGCGCTCGGGCGCTGGACAACAACATGTACGTGGTCGCCCCCAACATGGGTACCTACTATCTGTTTCCCGAAGAATCGACGCCGATCGATACCTTCGGCGGCCGCTCCTACATCATCAACTACAGAGGCCAGATAGTGGGTCGCCAGGACTACGGCGCGGGCTCGACCTATGTCGGCGGTGTCATCGACATCGAGGCCTTGCGCGATCACCGCGCGCGTGCACAGTGGGACAACTGGATGAAAGACCTGCGCACGGAGCTCTACCAGATCCTGTACGAGCAGCCGATCTATCCGAAGAATCTGTATCTGGATCGCGTACCGATGAAGCACGCCGAGTACAAGGAGAAGGTGATCAAGAAGCAGATCGAGCTGATGCACGCACGCGGCATCTGGAAGAAGCCGGAGCGCTAGCTCGAATGCCGCACATGAAGCTCTCCGCCGTAGCGCATGTCATCAAAGCACGCCCGCGCCTGATCACGGCGACAGCAGTGGGCTTCGCCTGTTTGCTGGTGCTGCCCACTCATCTGCCGGCTTCGACGCGTGCGCTGCTCGCGTGGGACGTGGGCGTAGGCCTTTACCTGGGTCTGGCGTGGACGATGATGTTGCGCTCCGATCTGGAACGCATGCGGTGGCGCGCCAAAGTACAGGATGACGGTGCGGTAGTCATTCTGACGCTGACGGTCCTGGCAGCAATCGCGAGTCTGGCGGCAATTCTCGTGGAGCTATTCAATGTGAGCGATCTGCCATCGCACGAGGCGCGGCTGCGGCTCGCCCTGGTAGTGATCACCATCGTGTTCTCGTGGAGCTTTATCCACACGGCATTTGCCCTGCACTACGCGCACGAATTCTACGACGATGATCCCAAGTGTGCGCATCCGTGTCTGGATTTTCCAGGCAGTGAGCAACCGGACTACATGGACTTCCTGTACTTTGCGTTCGTCATCGGGATGACGTCGCAGACTGCGGATGTGTCCATGGCGTCCCGGCAGATGCGCCGCCTGGGACTGCTGCACGGCGTGATCTCATTCTTCTTCAACACCACGCTGCTCGCGGTAACCATCAACATCGCCGCCGGGCTGGTCTAGCTAGCTCGGGCCGCGAGCGCGCCGAAAAGGGAACAGCAACTGCGCCAGGAAGGTGTCGGGTACACGCGTGCCGATCGTCCCGAAAAAGGCAGGCCGCTGACCGCGCGGCATGTGGAAGGTGTTGAAGGCGACGTCTATGAATGGGAAGAGCGGTGCGAAATTCTTGCTGAGGCCCTGCTCTTCGGTGGTGTGATGCCAGCGATGGAACAGCGGGCTCGCGATGATGTAGCGAAGCGGGCCGAACGACCATCGGACATTGGCGTGAAGCAGCATTGCATAGAACGCGAGGAAAGGGACATAGGCTGCGAGCGCTTTGAGCGGGAAGCCGAGGCAGGCAAGGACCACCGCTTGACTCAGGCGGGCCGCAATGTCGTTGACCGGATGGACGCGCGCAGCGGAAAGCCAGTCGAGCTGCGTGGAGCTGTGATGCACAGCATGGAATTTCCACAACAGGCGCCCATGGAACGCGCGGTGAATCCAATAGCCGAGCAGATCGCCCAGTAGAAACATCTCCACCACGATCAGCCACCGCGGCTGCCTGACGACCGGGCCGAATCCATCCGCCATGCGCTGCGCGTCGGGATGGCCCAATGCGTGCAGAGCAAGCACGACGCCTGCCAGGGTGATGATCTTCGAGATCGAGCGTGTGACCAGCGGGGTCAACACCAGATACAGCACGTCGGTTCGGCTGTCGGTGCGCCAGAGCGGCTGGCCACGCACTGAAGCGAACAGCCATTCCAATCCATATAACAGCACGCACAGCCCTGCGAGCGCAATGAACATCGCCACAATCTGAGTCATCGCTTTTCCCCCTGAATGGCAGGGGGGCAAGCAGGAAGTGCTCCTGGAAATGTGAAGAATGAGGGGTGAATAAGGGAATGAGGGAATGAGGGAATGAGTAAATTCCCTCCCCTTTCAACAAGGGGGAGGGTTAGGGTGGGGGTCTTCCCTCATTCCCTTCTTCCCTCATTCCCTGCGTCACCCTTCACTTTCTGGTCTTCACCTTCACTTTCTTCTATTCGATCTGCACGACCACCCGGCCGACGACGCTGCCGGCCTTCAACTGATCGAGCGTCTCGCTCACTCTTGCGATCGGGCGCTGCTCGATCGGAATGGGTTTGAGCTTGCCTTCGCGCGCGAGCGCCACCACAGCTTTGAGCTCCGCCAGGGTGCCGACATACGAGCCCTGAATCGTGATGGCGCGCTGGATGATGGGCACGATCGAAAGCGGAAACTCGCCGCCATACAACCCGACCAGAACCAGGCGTCCGCCCTTGCGTAAAGCGCCCAGCGCCAGCGTCGCGGTGCCGGTTGCACCCACCAGATCGACCGCACCATAGATCGGCCCGCCAGTCGTTTCGAGCAGCTTCTTGGCCGCTTCCGGATCGCGCCCATCCACGGCGCCGGTCGCGCCGGCAGCCCGCGCAGCCTGCAGCTTGGTGGCATCGATGTCGACCGCGACGATGCGTTCATGACCGAGCGCACGCAGCATCTGGATTGCCATCAGCCCCAGCCCGCCCGCACCCATCACCGCGACCCATTCCTCTTTCGGGATCGGCACCAGCTTGCTCACCGCCGAGTACGTAGTAAGGCCGGAGCACGACAAAGTCGCCGCCCAGGCGGGATCTACGCCAGTCGAATCGATGAGGTAGCGCGGATGCGGGATCAACAGATGATCAGCATAGCCGCCGTTGCGCTGGACGCCGACGAAGCGCGGCGCCATGCAGTAGTTGTCGTAGCCTTCGCGGCAGCGCGCGCACGTGCCGCAGCCGATCCACGGATACACCAGCCGGTCCTGGCCGATCGGCGCGTCGGCATCCGGCCCGGCCGCGATCACGGTACCGTACGGTTCGTGCCCCAGCGTGTGCGGCAGTTTCATGCCACGCTCGGTCATGTAGAAGCGCTTGCCCCCACCGAGCTCGAAGTAGCCGTCGCGAATATGCACGTCGCTGTGGCAGACGCCGCAATATTTCATTTTCAGCAGCACTTCCGTGCCGGTGGGCTTAGGCGTTTCGTGCTCCAGCTTTTGCAATGGCTGGCCCCATTCGACGATGTCGTAGCTTTGCATGGCTCCTCCGAGATAGATGCGCTTGGCCGCGGCGCGGCGCATAAGCGCTAGTCTAACCCGGCGGTCGACGGGCCGCTTCCCTATGGTGTTCTCGCTCGAGGAACACTTTGCGGGCGGTCTCCAGCAACTGCGCAGTCGCAAGCTCTTGCGATCCTCGATGCAGCCCGCTCGGGCTGCCTCTAGAATAACCGCTGCAGAAGACCTCTAACGACAAGCCGGGAGAAATCGATGTCACTCAATCGACGCGATGCGCTGAAGGCTGGCGCTGCGCTCGCTGTCAGCTCCAGATTGCTCGAGTGGAGCTGCGCATGGTCCGCCGAGCAGCCATTCCAACCCGAGCCCGGCGCGAAACTGCGCTTCTTGCGCTGGAGCAAATTTCTCGACGCGGAGAACAAGGCGACGAGCGAGGCCATCAATGCGTTCTCGCAGGCAACCGGCGTCGAAGTGCGGATCGAAAACGAGTGGCAAGACGACATTCAGACCAAGGCGGCGGTCGCAGTCAACGTCGGCAGCGGACCCGATATCCTCTGGACCCTG
>Ga0335082_10003564_pt1 | contig 16962 bp, 15 predicted proteins | sample Lox_Sample_41_FD_206718 | JGI IMG/M metagenome (GOLD analysis project Ga0335082, IMG submission 206718) | Soil microbial communities from Loxahatchee National Wildlife Refuge, Florida, United States - Lox_Sample_4.1 | ecosystem: Environmental > Terrestrial > Soil > Wetlands | place: USA... | reverse complement strand
ATCCATGCGTTCGACGTGCTCGACGGCGGCAAGCTCGGAAAGTCGCGCGTGGTGATCGACGCGGGCGAAGGCACGCCCGACGGCTTCCGCGTCGACGAGCACGGCAACCTCTGGTGCGGCTGGGGCATGGGCAGGGGTGAACTCGACGGCGTGCGCGTCTTCAGCCCGCAGGGAGACGCCCTGGGCCACATCCACCTGCCCGAGCGCTGCGCCAACGTCTGCTTCGGCGGCGTGAAGCGCAACCGCCTGTTCATGGCGGCGAGCCACTCGGTCTACGCGCTCTACGTGAACGTCCGGGGCCTGCCCTACGCCTGAGAGTGGAGCGCGGCCGGTTTCCGACGTAACAGAAGCCGCCCCCGCGATGTGCGATTTCGCACAGACGCGCCCCGCCCCCGCGCGGACACTGGGCTCCATGGACGACTACCAACGCAGGATGCTCGAGATCGAGGTGGAGCTCCACCGCGCCCGCATCGCGCAGCTGGTGGAGTCCCTGCACGACATGGAGGAGAACCTCGCCCAGGTCGTCGATCCCCCCGAGGAGCTCGCCAACGCGGCCGACCGCATGCGCCTGGAGCTCAAGGGGCGCCGCGCCGCCTTCGAAGTCGGCAGCGCGCACCTGAAGCACCTCAAGGCGGCTTAGCCGCCGGCAGGATCTGCACCGTCACGGGTTTCGCCGGCGGCATCTGCGCCGGCGGAGGCATCCGGTGCGACTCGATGGTGTACACGATGAGCGCCGCGGTGCCCACCGCGAGGCACGCCGCCACGACCCATTTCACGACCGCGTTGCGCCAACGGCGCGCCGGGTGCTTCGCATCCTCGTCGAAGCGCTTGCCGACGATCTCGTCGAGCTTCCTCGCGACGTCGCGATCGAGGTCCGCCATGGCCGGCCCTATTGCTCCGACAGCATCTCGACGCGGCCCGAGCGAACGGCCTTCACCAGCGCCGCGTGGTCGCGCTCGGTCTGGTCCGCGTAGGCCACGGCGAACCTGACCAGCGCCTCGTCGAAGCGCTCGCCCTTGCCGAGATAGCCGCCGATGGCCGCCGCGTCGCCCGATTTGGCGTGCGCGCGTGCGAGCGACCAGCCGCAGAGCTTCACGTACTGGTCGAGCTGGCGCGCCGTGGCCTGCTCGAGGGGCGCGGAGAACTTCATGTCGCGCAGCTGCCGGATGTAGTAGTCGCGCCCGTCCACGTCGCCCACCCATCCGAGGAAGATGTCGCTCGAGGATTGCATCAGGCGCTGCCCGGCGACCACGCGCTCGCCCTGGTTCTCGTAGCGGCAGCGCTTCGCGTAGGGCTCGAGCACCGAGGCGCGCGCTTCCTTCACCTGCAGGATCAGCACGTCGTCGTCGCGCGACATGAGCAGCACGACGGCGCAGCGCGTGCCCACGCTGCCGATGCCCACCACCTTGAGCGCGAAGTCCCGGACCTCGTAGCGGTCGAAGAGCACGCGCCGGTCGGCCGGCAGCGTGTGGCGGTAGGCGGCCATCGCACGGGCCACGCGCTGCTCGATCTTCAGGTCGGGCGCGTGATGGAGCAGCGGCGGCTGGTCCACGAAGCGGAAACCGCCGCCCGAAGCCTTCACGATCCTGGGGAAGAGGTGCTCGATCACGCGCTTGCGCGCCGCCTCGGCGACCTTCTCCTCGATCCTCTTCGCCCGGATGTCGGTCTCGCGGTCGATCACGTCCTGCCAATCGAGGTGCAGGTACCAGACTTCCAGCGGCGACATGCGGGCGCAGGCCCGCACGCCCTCGCGGTACGAGCGCATGCAGGCCATCACCGCATCGCGGCACTGCGAGTCGGTGAAGCCGTTGTCGCGGCCGGCGACGACCACGCTCGCCGCGAGGCGCTTCACGTCCCATTCCCACGGGCCGGGCAGCGTCTCGTCGAAATCGTTCAGGTCAAAGACGAGATGGCGCTCGGGCGTGGCGAAGAGGCCGAAGTTGAGCACGTGGCAGTCGCCGCAGAGCTGCGCCGTGAGGCCCGTCACGGGCGTATGCGCGAGGTCGTGGGCCATCACCGCGGCCGAGCCGCGCATGAACGTGAAGGGGCTCTTCACCATGCGTCCGTAGCGGATCGGGATGAGGTTCGCGAGACGCCCCTTGTTCGAGGCTTCCAGGATCCCGACCGGGTCGCGGCCGTCTCCCGCGCGCTTCCACTGGCCGTGGGCCGCGCGGGGAACGTCCCGGCGGAGCGCCCTTCCCGCGCTCTCGCGTTCGGCGCGGCAGGCCGCCGAAGGCGCCCTCGGGGCCTTCGGGCGCGCCTTTCGGGAAGCTTTCGCGCGTGCCGGCATGGGTCGATTCTACGGCCCCGGGACACCCCAGACGAAAGTACTGGTCCATGGAGACGATGGCCTGCGCAGGCCCGCTGCTATATCGTACGTGTCTCTTTCCAGGAGGGCGTCATGTCGGTGGGGAGCCTGCTCGAGCGAATGAAGATCCGGACCCGTCTCACGATGGGGTTCCTGCTGGTGTTCGGCCTCACGGCCGCGGGCACCGTCGCGGGAATCTGGAAGCTCGAGGGCCTGCGCTCCACGGTCGATCGCCTCGTGAGCGTGCACGCCACGCGGCTTTCCGTGGCCCAGCGCTGGGAGCGCGGCATCTCCATCAACGCCGTGCGCGCCAACGACCTGCTGCTGTCCAACGATCCGCAGCACGTCGCCGACCTCAAGGCGGCGATGGCCGCCACCTCCCGGCAGATCACCGAGGACCAGAAGAAGATCACCTCCCTCGCCGAGACCGACGAGGACCGCACCGCGCTCGCCTCGATCGCCGAGCACCGCACGCAGTACACCGATAGCCGCGCGATGCTGATCGAGGGCAAGGAAGCCGGCGACGACGTGCGCGACGACCTGAAGCGCGGCCTCGAGCCGCTCGCCAAGGCGTACCTGGACTCGGTGCACCAGTTCGTGGAGATCGAGGAGCGGGAGCTGCAGGCCGCGCAGGCCTCGGCCGACACGGAAGTGCGCAGCACGCGCGCGCTGCTGATGGCGCTGCTCGCCATGGGCTTCGCGGCCTCGCTGCTGGCCGCGGCCTCGGCCGCGGGATCGATCTCGCGGCGCATCCGCATCGCCCGCTCGAGCTGCGTGCGCATGGCCTCGGGCGACCTCACCGAGGACATCAACGTGCAGGGCAGGGACGAAGTCGCCGACATGCTCGTGGCCCTTCGCGAGATGCAGCAGAGCCTGCAGCAGATCGCGAGCAAGGTGCGCGCGTCCTCCGAAGCCGTGAGCACGGCCGCCACCCAGATCGCCGCGGGCAACACCGACCTTTCCGCGCGCACCGAGGAGCAGGCCTCCAACCTCGAGGAGACCGCGGCGTCGATCGAGGAGATGACCGCCACCGTCGGCCAGAACGCGCAGAACGCGGCCCAGGCCAACTCGGTCGCGTCGTCCGCCGTCCAGGTCGCCCAGCGCGGCGGCGAAGCGGTCGACGAGGTGGTGAAGACGATGGAAGGCATCCAGGCGAGCTCGCGCAAGATCGGAGACATCACCGGCCTCATCGACTCGATCGCGTTCCAGACCAACATCCTCGCGCTCAACGCCGCGGTGGAAGCCGCGCGCGCCGGCGAGCAGGGCCGCGGCTTCGCCGTGGTCGCCTCCGAGGTGCGCAGCCTCGCGCAGCGCTCGGCCGAGGCCGCGCGCGAGATCAAGCAGCTCATCGCCGAATCCGTGCAGCGCGTCAACGCGGGCGCCAAGATCGCCACCGGCGCGGGCGAAACGATGATCGAGATCGTCGAGAGCGTGAACCAGGTCTCGCAGCTCATCAACGAGATCGCCACCGCCACCGCCGAGCAGAGCTCGGGCATCGCGCAGGCCCACGCCTCCGTGAGCCAGCTCGACAAGGTCACGCAGCAGAACGCCGCGCTCGTCGAGGAATCGACGGCCGCGTCCGAATCGCTTCGCATCCTCGCCATGGAGATGACCGACGCGGTCTCCGTGTTCCGTCTCTCGGAGCGCGCCGCGAAGCCCGCGCCCGCCCCGGCCGAGCGCGCCGAGCCTGCCCCGGCCCAGCCGCCGATGGCATCGCCCTTCGCGCCGATGCCCGCGCCCAACCGCGTCGCGCTCGCGGCTCCCGCGAGCGAGGAATGGACCGAGTTCTGAACGCCATGACCGAAGCCGCCATGAACGCCTCGAACACCGAAGCGGCCGCGCCGTCCGCGCAGGCCGAACCCAGCGCCGGGCTTCTGCTGCTCGTGCTCGCCGCGCTCGCGCTGCTCGATCACCTGCTCGGCGCGGATTTCTCGCTGCGCCTGTTCTACCTCATGCCGGTGGCGCTCGCCGCGCTGGTCTTCGGCCGCAAGGGCGGGTTCGCCGTGGCGGCCATCTGCACGGGCTTCTGCGTGTTCGTCGACGGCTCGACGCATTCCGGCGGGGCGGCGGAGCTTTCCGCGCTCGCCTGGAGCGGAGCGTCGAGCGCGGTGCTCTTCACGCTCTTCGCGAGCGTCGTGGCGCACTACTGCGGCTTCGGCGAAGAAGAGCTTCGCCCGGTGCGCTAACGGAGTACCCTGCGGAGCATGCGCCTCCTGGCGATGCTCCTTGCATCCCTCTCCTGCTGCCTCGCGCCGGCCGCGCCCGGCGAGCCCCGCGTCCAGGGCATGGGGCGGGGCGGCCCCGTGCGTCCCCCCGGGCCCCAGTGGCTCGGCACGACGTACAGCCCCACCCTGCTCCAGGCGCCCGACAACGGGCCGTACACGATCACGTTCACGGACCCGGACCACGCGACACTCGGGTACAACGTGACGGGGCACACGGGAGAGCTGGACCTGGTGCGAATGCCCTTCTGAACAGCGAGCCTCGAGGCGGTCATGACATCATCGAACTCCAACGGCGTGATCTCGATTCGCAGCGCGCATTCATTCGCGGAGACCGTCGAGCGCCTGCTCTCCGCTTTCGCGAGCCACAGCATCAAGACGTTCGCGACCATCGACCAGTGCGCCGAGGCGGCCGCCGTGGGGCTCGCGCTGCCGCCGACGACGCTCATCGTCTTCGGCAACCCGAAGGCGGGAACGCCGCTCATGGCGAAGCAGCCGCTCTCGGCGCTCGACCTGCCGCTCAAGGTGCTGGTGACCGAGTCGAAGCCCGGCGAGATCGTCGTGAGCTTCAACTCCGCGCAGTACATCGTCGCGCGGCACTCGCTGCCGCCGGAGATGGCGAACAATCTCGCGCCCGCGGAGAAGCTCGTCGCGGGGGCCGTGGCGGGGTGAGTGGCGGAGGGTGTGAGATTCGAACTCACGAGGAGCTTTCGCCCCTGCCGGTTTTCAAGACCGGTGCCTTCAACCGCTCGGCCAACCCTCCTCCGGAAACAGCGGCTAGGCACTGATTTTAAAGCGTTTTTTGCCTGCCCGCGGGGAGTCTTGAAACGGACCCTCGCGTCCCATACTCTAACAAGGCGGCCACTCCAGGCCGACTACAACTACAGAGGACTCATATGCAACCGGAAACCCCGATGATGGCGCAAGGAGCGTCGGCTTCCTCGACGTTCGCGCTCGCCCGGAACCGGGTCCTGCGCAACACGTACGCACTGCTCGCCCTTTCCATGGTGCCGACGATCTTCGGCGCGTGGCTGGGCATCCAGATGGGCTTCAGCTTCTTCCAGAAGGCGCATCCGGCGATCGGCTTCGTGCTGTTCCTCGCGATCGCGTTCGGATTCTTCTACGGCATCGAGAAGACCAAGAACAGCGGCTGGGGCGTGGCGCTGCTGCTCGCGTTCACGTTCTTCATGGGGCTGTGGCTGTCGCAGCTGCTCAGCGTGATGCTGGGCTTCAGGAACGGTGCGAGCCTCATCGCGCTCGCCTTCGGCGGCACGGCGGTCGTCTTCACGGCGATGGCCACGCTCGCCACGACGATCAAGCGCGATCTCTCGGGGCTGGGCAAGTTCCTGTTCGTGGGCGTGATCATGCTGATCCTCGCGTCGTTCGCGAACATCTTCCTGCAGCTGCCGGGCCTGATGATCGCGACCTCGCTCATCGCGATCGGCATCTTCTCCGCCTTCATGCTCTACGACGTGAACCGCATCGTGACCGGCGGCGAGACCAACTACATCAGCGCCACGCTCGCGCTCTACCTGGACGTGTACAACGTCTTCGTGAACCTGCTCGCCCTGCTGGGCTTCACGGGCGGCAGCAACGACTGAAAGAAAACCGGGGCCAGACCCCGGTTTTCATCTTTCGAAGAGCGCGATGGACTCCACGTGCCCGGTGTGGGGGAACATGTTCACGACGCCCGCCGAGCGCAGCCGGTAGCCCTGCACGTTCACGAGGACGCCCGCGTCGCGCGCGAGGGTCGAGGGGCTGCAGGAAACGTAGACGATGCGCGAAGGGCCCTCGCCGCCGATCGCCTTGCAGATCTCGACGGCGCCGTCGCGCGGCGGATCGATGAGCAGCTTGTCCACGCGACCGAGCTTGCCGAGCGCGCCGGCCGCATCGGCATACAGGTCGTAGGCGATGAAGGACGCGCGCGACTCCAGCCCGTTCAGCTTCGCGTTCTCGCGCCCCCGCTCCACGAGCGAGGCCGCCCCTTCCATGCCCACGACGTCCGCGCCGCGCGATGCGATCGCGAGCGTGAAGTTGCCCAGTCCGCAGAAGAGGTCGCCCACGCGCTCGCCTGGCCGCGCATCGAGCATGTCCACCGCGCGGCGCACGAGCACGGCGTTCACGCCCGCATTCACCTGCGTGAATTCCGTCGGCCGGTAGCGCAGCGCGAGCCCGAATTCCGCGAGCTTGTAGTCGAGCGGCGGCATCCGCGCCGGATACCACGGGTGCGCGCTGTCCGGCCCCTTGGGCTGCAGCCACCACTGGATGCCGTGCGCATCGGCGAACGCGCGAAGCTTCGCCGCATCCTCCTCGGGAATCGGCTCCAGGTGCCGCAGCACGAAGACCGTGACCTCGTCGCCCACCGCGAGCTCGAGCTGCGGGATGCGATCGCGCAGCTTCATCGACGTGAACATCTCGCGAAGCGCCGGGATCATCGCCGAGACGTGCGGCGCAAGCACCTCGCACGACATCGTGTCGGCCACGTAGCTCGAGCGCCGCTCGTGGAAGCCCACGAGCACGCCGCCCTTCTTCGCCACGTAGTGCACCGACAGCCGCGCGCGATTGCGGTAGCCCCAGAGCGGGCCCACCACCGGAGGCAGGATCATCCCGGGCGCGACCTTGCCCAGCCGCGCGAGATTGTCCTCGAGCACGCGCTGCTTGGCGGCGACCTGCGCCGAGGCCTCGACGTGCTGCATCGCGCATCCGCCGCACGTCCCGAAGTAGCGGCATCGCGGCTCCACGCGCTGCGCGCTCGCTCGCAGCACGGAGGTCACCGTGCCGAGGTCGAAATTGCCGCGGCTCCTTCGCCGCGCGAACGCCACGCGCTCGCCCGTGACGCCGCCGTCGATGAAGACCACCTTGCCGTCGACGTGCGCGACCCCGACGCCCTCGTGGTCGATGGATTCGATGAGCGCCTCGCCGGCGCTCGCCGCGCGCGCGGCGGCTACTGGCACAGCGGCAGCGGCGACGAGAACGTCTGTCGCTGGATGGACTTCTGCACCGTGGTCCCGTTCACCGAGTAGGTGAGCGAGCCCGTCGTGCCGCTCGTGAACTGCAGCGTCATCGTGCCCACGGCGGTCGCGGCGATCGCGGTCCACGGATTGGCGTTGAACACGGGACCCGTGACCGAATAGAGCGCGCCGGTGAAGACGCCGGGGCTCGTCTGCGCCCCGTTGGACATCACCCACCACGTCGCGTGGCCCGCGGCGTCGTAGTCGAAGAGCGTGGCGAACGCGACCGATCCCTGCTGCGTGACGTTCATGCCCCATCCCGACTCGCTCGGGTTCCACCAGAGGTCCTGGTAGTTCGTCGCGCCGGTCCGGGACGCCGCGGTCGCCGTGCAGGTGGTGACCGAGCTCGAGAAGGACTCGCGCATGATGTGCTTGGTGACCGCCGCGCCGTTGTACGTGTAGCTGAGCGTGCCGGTGCTCGCGCTGTCGAAGGAGAGCGTCATCGTGCCTACTTGCGTCGCCTGCGTGAGCGCCTGGTTCCACGGGTTCGCGTTGAACGGCGCTCCGGACGTGTGGTAGAGCGCGCCGGTGAACGATCCGTCCGGCTGCTTGGCGCCGTCGGGCATCACCACCCAGAGCGGCGCGCCGCTCGCGTCGTAGGTGAAGAGCGTCGCGAAGAGGATGTCGCCCTGGTGGTTGATGTTGAGGCCCCAGCCCGACTCGCTGTTCGCGGGCGAGTTCCACCACAGGTCCGTGTAGTTCACTGTGGTCGATGCGCCTTGCGCGGCGAGATTCATCGTGTAGGTGCCGGTGCCCTGCGGATCCCAGTGGCCCACGGCGACGAAGTACGTTCCCGGCTGCAGCGCCTTCGTGATGCCGAAGTCGACGCCCGCGCTGCTCTCGTCGTCGTCGGCGGCGATCTGGTTGCCCTGCGAGTCCATCAGCGTGCCCACGGTGTCGAGCCCGCCCGACGAGTACACGTGGACCGTCGCGGCCTTGGCGAGCGTGAAGCGCCAGATGTCGATGTCGCCCGGATAGTCGATCTTCATGTTCGCGTAGACGAGCGCCGAGCCGCGCTGGTCGAGCGGCGTGCCGGTGTCGGCGCCGCTGAAGTCCTGGATGCGGTTGGGCGCGTCGTCGGTGCGGACGTTGCCCGAGAGGTACTGGTCGATCTCGGGCTCGAAGACCTCGAAGCGGTCGTAGAGGCCGTACTCGTTCAGGTCCGTGCACGAAAGGCCGTCGCTGCTGTGGTCCGTGGTCGAGCCCGTGAGCACGCCGCGCAGGTCGAGCGAGCCGCTCGCATCGAGCGTGTAGAGGCCCGAGCCGCTCGACCCCGGCTCGATGATCCCGCTCGAGAACGTGATCGCGTACATGTCGTAGGGGTAGTCCTCGATGCGGAACTCCGTCGACACGGCGCCCAGCGCCACGCGGCTCGTGTCGCCCTGGGGGTGGCTCACGCTCACGATCGACGTCCCGTCGGCGACGTGGGCGGAGCTCCATCCCGAGAACACCGCGCCGGCGGGCGCCGGCTGGTTCATGCGGATCAGGCTCGAGTCCACGTTGTAGTTCGTGAACACGAGCTGCGCTCCGCCGCCCACCTGCACGAGTCCGGGCGCGGTGCCGGGGTCCGTGCACGAGGTGGCTTCATAGAACCAGTAGGTCGCCACCGAAGCCGCCTCCTCCGCGGTGGTGATGCAGTGGTTCGCCGTCACGAGGAACGGCGCGGGCGCGAGCGGGCTCGTGATGAGCGTCGCGCTGCAGAGGAACGCGCCGCCGGAGTTCGCGAAGGTGTACTTCACGTTGGACTTCACGCGCTGGGCGATGGCCGAATCGAGCACCGTGTTGCCGGTGCTGCACTGGGCCGAGACCGTGCACGAGCCCGCCGCCTGCTTGGTCTCGAGGGGCGAATCGAAGAAGTGGGAGACGAGCCCCACGCTCACGGCTCCCGGCGACGGGGCGACGGCACTGAAGAGCTCGATCACCTGCGAGGACCCGTCGGTCAGCGGCGTCCAGTGCGTGTTGCCGCGCATGGGATCGACCGGCATCGACTCCAGGCGCGGCGAGCCGGAGCCTTGCGCCACGAGGTCGAACGCGCCGGGAACGGTGCCCAGGTCGAGCCGCAGCCTCAATCCCACAGCGCCTTCGGAGGTGACGCGAACCTTGGCGACGTATCCGCCGCCCGGCGCCGGGTGCCAGTCGTCGATCGGCACGTCGAGCTCGAGCGCGCGGTTGATGCCGACCTGGAGCGGATGTCCCGATCGCGCCGGCTGCACGAGCGCGGCTTTCTGCACGTTGAGCGCGGGCATCGAGACGATGTCGACGGCCGCGAGCGACGGCGCGCGCCACGCGACAGGCGCGGGCGGCGCGCTTTCGAAAGTGCGCGAAGGCATCGAGCGCACGCCCGTGGCGGCATCGAGGACGCGCTGGACCGCGGACGGCGTCGCAGCAAGCGACGCGGCGGGAAGGGCGAGAGCGAAGGCAGTGGCGAGCGAGCGCGGCAAATTCATGGAATTACCGTGATATTTCATGAGCTTATGTTAGCATGGGAACGTGATCAAATTCTGCAGTTCCTGTGGCGCGCAAGTCGTGCACCGCATCCCCGATGGCGATTCGCTCGTGCGCGCGGTGTGCGATGCGTGCGGCACGATCCAGTACCAGAATCCGAAGATCGTCGTGGGCTGCCTGCCCGCCTACGGCGACAGGATCCTCATCTGCAAGCGCGCGATCGAGCCTCGCCTCGGGCTGTGGACGCTGCCCGCCGGTTTCATGGAGAACGACGAGTCGGCCTCCGAAGGCGCGGCGCGCGAAGCGCTCGAGGAGGCCAACGCGCGCGTGGAGATCGAGGATCTCTACACCGTGTATTCGATCCCGCACATCAGCCAGGTGTACATGATGTTCCGCGCGAAGCTCCTCGACCTCGACTTCTCGCCCGGCATCGAAAGCCTCGAGGTGAAGCTCGTCACCGCCGCCGAGATCCCCTGGAACGAGCTCGCCTTCGCGATGGTGAAGCGCACGCTCGAGCACTACATCGACGATCGCGCCCGCGGCAGCTTCGTGCCGCGCTTCGGCGACATCCGTCCGCCGCATCGCTAAACCGGGGCCAGACCCCGGTTTTCGCTCCGCTCTCATTCAGGACGGGAAAGCACGGAGGAGCACGGAAGAATCAACGAGGCACACAGCCTTGGGTCTTCTCCGCATCCTCCGCGCTCCACCGTGTCCTGGCTTTGGCGCGAGCGCTGCGTGGAAAGGAAAACCGGGGTCTGGCCCCGGTTTAGTCAGCGGGGAATCAAAGCGCCGCTGCGCTTGCGCTCCCAGGGGCGCACGACTTCGCGCTGCGCCCAGAGCAGGAAGCGCCCGAGCTCCGGGTGGGGGTGGCCGTCGTGGAATCGCTGCACGCCCTCGATCGTGAGGCTGGGCAGCTTCTCGACGAGCTCGACGCCGGGGATCGCGGGCGCGAGCGCCTTCAGGTGGCAGGCGGCGACGATGTCCTGCGCGCAGAACCACAGGCGCTCGCCGTCGTCGAAGACGCGGATGTGCACGCTGTTGAACGCGTAGTAGTTGCCTTGCCACGCCTCGAGCGGCTGGCGCCAGAGCCAGCCCACGCCGTCGTGGACCATCTCCACCACGGGACGGGCGATCGCCACGCCCACGAGCGGCGTGGAGAACACGAACGCGACGAGCGTCCACGAAAGGTCGCCGCCGCCCAGCTTGTGCCCCATCCACGTCATGAACGCGCAGCCCGCGCACCCGGCCGCAAGGCGCACGAGGAAGAACGCCCAGTTGGGAAGGTTATGCAACCTGCAGCACCTCTTCCTCGGCGATCACGAAGACCTGGTCGCCGCGACGCGGCAGCACCTCGGCGCTCCCCGTGAACGCCCCGAACGCGGGCAGCACGCCGCAGCGCGCGCCGAACCAGAAGCACGGAAGCCGCACCGACTTCTCGCCCGATGCCGACAAGCGCACCGCCGGATGGATGTGGCCCGCGAGCGCATAGCCGCCGCCGCGCGCCGTCCCGGGCTCGTGATTGAGCACGAAGGCGCCGAGCCGCTCCCCGGCATCGATGCACTTCACCTTCCACGATTCGGGGGGATCGCCCGCCTTGCGGTCGTGGTTGCCGCGCACGAGCGTGAGCGACACGGCGCTTCGCGCCTCGCGCCACGCGCCGAAGCGCGCGAGCGTGCCCGCCGTGCGCCCCGACTCGCTGTGCAGGAAGTCGCCGAGGAACACCACCTGCCTCGCGCCCGTCTTGTCGATCGCGGAGCCGAGCCGCTCGACGTTGTCGCTCGTGGTGCCGGAAGGCAGCGGGATGCCCGCGCGCCGGAAGCTCGCCGCCTTGCCCAGGTGGAAGTCGGCCACGAAGAGCGCCTTCTTCGCCGGCCAGAACGCCGCGCGCTCGGCGAGGAGCACGAGTTTCTCGCCGGCCACGATGCACTCGATCACAGGAGGTCCAATTGGGCGCCGGCCTGCGCCGGGGTGACATCGTCGTCCAACGAAGCCTCGTCGAATTCCAGCTGCATGCGGCGCACGCGATCGGCGAGCTTCTCGCTCGTGAGCTTCTCGCGGAAGCGGCTCACCATGATCGGGAAGGCGAAGGGCGTGGGCTTGTGGGTCTGGCGAAGCACGATGGGCGATTCGCTGATGCGCTTCAACGCCGCCGCGAGCCGCGAGAACTCGAGCTCGCGTTCCAGCACCTCCCGCTCGGACTGCGCGAGCAGCGGATTGGCCGGATCCCAGCGCGCGAACACGTCGTAGATAAGCCCGCTCGTGGCCTGCACCTGGCGGTTGGTCTTGGGCTGCCCCGGGTAGCCCTGGAACACGAGACCCGCCACGCGCGCGACCTCGCGGAACTGCCGCTTGGAAAGCTCCGCGGCGTTGAGGCTCGCGAGCATGTCCTCGAGCAGGTTCTCAGTGGACAGCAGCCCGTCCTTGAGCAGCGGCAGCAGCTCGAACCTCTGGCGCGCCACGAGCTCGAGGCCGTAGTCGGTGAAGCCGAGCGAGAAGGTCGCCGCCTTGTGCCGCCCGATGCGATAGGCCATGAGCGCGGAGATGCCCAGGTGCACGGAGCGCCCCTCGAAGGGATAGACGAAGATGTGGTGGCCCTCGCGCGTCTGCGTCTGCTCGACGAGGATCTCGCGCTTGCGCGGAATGCGCGACCACGCGTGCTGCAGCTTGAGCAGCCGCGCGACCGCCTTCATCTCCGGCTCGTCCTCGCGCCGGTCCAGGTGCAGCTCCAGCAGCTCGCGGATGCCTTCCGACACCTCGCTCGAAAGCGGGCAGCGCCCGCCGTCCCAGCGCGGGATCACGGCCGAGCCCGGCTTGCCGGGCCGGACGTACGCGGTCATGTTCTCGACGCGGATGAACTCCAGCAGGTGCCCTGCGAAGACGAACGTGTCGCCCTTGGCGAGCCGCGCGATGAAGGACTCCTCGACGTTGCCCAGGCGCCTGCCGTTCATGTAGCGCACGTCCACGGCGGCGTCGGAGACGATCGTGCCGATGGACATGCGATGGCGCTTGGCGATCGCGGCATCCTTCACGCGATGCATCCCCGCCTCGTCGCGGACCACCTTCTGGTAGTCGGGATAAGCCTTCAGCGCGTCGCCCCCGCGCGTCACGAAATCGAGCGCCCACTGCCACTCGGCGTCGGTGAGGCCGCGGTAGGCGCGCGTGGACTTCACCTCGTCCTTGAGCGCATCCGCGTCGAAGCCCTCGCCCGCGGCGAGGGTCACCAGGTGCTGCGTGAGCAGGTCGAGCGGGCGATCCACGGGCTTGCGCGACTCGACGCGCCCGGCCTGCGCGGCGCGCCGTGCCGCCGCGGCCTCGATGAACTCCAGCGCGTGCGAGGGCGCGCACGTCACGCGGCTTTCCTGCCCCGGGGCGTGTCCCGAGCGGCCCGCGCGCTGCAGCAGCCGCGCCACGCCCTTGGGGCTTCCGATCTGCAGCACGCGCTCGACCGGCGAGAAATCCACGCCCAGGTCCAGGCTCGAGGTGGCGACCACGGCCTTCAACTTGCCGTCCTTGAGCCCCTGCTCCACCCACTTGCGCACGTCGCTGTCGAGCGAGCCGTGGTGAAGGCCGATCAGGCCCGCCCACTCGGGACGCGCTTCCAGCAGCCCCTGGTACCAGATCTCCGCCTGGGAGCGCACGTTGGTGAAGACGAGCGTCGATCGCGACCCGTCGATGGCCTCGGCCACCGGCCCCAGCATCGCAAGCCCGATGTGCCCCGCCCACGGGAATTCGTCCAGGTTGGGCGGGATGAGCGTGTCCATGCGGATGCGCTTGTCGTTCACGCCCTTCACCACGCGGCGCGGGCCGCCGTCGGGCACCAGGCGATCGAGCGCCTCCTCGACGTTGCCCATCGTCGCCGACAGTCCCCACGTCTGGAGGCGCGGGTTCCACGTGCGCAGCCGCGCGAGGCAAAGCTCGGTCATCACGCCGCGCTTGTTGCCGAGCAGCTCGTGCCATTCGTCCACGACCACGAGCCGCAGCTCCGAGAGCCTGGCGCGCGCCTCGGCATTGGAAAGCACGAGCGCGAGGCTCTCGGGCGTCGTGACGAGCGCCGAGGGAAGCTTCTTCGCCTGGCGCGCGCGCTCCGCGCTCGACGTGTCGCCCGTGCGCAATCCCACGGTCCACGGAAGCTCGAGGCCCTCGACCGCGCGCTGCATCGAGTACACCGTGTCGGACGCGAGGGCGCGCATGGGCGTGATCCACAGCACGCGAAGCGGCGGCGCGTGCCGAGCGCCCTCCTCGGCCATCCACTGCGCGAGCGGACCCAGCCACGCGGCGAGCGTCTTTCCGCTGCCCGTGGCGGAATGGACCAGCCCCGATTCGCCACCGAGGTACGCCTGCCACACCTCGCGCTGGAACTCGAACGCGGTCCAGCCGTTTCGCTCGAGCCATGCGTCGATGCGTGCGAGCGGCAGCTTGCCGGGATCCAGGTCCCGCTTCACCGGCGCGTGAGCTCCAGCGGCAGGAGCTTGCCTTCCGACGACGAGGGTGCCGGAACGCGAAGCAGCTTCGCCAGCGTGGGCGCCACGTCGTCGATCTCGACGCGCGTGTCGATGCGCCCCGGCAGGATCCACGGCGGTCCGTAGAAGAGCAGCGGCACGTTGGTGTCGTAGTCGTAGGGCGAGCCGTGCGTGGTGCCCGGCGGCGGACCGAACATCCAGTAGGGCTTGAGCGCCACCACGATGTCGGCGGAGCGGTCCTTGTCGAACGATTTCTCCATCATGTCGAAGAGCGGCGCGCCCTTGCGGCCCCCGCTTTCAAGCTCGGCGTGCGTGTAGGCGACCGCGATGCCGGGCTCGGAAGCGATGAGCCTGCGCGCTTCGTTCGTGAGCGCGGCCTCATCCACGCCCTTCGATGCCGCGAGCGCGTGGTTCACGAGCACGCCCGAGGCGGACCACGGGCCCAGCCACGCGCCCTCGCCGTACGTCTTCGCGAGGGCGGCGTTCACGTGCGCGGAGACCTGGGCCGCGTTCACGCGTCCCGCGTCGCGGCCGAGCGACAGGCTGTACTCGGGCGCCGGCATGAAGCCGTGGTCGGCGGTGAGCACCGCCACGTAGTCGTCGCGCCCCACGGTCTCGTCGAGGTCGTTGAAGAACTCCGCGATCATGCGATCGAGCTGCAGCACGTGGTCCTGCGAAAGCCGCGATTCCGCGCCCCACGCGTGGTTGATGTAGTCGTGCGCCGACAGGGCGAGCACGAGGATGTCGGGCGCGGCCCCGCGCCCCAGGCGCTCGCCCGCGATCGCCGCGTGGGCGAAGGAGAACAGCAGGTCGTCCGAGAACGGCGTGGCCAGGATCTCGGCGTAACCGTGGCCCATCGTCTTCGGAAGCTTGCCGCCCTTCGCGTACCACTTGCGCTCGTCGGGAAGCGAGCGCGCGTACGCCGCATCGCCCAGCATCGGTTTCCACTCGACGCCGAAATACTTGTCGGCCGGCTTGCCGGCGTTGAATTCGTCGACCCAGCCCGGGTGCTCGCGGGCGGCCGAGACCATCTGCCCGTTCTTGTCGTCGTAGTAATAGGCGGCGCCGCTGCGGCCCGCGGGCAGCACCGCCCCGCGATCCTTGGCCGAGATCGCGATCACCTTGGAGCGCGGATCCTTCGCGCGCAGCACGTCGCCCAGCGTCTCGGCGCGCTGCACGCCGGGCGCGGCGCAATACACCGAGGCGCCCGTGGCGCGGTCGATCCACTCGTTGGAGATCACGCCGGTGCGGTGCGGATAGGCGCCGGTGAGTATCGTGGCGTGGCCCGGCCCGGTCACCGTGTAGGCGTAGCCGTAGTAGGCGTTGGTGAACCACGCGCCGCGCGTGAAGAAGCGCTCGAGCCCGTCGGGCGAGAGCTGGTCGCGGTAGTCCACGGCCTGGCGCTCCGGCATCCCGTCGACGATGAACACGACCACGAGGCGCGGCGTGCCTCCCACCACCGGGGCCGGCGGCGCCTGGCTCGTGCATGCGACGGCCAGGATGAGGATCGCCCATACGAAGCGCATGGGGCGATTCTTCCACAAAACCTCGGCCGCGGCCCTACGGCTCCAGCGTGAGCGTGTGCTCGGCCTGGATCGCGCCGCGTTTCGTGGGAATCGTCACGTATTCGACCTTCGCCCAGCGCTCGGCGAAGTTCGAGTACCACGGCGAAAGCACGTTGCCGGACTGCCCCGTCGAGTGCATGAAGCGCGAACGGTCCAGGTCCGCCAGGTCGTAGATCGCGCGCAGGCTGGGCGCGTGGCGGTTGGCGAAGGGCCGCTCCTCGTCGCGCAGCGTGTAGCTGCCCACATCCACGGTGTACGCGTCGCCCGGCGTCTCGGGCTCTACGTTGAAGAGCGCGCCGATCACGGGGAGGAATCCGAGCGGGCGATGGTCGCCCGCGGCAACGTGCGCACGCCCCCAGCGCCATCCCGAGGCACGCCCGTAGCGCTTGCGCAGGTCCGCGGCGGCGCGGTCGAAGGCGGCAGCGGCCTGCTGCGCGCAGCTCTCCTTCGCGGGCGTCCGCACGTCGTCGCACCAGCGATCGAGCCCGTGCTCGCCTTTCATCACCGCGGCCATGAACTGGAGGCGATGCTCCCAGGCGGAGTCGAAGAGCTCGCCCAGCTCGTCGGCATAGACGAGGCGCGTGAGCTCGCGATACCACGCGGCGAAAACGAGTGCAGCGCCCGCGTCGGCGTCCATCGTGCCCTTCCAGCCCTTGAGCATCGCCTGCGCCTCGCGGCCCTCGTCAGTGGAGGGCTTCGCCGCCAGCGCGGCCGGAAGCAGCTCGCGCGCGGCGGCCGATTGCACGTCCGCCTGCATGCGCGCGAACGAATCGAGCGAGTGCTTCGGCGTGGCGGCGAGCATCGCCTCGATGCGGTCGGCGCGATACGGCGGATACCAGTCCGCCGAGATGAACGGCCTGTAGCCCGGCGGCGTGATCTTGTTGTTCGCGGTGACGATGTGGTGCGAGGGCGGATCCTGCAGCTGCGGCAGCTTCTCGTAGGGGATGAAGC